>Ga0247727_10002231_pt1 | contig 44655 bp, 46 predicted proteins | sample WisWelCaveWW1625_FD_202498 | JGI IMG/M metagenome (GOLD analysis project Ga0247727, IMG submission 202498) | Biofilm microbial communities from Wishing Well Cave, Virginia, United States - WW16-25 | ecosystem: Environmental > Aquatic > Deep subsurface > Groundwater > Cave microbial mat | place...
TGGACCGGTAAAACCGATCAGGGCCTTAGGTTCAGCGATGATAATATCACCCACGCCGGCGAAGGAAGCCATGATCCCCGCCATGGTTGGGTTAGTCAACACGGAAACATACAGAAGCCCGGCGGCATGGTGGCGCGATAACGCGGCACAGGTCTTGGCCATCTGCATGAGCGAAAAAACCCCCTCATACATCCTCGCCCCCCCGCCTGAGCCGGAGACAATGACAACGGGTAACTTTTCGGCAGTGGCATATTCCACAATGCGGGTGATTTTTTCTCCGACCACCGACCCCATGGAACCCATGATAAACCGTGAGTCAGTAACCGCCAGCCCGATCTTCTGGCCATTGACCGCGCCCACGCCCGTGATGACGGCATCGATGAGCCCGGTCGCCTCTTGGTCACTCTTTAATTTTTCCTTATACGTCTTGGGCCCTTTAAATTCCAGCGGGTCCACCGAGGTCATATTAACGTCATGCTCTAAAAAAGTCCCCTCATCCAGCAAAAGCCTGACCCGGTCTTTGGCCATCAGGGAGAGATGATACCCGCACTTCGAACAAATGTTCCAATTTTCCTGCAAGGCTTTCGTATAAAGGGGGGCACTACAATCGGGGCATTGGGACCAAATCCCTTCGGGGATTTCTTTCTTTTTAACTTTAACGAGGGTGTATTTCTCTTTTCCGAACAGTGGCATACGGTTGGCGTTGGTTAATCCTCCATGCGGTAAATGGTCAACCCCGAAAGCACCTTCGGATAAAAATAAGTTGTTTTGGGCGGCATACGCTCACCATGGAGCGCCACTTCCTTAAGTTGCTGGATCCTGACGGGATTTAAAATAAAACAGGCTTCGGCCTGATGGTAATCCACCATGTGAAAGGCCTCCTGAACGTCCTTGCTGTAAAAAATATCGTCCGAATGGATCCCCAGCCGGTCAAAGACAAACGCTTTGAGGATCGTGGCGTCCAGGTGGCGGTATTCTTTAGAGCCCTCCTTAATGTGCTGGTCGATGAGGAGTTTGCTTTTTAACCGCAAGAGCTGAATGCCCTGGGCTGAATACATCCCGAAGGCGTGTTCATTTTGGCCAGCTTTTTTAAGAAGGATAAGCAAATCTTCTTTAGTCTTAACCTTATCAATCCGAAAATATTCGTTAATAAAATCTGTCGTCTTGCCTCTCAGCTTGCGGATGACGCGGTGAATCGGCAGGATCAACAAATCCTTGGAATCAAGGTTCGTAAAATAGGTCATGACGTAATTGAACGGCTCCTGGCCGCTCGCGCGCGTCTTCTTGCGTAGCCGCAACTGACGGTACTCCAAGGCGACCTCGTAACGGTGATGTCCGTCGGCAATAAAGAGGTGCTGTCCGTTAATCACCTTTTTGATCTCATCAATCAAATCAGCGTCGTCCAACCGCCAGACCGTATGTTGGACATGATCATTATCCTTCAACTCGACAAACGCGGGATTGACGCAGATTTTATTTAAAAAAATATTTTCCACCCTCCGCTCTCGGTCGGAAAAACAAACGAAGATCGGGCTGCAGTTGGATTTAATGTTGCGCCACAACCGCAGGCGGTCTTCCTTAGCGCGGGTGTGGGTGTTCTCATGGGGAAAAATCCGGGAGTCCTGCTTGTCCTGCAATTTCAAAAGCCCGATGAAACCGATGCGGTTAAACTTCTGGCCATGGACCACGTATTCCTGTTTGCAAAAATAAAAAGCCGGTTTATCGTCGGCTTTGAGAATCCCTTTTTTCAGCCATTCCTCAAACGTTTTCTTCGCCCGAACATATTTGTTCTCATAACGGTCGTCGTTGGATTTATCCAGCCCCAGAAGGATCCGGATATAATTATACGGATGGGCACTGTGTAACCGCATCTGTTCCTGCGAAGAAATAACGTCATACGGGGGGCAAAAGACCTGGGCAATATTATCGACTTTCTGGGGGTCATAACAAATCGATTTAAATGGTTTTATCTGAGACATATGTTTTCCCTGTTTCGGTTAATATAATGCAGGCGCTTCGCGCACTATTTTACCCTGAGGAATCGTTTTACGATTCCTCAGGACTCAGCCCCGGGAATTCTTTGAATCCCACGGGGTGACGCGTTGGAAACTTTCAGTTTCCGATGCTAGGACAATGGATGCATGACCCGGCAAATTTTGGTTAAATGATACCAAACAATATCAAGGCTGAGAACCAAAATCTTGTTTAAGAAGCGCAGCCACAGGATCCGGAACCGCAGCCGTGTCCACCGGCTTTCGGGGTTGGGGCCGGTTTCCCGGAATCCGAGGACTTCCTTTTATAATCTGTCTCGTAAAATCCTTTTCCTTTAAAAATGATTCCGCTGCCGGTACCGATCAGCCGGGCCAATTTATTCTTCCCGCATTTGGGGCACTTGGTTAGCCGGTCCTCGGTCATGGATTGCAATTGCTCGAATTCATGCCCGCAGGCCGAACATTCATATTGATAGGTTGGCATTCTTCGCACTCCTTTTCAGTGACACCCAGTTGCCCAGGCGCCCAGAAAAAATGTTTTCCGGGAACCTGGGAGTCTTGGTATCTGGAAACTCTCAAGTTTTTATTTAAAAACCTTCTTCAACTTTTCCGTAAACGAACCGCCATCAATCTCTTCGCCGCTTAACTGGGCATACTGTTCCAATAATTTTCGTTGGTCATTACTCAACCGCGTCGGCACCTGGATCATCACTTTCACGTACTGATCCCCGGGGGTGGAACCGTTTAACGACGGCATTCCTTTGCCCTTGAGCCGAAAAATTTTTCCGCTTTGCGTTCCCGCCGGAACTTTCATGGCCACGGTCCCGCTTAACGTCGGGACATCCGTATCGGCGCCTAACGCGGCCTTAACGAAACTAACGGGCAGCTCCATATGAAGATCATGCCCGTTTCGCTCAAACGTTGAATGCGATTTAATACGGACATCAATATACAAATCGCCCCGGCCTTGCGCGCCGGCTTCGCCTTCACCGCGGACTCTTAGCTGAGAAGAATTATCCACGCCCGCCGGAAATTTAACTTCAATATTACGGGTCACCCGGATAAAACCCTGTCCCTGACACTGGGGACAAAATTCAGAGACAATTTTCCCCTGGCCGCCGCACTGGCTGCAGGTCTGGGCCATTCTAAAAAATCCGTTAGACATAATAATTTGCCCCTGACCACGACAGGCCGGACAGGTCTTGGGCTTACTGCCGGGTTTAGCGCCGCTCCCCTGACAGGTATGACAGATATCATGCCGTGGAACTTTAATGGTTTTTGTGACGCCCGCAAAAGCCTCTTCTAAGCTCAACTCAACTTCATACTGAATATCCCGTCCCCGTCTGGCCCGCCGCCCACCGCCACCGCCACCGCCGCGATGGGAAGACCCGCCCAGATCAAATCCGAGATCCTCAAAAATCCGTTCAAAAATACTCCCCCCTCCGCGCCCGATCCCGAATTCTTCAAAGATACTGCCGAAGTCCGCGCCTTTGAAAATATCTTCATACGTATACTTTTGATCAATGCCCTGATGACCATACTGATCATACATGGAACGTTTCTGCGGATCAGACAGAACCGCGTACGCTTCGGAAATCTCTTTAAATTTCTCCTCGGCTTCCTTCTTTTTTTCCGGTGGGACACGGTCGGGATGATGCGACAACGCCAGCGACCGGTAGGCCTTTTTTATATCTTCCGGGCTGGCGTCTTTTTTGATGCCGAGGATTTCGTAGTAATCCCGTTTCATATAAAGATTTTACTATTTCCAGAATCGTAGGGGCGGGGCTCGTCCCCGCCCGATTACAATTTCAAGCGGGCGACCACAAGGGTCGCCCCTACTCGTTATTTTTCATTTTCCGCCCGAAAATCCGCGTCGATGATATCATCCTTCTTCTTGCCGGAATCTTTTTTCTCTTCGGATTTTGGAGAAGCGTCCTCGTGAGCATGGCTCTCGGTTCCCCCGGATCCCGCCTGTCCCGCGCCGGCGGCCTGCTGGCTGGCCGTCGATTTATAAATTTCCTCGGCCAATTTATGGCTGGCCTTTTGCAAAGATTCCATACCGGATTTTATTTTCGCCAAATCCTTGGTTTTGATCGCTTCCTTTAATTCTCCAGCTTCCTTTTCAATTTTCTCTTTATCCGAAGACGAAACCTTATCGCCGTATTCTTTCAACGACTTTTCCGTGGAATAGACAAGGCTGTTGGCCTGGTTCAAAACCTCGGCCTCTTCTTTGCGTTTCTTGTCTTCGTTGGCAAACTTTTCGGCTTCCTTCACCATCTTCTGAATTTCCTCATCGGAAAGTTTTTTCGGCGCGGTGATTTTAATCGATTGTTCCTTGCCCGTTCCTTTATCTTTGGCCGCGACATGGACAATCCCATCGGCATCGATGTCAAAGGTAACCTCGATTTGCGGAATGCCGCGCTGGGCCGAAGGAATTCCAACTAAATCAAAACGCCCCAACTCCGTATTATCATTAGCCATCTGCCGTTCGCCTTGAAGAACACGGATGGTGACAGCCGGTTGGTTATCTTCAGCGGTAGAAAAAACCTGACTCTTGCGTGTCGGGACTGTCGTGTTGCGCTCAATGAGTCTGGTAAAAACCCCGCCTAACGTTTCGATGCCCAAAGAAAGCGGCGTGACATCCAAGAGAAGAACTTCCTTGGCTTCTCCTTTAATGATGGAGGCCTGGACAGCGGCGCCCAACGCCACACATTCCATCGGGTCGATGCCACGTTCAATCTTTTGGCCAATCTCCTGTTCCACAAACTTCTGGATAATCGGCATGCGGGTGGGACCACCGACGAGAATAACACGGTCGACCTTAATATCTTTCCCGATCTTCGCGGAGGCATCCTTGAGCGCCTGGGCCACGGGCCCACGGCAACGTTGCACAATCGGAGAGATCAAATCTTCCAGCTTCGCCCGATCCAAACTCATGGTTAAATGTTTTGGCCCCGAAGCGTCAGCCGTAATAAAGGGAAGATTGATATCCGTCGTAACGGTGCTGGAAAGTTCGACCTTGGCTTTTTCGGCAGCCTCGCGCAGACGCTGAAAAGCCATTTTATCGTTCTTAAGATCAATCCCGCTTTCCTGTTTGAAATGATTGATAATGTGGTCAATAAGAACATTATCCATATCGGTCCCTCCGAGTTGAGTATCGCCGCTGGTCGAAAGGACCTCAAAGGTCGCGGCCTTATGGGTTTCATCCCAACCCATTTCCAGGATGGTGACGTCCAGAGTCCCGCCGCCCAGATCGAAAACCATAATTTTCTGCTCTTTGCCGGCTTTATCCAGCCCATAGGCTAAACAGGCCGCGGTCGGCTCGTTGATAATACGTAAAACCTTTAAGCCCGCAATCTCACCGGCGTCTTTAGTCGCCTGACGCTGATTGTCGTTAAAATACGCCGGGACCGTGATAACAACTTCTTCGACTTTGTCGCCTAAATATTTCTCGGCATCGGCTTTGATCTTTTGTAAGATAAAAGCGCCAATCTGCTGCGGCGTATATTCTTTGCCGAACACTTTGAATTTGTGGTCAGTGCCCATTTTGCGCTTGGCGGCATAAATAGTCCCTTCGGAATTAATCGCCGCTTGCCGCCGGGCCGGCTCGCCGACCAGGCGTTGGCCGTCTTTGGTAAACGCCACAAACGACGGGAAGGCTTTTCCCGAAGCCACGCCGGCGCCTTCCGCCGATGGAATAATCACTGGGCGCCCCCCCTCCATTATCGCCGCCGCCGAATTCGAAGTTCCTAAATCAATTCCAATGACTCTAGCCATATGCTTACCCTCCAATTATTTAAAATCTAATCGTATTGATTTTAATTTTCTGTCTTATCTGGTTCTTTTGTGCTCTTTGCGGTTGCCACTTTCACTTTCGCCGTGCGGATGATCTTATCCCCGAACATATAGCCCTTCTGAAACTCCTCGAGGATCGTCCCCTCCTCCTGCTCAGCAGATTCCATGACCATCAGGGCCTCGTGACAATGCGGGTCAAATTTCTTGCCCTTGGTCTCGATGACTTTAACGTTATTTTTGCGCAACATATCATAAATCTGCGTCATCACCATCTCGATACCCTTTAAAAAGGCCATATAGTCCTGATGATTCGCCTTGGCGGCGTCGATGGTCCGCTCTAGATCATCGACGGCAAATAGAAATTGTTGCAATAACCCTTCGTTGGCGTATTTGACGAATTCCGCCTTCTCGCGCTCGAGGCGTTTACGCACATTGTCAAATTCGGCCTGCAACCGCAAATAACGGTCGCGAGAATCGCTCAACTCCTGTTTGAGCTTGTTATATTCCGATTCCTTGACGGAGATCATTTTCTCGTGCGACTCTTTGGGCTTCGCGTCTTTAACCGATTCTTTCGCCGGCGCCTCAGTTTCTTGTTGAGGCGGGTCTTGCGCTGGTACATCTTGTTTGGATTTTAAGTCTTCTTTATTCATAATTTTTAAAGAACTTCCCTTAATAAATTTGAAAAATAATCCAACGCCGAGACCACGCGTTCATAATCCATCCGCGTGGGGCCTAAAATCGCCAGCCGTCCGCTGGGACCACCGTCTTTTTGGTACTGGGAAACAACCAGAGAACAATGGTTGATATCAGCGCATTCAATTTCCTGTCCGATAAAGATATCGATTCTATTTCTTAAGTCGCGGTTAATGACTTCCAGGAGCTTCTCTTTTGTTTCCAAAATGTAAAGGATATGCTGGATCATTTCGAAATCACGAAATTCAGGATGGCCGGCGACAAAACTCGTCCCCCGGCAATAGACGCGGTTCAATCCGTCAAGGGACACAATACTGGTATAGTGGGTTAAATCGGCCATCACTTCGGAGGTCTTCTCTAATATGACTTCCAACTCCCGCACCTTGGCCTGATATTCAGCCTGAATATGGCGTTTTTCTTCTTCCAAAAGTTTGATCTCATCCATGAGATGATCGACATAATAACGATAGCCGGGTTGGGTGGGGACACGGCCGGCCGAGGTGTGCGGGTGAGTTAAAAGGCCTTGTTCCTCAAGCTCCGCCAGGATATTACGGATTGTCGCTGAACTGAGGTCAGGGAAATATTCCTGAACAATCCGCTGGGAACTCACGGGGCTCACGGTCTGCACATAATTCTCAACAACGATGGCCAGAACATGATCCTTGCGTTCTTGGTGATCATACCTTGGAGGCGTCATAAATTTTCTCTCCTTTAAAAAATGTTAAGTGCCCTTTATGAAACGGATTGATTAGCACTCTCAATTGGAGAATGCTAGTAGCGTATTATAACAAAAATGTTTTTTCTGTAAATAACCTCGTTGTGAAGATTTCTTAGAGACCTTCATCTCCAGCGTTCCTGCCTCACTCTCCAGGATTTCTCTATGAGCATGTTAATGGCCATTTATTGATTCCCATACAAGCATCGCCAGGTATGCGGTTACCGCAATTGGCGAAATTGCACAACCTCGTCTAAATTTCGCTTAGCCTGAATGTACGCGGGATCTATACGCAAAGCTTCCTTAAATAAAACTTCCGCCTCATTAAACTTCTTTTCCATCTTGTAAACGACCCCGAGATTATTGATCGCCTTGGCATAATCCGGTTTTAAGGCGATGGCTTTTTTCAAATATTGTTCCGCCAAGGGTAAGTTTCCGGATAAAAGCGCGGCAACCCCGACATTATTGTAAGGTGTTTCATAATGGGGTTTGAGGTTAATGGCTTTCAGACAATAATCCATGGCCTGCTGATACTTTCCCAAATCAAGATATAAAGAACCGAGATTATTATTGGCCTCGGCAAAGTTAGGGTCCAAAGAAAGTGCCTTTAAATACTGCTCTTTCGCTTTCTCTACCTCGCCTAGTGCGGCAAACGTCAATCCCAGATTCATCTGGGCTTCGTCATAATCGGGGCCTAATTGGATGGCTTTCTGAAAATATTTTGAGGCCTCGGAAGAGTGCCCCTGATAATATTCCGCGAGACCCAACGCATTAAAATTAGCCGGATTATCCGGAAACATTTTGACCGCTTGGGAAAGATAAGAAACACCTTCTTCAAACCGACGCTGTTTCACCAGGGCCAACCCCAAATCACTGAGCGCTCTCACGTTCTCTGGTCTTTTCCGAACAACATCTTCCAGCATCCCGATCTCGCTGTAATAATCCCGATTCCGTAAGATTGTTAAAATCGAAAAAATGACCGTAATGCTGCCGATTAAACTTATTCCAATAAGTCGCCTGTTGATCTCAACTTTCACAAAACGCCTCATCCCATAATCACACCCCAAGACAGCCACTGTTATGACGGCCGCCAACGGCAGATACATACGATGTTCAAACGCCAAATCGGCGAGAGGGATAAAACTCGACGTCACCGACAGGATAATAAAAAACCATCCGCCCCAAAATCCCAGTGGCGGATGAAACTTTAACGCCCATATCGTCCCCGCCATCAACAACAAAATCATCGCCAGTGGCGGAAGAATCGTGCTAAGCGAACTCGCTGGTTGCCAGAGATAATTTAGACAAAGACCTATCGGGAAAAAAGTTAACCTCAGATAGTGTACGATAACACCTGGCTGCGTTAATAAATAGTCCCCCCAAGAAATGCCCGGGATATGAAAACCCGCCGAATGTTTGTATAAATCGGTTTGGTTCAAAAAAAACGTAGACAACCCCCAGCAACCCAAAAAACCGATATATAGCAGCCATCGCTTATAAAGAATTTCCCTCCATGAAGTGACAAAAAATATCCGGTCGTAAAGAATAACGGTGATTGGGGCCGTCACCGCGACTTCTTTCGTCGCGACACCCGCCGCACAAGCCAACACCGCGAATACATTCCACATCCACGATGAATTTCGCTCCATAGATCGCAATGAAGAATAAAGGGTTAATAAAAAAAATAACCCCATCATCGATTCAGCACGTTGGATGATATACGTGACGCTTCCCGTCTGTATTGGATGCACCATCCAAATCACCGCAATGGCCAAGGCCAGGGCTCCAGCTCGTGGACCATACACAGGATTTAAACGTTTTGTCTGCAACGTCCGCCGGACAATCGCCCAGAGGACAATCGCCGCGAGAAGATGGATCACAAGATTGAAAGCATGGTAACCCCAAGGATTGGTCTGCCCGATGGCGTAATTGAGCGCTAAAGATAAATTTAATAACGGCCGGTTGGTGTGACCGATAACATCAAGGATCGGCCACAGGTGGTGGAGCGGCGGATGGTTGAGGATGACAATATCGTCGAAGAGAAAAACGCCCTGAAAACTGTTGGCATAGGTAAAGATACCGACACCGATCAAAAATAACAGGGACAACCAAAATGGCAAAACGTTCGTTTTATTTTCTACAGAAATGGCCTTGACCAGACGCTTTTTCTTCGATTTCCCCAAGTCTTGGATCCTTTGTCTTCCCCTCGAAGAAATACCCTTCTTTTGAAGACTATTGAAATTTTCGCGCAAGCGCCAGAGGAACGGTCGCCTGGATGTGGACGGAATCGGCGAGATAGTTAATGGAGTGGACCTTGCCCTGCGAGTGAACGAGATTGACTAAATCCATGCGGTGTATCGGGACACTCACGTCAATGTCGGTAACGCTTTGCGCGAGATGCGCGGTGACCATTTTAATCAATTGATCGAGGTTTTCTCCCGTCAACGCCGAGACTGCGACACAATTTTTAAAACGGCTTTCGAAATCGCGAAGCAAAATCTGATCGTCCACCCGGTCAATCTTATTTAAAACCATAATCATCGGCGCGCCGTTGGTCCCCAGTTCGGCTAAAATGGACAAGACCGCCTCATTCAGCTGCCGGAAACGCGGGTTACTGACGTCCAAAACATGCAACAATAAATCCGCCTCAACGACCTCGTCTAACGTCGTCTTAAACGCTTCGATCAAGTGGTGTGGCAGGTCATACATAAACCCGACCGTATCGGAGACCACGATTTTCTGGTGGTTGGGCAACGTATATTGCCGGCTCAAGGAGTCCAAGGTGGTAAAAAGCCCGTCATGAGTTCTCTGATGCGCGTCGGTAAGGGCGTTAAGCAAAGTGGATTTGCCGGCGTTGGTATAACCGACCAAGGCGACGCTGGGGGTAAGAGAATCTTTGCGTTTATTACGGTTAACCTTACGGCTGGCGGCAATCTCTTTTAAATCATTTTTTAGTTTACCTATCCGGGTGGAAATGCGCCGACGGTCGACTTCCAATTTTGTTTCACCGGGCCCAACAGTCCCGATCCCGCCGCCCAAGCGCGACATCTCAACACCATGCCCGACCAAACGCGGCAAAAGATATTCGAGTTGCGCCAGCTCGACTTGCATTTTGCCTTCAAGACTTTTGGCATGGCGCGCAAAGATATCTAAAATCAACTGCGTGCGGTCAATGGTCCGGACATTGATCGCTTCTTCCAAATTTCTTTGCTGGCTTCCCTTTAAATCATGGCTGAAGATGACCAGATTGATTGATTTTTTTAAACACGCGCTGGCAATTTCTTCCACCTTCCCCTTGCCGATCAAAAAATTCGCCGTGGGTTTCTGACAGTGACAGATCATGGTTTCTATCGGGGTCGCGCCACAAGAGATAACTAGTTCTTTTAATTCAGCGGCGATGTCCTCGGCCGGCCAAGTGTCTCTTTCCATAAAATCAACAACGACCAGCAAAACATTTTCTTTAATCACGGTCAATGGCGATCTCCTTTTCTATCAGTTGAGTAACTTCGCTTAAAGGTTGGTCTTCATTAATCATAATCCATTTTAATCGTTCCTCCGCCCGAAACCACGTCAATTGCCGCTTGGCAAAATGCCTCGTTTTTAACTTCATTAAATATTTTGTCCGTTCCAGATCAATCTCACCGTTAAGAAAACTGCGAATTTCTTTAACGCCGATGATACTTTCCGCCGTATGACTCCAAGGCTTGGCCAGAAGTTCTTGGATCTCGAGAACTATGCCCTCCTTAAACATAACATCGACGCGGGTATTAATCAATTCGTAAAGTCGCTCACGCGGACGGTTCAGGGCAAAGATCTGGATATCATACTTACCCCAGAGGCCGTCGCGTTCTTCTTGTAGCGTGGAGATCAGGCTATGGGTCGTCAGAGCGACTTCGAGGGCGCGGATGATCCGGCGCAAATCATGGGGATGGATTTTCTCCGCTGACTTGGGGTCAACTTTTTTGAGCTGAGCATAAAGAGCCTCCCGTCCGTCACTCTTCGCTTGCGCTTCTAATTCTTTTCGCAGTTTCTCATCTCGGGACGGACCTGTAAAGATTCCGTCCAACAAGACCTGCAGGTAAAGACCGCTCCCCCCAACAATGAGTGGAATTTTATTTCTCTTTAAAATCCCGGCCATGGCTTCAAGGGCCATGCGTCTAAAGGCAGCGACGTCAAATTCTTCCTCGACGGAAACAACGTCCAACAAATGATGTGGGACTTCGCGTAAATCCGCCTCAGAAGGTTTGTTGCTGGCGATACGGACCTCTTTATACACCTGCATCGAATCGCAGGAAATGATTTCCCCCTTTATTTTCTTAGCCAGAGACACCGCCACCTCTGTTTTGCCGACGGCCGTTGGCCCAACAACAAAAATAATCTTTTTTATTGACCTTTTCCTTTCTAACTTTAAATCTCCAATCTTCATTTACGATGAGACTTGGAGATTTAAAGTTAATATTAGTAGCAAAAAGGTCAATAATAACATCAATTAAGGGTAGATACTGGCGGGATAACCAAGCTTAGAAAGACGGGTTTTTAAATCGATGGCTTCTTTGAGAGAAGTCACTTTACCGACCCGGACACGATAAAACTGCGCCCCGTCCTGATCGGTCGTCTCGACAATATAGGCGTACTCATTTTTGCTTTTGAGATCATCCAGTAAGTTTTCCGCGAGACTCTGGTCAATGAAGGCGCCGACCTGGACGGCGAAATATTGTTTCTCTTCTAAAAGCTGTTTGGCCGTATACGCCTCCAGGCTATCGGGGAACTGATTTTTTATCTTTTCCAAATAGTCTTTCGCCGTTTTCCACTGGGTCAACTTGATGTTGGCCCGGGCAATCTTCAAATAAATCATTCCTAAAAACTCGGATTGCGGACTTTTAATGAGCAGCTTCTGCGCCTCCTCCAAGGCCTCGTTATATTGGTCGTTTAAATAATACGTATCGATCAAAGCGAGGGTAATTTTATCATACAACGTCCCTTTTTGCGCTACGGCCTGGAGTTCCTTAAATATCTTCTGGGCCTCACTGTTGCGCCCCAGGCGCAACTGGCTTAAGCCCAAGTAATACTTGGCCCCATTCTGGTCCTCAGGGCCCAACGCCTTGTTCTTTAAGGCCTCCTGCGCCAGAGACTCGACCTTGGCGTAATCCTCCTGCATGACGGCTGTTTCCAAGACTTCCAGATTGGCGAATAATAGAGAAGGCAAACACAGGGAAAGATTAAAAATGACCAACAAAGGCAGGGAATACATCACAGGTGAAATTCTCATGGGCGCTATATTAACAAAAGTGATCTATTTTTTCCAGATAAATAAAGAAAACCCCGAGACATTGTACCTTAGGGTTTTAATGCTTGCTCAAGTTCCTTAATCAAATCTTTCGCGTTCTCTAAACCCACCGAGACGCGGATGGTTTCTTTCGTGATCCCCGAGGCCTTTAAAGCTTCCTCGCCCATCGAGGCATGGCTCATAAACCACGGCGGCTCGATCAGGGACTCGACACCGCCCAGCGACTCAGCCAGATTAAACAGATGCATCTTGCTGAAAAATTTTTGCAAGGAAACTTTTTTCGTATCGAGTTCAAAAGACAACATCCCGCCAAAGCCTTTCATCTGTTTTTTGATCAAGGCCTGCTGGGGATGACTTTTTAACCCAGGATAATAAACCTTCTTAACGTTGGGATGCTTTTCCAAAAACTGCGCGACCTTGATGGCGTTGGCCTGATGAGCTTCCATGCGGCAAGGCAAGGTTTTGACACCGCGCAAAACCAGCCAGGCATCGTACGGCGATTCAGAGACTCCGAGCGCATTGACCAAATAACGGACGCGGTCTTCTAATTTTTTATTTGTATAAACAATCGCCCCGCCGACCACGTCGCTGTGTCCGTTGAGGTACTTGGTGGTCGAATGGACGACTAAGTCCGCACCGAATTCGATGGGTCTTTGAAAATACGGCGAAAGGAACGTATTGTCGACGGCGGTGAGAATTTCTTTTTTCTTCGCCAAAGAAATAATCGCAGCGAGGTCGATGATATTCAATAAAGGGTTAGACGGCGTTTCAATCCAAATCATTTTGGTCTGAGGGGTGACCGCCTTTTTGACCTTGTCAACGTCGCGCATGTTGAGATAAGAAAATTTATAGCCCTGCGGCTCCAGGACATAGCGGAACAGCCGATACGTCCCGCCGTAAATATCGTCGCCGGTGATGATGTGATCGCCGGGTTTGCATAAAAAAAGTGCCGCGGTCACCGCGGCCATTCCCGTGCAGGTCGCCGAACACCCCAAGCCGCCTTCCAGGGCGGCAATATTTTCCTCAAGCGCGGCGCGCGTGGGATTGCCGGAGCGCGTATAGTCGTAGCCACGGCCTTTGCCAATCGCGTCAAACCGGAACGTCGACGTGGGGTAGATCGGGGTGATGACGGAGTTATAGGTTTTATCTTTATTGACGCCGGTAAACACGGCTTTGGTTTCGAATTGCATGAGTGGGTCTCCTTAACTTTTTTCTAAAAATATCCTCTTTATCCCCTTTAAATGGGTATCATGAAAGTATTTTAAAATTTGCGGCACCAATTTTTTTAAGTCTTCATATCGATTAGTTCTTGCTCCTAGGATTATCACCGGAATTCGAGTATTCCGAAGGCTCCATTGAAAGGGAAGATTTTGATCGGCCGTTATAAATACATCAAATTCCCGTTCCATGAGCCGCATGAGTTCCCCCATTAGTCTTTCCCTGTCAACCGGCCTCTGGAACGGTTTTCACTTGATGCCCTGCCAAATCTTTCTTAAGTCTTTTGGGCAAAGATTCATCTAACAATATTTTCATTTTTTAACTAAGTTTTTTTTCGCCAACTCCAATACTTCAATGACCTGATCTTTGCTTACCGTCGGATAATCTCCAAGAAAATCGTCGAGACGGTCGCCGGACTCAAGATAATCAATAAGCGTACGCACGGGAACCCTTGTTCCCTTAAAGACAGGTTCTCCACCTAAAATATTTGAAGAAGCTTGGATAACGCAACTTTTTGCCCTCTTAATCATTTTAATTCTCCCGTCGTTGGATATGGAATACTTACCGGTTACTGACAAACACAAACCCCATGACTTTTCCGGTCTGAGGATCTTTGATTTTAGAAGTCATCCTGGCTTTTTCTTCTGCGCTGCATTCATCTTCAAAGCGTACGGCTAATTTCCACGTCGGCTTGGAGCGGTTATGCACCTTGGAAATCGGCTCCTGGCCCAAGAAACACCCCTTGGTGTAAGAAATAAATTCGTGTTCATCCACATTGAGCAGCATTTCATTGCGGTAATCAACACCTTGAACCGGCACGTGATGTTGCAAACGAAACAGAGTAAACTCTTCGACAGAAACCGTATTTTGAATTTTATTTTTAGTGAGAACTAACTGTCCGCCGCCTTGTGGGATCAGATATTCTTCTTTGTCCAGACCATATTGCCTTTCCAAATCATAATAAACTATAAAATTTTCTTTCCGCACATCCGCCTTGCTCAACCGGATATAACGGTCCAGGTGGCCCATGAGCAACTCATGAAATTGGGATTCAATAATAACAAAAACCAAACCTTCGCTTACTTTCAACTGATCAAAGGTGGCGATGATTTTGCCATGGACATCCAGAAAGGTATTCTTTGGCTTATCGATGGTGTTCGCTGTAATCCCGTTAAGAAACGTCGTCGGGTTGTTGCGAACGCCCAGAACCATCTTGTCCAGCTGGTAGATTTTCATGACTTTAGATGACGCCATTATAGTGAAATTTCTGAGGGAAAGAAAATATTTTTACCACGGGATCTCTTTGCGGTCGCGAAAAAATTTACCGCTGGGGCCATTGTCGGGGAGGGTCGCCAGCCAGACGGCCGTATCAGCCCCCTCTTCGACGCTGCGCTGGGCGGATGGCCCGCCCATATCTGTCTTCACCCATCCCGGACACATGCTGTTGATGAGGATGTTGGTCCCCTCAAGTTCAGCGTGAAAGATTCGCGTCAGGGCATTGAGAGAAACTTTGGAAATACGGTACGCGGGATAACCGCCGCCCATCTCCGCAAACTGCCCCATGCCGCTTGACATGTTGACTATCCGGCCGTAATTATTTTTTTTCATTAAAGGGACCAGCGCCTGGCACAAAAGAAGCGGGCCGTAGACATTGGTCTCCATTGTCTGACGGATATCCTCGACTTTGGAATTCAAGACACCGAAAAAATCTTCTTTCCCGGCAATGCCGCGGTCCACAAAAACACCGGCATTATTGATGAGAACATCGCAACGGCCGTATTCCTTTTCAATATATTGACGGAATGTTTGAATACCGGCAGCAGAGGCAACGTCCAGTTCGGCAAAATTAACGGAAAATTCTTGTCTCTGCAACTGCCGGCAGGCCTCTTGGCCTTTGGCCTTATCGCGGCTGGTGAGAACCACCAGAATATTTTTCTTTTGGGCGAGCTGGCGGCAGATCTCAAAACCAATGCCGCGGTTGGCTCCGGTGACAACGACAATTTTTTCTCGAGTCGACATAATTTTAAAAAATATCTACGTTGTCATCATCCGCCGTCCGAAGGCAAACGACTCAAGCTACTTCAAAACACCCCGCAGCTCAACGACCAAACCCACTTCATCGCCGAAGAGCAAGCCGCCCCCCTCGAGCTTTGGGTTAAAATTGATCCCAAAATCTTTTCGGCTGACTTTGCCCTGCAGCAAAACCGCCGCGACCTTCTGGCCCGATAGATCCGGGGTCGCCTCCCCCAGGACATACGTTAGGGTGATCTCTTTGGTTTTCCCGCGGAAAGTCAGATCACCAGTCAATTGCCCGTCTAAAATTTTTTTAGCCGTAAAAATAGCTGTCTGGTATTTTTTGACGGCGAGAAAATCATCCCCCAGCAAATCCCGGTCACGCTGGCTCTGTGCGGTGGACACGCTAGCGGTGTCAACGATGGCCTTAAGGTTGACGACCCGACTGTTGTCTTCATTCAATCCTACCGTTCCCTCAAACCGCCCAAAGAATCCTACGAGGTGCCCGGACGGATTTTTGAGCTTAAACATGACCGTCGAGTAGCGAGGGTCCACATCAAAACTCCCCGCCAGTGCCTGACCGGTGCTCAACAACAGAAGCAAAAATAGAACGATTAGAATTTTCTTTCGCATGGCTCTTCTATTACTTTTCCTTTTCCCAGTCAAATCGTTTTTTCTCTGTCGTGAAGGGAATCTGCGCGACGGCCGTCTTCTCGCGTCCATCTTTGGTCGTGGCCTTAATCCGCACGCTCACATCCTCTCCACCGCCTAAAACTTTCTTGGGGATGCGGCACAGCCAGTTATCCCGTGCGGTATTTTGGTATGGTCCGGAAACCTTCAACCATTTCGCAGGATTTTTGCCGCGGCCTGTTTCCACCACGAAGGAATCGATCGGCCCCTGGACCGCTCCAAAAACATCGACGGACAAAACCTTTTTATTTTTATCCCGGTTGACCCGCAGGCGCACAATCTGGACGTAAAAAATATCTTCAGGCTTGCCGCGTAAGGCCGCCTTCGCGTCCAAAACACCGTTGCCGGAAAGATGATCCCAGCCTTTCTCTTTCATGTCTTCAGCCAAACTTAATATCACGTCCGCCACCTGCAGGTTCGTCAGCGACGGATTATTAGCCCAAATCAACGACGCCGTGGCCGCCACCATCGGCGCGGCAAACGAAGTCCCCGAGGCCTTGGTAAAACGACGATCTTTCTGTGTTGATGGCCCGTCCCATTCGGCCTCCTGTGAGTGTAGCGAATAAATCTGTTCGCCCGGCGCCAGAAGCGCGATATTGGGACCCCAATTTGAAACCGTGCTCCATGTCCCTTCATAATCCATCGAACCTACGGTGATGACACCGCTGGCTGAGGCCGGGCCGTATTCCGAAATATGCCCGCCGTCGTTACCGCTGGCCACAACCACGAGGACCCCTTTCGCGCGAGCATAATTGATCGTCAGCTGTTCTAAACGGGAAATGCCTTTGTCCCCTAAAGAGGCATTGATGACTTTGGCGCCGTGATCGACAGCATAACGGATCGCCCGATAAATATTTAGACTATTCGTATTGCCGTTTTTGTCGGTGACCTTCAAGGCCATGATCTCCGCCCCGGGATTAATACCGGCCACGCCCAAATTATTGTTCGTTTTAGCCGCGATGATCCCGGTGACAATCGTCCCGTGCCCTTTCAAATCCTTTAAATCATTATTCTCTTCCAGAAAATTCCAGCCATGAATATCATCCACATAACCGTTTTCATCATCGTCGATTTTATTGTCCGAAATTTCCTTCGGGTTGGTCCAAATAAATTCAGGTCCGTCGGGATGGTTTAAATCCAAGCCCGAATCGATCACCGCCACTAAAACATTTTTCTGCCGGCCGTCGATCATATTCCAGGCGGAATCCGGATCGGATTTGGGCAGATACCCCACGCGGCGGATCCCCCACTGGTCGGGAATGTCGTTCTCGGCCAAAATGGTCGAATCGCTGGCGCCACCTCCCAAAATCACATCGCCCATTTTTAATCCACTGCCGAGCACCGCCTTAAACGACTTCTTAATTTTTCCGTCCGGTCTGGCGGAGGATTTTTTTCCAGGAGATTTCCAGTACAGAGGATCATTGGGATCCACCTCGGCGGATTCCTTTTTAGCAAGAATGTGCCGATTGTAAATCGGCTCTTCATAATACGTCGGGCTGCAGCAGCGGTAGGAACTGAAAAATTCATCGGGATGGTTACGATTGATGAGTCCCTGATTAAAGGCATTCCCATACGTATAAATATCGCCGCGCCTCATTCCCAATTGTGGAATATAAACGCTTCGCGGGTCATATTCGCTCCACGAGAACGGTACACGATAACCACTCTTGATTTGTTCTGAAAAAGGTTCATGCATCAACGTATCCGCAAAACCTCTAAGAAACGGATTGTCAAAACCCGACATCTGCCGGCCAAAATCATAAAAACTGCGCTGTTGGGCCTGGGTAAGTAAATCAGCGGTTTTCTGCGGCACGAGCATCGCCTCCTGGCGGGTCACCATGCCGACGGGAATCCCCATCGAATCATAAATGCCCAGGACAGTCTCCTTTCCCACCAAACCGGCCGTAATGATCGGCCCGCTCAAACCTAATGTTTCCCCAAGTCCCTGATCGCTTAAATAATTTTCCTCAAAAAGTCCCATGCCCCAGTGACTGGACATCCGACCGAAATCGATCCTGCCCATGGGAGTTTTCACTTCACCCCAGGCACGTTCTATTCTAAAATTTTCATCCGATTGATCGGCCGGCGGATCGATCTGCGTCATGCCGCCATCTATTCCTGACTTTAAATTTATTTTTAAAAACCCGTGTTCCGAAAGAAATGCCCGCATCTCCTCAGGCGTGCCAACCTCATCCAATAAATCGTATATTTCATCCTCGACGTCTTCCAACGCGTCTTTGGCATTTCCTAGCGCCTGTTCCATGGTCTCGCGAATAACGGGATTTTTCTGGGCCTCGGGTTTTTTAAGCCCAGCCTGAAGGTCCGCGATATCTTTTTCAAGAACGACTTTCTCTTCTTTGGCTTCCTCAAGCCAGCCGCGCAAACGCTGATAATAATTCCCGAATGAATACGCCAGCGCCCGGGATGGTTGTGTTTGTTCGTTATACCTTAAATCCATTTTCAAAGAGTAATCAAATATTCCGGCCCAATTAATGTTGTCTTTAATAGCCGGCCCGCCATAAGGATTGTCCGATAAAGCGCACTGGCCGTTGAGCGAGGGAGTTTCCTCTATCCCTGGATAATTATTACCAATGGCGACCTGGGGTGTAGTGGTTTCAGTGGCTACAGAAGTTTCCGTTGGCCCAGTCGGTCCGGTCGTTGTCTCCCCTCCTTCCGGAGGAGGGGTAAGAGCAGGGGGTTCGATGCAGCGGAAACATTCCAGCGGCGGATCTTTGAGCTCGACTTTTTCGCAGGACATCTGGGCGTTGTAACAGAAAGCGCAGTTTTCAAAAAGCTGATGCTTGTGGCAGGGATGTTCTTGTGGGGGTATCGTGTCGTTGGGCTGACAGGCCGCACAGCGCAGACGCAAAGGCTTATCGACCATGACGCACGTTTCATTTTCAAAACACGGATTGGGCTCGCAGCCCTCGGGCATTTCGTAATACGCGCACCCTTGTTTTTCCTGTTCCCCCCAGTAACACGTATAACATTCGGGCCCTTCTTTAGTTTTTGTCATGGCCATACACTGGCCGCCGATGGCTTCACAATATTTTGAGCAGCCTTCGCGCGTCAGGTTGGGCGAACAATCTTCCTTTTTCTTAACGCATTCAATGCACTTTTCGCCAATCTCCGGGACATCGACCAAATGCCAGTCCATCCCCTGGCCGCGGCAGACCGCGGCACTAATCGCGTAGCCTAAACTCGCGCAACTTTTGGGCGGCTGGGTTGGCGGGGGTGGGGGCGGCGGAGGCGGTGGTTGGTTTTTGGGAATACATTTAAAACATTTTTCCAAATTCTTGGTCATGGCCCAGGGGACGCAGCGTGTTTTCGGGTCGGCGTTGCACGCGGCGCATTCGGTTTCTTTTAAAAGGCCCATGTCCTTACATTGTTGCATATTTTTCTCGCATCGGTAACAGTCATTGCCATCGTGAACGCCGACAAATACGCATTTTTCGTCGGCGCCTTTGCAGGTATTTCGACAGGCATTAAGCCAGGTCGTTCCTGGCCATTTGGCATCACAGCGGTCGGGACGCGCCACGCAATCGTAACACTGTTCGCCGCTCCAGGTTTTTCCGCCGACGGTCGTTCCGGTTAACGGAACCGTCGTGCCCGCTTTGACGCATTCGGTTTTGGGGTTGGCGTCGCAGGGCGGACAATCCCACCAACTTAAATACCCTAAATCCGAACAATACTGGTCGCGCGCGCAGGTGTAGCATTCGAGGTCTTTGCTGGGGTCGGACGGATTTTTACCGGGGAAATCTTTCACCTTTAAACACCCATACTCGGTACCTTCGGGACAAATGTCTTTACAATATTTTTTGGAAACCGTACCGAAAAGACTGGCCGAACACGCGTCGGTCTCGGCGTCTTTAGGCGGAAGGGCGTGGGCAATTTGGCCAAAAGATAGAAAATAGAATAGGGAAAAGAGAAAAATGAAAATAAGAATAATATTAAGGAGGGCTCTTTTCATGAATTGATTTTCCCAAGCGGCCCCTAGCTTAACGTACCCGTCCGCAACGGTCAAATAAAAATCTAAGGGATTTTTGCCTCTTTATTCAATCACGCGCTTGGCCAATTTCTCCACCTGCATGGTCGTTAAAATAGCCGCCGCAATCGCCAGACTGAAAACATACACTCCGATCTTTGGCTCGACATTGGCCAGCGGCCCCAACTTGACGGCCACAATCAAAATGGCCACGACAAAGACATCCAGCATCGACCACTTCCCCAGAACTCCCAGCCATTCCAAAATACGCCGGCGTTTGGTTTCATCAAACTTGACCTGCCAGAGAATACCTAAGGTGATTAACTTGATTGCCGGGAAAACGACCGAAAAGAAAAAGAGGATCGCGGCCAGGAAATATTCTTGGTCGTGCATGAGCCCCAGGATTCCCGTGATGACCGAATATTCATTTTTCCAAAAGATCATCTTCTCGACTTTCATCAGCGGTAAAGACAACCCCACGACCAACAATATCCCTGAGGAAAAAATCATCAACGGGATATCGAAGCGTTTTGGAAAAAATTGACATAGAGATTGGGCGGGGCTCATCGGAAACCCATTATAAAGAGGGCTCCCCGAGAAATGAATAAAAAAATCAGAAAAAATACCTTCGCCTTACCCACCCGAGGAAACTCAAAGCGACATCCGCCAACGGCACAACTAACATAAAAACGAACACGGCCCAGTAACGGTATTTGGCATATTCCTCCTGGGGAAAGACCAGACAAAACACGAGAACAAAGTAGGGGAATGGCGTGTACAGCACGCCCCGTTTGCTGGCCTGAAATCCAATGTAACGTCGCCCGTCCTGTTCCAGACACAAATTCTCCGTTGGCGTTAAATTATTTTGGGGAAGTTCATTCATACCGCGCCAACGAAATATACCGTCGAAGTCGATCCGTTTCCAGAAGGCCCCAGCCACCCTCCAAAAAGTATTTTTATCGTTGTAAAAAACAATCGACGATTTGGGCCACGCAACGCAGCTTAAATAAGACGCCATCAGGGCACCGTAAAAAATCCCGAAATCCTTTTGGGCAAGCAAGACCGATACCGCATGAAATAAAATACCGACGCGAATCACCACCGGATACCACCGCGGGATTAAAAACCCGGCGCTCAATCCTAACTCAACGGTGATAGTCAGCCAGCCCATGATCTGCGAAAGCGTCATCGCCGGGAACCAGGAAGCGGCGAGGACATAATATTTCTGGCCGATAATCTGATGCATCCAGTATTCAAAATACTGCCCCGAGAGCCAATCCGGCTCAAGCAGTTTATTAAATCCGGCGCCGAAGTAAATCAAGGCCAGCTGAACACGGATGAGCCAGGGCGGCCCGCCGGGATGCAATCCGATCAGCAAAAAAATACATCCGCAAAGAATCTTGGCATTGCTGTAACTCAACTGCGATGACAGCGGAACGATTAAAAATAATATCCCCAAAATAAGGCAACAGTTCCTCACGCCACGGTTCAGCAATAAAGATACACCGGCGGCCCAGAACGTAATTTTCAAAATCCCCGTGAACACCGCCGGTGGTCCCATCTTCTCAAAGATCCCAATGACCGGCAGGAAGTGATCCGAAAGGTCGTTGTAATATCCTTTGCCCACGAGGCCAATGAAGATCAATTTGGCCGTTAACACCAAATTGGGCGGAAGTGTTGCGGCCTGACAACTAAAAGGATTCCAGGAAGAAAACTTCATACGCGGTTACGGCCACTGCCAAGGGGCCTGCGCGATCCCGTTCTTACGGTAAACCAGGCGGATTCGGGTCTGATCGTTTTGGCCGTAAATTTTTTCATATTGGCGAAGAATATTTTTAATGTGGGCGATGGAGCGCGGGTCAAGTCCGCATGGACTGATCCGGTATCTTTTCCTGATCTCTTCGGCATTGAGCGGCCGGCCATTGACCTCAACGCTCAATTGATATTCGTTCTGGGCGTCGTGCGGCGCCCAGCAAAAATATCTGGCTTCCGTGAACCGGGCCGCAATGATCATCACCGCTTGAATTAATAGAAATATCACGCCGATAACTTTACGCATAATGGGCCTGCTGTCCCTTTCCTAAACGCCAGACCTGAGCGAGCCCCACATCTAATAATTTCTGATTAAGAAGTTGTCCCTCCTGCGCGACTTTGTGGACATCCTGTTCGCCAGATAAATAAAAAATATCCGCCAGGTACCGGTCGTATTTGTCGTGGCTGTAAGTTTTAACAATGACAAATTCGCACTTCTTAAGTTCGTTTTCCACAAACCGTTTGGCCTTGCGGCCTTGGGGTGTAGAAATCTCCGAGCAGTCGATGGAATTGAACCGCAGGTTCTGGCGCGCGCGCAGGTTAAAACCGCAGTCAATCTCAAAGCAGGCCGTATCGCCGTCGACAACTTTTTCTAAGAAAGCTTTGTAGGTGAACAGCCCTTTTTTGTCGGCCCGGCTGGACGTTAAGGAAAAATCTTCCCCGTTGGCTGAGGATTCCACAATGTCGTCTTTTTTAAAATTCTTTGCCTGTTGCGCGGAAAGCGGCCGGCGGATATTAAAACCGCAGTCAACCCGCAGGGAATTTGGGGGAAGGTTCTTGGATTGCGGCGCAATGATCCGGTACGTGAAAAGCCGGCCGCACCGGACGGGAAGCTGAGGGATGGAAGAATCGGACGGTTTATTTTGCTGACTGTTGGATGGGCCAGACTCCTTGACTTTCTCTTTTTTAATCTGCTCGGCTAATTCTTTTTTTGACAACCCCTCATGAATGACTTTTTGCTGAATAAATTTTCTTTTAGATTCATCCTTAATCCTCAAAAGGTTCCGGTAATGGCTCCAGCTCAATTCGGGCCCCGGGGCCCGAATTGGGAATTCACGGAAGAATTGGACGGTTCGTTTTAATGTGTCCGCTGAGATATGAAGGGCTTCCTCAAGTCGTTCATAAAGATGATCGCCGTAACCCGCTCGACCTTTTCCCTGTAAAACATAACGGTGGATATACCGCCCAACTTTCCAGTACGTCACCGCCTGTTGGTGGCGAATGACCTTCTGCCCGGTGGAAATTTCGTTTTTAATTCTTTCGACGAGTCTCGAATAATGGTCAACAGAGACAGGTTGCCTGGCCATAGTCTCCCTCACTCCTTTTACGGACGCTATTTTCTCGACATTATTTTTCATTATAATTTTCTATTTCTTCCGTATCCCACAAAATATTACATTTTTCACAAGGAAATTGCAGCTGAACCCACTCACCCCGAGCATCTTCCATCCCTTCAAACTTTGGAAAAATCTTATTCTGACATTGTGGGCATCGGATGCCCTTCATCCACCTATTACCGAAAAGAATCGACACGGCAAATGCAGATCCCATCGCCAGAAAACCCAAGTCCATTCCTTTGACAATAAAATATATCCCCATGATGAAAAGTACGAACGCAAAGCAAGAGAGTATTCCTGCCATGATCCCCTTGTAATGTTTTAATGGTCTTTTTTCCATTTTAAATAATCCCTAATCACCTGCTTATGATCGAACGCGTAATCCAATTTTAAAAGGTCGACGTAGGGAACGATTTTTAATCCCTTGGCGTCGTCGCCGAATTGCGGGCGGCCGATACCTCGGGCGATAAAAACCGTGGTAATCGTTTGAAAACGCGGATCGCGGCCGGGGGCTGAATAGGTATGCAACTGGCGCAGGTTTACGAGTTTCATGTTCGTTTCCTCTTTGGCTTCGCGCACGACAGCCTCTTCTAAACTTTCCCCATAATCAACAAACCCGCCGGGCAAAGCCCAGCCCAGAGGCGGATTGGAGCGCTCGATGAGAATGATCCCTTCCTTCAATTCGATAATCACATCAGCCGTGACGTAAGGTCCTTTTCCCAAATCGTTAAGAACGTGATCGATGTACCCGCAAATTTGCTTTTTAAATAGGACGAGATTCTTTTCATCCCCAACCTCTACGATAATTTCTTTCAAAACAGTTTTTTCACGCAACAAACGCAAAATTTCCTGCGCCAAGATTTTCGCGACACCGATGATCGGGAATTCAACCCCCAATAAGGTCAAGGGGCCAAGGGTCAAGGATTTTATTTTTTTCTTCATGGCCGTTTGAATCGCCAGCGCATACCAAGCGCGGATATTATCCTCGACGCTCTTTTGATCGCCAGCCTTAATCACGGACGCATGGCAACTTTTTTCCAAAACTATTTTTAAATTTACGTTTTTAACGTTCATTCCTTATCCCTTAAATCCTTTCAACTTATCTCTCTTCCATCGACACATCTTGGATCGGCACGGTCCAGCCGGACCAAGCCGTATGTGGTTTTGCTAATCGTCGAGAAGGTGGTATCTCTTGCCATGGCACTGGCGACGTCTGGCGATTAAAATTCTCGACTTTCCGCTCTCGGTCATCTTGGATATCCCGGGGCATTTCAACCACGGAAATCTGGTCGACAAAACTGGGATTCTTGACAACCAAAGTAAATGGCTCCTGTATTAAATGTTCCTGAATGTCCGCGGCCAGGCGTTCGAGTTTTATCAAATTTTCCTCGCTCCTCGTCCCGTTCCAGACATAGATCGCCGCCTGGTCCCGGATTTCAATCGGAAAAATATACACACTGCCGCCGGATGTCATGGCCGTCGCGCCGATAGAGATGATCTTTTTCGAAGGGATACGTAGCGTGACGTTGCGAAAAGTCAAATGGTCCATCTGGACCATCTTAACTCTCATCGAATTGATCGGTGAAGTCTCTTCCCTTGCACCGTCTTCCTCCATGACAACCCGTCTTGAGACAAAACCCGCCGTACCGATAGGAAACATAGAGATATGCCCTTCGGTCACCTCATCAAAACGCACCATCCCCACCCCGCGTTCAATAGCCTGAAAATGCTCACGAAGATTTTTGAGGTTATGGGGATTGCGGTTTGGATCGTCGTTATAAACGAGAACCTTGTCGCCGTCGGTGAACTTCACAAAAAACCCTTCCCATCTCACCGATAAATCTCCCGGGCTAAAAATAAATTTGTCGTCCACATATTCGATTTCGTGGTCTCCGCTCATCGAGGCTGTGACGAACTTAAACCTCTCCCGAAGAGAAGTTTTCTCGGAAGGCCCAAAAACTTGCCGGTCTAATTCATGCGCCATCTTGGAACGGACTAACCCCATCATATCTTTCCCAAACAATAGGCCTATGACCGCACCCATGAATAACAACAAAACCAAAATAAGCCAGATGGACTCTTTGCGCATATTTCTGATACCCCCGCTATCGTTATCCTGCTTTTGTTCCGATTCGGACAGCTAACTCCAGCGCTTCCTTCTTTGTCTTAATCTTCCCCAACACCTGTTGCTCTTCGACCTTTTTCAAAATCTTTCCCACCAACGGGGAGGGTTTAATCTTCAGCCGCCGCAAAACATCGTGTCCATCGATCAACCGCACAAAAGGTTCAGTGTGCCATTCGGCGATCTTTTGCTGAATGAGTTTTTTGACGATCTTTTCATGATGCCGCTGGTCGTCCTCGGTGGTCAAGGGCCCCCGCGTGGAGCGCTGGTCCGCTAACGACAACAATAAAATGGCGACGGCCTCGTCTTTCGTATCGCGGAAATATCTGAAGACCGACCGCGGACTGGGGCTTTTAAAATTGGACAGATACCCGGGGCGCAGGTGCCAGTAAACCATGTCTTCCAGGGCGTAACGTTCACGCGTCGAAATTTTCAGCATCTTCCCGATTTTCCGGACAATGTCTTTGCCAACTTTCTCATGCCCGTGAAACGACGTCCGTTCAGGTTCGACTTTTTTTGTCTCAGGTTTACCGATGTCATGCAGAAGCGCGGCGAATTTCATGATGGTAAAACGCTTATGGTCCCCGCCTAAATCTTCGTTTAGATAATCCTTAATGTCCGGATCGTTGTGAAACTGCGCAAAAACTCCCTCGAGCTGAGCGACTGTTTCCAGCGAATGCGGCCAGACGTCGAGGTGGTGGTATCCGCCCTGGGTGACCTTGTACATGACGGTAATCTGCGGGATGAGTTCTGAGAGCAAACCAATCTTATCCATCGCCTTAAAATGTTCGGCTGTTTGGGGTGCCGCCAGGATTTTAAAAAGCTCTTCGCGCTTCCGTTCCCAGGCCACCTCCCGCAGGCGGTGTTGGTCATTTTTGAGTTGCCGCAAAGTCTCATTCTCAATGGCAAACCCAAGCTGGGCTTTCAAACTAAAGGCGCGCAAGACCCTTAAAGGGTCATCGACAAAACTTTTAGCCGACGTCATCCGGATTTTTTTACGCGAAATATCCTTCAACCCGCCGTGAGGGTCGACAAGAATCTCGTTTAGTTCGACCGCTGTTTTTAGGCCGGCTATGTCCACACAAAGTGTGTTTAAAGTAAAATCGCGGTGATACAAATCCCCCTTTAACGTTTTTTGGCGAAAATCGGCAAAGTCATAAATAAATGTCTCTTCGCCCTTTTTTTTAATCACCCGAGCGCAACCGTGCTCTTGATCCAGCAGCACATAACTTCCCTTTATTTGATCGGCAAACTGACGGGCGACCTTTAAAGCGTTTCTAGAAACGGCAAAATCGAAATCGCAGGACGGCCGGCCCAGAATAAAATCACGCAAAGCCCCGCCGACGAGATAAATCGAAACCTTATTCTTCCTGGCCAGGGTTTGGATGATGGAAAGAGAAATTTTTTCTAGAAGAGTGTTTGGTGGTGGAAAGGCGGTAGGCATGTCCTTCAAGACACAAGGACACAAGACACAAGACACATGTTAAAAAAATTCCAGCTTGTGGCCTGTGTCTTGTGTCTTGTGTCCATTGCGTTTTTCATGACTTGGTAATCGTCGTCTTGTTTAAAACCTCTTCCTCAACGAAAATAGGAGCGCCGGCCCGCACCGCCAGGGCGATCCCGTCCGAAGGGCGGGAATCAATAGTGCGCGCCTTGCCATCGGCGGCCCGGATGATCAGCTTGGCATGAAAGGTGTTGTCCACCAGCTTGTCAATAACCAATCTATCCAGATGGGCGTCGAGCTGTTTGATCGTCGCGGCCAGAAGGTCGTGGGTCAACGGCCGTTGCACTTCAATCCCGGAGAGCTTCATCTTGATACTGGAAGCTTCCAAAAAGCCGATCACGATGGGAAACTGCCGCGGGCCGTTTTTTTCTTTAAGGACGATGATCTGGTCCTGACGTTTTTCGTCAATGATGATTTTACTCAGTTCGACTTCGATGGGCATATTCTTTCCTCTGATACTGGATACAGTTATTTTCGTCTCACAATCTTATGTTTTTGTCTCTTTGGCCTTTTTCCCTTTTGCGACATATGCTGCAACTCGCTCATAAACTGATTCACGTCGCGAAACTGCCGGTAAACCGAGGCAAACCGCACGTAGGCGACTTCATCGACGCCCATCATTTTTTCCATCAAAAGTTCACCGATCTCCTTGGAATTCGCCTCGCGGTCATACTGTTTTTGGAGCGCGCGTTCGACCTGGGTGGTGATCTCCTCAATCTTATCCATACTCACCGGCCGCTTCTCGCAGGCCTTAATCAGCCCGGAGATGATCTTCTTACGGTCAAAAGGCTGGCGGCTGCCGTCGCGTTTAACGACCATCAAAGGGACCTGCTCGATATACTCGTAGGTCGTAAAACGTTTCGCACACTTCAGGCACTCACGCCGCCGGCGAATGGACGTCCCGTCCGGACTCTCGCGGGAGTCAATCACTTTGGAATCTTTATGAAAACAGGTTGGGCATTTCATTTTAAGCTTTCAGCTATCAGTCATCAGCTCTCAGCTGATAGCTGAAAGCTGACGGCTGACAGCTTATTTCAATCCCTTATACAACGGAAACCTCTTCGTTATCAACCCCACTTCCTTACGCACTTTTTCCAACTCCCTCTTATCCTCGCGATGCGTAAGCGCGCGATCGATAAGACCGGCGATTTTTTTCATTTCCTTTTCCTTCATACCGCGGGCCGTTAACGCCGGCGTTCCCAGACGGATTCCGCTCGCCACGGCCGGAGGCTGAGGGTCATAGGGAATCATATTTTTATTAACCGTAATGCGCACCTCATCGAGGATATGCGCGGCTTCTTTGCCCGTAATATTTTTAGGCCGCAGGTCCACCAGCAGCAAATGATTGTCCGTACCTCCGGCGACAATCCGGAAACCCAAGTGGGCTAGACTCTCCGCGAGCGTTCGGGCATTTTTCACAATCTGCAGTTGATATTTTTTAAATGCCGGAGTTAACGCTTCTTTAAAAGCCACCGCCTTGGCCGCGATAACGTGCATCAAAGGCCCGCCCTGAATCCCGGGGAAAACCATCATGTCGATTTTTTTGGCAAAATCCTGACGGCAGAGGATCATCCCGGCGCGCGGTCCGCGCAGAGTTTTGTGGGTAGTCGTCGTGACGAATTCAGCATAAGGCACGGGGTTGGGGTGCAGCCCCGCGGCCACGAGGCCCGCAATGTGCGCCATGTCGACAAAAAAAAGCGCGCCGACGCGGTCGCAGATCTCGCGGAATTTCGCAAAATCAATCGTGCGGGAATAGGCCGAAGCCCCGGCGAGAATCAAACGCGGCTTATGCTGCTCGGCCAAATGCTGAAGTTCATGGTAATCGATCTGTTCGGTCTGGCGGTTAACACCGTAGGGAACTATTTTGAAAAACCGTCCGGAAAAATTAAGTTTATGTCCGTGTGTTAAATGCCCGCCGCACGCTAAATCCATCGCCATCACCGTGTCCCCGGGTTGAAGCGCCGCCAGATAGACGGCCATGTTCGCCGAGGAACCGCAATGGGGTTGAACGTTGACATGTTCGGCCCCAAAAATTTCTTTAGCGCGCTCGATGGCGAGGCGTTCGACCACATCGACATTTTCACAGCCCCCGTACCAACGCGCCCCGGGATACCCCTCGGCATACTTGTTGGTCATGACCGAACCCTGCGCTTCCAGCACGGCCTCGGAAACAAAATTTTCTGAAGCGATCATTTCGAGATTATCGTTTTGCCGCTTAATTTCGTTGACGATCGCTTGATAGACTTCTTTGTCGGTCTTTTTTAAATGCCGCATATTCTCCTCCAGTTAAAATCCTTTGCGAAAGGGGAAAAGAGAAAAGCGAGAGGTGATTTCTTAACCCTCCATTTTCTATTTTCTCCCTTCTCCCTGCGCGCGCACAAATTTCTCTTCAATCTCGTGAATCTGCCTGACCCGGCGCAGATGCCGGCCGGCTTCAAATTTCGTCTTCAGCCATACCTTCACAATATTCCAAATTTCCTTCGGCGAAACAAATCGCGACCCCACAATCAAAACATTCGCATTGTTGTGCGAACGGGACAAACGCGCGGCTAATGGATTGTAACAAAGCGCGGCCCTCACCCCCGGGACTTTATTGGCGGCCATCGAATGCCCGATGCCGGTCAGACACACCAGAATTCCCCGGGAACCGGGATTGTCGGCAACGCCCTTAGCCACTTCATACGAAAATTCGGGATAATCACATTTCTCTTGCGGCTTGTGCGTACCGACGTCAACAAGGACATAACCGTCTTTGCGCAAAAAATTTGAAATTTTTTTCTTCAACGCGTAACCGCGGTGGTCCGCCCCGATAAAAATCACACCAGCTTGACCACTTTTTGGACGGCGTCTTTGATGGTCCATAAGCATTCTTCGTAAACTTCCTTTGGTTTTCCGATGGGGTCGAGAATGTCAAGAAAATTACCGTCCGGCCCTACCGTCTTGGCAAATTCTTTTAAGAGGTACACGCGCTTTTCTACCATCGGACAATAGTCCAGGACCAGCCGGCGATGGTTCTGCGTCATGACTAAAATAATATCCGCTTTCTTAAGCATCGTCCGGTTGACCGGCTGGGAACGGTGCATCCCGGCATCAATCCCTTCCTTTCTTAAAACTTCCAGCGTCTCCACACTCGCCCCCAGGCTGACAAAGGCCCCTGTTCCGGCGGAAACGACTCTGACGTCTTTTCGCTCTCGTAACATTTTTCGCATAAGGTATTCCGCCATCACCGAACGGCAACTATTACCGGTACAGACAAACAGGACCACTTTCTCCTTAATGACCCGGTCGATGTCCGCCTCCGCAATCGGTCCGGGGCGCACGATCCTCCGGCCGGAAGCAGAAATGTCAACAACCGTTGAAGATTGCCCCACCGTTACCGCGCCGCCGTCGATGGCCAAATCCACCAGGCCGTCTAAATCCCGCAAGGCCTCTTCGCAACTGACCGGAGCTGGATGGCCCTCGAAATTCGCCGAGGGCGCGGCCAAAACGCACTGGGCCTGTTTTATCAAATTGATGGCGACGACATTATTAGGCATGCGCACCCCGATCGTCAAGCGATCCTCCTTACCTTTAACAACCACCGTCAACGGCCCCGGCCAAAATTCATCGATCAACTTATAAAAACCGATATCGAGACTGTCCGTCAGCAAATCCACAAATTCTTTCTTAGGGATCAAAACGGCAAACGGTTTGTTATCGGAACGTTTTTTAACCTCCCGCAGCCGACGAATGGCCTTTACGTTAGCGTAATCGGCGCCGATGCCGTACACCGTATCCGTGGGGAAAATAACCAACCCGCCCTGGCGAATAACCTTGGCGGCCTGCGCGATATGGTCCAATTCCGGGAAGTACGGGTCGACCGTTAGAATTTTTGTCTTCACGGTAATTCGAGCCTTATGGTTTTAATCTTTTCGGCCTGTTTCTTTTTGTATTCCTCCAGCCGCTGGCGGATTTGGACGTCACTGAGTCCCAGAATTTTTAACGCGAGAAAGCCGGCATTCTTGGCTCCGCCTTTGCCGATGGCCACCGTCGCCACCGGGACTCCCGGGGGCATCTGGACGGTCGACAAGAGTGAATCCAGGCCGTTCAGCGCCGTGCTTTCGATGGGGATTCCGATAACGGGAATCGACGTGTGCGCGGCCACGACACCGGCCAAGGCCGCCGCCCCGCCAGCGCCGGCGATCGCCACTTTAACACCACGGGATTCCAAAGCACGTGTGTATTCAACGGTTTCATCCGGGGTGCGGTGGGCCGAGAGCACCTTCGCTTCATAAGGCACAGCGAACTCTTTTAAAATCTTTCCCGCCTCACTCATCGTCGGCCAGTCGGATTCACTGCCCATGACAATGGAAACTAATGGTTTGTTCATAAAAATTCCTTTCTAAGAAGATAGTATATAGTCGGTAGTCCCTGATCCTTAGTCTATATTCAACTTCCGACTATGTACCAAAAACCATGTACTGCCTTTAGCCGCGGCTTATCTATGCCCGCAAAAGCCGCAAATAATCTTTCTGCGTCTCACGGACGACCTCGGCGATAAATTTTTTAAAATCCCTGTCGTCCGTATGCGCTTTCTCTAACGTCTGGATATAATCCTTACGCAAGATAGGTGGAATAATGGCCAGACAATAGCCTTTTTGCAACAAAACCAGGGTCATCAATAACCTCGCCACCCGGCCGTTACCGTCGATAAAAGGGTGGATAAAAGCAAGTTCTTTGTGCACCAGCGCGCAAACTTCAACCGTATGATGATTCTTCTCCCACGTTTTAGCTTTACCCATAAATTCCTTCATACGTTCGGGAACCTGCTCAGGGCCGGGGAGGGAATATTTTGAACCGGAAATAAAAACTTTCTCTTTCCGGTAGCGACCCGCTTGGGCTTCATCGATTCGGTGATAAAAAAATTTATGCAATTTCTTGATATCTCCCTCGCTAAAACCCTTATCTTTGGCTAACTTATAGACATAATCGTAAGACTCGCTATGCCCTAAGGCCTCGTAATAATCCCGGATGGGCTTACCGCCAACGGTGATGCCGTCTTCTAAAATGACTTTCGTCTCCGTCTCAGTCAAAGAATTTCCCTCAAGCGCATTAGAGGCGTAAGTCATGCCAACCCGGTAATACTCCTTTAACTGTTTTAAAGTGGTTGCGGGTAGCGGCCGATACGAATTAATTTCTTTTTGAAGTTGATCTATTTCAGAAAGTATCTTTAACATAGGCACCAAGAACTATCAACCCTCTACTATTTTTACCGCCGCGTCGACGTCATCCGCTTTAAAGCCTTCTGGCCGATGTCGCGCCGGAAGAAACAGCCGTCGAATTTTATCTTTTCGACACTGTTATAAACTTTCTCAATCGCGTGTTCGATATCGCTGCCGAGGCTGGTCACGCCCAGGACGCGCCCGCCCGAGGTTAAAATTTTCTCGCCCTTCTTCTGTGTGCCGGCGTGAAAAACGATCGTGTCCGCGTCCGCCCCGGCCTGTTCTAAGCCCGTTATTTCTTTACCGATTTCATAAGTCTTCGGATAACCGCGTGAAGTCATCACCACACAGACACACGCGCGGCTGTCCCAGGTCAATTTCATCTTATCCAACCGGCCATCAAGGCTGGCCAAAATCAACTCCGCTAAGTCGGTCTTAAGCCGCGGTAAGATGGCCTGGGCCTCCGGGTCGCCGAAACGGACATTAAATTCCAGCACATGCACCCCCACCTCCGTAATCATGAGCCCCGCATACAGGACGCCCTTAAAGACATACCCTTCACGCTTCATCCCCTGAATCACCGGCGTGATGATCCGTGAGGCCACGACACTTAAATATTCGCTGGGTACGACCGGGGCGGGCGAATACGCGCCCATACCGCCGGTATTCAATCCCAGGTCTCCGTCAAAAATTTTTTTATGGTCCTGCGCGGATTCTAAGATATGAAAATGTTCGCCGTCACAGATCGCCAAAATCGAAACCTCTTCTCCCACCAGAAACTCCTCAATCACGACCTTGTTGCCGGCCTCTTTAAAAACCTTTTTCTTCATGATGTCCTCTAAGGCCGCGCCGGCTTCCTTTAAGTTTTGACAGATGATAACCCCTTTCCCGGACGCCAGACCGTCCGCTTTGACGACCGCCGGGTATTGGATTTCTTTTAAAAATTTGGCGGCTTCTTCAAAATCAGTAAAACTCCTAAAATTGGCCGTCGGGATACCGTGGCGGAGCATGAACTCCTTGGCAAAAACCTTGCTGCCCTCGAGCATCGCGGATTTACGGTTGGGGCCGAAAATGCGCAGGTTCACTTTTTCAAATTCATCGACAATGCCGTTGACCAAAGAAATTTCCGGCCCGATGACGGTTAGATCAATCATTTCCTTGAGGGCAAAACGCACGAGCCCCTGAATGTCCTCGGGCTTGATGTCCACGCATTGGGCCAGCTGGGCGATCCCGCCGTTTCCCGGCGCGCAAAAAATCTCTTTGACATGCGGACTCTGTTTCAACTTCCAGACAAGGGCATGCTCTCTGCCTCCCGCTCCGACCATCAAAACTTTCATACCCGTCACTCCTCCACCACCCTCCAAGCGAAGGGTGGTGCGTTTAAATTTCCTTGAAAATAATTTTATTCTTCTTGTCGTGAACAATGCGTCCGATGGGCCAGGCACTCAATTTCACTCGCGAAAGAGCTTTCAAGATGCCCTCTACCTCGCGGCCCTCAACAACCAGGACCAATCCGATGCCCATATTTAACGTCCGATAAATTTCCGCGTCGGTTATTCTCCCCTTTTTTTGGATCGTCTGAAATATCTTTGGGCTAGGCCAGCTGCCCTTATCGAGGACGGCGCACAGGCCATCCGGGATAACCCGCGTCAACTTTTCGTAAAACGCCCCGCCGGTGATATGGGCAATGGCTTTAATATCAAAACAATCCAACAGCCACAATACCTCGCGCACATAAATTCTCGTTGGCCGCAACAACTCCGCGGCCATCCTTTTTTGCTGGGACCGCGAAAACACCTTGCGCACCAGGGAAAAGCCATTGGCATGTAGCCCGTTCGATTGCAGTCCGATTAAAACATGCCCTTCGCGCACGCCTGAACTGTCGATGATTTTATCCTGTTCAACCACTCCGACGGCAAAACCCGCGAGATCGTAATCTTCCGGACAATACATCCCCGGCATTTCCGCCGTCTCGCCGCCGATGAGGGCGCAGCCCGCCTGCTTACAGCCGTGGGCTATCCCTTTCACGACTCCTTTTAATACTTTCGGATTCAACTTCCCGCAAGCCACGTAATCCAAAAAGAAAAGCGGCCGCGCGCCCACACACAAAATATCATTGACATTCATGGCCACCAGATCAATCCCAATCGTATCATGTTTACCGACCAGGTTGGCGATGAGCAGTTTCGTTCCCACGCCGTCCGTGGAAGAAACAAGCACCGGTTTTTTATACTTCTTTAGATCCAAGGCAAACAAACTCCCAAAACTCCCCCGACATTTGATAACACCTTCAACGCTGGTCGCCTTCACCAACCCCTGAATAGAATTCACAAATTGGTTGGCCTTGTGAATATCCACGCCGCTGTCTTTGTAGGTTATGGATTTATTCATCTCTGCCCACGTTATGCCACCACAATATATTCTGAAATGGCCCTTGATTTTGTAACAGGCTTCCTATCCGCCATTAACCCCTGAATATGCATTTTGATGGCTGTATACATATTTTTTTCTGCTTCTTCTTGGGTCTTTCCGGTGGCCACACATCCAGGTAAATCTGGAGAATAGGCTGAATAATTCCTTTTTACGCGTTCAATGATAATAAGGAAACGATGCATATCTAATGTTCACCTTTTCCCTTCACCCTATCCCCTGAACCGTATTTTAATAACTTCTCCCGCACATACTTCACACCATTCTCAAAAATCTTGGCGCCGTCGCCGAATTTACTTTTATTCTTCAGCCGCGTCCAAAATGGATGTTGGGTAAAAACAAAATGACGTTCCGGATGCGGCATAAGTCCCAGCACGCGCCCGGTCGGGTCGGTGATCCCGGCGATATCCTCAAGCGAGCCGTTGGGATTTTCCGGATAAACCGGCGCGCGGCCGTTCATACCGCAATAACGGAACACCACCTGATTTCCATCGTTAATTTTTTTGAGAATACTCCTGTCCTTCGGGATAAATTTTCCCTCGCCATGGGCCACGGGCAAATAAATCGGATGATCCAAACCCTCGGTCCACACACATCGGCCCTGTGGTTTCAAATGCACCCAGCGGTCCTCAAATTTTCCGGAGTCATTAAACATCAATGTGGCCTGTTGCGTGTTTTGATCCTCCCTTATCCCGGGCAGAACCCCCGCCTTCACCAAAATCTGAAAACCATTACAAATCCCGATCATCAACTTACCATCCTCAATAAATTTTTGCAGCGACTTACCTAACTTTAAGCGCAGTTCATTGGCCAAAATTTTTCCGGCGGCGATGTCATCGCCGTAGGAGAATCCGCCAGGGATGGCGAGGATGTGGTAATCCTCCAGTTGGCGTTCCTTTTTAAAAATAGAATTAATATGGACAAAATCCACCCGCGCCCCAAAACTGGCAAACGCAAAACCGGTTTCCTGATCGCAATTGGTCCCGGCTGTTCTTAAAACCACAACCTGAACATCAGACATGGCGGTTCTTTTTATGGCTATAAAACTTCTTAATCGCCGTTACGACTTCTTTAGGCTTGTCGACCACCTGGAAGATATCCAGGTCGCGCTTTTCAATACATCCTTCCCGGCAGACCGGGTCTTTGAGCCAATCCAAAAGGCCCTTCCAATATTTCGACCCGAACACGATGACCGGAAATTTCGCCATGCGTTGTGTCTGAATCAACGTGATACTCTCCGAAAATTCGTCGATGGTCCCGTAACCGCCGGGAAAAATCACGAACGCCGAAGCGTATTTAAGGAACATGACTTTCCGGCAGAAAAAATAATGAAAATTCAAAAGCGTCGTGATGTACGGATTGGGGACTTGCTCGAAAGGTAAATCAATATTTAATCCCACCGATTCGCCGCCCGCACGCTTGGCCCCGCGGTTGCCCGCCTCCATAATCCCAGGGCCGCCGCCGGTGATAATCGCGTAACCTTCTTTCGCCAACAAATACGCTGTCTCTTCAGTCTCTTTGTAATATTTGTGGTCGCGCTTGATGCGCGCAGACCCAAACAACGTGACCGCCGGCCCAATTTTGGAAAGGACATCAAACCCATCGACAAATTCCGCCATGATGCGGAACACCCGCCAGGGGTCTTCGACACTTAAATCATTTTTTTCTCTTTTCGAATTGGCCATTCTCTTACCACCTTAACGTTTTCTGCCAGGCCTCTTTGAGGTCATGGATATTCCCGTCCACACACACCTTGTTATCCATCCCATAAACCGTGACGCGGTTGTTCGCCGTCACAGAACCAATCAAGTTATAAACGACACCGCTCAAAAATTTCTCAAATTCTTTCTGCTGGTCACGCTTGACCTCCACCATAAACCGCGTGTTGGATTCGGAAAACAAAATATAATCATTTCGTTTTACTCCTTTATAAGGAACGTCTATTAAATGGACCTCCACCCCGAGTTCTCCACTGAAGGCCATCTCCGCGAGGGCGGCCACGAGGCCCCCTTGTGAGCAATCATGGACCGCGGCCACCAGCTCTTGCTTGATGGCCGAACTCAAGGCGTTAAAAATTTTTGTGCCTTTTTTAAAATCGACTTGCGGGACATTTTTTCCTAACGCTTTTAAAGTCTCAAAATAAACCGAACCGCCCAACTCATCCTTTGTCTCACCGAGCACATACAAAAAATTTCCCGGATCTTTTAAATCCATGGTCACGGCCTTATTCACATCGTCAACGATCCCCAGCGCCGAAATCAAAAGCGTCCCGGGAATCGGCAGGGATTTTCCATTTCTTCGAAGAGTATATTCGTTATACAGACTGTCCTTGCCAGAAATAAACGGCACACCGTAACCAGCCGCCGCCCGATAACACCCCTGGGCCGCGCGCACCAGACTTCCCAATCGGTCTTTTTTATCGGGGTTGCCCCAACAAAAATTATCCAAAATCGCAATCTTATCCAAGCGTCCGCCGACGGAAATAATCTGCCGGACAGCCTCATCAATGCAGGAAGCCGCCATCCAAAACGGATCGATCATGCCAAAACGCGGATTTATCCCGTTCGCAACCGCAACGCCTTTACTTGAATTCAAACGCGGACGGATGACACTCGCGTCCGACGGCCCATCGCACTTCACGCCAACTAAAGGTTTGATGACACTGCCGCCCTGCACTTCATGGTCGTATTGGCGGATCACCCATTCCTTGGAGCAGACATTATAATGGGCGAGGACCTCACACAATTTTTTCGTTAAATTCGCCGATACGGGAAATTTAGTATCCTTGATTTTAGGCGTCGTCCAAACCGCTTCCTTAGTCGGCATCGGAATACCGTCATGCAAAAATCCCATGTCGAGGTCGCAAACCTGACAGCCATTAAAAAATAACTCAAGCCGCCTGGTCTCGGTGAATTCGCCGATCACCACCGCCTCGACGTTTTCGCTGGCAAAAACTTTGAGCAATTCTTCGACCCGTGACTTTGGGGCCGACAGCACCATGCGCTCTTGCGATTCGGAAATCCAGATCTCGGTGTAACTTAATCCCTGATATTTGAGCGGCGCTTTTTCTAAGTCCACACGACAACCAAAATCTTTCCCCATTTCTCCAACGGCACTGGAAAACCCGCCAGCCCCGCAGTCCGTCACGCACGTATACAAATTTTTATCCCGCGCCTGCAGGAGACAATCCAAAACTTTTTTTTCCTGAATCGGATGGCCTATTTGCACCGCGCCCGAAGATATCACCTCAGACTCGTGGGTCAATTCCCCTGAAGAAAACGTCGCGCCGTGAATCCCGTCGTGACCGGTCCGGCCACCGACGGCCACAATCAAATCGCCGGGCTTGACTGATTTCTCAACTTTGTCTCTCGGGATCATCCCCACCGTCCCGCAATAAACCAAAGGATTGGCCACAAAACGTTCATCAAAAACAATCGCGCCATTGACCGTCGGAATGCCCATCTTGTTACCATAATCACGTACGCCGCTGACCACGCCCTTCATCACGCGCTTGGGGTGTAACGTCCCTTTGGGGACTTTGCTGAACGGTAAATCCGGCGGGGCAAAACAAAACACATCCGTATTACAAATGGGTTTGGCCCCTAACCCTGTCCCCAGGCAATCACGGATGACACCACCGATCCCGGTGTTGGCGCCGCCAAAAGGCTCTAAAGCGGAAGGATGATTATGCGTCTCGACTTTAAAACAAACGTTATATTCATCATCAAATTCGATAACGCCTGAATTATCATGAAACACCGAAACGCACCACGATTTATTAATCTCCTTAGTCGCTTTCATGATCGTAGATTTCAAAAGTCCGCGGATGAGTTTCGATTTCTTTCGGCCATTCTCCCTGAATTGATAACGGATGTGGCCGCGAAAAGTTTTATGGTGACAATGCTCGCTCCACGTCTGGGCGATCGTCTCCAGTTCGCAGTCCGTCGGGTTTCGATCAAGTTTTCGAAAATATTTCTGGATCGAACGCATCTCTTCCAGACTAAGAAAAAGCTGTCCTTTGTTGCTGATTTCTTTTAGCGTCTTGTCTTTCACGTTTAGAATATCAACGAGGACGACATCAAACTCTCCCCTCCCTAAGGGATGGGAAAAACCCGTTGCGGCCTTTGCGCCTTCATTTTGCGGCCTTTGCGTTAACCCTTTTGCGTTTTTTGCGGTTACCACGTGCTGAATAATTTTATTCGCCAAGACCTTATCTGTAATAATATTGAGTTGCTGGTCAGAGACCTGCCCATTCAGCTGATATTTTCTGGCCGTGCGCACCGAACGGACACCCGCAATCCCCAAGTCGCGAATCCCTTTAAGGGTAGATTCCTCCACGGGATCCATCACCCCGGGATTGTAGGCGATCTCAACTTCTTTACTGGTCTTAGTTTTTTGTAAGGCTGGAACGGGGTTGTCCGTAAACGCAAAATCCTGGACTACCGGATCGGCTAACAATTCGTGACAAATCTTCTTAACGGATGATCTATCCAGTTTTCCCTCGATAAGAAAAACCTGCGTCACGCCGACGTCTTTAACGCCACGGATGCCGAAGTCCTCGATGTCCCTGGCCACAGAAGAGCCAGCCGCATCAAAGATACCCTCTTTGTCTTTTATTTCAATACGCCAGATCATGGGACTAAAACATCGGGGAAAGGACTATTTCTCGTAGAATTGTTCAACAGGAATCTGAAAGGTCTCCCGTACTCTACGCACAATGTAAGCACTGATCTCCACACCTTCATGATGACAAGCGACTGGATAAGAAATCTTCCGTCCATCAACATTATCCCAAACGAACAACCGATGAGATCCCTTGCCACGATGCTTCACTTCATAAACCCGATGACGGCTTAAAAGGGACCTTAACTTAGAATATTTAAGGTTCTTATCTCTAAGCATAAGAGAGCTCAAAATTCGAGGTCAACTCTCTAATAAGAACCTTTCGTTTGGATAGTTGTTGGATAATATTTCTTTGTCGGCTGGAATAAAATCTATCCCAATATTCTTTGGGCGCCGGCCGGAAGACCGTTTCTAACATTTTATTCTCAAGACAGTATTCAAGCTGACTCTGAATCAAATGCTTTAATTCCTCAAGGGCCTCACTTTGAGTTTTGCCTTGAGCGGCGATATCCATATCGAGACAATGGGCAACGAACCCTCTGATTTTTTTATCCTGCACAATTAAAATATGCAATTTTTGTTTGCTTTCTGCCCTCTTAATCAAGTCGAATGCTCCTTCGTTTAGCGGCTGACGCGCGCCAGAACTTCCCTGTACGCTTCTTCTATGCCGCCCAAATCCCGGCGGAAACGGTCCTTATCCATCCTCTTGCCCGTCCCCTTTTCCCACAGACGGCAGGTGTCCGGAGAGACCTCATCGGCTAAAATGACTTTGCCCTTAAAGTTTCCGAACTCCAGTTTAAAATCAATTAACTCGAGGTTGATCGCATCAAAAAACTTCTTAAGTGCTTCATTGACCTTTAGGGTATATTTTTTGATCGTCTCAATTTCCTGTTCCGTGGCCAGGTTTAACGCCTTGATATGCGACTCGTTAATCTGCGGATCGCCGAGTTTATCTTCCTTGAAACAAAATTCCAACACCGTTGAGGCGAGCCTCGTCCCCTCCGGGATATTCAAGGTACGCGTCAGCGACCCGGCGGCCACGTTACGGATAATCACTTCGACCGGATAAATTTTCACCCGCTTAACCAGCATCTCCCGGTCGCTTAAAAGCTTTTCGTAATGCGTGGGGATGCCTTCTTTTTCCAGATACTGAAAAATCCTCGCCGAAATCTTGTTGTTCACAACGCCTTTCTCCTGGATCGTCCCCTTTTTGGCCGCGTTAAAGGCCGTGGCGTCGTCTTTGAAATACTGGATCAAATAATCCGGCGATTCGGTTTCATAAAGGATTTTGGCTTTGCCTTCGTAGATTTGCTTTCCCCGGGTAACCATTAAATACCTACCTTTTTAAAGATGCGGTCACGATGACGGATATAAAATTTAATATCGAAACACATGTCGATCTCCGCCGGCTTTAGATATTTGCGGATCTTGCGGTCGTTCAACAGGACCGTCTTAAAATCAGAGGTCTCCTGCCAGACCTGCATGGCGCAATTTTGGATCATGTGATAGGCCTCGTCGCGGTTCAAACCCTTGCTCATTAATTCCAAGAGGACCCGCTGCGAATGGATAAGCCCTTTGGTCGCCCCCATATTCGTAATCATGTGTTTGGGATAAACCAAAATGTCTTCCATAATGGACGTTAATTTGTGGAGCATGTAATCGAGCGCGATCGTGCTGTCGGGGATGATGATTCTTTCCGCCGAGGAATGGCTGATGTCGCGCTCGTGCCAGAGCAATATGTTTTCGTACGCCACCTGGGCATTGCCCTTTAAAATTCTCGCCAAACCGGTAATCCTTTCCAGCGTAATCGGGTTACGTTTATGAGGCATCGCGGAGGACCCCATCTGCCCTTTAAAAAACGGCTCTTCGACCTCAAGGGTTTCAGTTTTCTGCAGCAACCGGATCTCGGTGGCGTATTTGGCCAAACAGCTGCCGATTAAGGCAATATTCATTAAAAATTCGCAGTGCAGGTCGCGCTGCAGGATTTGGGTGGAAATATTCGCCGCTTTTAGACCGAGCTTTTCACACACATATTCCTCTACAGAAGGGTCAATGTTCGCATACGTGCCAACAGCGCCGGACAATTTTCCATAACGGATATCTTCCCGGGCCTGTTCTAAACGGTGGAGGTTACGCCGCATTTCGTCATACCAGACCGCGAGCTTTAACCCGAATGTCGTCGGCTCAGCATGCACCCCGTGCGTGCGGGCGACACAGACCGTATCTTTATACTTGCGGGCCTTGATTTTGATCACGTCCAACAATTTTTTAATATCGGCAATGAGAATATCGGCGGCCTCCACGCACTGGACCGAGAGAGCCGTGTCCAAAAGGTCCGAAGAAGTGAGCCCCTTATGAAGATATTTGGCCTCGGGCCCGAGACTTTCGCCGACATTAACGATAAAAGCGCCGACATCGTGCTTGGTCTTCTCTTCCAGTATTTTGACGCGATCCATGTCAAAAGCGGCGTGCTTCTTGATTTTTTCCATGGCGGGCTTAGGGATCGTCCCCAGCTTACAGAGGGCTTCACAGGCGAGGATTTCAATTTTAAGAAAAATGTCGAGTTTGTGTTTCTCGGACCAAACATTCCCCATTTTCGGTAACGTATATCGATCAATCATACGAAACTCCTTCAATGAATAAGTGATTGAAACGAAATCGGTAGGGCTTGAATAGCTCCATAGCCTACCCTATACAACTTAACACGGGCGTCACTATACCAAAAATCTTTAGGGAATTCCAGGGAAATTCTGGCCTTTTTTCACTATTTTTAAAATAAACAATAACACAACCTGTTGATAAACATAAAGATGTGATTTGTCAGGGGGCCTGTAGAGGAGTTTCCTGCATTTTTCGCTGGAAATAGTTGAGAGTTTTTTCCATACTCTCCTGGGTAATGGCGGGGGTCACTTCCAGGAGTTTGCGGCCGGAATCGCTGGTATAAAAATTCACCAGATCTCTCAACTCTTTATCAGAAAAGTAACTGTCGTAAATAGGCACGACCTGCAACAGGATTTCATCTATATTAAACATCGCTTTGATCTGATCTATCTGCTCAGCCGGGGCCTGAGAAATCATCTGGTCAAAAATTTTCTGCATGCTAACGCGGGTCCCGCTCACCTCAATCAATTTCCAAATGAGCTGCTGTTTGTTGAGACCAGCCAGCGGGTCCGGGGGAGGGACAGCCACGGCCGTTGGTTCAGCATCCCTCCTCTGAGGTTCATTTTGAAAAGGAGATGGTTTCTGAGGCAGCCATGGCCGCAGATCAGGAGAAACCGGTTTAGGGACAGCGGCTTGCGCGCTTGGCGACGGCGTTTCCTCAATTCTGTCAATCTCATCGGGAAAATACGTCAAACTCACGCCGCCGACGTCCACCTTGACCTGTTGCTCGTTTTTCTCGATTATTTTTCCAATCAGCTTTCGGCCGTTTTTAAGGTAAATCGTTTCGGCGGAAGCTTGAGCGTTTAGCCCGGATAAAAAATAAACAAAGAATATTACAAAAATAATTTTCATTAATTATTCTTTAAAGACAATTCCTGTTTCCCGAATAATTTGCCCGAAGATACTGTCCTTGGCTTTATCGAGCTCTGCCGGAGTATAGCCAATGACTCCAAGCGGCGCATCCACCGAAATGGTGCGTTTCGCCAGAAATTCCTGGCGTTTTAATGCGGAAAATTTGGCGAGATCGGACGAGATAACAACCACATCAATATCGCTATAAGATTTTGGATTGCCTCTGGCGTAAGAGCCGTAGAGAACCATTTTCTGAACACGAATTCCGTGCTTTTTAAGTTCAACTTTATAATCACCCAGGATCTTTTTTATTTCAGAATTTTTTTTAACCATCCAATAGCCCCAACTGTTTTTCTATAATAATTCTTTGAATTCTTCAACCGATAATTGGGTTTGTTTTAATATATGAGAACGAGTCGATCTTTTAATGGGATTATGCGCCGGAACGGTGAGTTTAAAAGTCCCCTTCGGGGTTTCTTTCTGAAGTCGGATATGGCTTCCTCTTTGGCGGACAAACGACCCAACCCGCCCGTCGTAAAGCTTTCACAACCCGGTCATAATGCTCGCTGGGAACTTTGGTCATACCTTGACTTCAACGAGCTGTGCATCGGGAGAAAAGACCATATCATCTTCAACAGGCTCTAAATAAAGATGAATGGCTTCTTTAATATTGATCAGAGCTTCCTTCTTTGTATCGCCTTCGCTAAGACACCCGGGAAGAGCCGGGACGATAGCCGTGTAGCCTCCCTCATCACTAGGTTCAAGAATAATTTTTAGCTTCATGTTTTTTCCTCCTTGATAAAAATTCTGTCGTAAATTTATCAGATATCCCTATGACCGTCAAGCCGCTTTTTCTAAAAACCATACGCCATTGGCCACTCGCCATAAGCTGTTTACCGTCTTCAGATTTTCTATCCACCGGTGATTTTTCGTAAGACACCTCCGGACATTTTCGCTTCTTCCTCTCTGAGGAATTATCCTTGGTTTTATCTTCCTGACAATCGTCCGGATTTACCGGAGTGATGCCCATCAACAAGGGCAGGTTGGTGATCGGAACGATGTTGATAATCACCGGCGAGAGGCCTTCGATGTTTATTTTTTCCAGTTGCGCTGGGTCGAAGGCGGGACAAAAATTTTTGATATGATATTTACGCCTGAAATAACTTTCCCAAAATTTGAAACTCGGCTGTCTGCCGGTGTTCTAATTTTGAACGAATCTCTTCAAATCTCCTGACGGTATCTTGAGAATATAGGCGTTCCCCACAATGAAGACAGACACAGGCCTTGACCTTGACCGTAGCCGTGTTTACCCCTCCCCGTAAAAGCTTTTCTACTTCTTTTTTTACTAATTCCCCCTTACAGACAGGACATTTCTCAAATGGCGCCCTCATAATCATTTTCTCCTCTTTTGCCAGTTAATCCATAAATTTGGATCTGGACGGTAAACCGTAATCAAAACAGCCCAGTGATTCTTTGGATTATAAGCCCACACACTATGGATATGATCCCCACTAAACGACCGCCCATAAATCAAACAACTCGGATAAGGTTCGTCATTTAAATATTCTTCGATGATTTCGCCATGCAAAACAGAAAAATGGGTCTTCCGAGTTTGTTGTACAAGAAATGAGCGAGTTTAAGGCTCCTTGATGAACGATGTAATAACCTTGAGCATCAAGTATTCACGATCTTTGATGCCATAGGCTCGCCGTTGGAGAACGCGGAT
>Ga0247727_10002232_pt1 | contig 44646 bp, 44 predicted proteins | sample WisWelCaveWW1625_FD_202498 | JGI IMG/M metagenome (GOLD analysis project Ga0247727, IMG submission 202498) | Biofilm microbial communities from Wishing Well Cave, Virginia, United States - WW16-25 | ecosystem: Environmental > Aquatic > Deep subsurface > Groundwater > Cave microbial mat | place...
CGGCAGTTTTGCAGCGCTTGGTGGGGCATTGTAATATCAGCGGTCTTCGACACGTTCAATAGTAGACTCAGCCCAAGGCTGTCAGAGCAACAAAGGACTGGACGCTGCTCTCTCATAGTAGGACCCGTCAACTTGGGACAGTACCGATAGTTCCGAGTTGCGCGTGGCGCGCGCCACGTGTACAATCGTGGAGCGTTTACCCGTCGAGCAGGCCCACACATGAGACCCAAGACTGCACCCCGTCTGCGCGGCACCGCCGCGGCCTCCCAGCGCCTCACGATCGGCCTGCCGAAGGGCAGCCTGCAGGAGGCCACCGTGAAGCTGTTTGACCGGGCCGGCTTCAAGGTCCTCATCAGCGAGCGCTCCTACACGCCCTCCATCGATGATCCGGAGCTGGCACCCATGCTGCTGCGGGCCCAGGAGATGTCGCGGTACGTCGAGCAGGGCCTCCTCGACTGCGGTATTACCGGCAACGACTGGGTGCTGGAGAACCGCTCGCGCGTGGAGCGGGTGGCCGAGCTGGTCTATGCCAAGCGCACGCGCCAGCCGGTGCGCTGGGTGATCGCCGTACCAGCCACCGGCCCGATCCGCCGTCTCAAGGACTTGCAGGGCAAGCGGATCGCGACGGAGCTGGTCCACGTCACCACGGCGTATCTCGCCCGGCATGGGGTGCGCGCGGAGGTGGAGTTCTCTTGGGGAGCCACGGAGGGCAAGGTGCACGCGGGGCTCGTCGATGCGATCGTCGAGCTGACCGAGACCGGCCAGACGCTGATTGCCAATGGCCTGCGCATCCTCGAGACGGTGTGCGAATCCACGACCCAGCTCATCGCCAGCGACGCGGCGCTGGCCGATCCCTGGAAACGGCGCAAGCTGGAGCAGCTCAAGACGCTGCTCGGCGGGGCGGTGGAAGCGGATGGGAAGGTCGGCGTGAAGCTCAACGTGCCGGAAGCGCGGCTAGCACAGGTGATGGCGGCGTTGCCCGCGATGAAGCGGCCGACGGTCTCGAAGCTCTGGTCGAAGGATCAGCGCGATCCGTGGTGGGCGGTGGAGACCGTCATTGACGAGCGGCAGGTCAAGGCGCTCATCCCCAAGCTCAAAGACGCCGGCGCGCAGGACATCATCGAGTATCCGCTCAACAAGGTGATCTATTGACCGTGTTCGCGGCGCTCAGCGTCGCGGCGACGGCCGCGCTCGCCGCCGGGTGCGCGTCGGCCCGTCCGATGGGCGGTGCGCCGCGCAATGAGGCCGCCTACGGCGCGTATCTGCGCGGCTTGCTGCTGGAGCGCTCCGCCAACTTTCCGGAGGCGATCGACGCCTATCGGCTGGCGCTGGAGCACGACCACCGCTCGGCGCTGTTGCACGTGAGGGTCGGCGGGGCGTACGTCAAGCTCGGCCAGATGGACCGGGCGCTGCAGTCGTTTTCGAAAGCGCTGAGCCTTGAGCCGGACCAACCGGATGCGCTGCGGTGGGTGGCGATGCTCCATGCCTCCCAAGGGGAGTTGGACCGGGCGGTCTCGGCGTACGAGCGGCTCCGGACGATCGAGCCGAACGACCAGTTCGTCCTGAGCACGCTGGCCGACCTCTATGTGCTCCAGGGCCAGCTGCAGCAGGCCATCGAGATTTACCAGGCGCTGATCGCGGAGTTCGGCTCGAACAGCCAGTACCACTTCAACCTCGGCGTCCTCTACGGGCGGCTCAACCGCTTCGGGGACGCGATCGAGGAGCTCTCGCGGGCGGTGGAGCGCACGCCGGATTCCCTGGAGGCCCGGGTGGCGCTGGGCTTGACCTATGAGCTGGGCGGCCGGTTCCTCGACGCGGCGCAGTGGTACGAAGAGGCGACGCGGCTCGATCCGCTCAACCCTCGGCTCCACCACCACATGGCCCGCGCCTACCTTGCAGCCAAGGACTATCCGCAGGCCTCGGCGGAGTACCAGGCGGTGCTGGATCTGGCCCCCCAGGATCTTGAAGCGATCATGGGATTGGTGCGGGTGTGGCTTGCGCAGCACCGCCACGATGAGGCGGCGCGGTTTCTGGGCCGCAAGCTGCGGGAACTCGACGAGCTGCCAGAGCTCTACGTCGCACTGGGAATCGTCTACCGAGAAGCCAAGCAGGCGGCGGAAGCGATGCGGGCGTTTGAGCGGGCGACGATGCTCAAGAGCGATTACTCCCAGGCGCACTTCTACCTGGCGGCCCAACTGGATCAGCTCGGGCGCCGCTCGGAAGCGCGCCAGCGGCTGCGCCGGACGATCGAGCTGGATCCGCACCATCCGGATGCCATGAACTACCTGGGCTATTTGGATGCGGATGAAGGCGTCCGCCTCGACGAAGCGAAGGCGTTGATCGAGCGGGCGCTGGCGCTGGACCCGGAGAACGGCGCCTACATGGATAGTCTTGGGTGGGTGCATTACAAGATGGGGCGGTTCGATGAGGCACTGGTCTACCTGGAGCGGGCGGCGCAACGCCTGACGACCGATCCGGTGATTTTCGATCACCTGGGCGAGGTGTACCTCAAACGGGAGGATGTCGAGCAAGCACGCCGCAGCTGGCAGCGCGCGCTCGAGCTCAATCCCGAGGACGCGGCGATTCAGCAGAAACTGGAACGGCTCAACGCCTCCGACACGGTTCCGGCCGGACACCACGATGAGTAAGGGCACACCCGATCTCCAGGCGCTTCGGCGGCTGGCCGTGGAGCTGCGCCGGACGATCCTGCAGATGATTGCGAAGGCCGGCAGCGGCCATCCCGGCGGGTCGCTCTCCATGGTCGAGCTCCTCGTGGGGCTCTACTGGCACGCGCTGCGCCACGATCCGACGCGGCCCGACTGGCCGGATCGCGACCTGTTTCTGCTCTCCAAGGGGCACGGCTGCCCGGCGCTCTACGCGGTCCTGGCGTTCCACGGCTACTTTCCGAAGGACGAGCTGCAGACGTTGCGCCGCTATCCCACGCGGCTGCAGGGCCATCCGGAGCGCTGGTCGGTGCCGGGGGTGGAGATCGCCGCCGGGTCGTTGGGGCAAGGGTTGTCGATGGCCAACGGGTTCGCGCTGGCCGACCGCCTCGATCGGCGGCGGCGGCGCATCTTCTGTCTCGTGGGCGACGGGGAGGTGCAGGAAGGCCAGGTGTGGGAAGCGGCGATGACCGCGCACCATCACCAGCTGGAGGCCGTCTGCGCGATCGTGGATGCCAATCAGCTGCAGCAGAACGGGCCGGTCAAGGAGATCCAGGACATCGAGCCGCTGGCGGAGAAGTGGCGGGCGTTCGGCTGGCACGTGATCGAGATCAACGGCCATGACCTAGCCCAGGTGATGGCCGCCTTCGATGAAGCCGCCGCCGTGAAGGGCAAGCCCCAGGTCGTCGTGGCGCGGACGGTCAAGGGCAAAGGGGTCTCGTTTATGGAGCTCAACCCGGCCTGGCACGGCGTCGCACCCAAACCTGACGAACTGGAGCGCGCGTTGAAGGAGCTCGAGGCGGCGGTCTGATGGCGGAGCTCAAACCCACCCGTGACGGGTTCGGCGAGGGGCTGCTCGAGCTGGGCAAGACCCATCCCCACGTCGTCGCCCTCTCGGGCGATCTGGAGGATTCTGCCCGGGCGATCTGGTTCAAGAAGCAGTATCCGGATCGGTTCTTCTCGGTGGGGATCGCCGAGCAGGACATGATCGGCACGGCCGCGGGCCTGGCCTTGGCGGGTAAGATCCCCTTCGCCTGCTCGTTTTCCCAATTTGTCACCGGCAAGTCGCTGGAGCAGATGCGGCTGGCGGTCTGCTACCAGAGCGCCAACGTGAAGATCGTCGGCTCGCACGGCGGGCTCTCGGTCGGCGCCGACGGGGCGACCGCCGAGGCGCTGGAGGAGCTGACGGTGCTGCGCTCGCTGCCGCGGATGACGATTGTCGTACCGTGCGACGCCGTGGAGGCCAAGAAGGCGACCATCGCCAGCGCCGACTATCCGGGGCCGGTGTATCTGCGCCTCGGGCGCGCTCCGACGCCGATCCTCACGAAGCCCGGCGATCCCTTTGCGATCGGGCGCGCGAACGTCCTGCGCGAGGGGGATGACGTGACGCTCATCGCCTGCGGCACCATGGTGGACCATGCGCTCAGGGCCGCCGAGCAGCTGGCCAAGGACGGGGTGGCGGCGCGCGTCATCAACCTCCACACGGTTAAACCGATCGACCGCCCCGCGCTGATCGCCGCCGCCAAGGCAACCGGCGCGATCGTCACCGCGGAAGAGCACACCGTGGTGGGCGGCCTGGGTAGCGCCGTGGCCGAAGTGCTGGCCGAGCACCATCCCGTCCCGATGCGGTTCGTGGGGGTGCAGGACCGGTTTGGCACCTCGGGGGATCCGGCCGAACTGTTGAAGGCCTTTCACCTCATGCCCGAGGATATTGTCGCCGCCGCCCGGGACGTCCTTCGCCTCAAACAGCACGCGCTCTAAGTCCGCTTGAATCGTCAATGATTCGATTACAGGCACCCGCCAAACTCAACCTCTATCTGCGCGTCTGCGGCAAGCGCCCGGACGGCTACCATGAGCTGGAGACGCTCTTCGCGCGCATCGATCTGGCCGACGAGCTGACCTTCGAGCCGGCGGCGGCCGGCATCGCATTGACCTGCAGCGAGCCCACGCTGTCCTGCGGTGAAGACAACCTCATTGTGCAGGCCGCCCACCTGCTGCAGCGCGTCAGCGGCACTCGACGAGGCGCGCGCATCCGGCTCGTAAAACGCATCCCGATCGCCGCAGGCCTAGGCGGAGGCTCCTCGGATGCGGCGGCCACCTTGGCAGGACTCAACGCATTGTGGGAGGTGGGGTGGGAGCGCGCGCGGCTCAGTCAGCTGGCGGCCGAGCTGGGAGCAGACGTGCCGTTTTTCCTCTGCCCCGAGCCGTTCGCCATCGGCCGGGGCCGGGGGGAGGTGTGCGAACCGATCTGCGGGGCGCAGCCCCTGACGTCGGTGCTGCTTGTCCCTGATGGGCGTCTGTCGACGCGGGAGATCTTCGAGGCCGCAGATTTCGGCTTGACAGCTCCGAAGCCCTCCATTACGATGGTGCAACACGCCTTGTGCAACGGCTCGCGTGGCGAGCTCGCTAAGGGGTTGTGGAACGATCTGGCACCTGAGGCGATCCGGCGTTGTCCCGTCATTTCGGCTATCCAATTGCAGTTGAGTCAGTTGGAGTGTCTCGGCATCGGCATGTCAGGCAGCGGTCCCTCCGTCTTCGGTCTCTGCCGGGATCTGACCCACGCGCAGGAGGTCATCGCCGCCATGCTAGCGACAGTGACCGCGGCATGTCGGTATGTGGGCCTCGTGTGCACGACCGCTCAAGGGCATCTCTGTGCGTTGCGCAGTGGGGAGTAGTGTAACGGCAGCACAAGAGCCTTTGGAGCTCTCCGTCCAGGTTCGAATCCTGGCTCCCCAGCTCTTCACGGGGTCGTGCCAGGTTCCCAACCGATGAGGCGATCTGCATGAGAAACCTGCACGCGATCATCTTGGCTGCCGGGGAAGGCACCCGGATGAAATCCGAGCTGCCGAAGGTCCTCCACGCCATCTGCGGCCGCTCGATGTTCGCCTATGCGCTCGACCTCGCCGCCTCCTCCGGCGTCAAGCAGCCCGTCATCGTGCTCGGCCATGGGGCGGAGCTCGTCAAACCGCGCCTGCCCAAAGAGGTCAAGGTCGTCATCCAAACGAAACAGCTGGGCACGGGGGATGCGGTCTTGGCCGCGAAGCGGTCGCTGGGCGCCATCTCCGGCGACGTGCTGATCCTCTACGCGGACACCCCGCTCTTGCGGCGCACGACGGTGCAGAAGCTGGTCGAGACCCATTTTAAGGCCGGGGCCACCGCCACCCTGCTCACGGCGCACCTGGCCGATCCCAGCGGCTACGGCCGGATCCTGCGCAACGAAACCGGCCAGATCATCGGCATCATGGAGGAGGCCGAGGCGAACGCCGCGCAACGCGCCATCCGGGAGATCAACGTCGGGCCCTTGGTGTGCAACGCCCACGCGCTGTTCGAGGCGCTGGCGGTGGTCAAGCCCAGCACGTCCAAGAAGGAGCTGTATCTGACGGATGTCATCTCGCACATCGGCCGCCAGGAGGGCACCAAGATCCAGGCGACCCGCGTCGAAGAGGTCTCGGAGGCGCTGGGGATCAATTCGCGGGCGGAGCTCGCCCGGGCGATCGGCGTCATCCGCCAGCGGATCCTCGACATGCACCTGCACAACGGGGTGACGATTGAAGATCCCCACTCGACCTTCATCGACCAGGGGGTCTCGATCGGCGCCGACACGATCGTGCACCCCTACACCGTGATCGAAACCGGGGTGTCGATCGGCAAGCGCTGCTCGATCGGGCCGTTTGCGCGGCTGCGCAGCGGGGTGGCGATTGCGGACGGGGTGCGCGTGGGCAACTTCGCCGAGCTGGTCCGCACCAAAGTGGGCCCCGGGGTGCGCATCAACCACGTGACGTACTTGGGCGATGCGGTCGTGGAGGAGGGCGTGAACATCGGCGCCGGCACGATCACCGCCAACTACGACGGCGCCAACAAGCACCAGACGCACATCGGCAAGGGGGCGTTCATCGGCTCCGACACCGTCCTCATTGCGCCGGTCAAAATCGGGCCGGGCGCGGTGACCGGGGCGGGGAGCGTGGTGCCGAAAGGCCATGACGTGCCGGCCAAGGGTGTTGTGGTCGGCGTCCCGGCGAGGCCCCTGGAACGGGACTCAAGGCCGGATCACCGCGCCGCGGTGGAGCGGCCGGCGCCGGCCGCGCCGCCGAAAGCCGCTGCCGCGGCGAAGCGGGACGGCCGCGCCACGCCGTCTCGCGCCGCGGGCGTCAGGAAGCCCGCACGATCTGCAGCCAGAGCGGTGGTGCGCAGGAAAGCCCGCCGTCGGCCGGTCACACGCCCGCTCGCCAAGCGCGCCCGCGCGGTGCGCCGGCCAATGAGGAGGAAGCCGTCACGGCGGTTGCAACGGTCCCGAAAGTAGCCATGGCCACGTCGTCGCGCCGCCGCCTCTCCTCGGAGCTGGCGATTGTGAGCGGCAACGCCAACCGGCCGCTGGCCGACGCCATCTGCCGCGCGCTGCACGTGCCGCTGACGGATTCGTCCGTCGGCCGCTTCAGCGAGGGCGAGATCCGGCTCAAGATCAACGAGAACGTCCGCGGCAAGGACGTCTTCGTCGTGCAGCCCACCTGCCCGCCGACGAACGACAATCTCATGGAGCTCTTGATCATGATCGACGCGCTGCGTCGGGCCTCGGCCCGGCGCATCACGGCGGTCATCCCGTACTACGGCTATGCCCGCCAGGATCGCAAGGATCAGCCGCGCGTGCCGATCACGGCGAAGCTGGTGGCGAATCTCATCACGACGGCCGGGGCCGACCGGGTGCTCACCATGGACCTGCACGCGGGGCAGATCCAGGGCTTCTTCGACATCCCGCTGGATCACCTCTACGCCCTCACCGTCTTTGAGCAGTACATCCAACGCAAGCGGCTCAAGTCGGTGGTGGTCGTCTCGCCGGATGTCGGCGGGATCAAGATGGCGCGGGCCTACGCGAAGCGGCTCGGAGCGGGGCTGGCCATCGTCGATAAGCGGCGAGCCAGTCCCGAAGCGACGGAGGTCATGCACATCCTCGGAGAGGTGAAGGGCAAGACGTGCGTCCTGGTCGATGACCTGATCGCCACCGGCAGCTCGCTCGTTGAAGCCGCGGAAGCCCTGCAGCAGGCCGGGGCCACCGCCGTGTATGCCTGCGTGACGCACCCGGTGCTCTCCGGTCCGGCGTGCGCCCGTGTGGCCTCCTCGGGCCTGAAGGAGCTCATCGTCACCGATACGATTCCCTTGGAGCAGCGCAAGCGCCACCCGAAGATCGTCGTCCTGTCGGTGGCCCGCGTGCTCAGCGAAGCGATCAAGCGGATCCACTTCGAGCAGTCCATCAGCGTCCTGTTCGACGGCATGTCGGTCTGAGCCACGAGCATGGCCACAGCGAAAGGGGCGGGTCAACAGGCATTGACGCTCCAGCGCCGAGACGGCGCCGGCAGCCGGCCGGCCAGGCGCTTGCGGCGTCGGGGGCTGGTGCCCGGCGTGGTCTATGGCAAGAACACCGAGCCGCTGGCCGTCACGGTGCCCCACAGCGAGTTGCTGCGGCTGCTCCATTCCAAGGCCGGGGAGCATGCGCTGGTCACCCTGCGCCTGGACGGTGCGGCCGCCTGGGAGAAGCCCGCCCTGGTGCAGTCGGTCCAGCACGATCCGGTCGATGGCCACGTGATCCATGTGGATTTTCACGCGATCGTGCTGACCGAGCGGCTGCGGGTCAAAGTGCCCGTGGTCCTCAAGGGCGAGCCGGTGGGCGTCAAACAGGACGGCGGTCTCCTCGAACACTTCCTGCGCGACATCGAAGTGGAGTGTTTGCCAGCCGACATCCCACGCAGCGTTGAATTCGACGTCAGCGCGTTGAAGATCGGCGAGACGGTGCACGTCAAGGATCTGCCGAGCCCCAAGAACGCCACCATCACCAGCGAGCCCAGCGGCGTGATCGCCTCCATCCATCTGCCGAAAGTGGAGAAGCCGGAGGAAGAGGCCGCGGCGGCCGTCACGGAACCGGAGGTCATCCGGGAGAAAAAGGAAGAGGCCGCGGGGGCTGAGGCCGAAGTCGCCAAGCCTGAGCCGGCGCGGCCCCCCGGCCCGCCGGGAGCGAGAGCCGGGGCGGGTGGCGCGGCTGAGGCCAAGAAAGAGCCCAAGACGTCGTGAAGATCCTGGTAGGGCTAGGCAATCCCGGCCAGACGTATCACGAGACACGACATAACGTCGGGTTCAGGGTCATCCAGCTGTTGGCGCAGCGCCGAGGGGTGGCGCTGGATCAGCGACTGGTCAGCCCCCGCGATGGGCGTCCAGCCTGCGTGTCTGGGGACTACGCGCACGACGGACAGGGCATTCGGTTGGTGATGCTGCTGACGATGATGAACGAATCCGGCGAAGCGCTGCGAGCACTTCCGAGCGCTCCGGAGGAGCTGCTGCTGATCTGCGACGATGTCAACCTGCCGCTGGGCACGCTTCGCCTGCGTCCCCAGGGTGGCGCGGGGGGCCACCACGGCCTGGAGTCCTGCCTGAGCGTGATGGGCACGGAGCAGGTGGCACGGCTGCGCATCGGCGTGGGGGTGACATCGCTCCCGCGGGATTTGCACGAGTTCGTCCTCTCGCCGTTTGGGCCAACGGAGCGGCCGCTGATCCGGCAGGCCATCGACCAGGCGGCGCAGGCCTGTGAGGCCTGGGCCAGCGGAGGGATCGAGGCGGCGATGAACCGGTATAACACGAACGCATAGGACACAGACGCATGCCGACGAAACAGTATGAGGCGCTCATCATCTTGCGGACCGCGGGCAGCGAGCAGGAGATCGTCCAGCAGGCCGCGCAGCTCGGCGAGCAGATCAAAAAAGTGGGGGGGCGGGTGGAGAGTGCCCAGAACCTGGGGCGGCGGCGTCTGGCCTTCCGCATCTCGCGGCAGGCCGAAGGCTACTACCAGCTGTTGCGCTTTCAGGCTCCGGCGGAGCAGATCGGGGAACTGGACCGCCTCTTCCGGCTCAACGACACGATCGTGCGGTTCATGATCCTCACCGGCGACGAGCCGGCCCCCCCACCAAAGATTTTGGTGGAGGGGGCCGCGCCCGCCTGATCTCCCATGGTCAGCCTGAATCGCGTGCTCTTGATCGGGAACCTGACGAAGGATCCCGAGTTGCGCTATACGCCCAGCGGCACCCCGGTGGCCAGCCTGCGCCTGGCGGTCAACTCGAACTTCAAGGATCAGTCCGGCCAGCGCAAAGAAGAAACCTGTTTCGTCACCGTGGTGGTGTGGAGCAGGCAAGCGGAGATCTGCACGCAGTATCTGAAGAAGGGCCGGTCGGTCTTTGTGGAGGGACGGCTGCTCTACCGCAGCTGGGAAGCCGAAGGCAAGACGCGATCCACCATGGAGGTCCGGGCGGACCGCGTCCAGTTCCTCGGCGGGCCAGGCGGCCCTCCGCGGGAGGCAGCGGCAGCGGGAGCTGCCGAACCGGTTCAGACGCCGCGGCCGGAGGAGGCTGAGCCCGAGCCGGTTCCGGAGGGCGGCGCCGATGCCGAGGTGCCGTTCTAACAGCTGACGAGGAGTTCGGATGCCCCCCCTACGACCACGACGCGTCTTTATCAAGCGGCCGTGCCGCTTCTGCACCGAGAAGGTGCACCAGGTGGACTACAAGGACATTGATCGCATCGGCCGCTACGTCACCGATCGAGGCAAGATCATCCCTTCGCGGCTCACCGGCACCTGCGCGAAGCATCAGCGGATGCTGACCCGCGCGATCAAGCGGGCGCGCTTCATGGCGCTCCTCCCCTATGTCTCGGCCTAGCGATCGGACGATGCGATGGACGTAATCCTCCTCGCAGCGATCGAGCAGTTGGGCGCTGAGGGCGCCGTGGTCCAGGTCAAGCCCGGCTATGCCCGCAACTACCTGCTGCCCCGGGGCCTAGCGGTCATCGCGAGCCCCGAGCAGCTGGAGGCCGCGCAGGCCGCCACGCAGCAGCGGGCCCGCGCCACCCAGCGCGTGCTGGAGCAGGCCCAGGCGCTCAAGCAGCAGATTGAAAGCCGCACCGTCACCGCAAAGCTCACGCTGGGCCAGGACGGCAAGCCCTTCGGCTCGGTGACGACCCACGACCTGGTGGAGCTGTTGCACCGCGAGGGCCTGGTCATCGAGAAGCATGCGGTGCGTCTGGAGCAACCCCTCAAGGCGCTCGGCGTCTACGACGTGCCCATCAAACTCCATCCGAACGTCACAGCCACCCTCAAGTTATGGGTGGCCACAGCCTAAGATTCGGTTGAGCATGGAGCTGTCTGAGCTTGGCACGATCGAGCGGCTGCCGCCGCAGAACCTGGACGCGGAGCAGGCTCTCCTCGGCTCGATGTTGATCGAGGAGGAGGCGATCGTCCAGGCCGCCGAGCTCCTCGAGGAGCCGGTCTTCTATAAGGACGCCCACCGCAAGATCTTCGGCGCGCTCCTGTGCCTCTACAAGGCCAATACCCCCGTCGATCTTGTCACCGTCACCGAGGAGCTGAGGAAGCACGGCCTGCTCGAGGAGATCGGCGGGCCCAGCTATCTGGCCACGCTGACGAGCGTCGTGCCCACCGCGGCGAACGCCGAGCACTACTGCCGCATCGTCAAGCAGAAAGCGATCCTGCGCGACCTCATCCGCGCCTCCACCCAGATCGCGTCGGACTGCTACGAGGGGGCCATCGATCCGGACGTGCTGCTGGACCGCGCGGAGACGGCAATCTTCGACATCGCCTCGAAGAAGCTCAAGCGCGACGCGGTGGCGATGAAAGACATCATCAAGAGCTCCATCGAGATGATCGACGCCCTCTACCAGCGCAAGGGCATGATCACGGGCCTGCCCACCGGCTTCACGGACCTCGATCAGCAGCTGGCGGGGCTGCAGGCGTCGGACTTCATCGTGGTGGCGGGCCGGCCGGCGATGGGCAAGAGCTCCCTCGCGCTCTGCATCGCGGAGCACACCGCCCTGCTGCAGAAGGTCGGGGTGGCGGTGTTCAGCCTGGAGATGTCGAAGGAGAACGTCGTGCAGCGCCTGCTCTGCTCGCACGCGCGCATCAACGCGCACAACATGCGCTCCGGCATGCTCTCGGCGAGCGACTGGCCGAATCTCACGAAGGCGGCGGGGAAGCTCTCCGAGGCGCCGATCTTCATCGACGATTCCCCCAGCCTCTCGGTGCTGGCATTGCGCGCGAAGGCCCGGCGCTTGAAGAGCCGGCACAACATCGGCCTGATCGTCCTCGATTACCTGCAGCTCATGGAGGAATCGGCGTACGCGGACAACCGGCAGCAGGAAGTCTCCGTCATCTCCAGGCACCTGAAGGCGCTGGCCCGGGAGCTGTCGGTGCCGGTCCTCGCCGTCAGCCAGCTCTCCCGCGCGCCGGAACGGCGGGAGTCGTTCCGCCCGCGGCTCTCCGACCTGCGGGAGTCCGGGGCCATCGAGCAGGACGCGGATGTCGTGCTGATGCTCTTCCGCGAGGACTACTACAATCCCACCGAGGAGAACCGCGGCGTCGCGGAGGTCATCATCGCCAAGCAGCGCAACGGGCCGACGGGCACCGTGAAGCTCGCCTTCCTCAAAGACTACACGCGGTTCGAGCCGCTCGCGCAGGGATGAGGCTCCCGCGGACGGCCTGGATCGCCCTGCTGCTCTGGGCGACGGCGGTCGGCGTGGTACAGGCCCAAGAGGGCGAACGGGTGGCCCAGGTGGACATCCGGGGCCTGCGCAGCATCGCCCGGGAGACCGTCCTGGCCAAGATCCAGACGAAGCCGGGGTCGCCCTACCAGAATGCGGTCGTCAGCGACGACATCCGTCGGGTCTTCGGGCTGGGCTATTTCACGGATGTCCGGACGGACGTGGAGCCGCTGCCGGAGGGGGGGCTGCTGCTCGTCTTCGTGGTGCAGGAGAAGCCCGCCGTGGGAGCGATTGAGCTCCAAGGCCACCGGTCGCTGCGGACACAGCGCCTGCTGGAGCTCTTCGCCGTCAGGACGGGCGACCTCTACAACCCGCGCACGATCAAGGAGGGGACGGACTCGATCAAGGCCGAGTACGCGCGCAAGGGGTTTTCCCAGTGCGAGGTGGTCTCGAGCGTCCAGACGGATGAGGCGGCCAACGCGGTGATCGTCCGTCTGCTCATCGATGAGGGGCCCCGGATGCGCATCGCCCAGGTCTTGGTGGAGGGCAACCAGGCGTTTGCCGACCGCAAGATTCGCCGCGTCATCAAGACGAAGCGGCGGCGCTGGTTCTTGCCCGGCGTCTACAACGAGCCGGTGCTCGAGGAGGATCTCGAGCGCGTGCGGGTCTTTTACCGCACGCACGGCTATCAGGATGTCCAGGTCAGCCAGAGCGTCTATCGGGATCCCTCGGGACGCGGACTCGCCGTGCACCTGAAACTCGTCGAGGGGCTCCAGCACCGCGTGGGCCAGGTGGCGCTGGAGGGCACCGTCTTGTTTCCGGAGCGGGAGCTGCGCCAGGTGATCCAGCTGAAGCCGGGTGCCGTGTACAGCGCCGAGATGTTGCAGGAAGATTTGCGGCTGATCAAGCAGTACTACGGCGACCGCGGCTACATCAACGCGGACGTGACACCGGATCCGCAATTGGACCAGGCGACCAAGCGGGTGCATCTGACCTACCACATCACCGAGCACGAGATGGTCTACGTCAATCGGATCACCATCCAAGGCAATCTGCGCACCAAGGACGTCGTCGTGCGCCGGGAGCTGCGCATCGACCCTGGGGAGCCGTTCAACGGGGTAAAGATCCGCCGGTCCACCGAGCGGCTCTACAACCTCGGCTACTTTGAAGAGGTGGCCGTCGAGACCGAGCCGACCGCGACCAAGGAGCGGGAAGACCTCATCGTGCAGGTCAAGGAGGCCAAGACCGGCAGCTTCAGCTTCGGCGGCGGCTTCTCCTCCGTCGACCGGTTGGTGGGGCTGGTGGAGCTGGAGCAGCGGAACTTCGATTGGCGCAAGGTCCCCACGTTCACGGGCGCGGGCCAGGATCTGCGCCTGCGGGTGGAGGTCGGCACGGTGCGGCGGTATTTCGACCTGTCGTTCACCGAGCCGTGGATCTTCGGCCGCCCGGTGTCGTTCGGCGTCGACCTCTTCAACCGGACCCGGCTGCGCAGCCGCAGCTTAGGTCTGGGCTATGAGGAGGAGCGGCGCGGCGCGGGGATTCGCTTCGGCAAGGAGTTCGCCGACGTCGTGCAGACCACCCTCGGCTACCAGCTGTTCCAGACGGAGATCTCCGATGTCGTGGAGGAGGCCTCCGCCGACCTCAAGGCGGAGCAGGGCCGCAACACGATCAGCGTGGTGACCACCTCCGTGTCGTACGATCGGCGGGACAACCGGTTCGATCCGGCGCGCGGCCACTTCCTGTTCGCCTCCGCGGATCTGGCTGGCGGCATCGTCGGCGCCGACAAGGATTTCGTCCGCTTGCAGGGGGGTGCCAGCCACTACTGGCCGCACGGCGGGCGGTTCGTGCTGGAATCGCGCGTGCGCGCGGGAATCGTGGACGCGTACCACAACTCCTCGGAGGTGCCGATCTTCGAGCGGTTCTTCGGCGGGGGCTCCGGCACCGTCCGGGGGTTCCGCGAACGGCGGGTGGGCCCGCGCGATCCGAATTCCAACGATCCCATCGGAGGCGAGGCGACCATGCTCGCGAGCTTGGAGGAAGTGATGGGCCTCATGAAGGATGAGCGGGGCCGGTCGATTCTCAAGGGGTCTGTCTTCCTGGACCTCGGCGACGTCTGGCGGCGCGTCAACGAGTTCGGCGAGTCCTTCAAGTCCGGCACCGGCGTGGGGGCGCGGGTCAACACGCCGATCGGCCCGATCCGGCTCGACCTGGGCTTTCCGATCACCGAAATCGAGGACGAGGGGCGTAAGCCGCGGTTCCACTTCAACCTGAGCCGTTCATTCTAAAAGGAGCATGCGCATGAGGAGGACGCGAACTCTTGGGTGCCTGGTCGTTGGGTGCGTGATGGTGGGCTCTCCGGTGGGGGCCACGGCTGAGCTGAAGCTCGGCTACGTGGATCTCTCCAAGGTGTTCGACGGCTACGAGCGGACGAAGGCCTCGGACGACGGCCTCCAGAAGCGCGGCAAGCAGAAGGAGGCGGAGCTGGAGGCCAAGATGGCGGAGCTGCGGAAGCTGCGCCAGAGCCTCGAGCTGCTGGCGGAGGAGGCCCGCGAGGCGAAGATCCGGGAGATCGAGGAGAAGGCGGAGGATCTCCAGCGCTTCCGCGCCAGCACCGCCCGGACCCTGCGCCGGGACCGGGACAAGATGGCCAGGCAGCTGCTGGGGGATATCCGCAAGGGCGTGGCGGAGTACGCGAAGGCAAACGGCTTTTCTCTGATCGTCGATGATCGGTCGGTCCTCTATGGCACGTCCGTCCACGACGTGACGGACGAGGTGCTGGGCCTGTTGAACAGCCAGGCGACGGCCAAGGCCGCGCAGAAGGCCCAGTGAGCCTCGGAGCGGATGAGGGATCGGGCATGAGTGGGCAGCAGCAGCGCACGCTCGCCAACGCCGTGTCGATGAGCGGGCTGGGGATCCATACCGGCGAGCCGGTGTCGGTCCGCGTCCTGCCGGCCCCCCCGGAGACCGGGGTCGTCTTCGTCCGCAGCGACCTGCCGCACCACCCGGTGATTCCGGTGGCGTCGAGCGAGGTGGTGGATGTCGGCAAGAGCGTGCGCCGCACCACCCTCTCGAAAGACGGCGTCGAAGTGCAGACCGTGGAGCACTTCATGGCGTCGCTCTGGGGGGCCGGGATCGACAACGCCTACGTGGAGGTGACGGGGGTGGAACTGCCGGGGTTGGACGGCTCCGCGCTGCCGTTTCTCCAGCAGTTCAACGCGACCGGGACCGTCGAGCAGCCCGCCCCCCGGCGCTACGTCTCGCTGCGCGAACCGATCGTCGTTGAAGAAGGCGAGGCCTGCATCGCCGTCTTCCCCGACAAGTCGCTGCGGATCTCGTACCTGCTCAGCTACTCCCATCCGCTCCTCAAGGCCCAGATGGTCTCCTTCGCGGAGGACGGCGCGGCGTCGTTCGAGCAGACGATCGCGCCCGCCAGGACGTTCTGCCTGAAGGAAGAAGCGGAGGCGCTGCGGGCAGCGGGCTTCGGCAAGGGCGCGAACTTCGAGAACACGCTGGTGCTGAGCGACCGCGGTGTCCTGAACAATACGCTGCGCTTTGAGGATGAGTTCGCCCGGCATAAAGTCCTGGACCTGGTGGGCGACCTGTACCTCTTGGGCGCCCACCTGCGCGCCCGGGTCGTTGCCATCAAGAGCGGCCATCCGCTCAACGTGAAGCTGCTCAAGAAGCTGGGCCAGGCGATCGAGCAGGGGAAGATCGGCTCCCTGCAGTCGGTCAGCTCGGAGACGATGGTGGGGCCGCAGCTGGACATCACCCAGATCGAAAAGATCCTGCCCCACCGCTACCCCTTTCTGCTCGTGGATCGGATCACGGAGCTGACGGAGACCCGCGCGGTCGGCCTGAAGTGCGTGACGATCAACGACTATTTCTTCCGGGGCCACTTCCCGGGACGCCCGGTGATGCCCGGCGTCCTCATGGTGGAGGCCATGGCCCAGGTCGGCGGCATCATCCTCCTGAACAAACGGGAGAACCTGGGACGCTACGCCTACTTCATGGGCATCGACAAGGTCAAGTTCCGCAAACCGGTCGTGCCGGGGGATCAACTCGTCATCGAGGCCGAGCTGGGGAAGCTGCGCTCGCGGACCGGCCAGCTGATGGCGCGAGCCTACGTGGGCGGCACGCTGGTCTGCGAGGGTGAGCTGATGTTCGCCATCAGCAATTGACGATGCCGATGGCCACCGCACGCCGCACCCCGAAATCCCCGGCCCGTTCCAGCGCCACGGCCGTGCATCCGACGGCGATCGTCCATCCGCGCGCGCAGCTGGCGGACGGCGTGGCGGTCGGTCCCTACACCGTGATTGCCCAGCACGTGGTGGTGGGCCCGCGCACCCAGATCGGCGCGCACTGCGTCCTCGAGGGCCGCACGACGATTGGGGCGGAGTGCCAAATCTTCACCGGGGCGGTGATCGGGAGCATCCCGCAGGACCTCAAGTACCGGGGGGAAGAGAGCGTGCTGAGCATCGGCGATCGCAACAAGATCCGCGAGTACGTCACGATCAACCCCGGCACCGAGGGCGGCGGCGGCAAGACCGTCATCGGGTCCGACTGCCTCTTGATGGCCTACGCGCACGTGGCCCATGACTGCCGCCTCGGCGACCAGGTGGTCATGGCCAACAGCGCGGCGCTGGCCGGCCATATCACCATCGAGGATCGCGTCACCGTGGGCGGGCTGGTCGGCATCCACCAGTTCGTCCGCGTCGGGACCCTTGCGTTCATCGGCGGCTGTTCCCGCGTGGTGCAAGACGTGCCGCCCTATGCAACCTGTGTGGGCTATCCCGCGAAGGTCTTCGGGCTCAACGGCGAAGGGCTGCGCCGCGCGGGCGTCTCCAACGAGGCCAAGCAGCGGCTGCACCACGCGTTCAAAGTCCTCTTCCATTCCAAGCTCTCGATGCGCCACGCCCTGGATCAGGTCTCCGAGGGCGCCGATCACTGCCCGGAACTCCAGCACCTCCTCGCCTTCATCCGGCAGTCCAAGCGCGGCGTGTGCCGCGCGTAACCCCCTCAGCCTTAGCCATGAGCGATCGAATCGCGCTCATCGCAGGAGCCGGCCGGTTTCCCCTCTACGTCGCGCAGGCAGCCAGGCGCCAGGGGATGGGCGTGGTGGCCCTGGGCATCCGAGGGTGGGCGGATCCGGCGCTGTCGGCTCATGTGGACGCCTACGAGGAGTTGGCCGTCGGCGCCTTAGGAGAATTCATTGACCGCCTGAAGTTCCACGGGGTGCGGCGCGCGATCATGGCGGGCAAGGTGACCAAGGATGTCTGGCTCACCCAGCGCGCGACGTTCGATGCGGAGCTTGCGGCGCTCGTCAGCCACGCGCCGGAGGCGTCCGTCACGAGTCTGCTGGGTGCGATCGGGCAGCGGCTAGCCCGGGAGGGCATCACGCTGCTGGATTCCTCCACGTTCCTCAAGGCCGATCTCTGCCCGGCCGGGGTGATCGGCGGCCGGCCGCCGACCGAGCGGGAGCAGCGCGACATCCGCCTGGGCGCTGCGGCGGCGCGGGCGATGGCCGCGCTGGACATCGGGCAGACGGTGGTCGTCAAGGACGGCGTCATCATCGCGGTGGAGGCGCTCGAGGGGACGGATGCCGCCATCCGGCGCGCCCAGGCGCTGGCCGGCCAGGGGCTTGTCGTCGTCAAGATGGCGGCGCCGGCCCAGGATCGCCGCTTTGATCTGCCGGTGGTCGGCATCGACACCCTGACGACCCTGCGCGAGGCTGGGGTCTCCTGCTTGGCCGTGGAAGCCGGGACCACCCTCCTGCTGGACCGTGACGCGGTCATCGCCTCGGCCAACGCCTCGCACATCTGCCTGCTCGGCGTTACCGCCCCCGCTGCGTGAACGATCGGCGAGCGCCGGGATGATCCCCTTACGCGACACCATTCCCTCCCGCCGGATTGCCTGGGTCACGCGCGCGCTGCTCGTGGCCAACGTGGCGGCCTTCGCGCTGGAGCTCAAACAGGGCCTGCAGCTTGAGCCGTTCATCTACCGCTTCGGGGTCGTACCGTCGCACTGGGTCATCAGCAGCGCCAGCGATTTGTTCGATTGGCCGCGCCTGTTTCTGACGCTGCTCACCTCGCAATTTCTGCACGGCGGCTTCATGCATCTGGCGTCCAACATGCTCTACCTCTGGATCTTCGCGGATAACGTGGAAGATCGCTTGGGACCCTGGCGGTTCATCCTCCTCTATGTCGGCAGCGGGATCGCCGCCGCCGTCGCCCAGATCCTCCTCTCGCCGCGCTCCGCGATCCCGATGGTCGGCGCCAGCGGGGCGATTGCGGGTGTTCTGGGCGCCTACCTCCTGATGTTCCCGTCCGCGCGGATCGTGACGCTCGTCCCCCTCGGGTGGTTCTGGGAGACGGTGCACGTGCCGGCCGTTGCGTTCCTCGGCTTCTGGTTCCTGCTGCAATGGGTTCAGGGGCTGACGACGATCGGGCAGGTGGCGGACATCGGCGGCGTTGCGTTCTGGGCCCACATCGGGGGCTTCGTCAGCGGGGTGCTGGGCACGCTGGCACTGCGTCCCCGGCGCCGGTGGTAGGCCGCTGACGGATGCGCCTGCAGGCCGAGTTGAGGAGAGACAAGGCGCTCTACCCGCGGATCGACCCGCCGTGCCCCTATGTCGGCGCGTGCGGCGGCTGCAACCTGCAAGATCTGGCCTACGACGACCAGCTCCGCCTCAAGCGGGATCGGCTCCGGCGGGCCTTCGCAGGCATGCCGGATCTGCCCCCCCTCGACGTCATCGGTCTGGATGAGCCCTGGCGGTATCGCAACAAGGCGGAATTCACGTTCAGCTGTGCCGATGGCCGGCTGACCCTCGGCTATCACGCCGCCGGTTCCTTCTCCCGCATCGTCGACCTGGACGACTGCCTCCTGCTGCCCGCGGTCGTGGGGCGCGTGCTCAAGGATGTTCGAGGGTTTGCGGCAGCGACGGGGCTGCCCGCCTATGAGCCGCGCACCCACCAGGGGTTTTTCAGGTACCTCGTGGTCCGCGTCAGCCAGGCGACGGGGACGCTGCTGCTCTGCCTGATCACGGCTCCCGGGACGCGGGACGCCGTCGACGGGATAGCCCAGCGGATCATGGCACTCCATCCGGAGATCTGCGGCGTGTACTGGGGGGTGACGGGACGCAAGGCCGACGCGGCCCTCCCCGAGGCGCTCACCCTCCTCGGCGGATCCCCGTACCTCGAGGAACAGGTCGGGCCGTTCCGGCTGACGGTGCACCCCCTGAGCTTCCTCCAGCCGACCAGTGTCCAGGCGGATCGGATGTATCGACGGCTCAGCGAACCGCTTGAGGCCTCGCCGGTCGGCATCGCCTGGGACCTCTATTGCGGCATCGGGGTGGCGGGGTTCTACCTCTCGCGCGGGGCCGGGCGGGTCTACGGCATCGACGTGGTACCGCTCCATGTGGAGCTAGCCCGTCGCAACGCCGAACGCAATGGGATCGCCAACATCGAGTTTCGCGTGGGGCCGGTCGAGGAGGTGCTGCTGGATCGACGGTTTTGGCTCACCGAGGCCAAGCCGGATCTCATCGTCGTCGATCCGCCCCGCGCCGGCCTCCATCCGCAAGCACTCTCCTCCGTCCTCGCCGCCCGGCCGCGCCAGGTGGCCTATCTCTCCTGCAACGTCCAGTCGTTGCTGCGGGATCTGCGGCAGTTGACGTCCGGCTTCCCGCGGTATCGCCTCACCCAGCTGGCGGCCTTCGACTTGTTCCCGCAGACGCACCACGTCGAAGTGCTCGCGTGGCTTCAGCGCTAATCGGGGAGCTACTACGTTCTTGTTTTACTGAGCACGGCCAGCATCGCGGCGTGGATGCGCCCGTTGGAGGCAACGAGCTTGCCCTGCGTCAGGCGGACCGGCCGGCCATCGAACCCGCTGACCACGCCGCCCGCCTCCTGCACCAGGAGGTTGCCGGCGGCGATGTCCCACGGCCAGAGGTCCTGCTCGTAGAATCCCTCCATCCGTCCCGCGGCGATGGCCGCCAGGCTCAAGACCGTCGTGCCGAGCCGCCGCACCCCTTGGGAGCGCCGCTGGAACGCCTCAAACCATCCCAGGTATGGCTGCGAGTCTCTGCGGAATTTGGACGCGAAGCCGGTCGATAAGAGGCTCTGGGAGAGCGCGGCGGTGCGGGAGACGCGAATCCGCCGGCCGTTCAAAAACGCCCCGCGGCCCGCGATGGCGCTGAAGAGCTCGCGGCGCAGCGGGTCGTAGATCACGCCGAGGAGCATCATCCCCCGGTGTTCCAGCGCGATCGAGACCCCGAAGAGCGGCAGGCCATGGATGAAGTTCAGCGTGCCGTCGATCGGGTCGACGATCCATCGGGAGGGCGCATGGCGCCGGCGCCGTCCCTGCTCCTCGCCGAAGAAGCCGACAGACGGCTCCGCGCGATAGAGGATCCGGTGGATGAGGCGCTCGGCGGCGCGGTCGACCTCGGTGACGAGATCGACCGCGCTGCGTTTGGTGCGGATCTGTTTCGGCCTCCCGACGGAGGCCACGAGCAGGCTCCCCGCTTCACGGGCGGCCCGGGCGGCGAGCCGGGCGCAGCGTGTCAACGACAGAGTCATGGCAGGTCATTATAACGGAAGGCCGCCCGCGCCGAAAGTTTCCGGTTGCGCCAGGTCGGCGATCGTGGTATTGACAAGGGATCATGGCACACCCCCGCGCCTCCGGGCGCCACCGACGCCGTCAGTGGATCGTCAACCCATCCCTGCAGTACCGGTTCATCGGGATCCTCCTGCTCGTGCTGGTGGTGCTCACCATCGGGGCGCTGGCGAGCGTCTATCTCGCCATTTGGCTCTCCCTCAAGACGTTCGGCCTGGCGGATGACCCGCTGGCCCTGGCCCTGTTGACGACCGTCGGCTTGATGGTGACGATGGAGCTGTTGCTGCTGGCCCCACTCGTCGTGTGGATCGGCGTGCGCCTGACGCATCGCGTGGCCGGGCCGATGGTCCGCATCACCGCCTCTCTCGCGCAGATGGCGCAGGGCGACTTCGATGTCCACCTCACACTGCGCAAGGGTGACGCGCTCGTTGAAGTCGCGCAGGCCATCAACGTCCTGGCGGCCGCCTGCCGCAGCCAATTTCCGCACGGCTCCTCTCCGGGTCTCCCACCGTCCTCCCGCTTCTCCTCCTCGACGTAATTTCGCGTAAGAACGCGTAAGAGACTTCGGGTATACTTGTCTCATCCCCATGATTCTTTCCATTGACCAAGGCACGACGGGCACGACGGTCCTCCTCATCGACCGCCGCGGCCGGGTCGTCTCCCAGGCGTACGCCGAGCTGCCCCAATACTACCCGCGTCCCGGGTGGGTCGAGCACCGCCCGGAGCAGATCCTGCAGGTGACGATGCGGGTGATCCGTCGGGCGCTGGCCGCCGGACGGGTTACGCCGCGCCGCGTCGAGGCCATCGGCATCACCAATCAGCGCGAGACCACCATCCTGTGGGATCGCCGCAGCGGCCGGCCGGTGGCGAACGCCATCGTCTGGCAATGCCGGCGCACCGCCCCCCTGTGCGAGCGCTTGAAGGCCAAGGGATACGAGGCGGTGTTCCGTCGCAAGACCGGCCTGGTGCTGGACGCCTATTTTTCCGGCACGAAGATCCGCTGGCTCCTCGATCACGTGGCCCATGCCCGCCGGCGGGCTGAACGGGGGCAACTGGCGTTCGGCACGGTGGACAGCTGGCTGATCTGGCATCTGACGGGCGGGCGAGAACATGTGACGGATGTCACCAACGCCTCCCGCACGCTCCTCTACAACATCCGCACCCATCGGTGGGACCACGGGCTGCTGGCGCGCCTCGGCATCCCGCCCTCGGTGCTGCCTGAGGCGCGCCCGTCGGCCGGCTCCTTCGGGCTGACCGTCGGGACCGGGGTCCTGCCGGCCGGCATCCCGATTACCGGGGTGGCGGGCGATCAGCAGGCCTCGATGGTGGGCCACGGATGCCTGGCGCCCGGCAGCGCGAAGAACACCTATGGCACCGGCTGCTTCCTGCTGTTGAACACCGGGCGGCGATTCGTGCCCAGCCGCCACGGCCTGATCACGACGCTGGCCTGCGGCGGCACGGCCGCGCCGGTGTGGGCGCTGGAGGGCAGCGTCTTCATCGCCGGGGCCGCCGTGCAGTGGCTGCGGGACGGGCTGGGCCTCATCCGCACCGCCGCGGAGACGGCGGCGATCGCGCGTCGCGTCACGGACACCGGCGGGGTGTATGTCGTGCCGGCGTTCGTGGGCCTCGGCGCGCCCTACTGGGACATGGGGGCGCGGGGTGCCATCGTCGGATTGACCCGGGGCTCGGGACGGGAGGCGCTGGTGCGGGCCACGCTGGAGTCGCTCGCCTACCAGACGCGCGACGTGGTCGAGTCGATGGAGCAAGACAGCGGCCTGCGCCTGCGCGAGCTGAAGGTCGACGGGGGGGCTGCGCGCAACAACTGGCTCATGCAGTTTCAAGCGGATCTGCTGGGCATTCCGGTCGTCCGGCCTGCGATGGTGGCGAATACGGGCAAGGGTGCTGCGCTGCTCGCGGGTCTTGGGCTTGGGTGGTGGCGCGCCGGCGATCTGAGGCGGTTTGCCGGAGCGCCCGAGCGGGTGTTCTCGCCTCGGATGGCGCCGACGCAGCGCTTGCGGCTCTATCAAGGCTGGCAGGAGGCCGTGGCCCGCGTGAGGACGGTTCGCTGATGCTCGATCTGCGGACGAGGCTGCTGGCCCAGCTGCGAGCCCGGCGATTCGACCTGTTGGTCGTCGGCGGCGGCATCGTGGGGGCCGGCATCGTCCGGGATGCCGCGATGCGGGGGCTGCGGGTGGCCCTCATCGAGCAGCGCGACTTCGCCAGCGGCACCAGCTCCAAGACCTCCAAGCTCATCCACGGGGGGCTGCGGTACCTGGAACAGGGGCGGCTGCGCCTGGTGTGCGAAAGCCTCCGCGAACGGCAGATTCTCCGGACGATCGCGCCGGAGTTCATCCATCCGCTGTCGATCCTCATCCCGGTCTACCGAGGCCAGGGGCAGCCAGGCTGGAAGATCCACGCCGGATTATGGCTCTATGACCTGCTCGCCCGTGGACGCACGATCCACCCGCACCGCATGGTCTCGGCCCGTCGCGCCACGGCCCTGGAGCCCGGGCTGCGGGTCGACGGTCTGCGGATGGCCGGGGTCTACGCCGACTGTCAGATGGATGACGCCCGGGTCTGCCTGTCCAATATCCTGCAGGCGGTTGGCTTCGGGGCGGTGTGCGGCAACTACTTGCGCCTGGCGGAATTCCTCAAGGCTGACGATGGGCGCCTCTGCGGCGGCGTGGTGGAGGATCAATTTACCGGCAGCGCCTCTGAGATTCAGGCGGAGGTCGTCGTCAATGCGACGGGCCCGTGGTCGGATGACGTCCGGCGGCTGTGCGATCGATCGGCCGACCGCCGCCTGGCACCGACCAAGGGCATCCACCTGATCCTGCCGCGCGTGGCCCAGGAGGCGCTCTTCGTGCCGGCTCAGGCGGATGGGCGGATGGTGTTCGTCCTGCCCTGGGGCAACGACTACTCGCTGGTGGGCACGACGGACACCGCCCTTGAGGGGTCGGTGGACGAGCTCCGTGCCACCCCGGACGACGTCGGCTATCTCCTGGAGGAGGTCAACCGGGTGCTGCCGGGCAGCCATGTCGATGAGGAGGACGTCATCGCGACGTACGCCGGGGCGCGGCCGCTGATGGCATTTGCCGGCTCCTCGACGCGCGCCTCGCGCGAGCACCGCATCGAGGTCGACGCGTCAGGGCTGATCAGCGTGCTCGGCGGCAAATTCACGACCTATCGGCTCATGGCGAAGCAGGCGGTGGACCTGGTCGCCGCGCGCCTGCGCCGCCAGACCGAGCGATCTCTGACGGACCAGGTGCGTCTGCTGGAGACGGTCCATCCGGTTGCGCTGGATCACTGGCAGCAGGTGGCCGCCAGCGTGGATCCGGATCTGCTGGCGAGGCTGTTAACCCGCTACGGCGCGGGAGGCTTCCAGATCCTGCGCCTGCTCGCGCAGGAGCCGGCCCTAGCACAGCCGGTCTGTCCGCACCATGAATACATCAACGCCGAGCTCGTCCATGCGCTCCAGCAGGAGCTGGCCTGCACCGTGACCGATGTCCTCGCCCGGCGCACGCGCATCGCCTGGAGCTCCTGCCAGGGGCTGGATTTCCTCTCCACGGTGAAGGATCTCTGGGGGCGTTATGGGGGCTTCGCGCTTCACCGCATCGAGCAACAGCTTGAGGAGTACGGGCACTTTCTGGCGGCGGGCCTTGCCTTCCGTCCCTCGAGCCAAGGCCGATTGAAGCCAGCCGACCGGCAGGGGGTGGGATGACGGCGCAGCAGCCGGCGGAGGAGTCGGAGGCGCGCCGCTATGCCGGGATCCGCTATCGGCTGCTGCTCATCGACCTGGCGGTCTCCTGGAGCGTCCTGGCGCTGATGCAGGGCACAGGATGCTCCACGGCCGTCGCCGGATGGTGGGCCGGCCGCTTCACTGCCCAGCCGCTCGTCATCCTCGGGTACCTCGCGGTCTTCGGCAGCGCCTCCTATCTCATCAGGCTTCCGCTCCATCTCTATGCGAGCTTCGTGGTGGAGCACCGCTTCGGCCTCTCGCGAATGACATGGAGGTCCTGGTGCATCCGGGAGCTGAAGCAGCTGCTCGTCGGCGCCGTGCTCGGCGGCGTGCTCATCGAGGGGCTCTACGCGCTCCTGCGGTATGCGCCCGGCCACTGGCCGGCGTGGGCGACGGTCGGCTGGGTGGCGTTCAGCGTCGTGCTGGCGAGGGTCTTCCCGACGCTGCTGCTGCCGATCTTCTACAAGACGACGCGGCTTGACGATGACGCCTTGACGCAGCGGCTGCTCGAGCTCTGCCGGCGCGCCGGCGTCTCGGCCCTTGGCGTCTTCCGGTTTCACCTTGGGGCGGAAACCCGCAAGGCCAACGCGGCGCTGGCCGGCTTGGGGCGGAGTCGCCGCGTGTTGCTCGCCGACACGCTGCTGGCCGAGTTCACGCCCGAGGAGATCGAGGGCGTCCTGGCCCATGAGCTGGCACACCACCGCTACCGCCACATGCCCAAGATGCTCCTCATCAGCGCGGTCGGATCCTGGATCGCCTTCCACCTCACCGCGGTGGCGGCCAACCGCTGGACGAGCCGACTCGGATTGAGCGGTCTCTCGGATATCGGGGGGTTTCCCGCGCTGATGCTCTGGTTCTCGCTGCTCGGGATGCTCGGCCTGCCGCTCCAGAACGGCCTCTCGCGGTTCTTCGAATGGCAGGCGGATCGCTTCGCGCTGGCGATTTCGTCCATCCCCGGGGCGTTCGCCGGCGCCCTGCGGCGGCTTGCGCGCCTCAACCTGGCCGATCCCAGCCCGCCGCGATGGATCGTCTGGTGGTTCTACGACCACCCGCCGATTGCCGAGCGGATCGCGGCCGCCGAACACCCACCCTCTTGAGCCATTTCCAGCAGGCCAGTTTGGCGGGTCCTGCCGTACCTCGACTTCGCTCGGTATCCCGAGCGAGCAAAGCGAGTCGAGGGACTGCGCACCCCACGGCCGTCCTCGCCGCGCCGCACTATCGGCGTCGTCGCCTGCGGGCGGTGTGGGGGCCCTGCTCGCGTCACCCGCCAAACTTGCTCAGTGCAACCCACCTTGCTATAGTAATGAGCACGAGGAGCGGGTCATGTTGGCCGAACTGGAGATCGTCCCGATCGGGACCGGCAGTGTCAGCCTCAGCGGGCTGCTCGCCGAGGTGGCCAAGCTCATCGATCAGAGCGGACTCGATTACCGCGTCGGGTCGATGGGGACCGTCGTGGAGGGCGAGTGGGATCGCGTGATGCTGCTGGCCAAGCAGTGCCATCAGGCGGTGCTGGCGTCCGCCGGGCGCGTCATGACGACCATCCGGATCGATGAGCGCAAGGACCAACCCGGCAATGGCCGCATCGTCCAGAAAGTCCAGTCCCTCGAAGCGAAGGTCGGCCGCCCCCTCAAGCGGTAGCCCCTCACGCCGTCTTCCCGTCCTCTTCGCGTGGCAGTTCTGCCTGCTAGTCAGCGGGACCCTCGGCCTGGCAAGTGGCTGCAGCGCCGCCCTGCCGCACCAGGCAGAGGTGCGCCGCGTCATCGATGGCGATACGGTGGAGCTGTCGGACGGACGCCTGCTTCGCTATCTCGGCATTGATACGCCCGAAGTGCGTTGCCGTGAGGGTGATCGATGGATCGACGCTCCGGAACCGTACGGGCTCGAGGCCGCGGAGGCGAACCGGCGTCTCGTGGGAGGCAGGACCGTGCGGCTGGAATACGATGTGCAGACGCACGACCGCTTCAGGCGTCTCCTGGCGTATGTCTACGTCGGAGACGTGTTCGTGAATGCCCAGCTCATCCGCCTCGGCGTCGCGCAGCCCTTGACCATTCCGCCCAACGTCAAGTACGCCGACATCTTCCGGGATGCTGCCGCCGAGGCGCGACGGGAACGTCGTGGCCTGTGGGCGTCGCCTTAAGTCGCTGGTGGCTGGCGGGACGGACGGGACGCGGCGGATAAGGAGGCGACGAACGATTCGAGCAGTTGCCGAAACTGCGGCGACTGCCGCAGGTTCGCGAGGTCCGGATCCTGCTGCAGGTGAGCCACATCGGTGTAGCCGGATTCGAACGCGCGCCGCAAGGCGCCCACCGCCTCCTCGATCCGTTTCAGCAGGGCATAGCTGCACGCGAGGTTGTACCACGTGAGCGAATCGTGGGGGCGCAGTTGCGCCAGCCGCAGGTCGATCTGCAGCCCCTTGTCATAGAGACCGCGGCGGGTATACGCATCGGCGAGAGGGATCAGGACGTCCACGAAGTTGGGGTAGGCGCGCAGGAGCCGTTCGTAAAACACAATCTCGAATTCGAGGAGGGCTTCAGATTTGGAACGACGCGGCATGATGATGGATGGTATCGGTACGGATGATGATGCTCTATTGTGCCAGACCGCTCGCCATTGTCAACCGTCTTCTGCACCGTGATGACCGACGCGGGACCTGCCCCGATCCTCATTGACGTGCTCACGCGCGTGGGCGCCGTCGCGACGGCGCGCGGCGTCCCGTGCTTCGTCGTCGGCGGGCTGCTCCGCGACCAGCTGTTGCGCCGCCAGCCGACGCATCTCAACGTGGACCTGGCGGTTCCCCGTGGGGCATTGGCGTTCTGTCGAGTCCTCGCCGAGCGACTCGGCGGCGCCTTCGTCGTGTTGGATGAGGCGGCCGGCACGGCGCGCGTCGTCATCGGCACGGGCGGCCAGCGGGTCGAGCTGGACGTGAGCGACTTCCGGGGTGCCACGATCGAGGAGGACCTGGCCCGGCGAGACTTTACCATCAACGCGATGGCCGTGCCCCTGGCGGATTGGCTCGCCACGCCATCCGCCTCCGCCGTCGTGATTGATCCGTTGCAGGGCGCTCAGGCCGTGCGGCGTCGGCGGCTGCAGCCCTGTTTTCCCGGCGCGTTCGAGGCGGATCCCATCCGGATCCTCCGCGCCTTCAGGTTGTCGGCCCAGCTGGACTTCGCGTTGGATCCGTCCGCCGCGCCGCTCATGGCCGAAGCACTGCCGCGGTTGGCGCAGGCCTCCGGCGAGCGCGTCCGCGATGAGCTACTGGCGGTGCTCGAGACCGACCGAGCGGCCGGGGCCCTGCGCGCGCTCAATGACCTCGGTGCGCTGGACGTTCTGCTGCCCGAGCTGAGCGCCGGGCGGGACGTTGATCAGGGAGACTTCCATCATCTCGATGTCTTGCACCATCAGCTGGAGGCGGTCGCCCAGGCGGACCGGTTCCTCGCGGGCTTCGCGGAGTTCGCTGCCCCGCTGCGCGCGCCGTTGGCGGCGTATTGCGCGGGCGAGCTGGTCGAGCGGCGCTCGCGCAAGAGCCTGATCAAGCTGGCGGCGCTGCTGCACGACATCGGCAAGCCCTCTAACCGCCAGGTCCATGATGACGGAGCGATCTGGTTCCTGGGCCATGAGCAGGCCGGCGCAGAGCTGGCGGTGCCGGTGCTGGAACGTCTTCGCCTGGCCAATCGCGAAGCGGAGATGGTCCACCGGCTCATTCTCCACCACCTGCGGCCAGGGTTTTTGAGCCGCGAGCTGCACGTGACCCGGCGAGCGATCTACCGGTTCTTTAAGGACTTGGGCGAGGATGGACCCGGCTGCCTCTTGGAGTGGTGGGCCGACCGGATGGCCACGCGAGGACCGCGCTCCCGCCTGGACCAGCTCGATGCGCAGCGCCAGTTTCTCGAGACCATGCTCAGCGCCTATTTTTTTCAGGCTGAGGAGCTGGTCACGCCGCCGCGGCTGCTCGATGGCCACCAGCTCATGCAGCGATTTCATCTGCCTGCCGGTCCGCTCATCGGCGAGTTGCTGGCGGCTGTCGAAGAAGCGCAGGCGGAAGGGCACCTGCGCAGCTCGGAGGAGGCCGTCGCCCTTGTGCAAGAGATGCTCACGCGCCGCCCCGGATAAGCGATGCGACGCATTCGTCCACCGTTTACCGTCCACCCTCCACGCGTTCTCTACGGACTACTCGCCATCGCTCTCTGGTGTTCTCTTGTCTTTCTCGAGGGAGCGAGCGCAGGCGAGGTGACGGCCGGCGTGGCCTTCGAGCCGCTCGAGCTTCCGCGCGGGGTGCCGCTGGCGGGCTACAGCCGGCGCAAGGGACGTCCGTCTCATGGGGAGCACGATCCGGTCGGCGTGCGCGCTCTCGTGATGCAGGATCAGGATACCACGGCGGCGCTGGTCAGCGCGGATCTGCTGATCGTGGATGAGCGCCTCATCGAGGCGATCCGCCGGCGTCTCCTCGAGGAGGGGCTGCCGGCGCCTCTGGTGCTCCTGGTGGCCGCCACCCACACGCATTCCGGCCCCGGGGCCTATGGGAGACGGTTTCTGGAAAAACTCTCCCTGGGCCATTTCGATCCGCAGGTGTTTGATGCCATCGCCCGCGCCGTCAGCCGGTCAATCCGCCTGGCCTATGAACGGCGTGGCCCGGTCCGGATCGCCTACCGGATCGGCAAGACCACGAACCTCGTCGTCAACCGGGTGGAGCCGTCAGGGCCTGTCGACGATGACGTCGTGGTCGTCGCCCTGTACCGGCCGCAAGCCAGGGAGCCCTTTGCGGCGCTGGTAGGCTTCGCCGCGCATCCCACCACCCTGGGGGCGTGGAACGATCAGCGCTCGGCCGATTATCCTGGGGTCGTCGTGCGGGAGATCGAGCGCCGCATGCCGGGCACCACGGCACTGTTTGTGACCGGCGCCGTCGGCGACCAGGCGCCGGTTGCCTCCGGCGACGGGTTTGAGCGGGCCGAACGCCTCGGGCTGCCCCTGGCGCAACAGGCCGCGGCCCTCCTCGAGGCGCCGCAGCCCGTCTCGCCGCACGCGGTCCAGGCGGTCCAGGAGCACTGGGCGCTGCCGCCGGCCCGCGTCCGCCTGAGCCGGCGGATCGCGCTGCCCGGCTGGATCAGCCGCCAACTCGTTGATGACGAGGCAACACTCTCGCTCGTGGCCATCGGCACGACGGCCTTCATCGGGGTGCCGTGCGACCTCGCGGCGTCGCTGGGCCACACCCTCAAGGCGGCCGCCCGGTCCCGAGGCTTCCTGCCGGTCATCGTGGGGTTTACCAACGACTACATCGGCTACTGCGTGCCGGAAGCCCTGTATCAATCCGATGCGTATGAAGCGATGATGGCCTTCAACGGCCCGAGGGCCGGCGAGCTGCTCGTCGAGCGGCTCATTGACATGCTAGACAAGATCACAGTCAATGAGTAGAACCAAATCATCCGCACGAAGGGTGTTGGGAGGGCTTCTCGGATTCGCTGGGCTTGTCTGTTGTTCACTCGTCACGAGTCACCAGTCACTCGTCGGTGCTGGAGAGATCGAGCACCATGATGGCCTGCGCGTCGTCCACCTCTCGGGGACGCCCTACGAGCTGGGGCTGCAGCACGGACGGCTGCTGCGCGAGGAGGTCCGAGCATCCGTCAGCCGGCTCCTGCAGTACTTCCGCCACTTCCTGAAATTCCCGCTGGTGCGCTTGCTGGCGGTGAACTGGTGGCTCGACTCCGCGTGGGAGAAGGCGCAGCCGTTTGTTGCGCAGGACGATCTGGACGAGCTCAAGGGGCTGGCCGAGGGCTCCGGCGTGCCGCTGCGCGAGCTGTACCGGCTTCACGCGATCCCGGATCGCACGTACTCCTGCGCCAACTTTGCGGCCTGGGGCCGCGCCACGAAGGGCGGCCGGCTGATTCACCTGCGCACCCTGGACTGGAACATCGACGCCGGCATTCAGCGGTTTGCGACGGTGTTCGTCGTGCGCCCCGCGGGCAAGCACGCCTTCGTGAATCTCGGCTGGGCGGGGTTCGTCGGCGTGTTGACCGGCGTCAACGACGCCCAGCTCTCCGTGGGGCAGATCGGAGCCGAAACCACGGATGCCACGTTTCGCGGCGAGCCGATGGCGTTTGTCATGCGCCGAATCCTGGAGGACGCGGAGAGCCTGCAGGAGGCCGTGGCCATCGTGCGCGACGCGCGCCGGACGGTGGGCGTCAACTACGTGGTGGCGGACGCCAAGGCGCGATCGGCCGTGGTACTTGAGACCACCAGGCGGCACCTGCGCGTCTTCACGGCGAACGACGCTGCCGAACGGAGCGTCCCGTATGCCCGGCCAATGGTCGATGCGGTCTTCCGGGCCGATACCGCTGTGGATCCGGTCATTCGGGAGCGGCAGATCGCTTCCGGAGGCGAGCCCCGCCGTCCGGGCCTCGAGGATCCCTCCGGCAGCTCCGCGTACGATGTGCGCTACCTCGGTCAGGCGGCAGGCCTGTCGGCGCATGCTGGCACCCTGGATGCCGCCGCAGCCCGCGCGATTGCGAAGGCTGTGGGTCCCGGCTCGAACGTCCAGAGTGTTGTCTTTGCGTGGCCGGAGGTGTGGGTGGCGAACGCCCAGGGCATGACCCCGGCGGTCGACACGGCCTACCGCCGGCTTGACGCGGCAGAGCTACTGCAACCAACTGATTAACAAGGAGTAATGGATTTCAACCGGTTTCCAAAAAAGCGTGTGGCAGCTTGTTTTCTGCTCGACGACTCAGGTACACTTTAGAGTGTCAGGTGTGAGTCGGCTCTCGACAAAGGCACACCTACCGTAAGGTAGGGCCGCAAAGCTACCGGTCCGCCAAGGCACGTCGGCGGACAGCGGGGCTACCGAAGGAGTCCGGATGCACGACGACCGTGGGGTGCTAACCCCCCGCTGCCAGCCTCGGCCGCGGGGGCGCCGGCACGTCAACAACCGGGGCGTGGCGTTTCTCCTCGCGGTCTATCTCTCCGCGTTGGCCATCTTGCTCCTTGGCGGCGTGTCGCTCCAGCGCACGAACACCGACCTGCGCGCGGCCCAAATTTCCCGCGACGTCCACCAGCGGTTCTGGCTTGCCGAAGGTGCGATGGATTACGCCCTGGCCCATGTCAGGAGCCAGGAGCCGGTGGTGACCACCAGCGGCAAGACCAACCTCACCGTCTTGGATGGGCAGAAGTACCGCGTGCCGACGCCCTTCGGTGATGCCCACTTCACCGTGGAGACCACGGCGGCGGCGATCCTCTCGCCGGATCGGCAGCGGCTGACGCGCCGCATCGTCGCCAAGGGACGGGAATCAACCAGCCGGCCGTTCGCAGAGCTGTCGGTGGTCTACAGCCAGGAGGGTCCGCTGGAGGGCATGTGGGGCCGCAAGTTCGTCCTGGCAGGAGGCGGCGCGAACTTCCCCGAGACCTTTCTCCGGGGCTCCATGCGCTCGAACGTCGCCGCGATTGCCGCGACCAACGATATGGCCACCTTGAAGTTGAAATTGGACGGCTTGGGGTTCGGGCGAGACACGGATGCCGATGGGAAGGTGGACTACGACGACATCATCACGCAGGTCTCCTCGGAGCTGTCCAGCGTGAAGGAAGGCTACAAGCTGATCAACGGCCTCCGGCTGGGGAGGTTCGGCGACGATGACAGCGCGGCCCGGTACGTGGACAAGCCGGCCGAAGAGCAGATCCCCCACGTCGAGGGCAACGTCTCAGTCGGCGCGGTCACCAGCATCCCGATGCCGCATGTGGACGTCGCCACCGCGGACATCCCTCTCCTGGCCCCGTTTTCTCCAGCGGTTCGCACGGCGCTTGCGCCGCTTTACTGCGCGGGCGACCTGGACGTGCCGGAGACGAATTTGGACATCCGCGAACCCTTCGGCATCGTCAACAATGGCCGGCTGATCATGGACCTGGATTCGTCTGCGAACCGGATGACCCTCTGCGTGAATTCCGTCACCCCGTCCACGAACGAGCTGTGGATCGCGACGATGCTCAACGACCCGCCCGCCATCACGTTCCACCAGCCGACGACCATCTACGTGACCGGCAGCCGGCACATCGACGTCAGACAGAACACGGTGTCCATCCCCGGCTTCGGCACCCTGCCGGCGCTGCTGATGCCGCTCATTGGGATCCAGAACGTCTGGGACGTCTCGGTGGGAGCCAAGTTCTCAGCGGTGGACGCCCAAGGCAAGACGATCCCCAACGGGGTGCGCATCATTACGACCAATCCACGACCCGCGGCACCGCTCTTCAGCATTCCGGCGGGAGCGCCGATCGGCGTCGTCTGGGTCAAGCCGGGGAAGTTTTCCGGATCGATCTACGCGCCGGACTCGCTGGTCGTGATGCGGGCGCGGGAGGCGACGGGACGTAATCCCTCGGATCGGATCGACCTGCAGAGCGCGGCCGGCACCGACGTCCTCATCGAGCTGGAAGCGGACGCCGCCCACATCGGCAAGGTGGAGGGCTCGGCGGTCTCGCAGAACACGACAACGATCCTGAGCTGGACCGCCGACAAGTAACGTCCCCGGCGACGACGCCTTGCGCTACTCGCCGAGAATCTTCACGACGACCCGCTTCTTGCGACGCCCGTCAAACTCCGCGCCTGCCTACTCACCAAGAATCTTCACAATCACGCGCTTCTTTCGCTTTCCATCAAACTCAGCGTAGAACACTTGCTCCCATGGCCCCAGATCGAGCGTGCCCTTGGTCACCGGTAGGACCGCTTGGTGTCCCACCAGCGTCCGTTTCAGGTGCGCGTCGCCGTTGTCTTCTCCGGTCAGATGGTGCTTGTAGTCCGGTCCGAAGGGAGCGAGCCGTTCCAGGAGCTCCCATAAGTCCTGCCAGAGCCCGTCCTCATCGTCGTTGACCCAAATGCTCGCCGTGATGTGCATCGCGGAGACGAGGCACAAGCCCTCCTGGACGCCGCTCTTGGCGACCAGCGCCTCCACGGTATCCGTGATGTTGATAAGATCCCGGCGCGCGTTGGTGGTGAACCACAGGTATTCCGTGAGATGTTTCATGCGGCGGCCCCGTCTTAGCGGGGGCTGGCCAGGTGGGTCAGCTCAACGGGCAGGCCGAAGCTGACGTCTTCGCGGATCAACTCGCGCTCTTCCACCTCCGTGGCGCCGAGCTGCTTGAGTGCTTCCACCACCTCTTGGACGAGATGCTCCGGGGCGGAGGCTCCGGAAGTCACTCCGACGCAGCGCACTCCCTCGAACCAGCGCGGGTCGATTTCGGTCGCGTCATTGATGAGGTGGGCGGCGCGTCCGGCGTCCTCCGCCACTTCGGTGAGGCGGATGGAGTTGGAGCTGTTCTTAGCACCGATCACGAGAATGACCTCGGCGTCCCGGGCGATGGCCTTCACCGCGTTCTGCCGGTTCTGGGTGGCATAGCAGATGTCGTCCTTGGCGGGGACCACCAGGCGCGGAAAGCGGGCTTTCAGCGCCTCGATGATGGCCCGCGTGTCATCCACGCTCAACGTCGTCTGCGTGATCACCGCGACCTTCTCGGGATTCGGCACATGGACCACCTTGGCGTCCTCGACCGTCTGGATGAGGCGGATCGCCTGGGGCGCCTCGCCCATCGTGCCCTCCACCTCCTCGTGGCCGGCGTGGCCGATCAGCAGCAGCGTATAGCCGTTCCGGGCGAAGCGGGTGGCTTCCACATGCACCTTGGTGACGAGCGGGCAGGTAGCGTCCACGACGTTCAGCTGGCGCTCATGGGCGGCCTGGTGGACGGCCGGAGACACCCCGTGGGCGCTGAAGATGGTGGTCGAGCCCTCGGGCACCTCGTTGAGCTCCTCGACAAACCGGGCGCCCTGATTCCGTAACGCATTGACGACATGCGGGTTATGGACAATTTCCTTCCGGACATAGACCGGCCCCGGCACGCGCTCAAGCGCCTGTTCGACGACTTCAATCGCCCGTTCCACGCCGGCGCAAAACCCGCGGGGCTTGGCCAGGAGGACCTTCTGAAGGGACATAGCACGATTATACGGATTTCCGAGGAGATTGTCGATCGACGATTGGCGAGTTAGTAGGCGACGACTTCGTGCTGTTCCTGCAGCCGCTTCCACTCGCGGGGCGAGGGGTGGATGTTGGAGGGCTTCGGCCGCGCCTTCGCCGGCAGATTAGCCGGCGGCGGCGCGAAGGCCCTGGCAAGGACTTCGGGATCGACCGACGGGTCGCGCTGATGCGGGGCTAGGTGTTCGAGCCGCGGGTCCGCTGATGCCGCGGGCCGCGGGAGGGTCGCGGCGGTCTTGGCCGGCGGGGTGGTGCGCGGAAGGATCGGGCTCATGAGCAGCCGAGACAAGCTCCAGATAGTGATCGCCATGCCGCAGGCGACGGCGCCGATCGAGATGGCTCGCGGCAGGCGCATCAGTTCTCCTGCCACAGCACCTCGTTATAATCGCCGGTGGTGGGGTAGAACGGGGGGGCGGTGCTGGAAAAGCGGCTGTCGTACTGGTAGTCCTTTGAATAGCCGGAGACCTTGTCGCCCGTGCTGCTGTTGAAAGTGCCGACCGGGCCTCGGCGGTCCTGGATGATGCCGCCGTAGATGTGCAGGTCACCCTTCGGCGGGCCCACCCACCAGTTCTCAACCGTGAAGGAGCTCGCCAGCGCGGTGACCGATGCCTGGATGGTCAGATCGAACGGTGCCGCCTGCGAGATGACGACGTTGCGCTCGGCCACCAGCCCCAGGATGTCGTCCGAGGAGGGGTTGGTTTTCGGATCGACGGCACAGGTCACGTTGTTGGTGACGATGACGTCGTCGCTGGCGCCGATCGTCAGCTGGCCGTCGAGCGTGCCGGAGACGGTGACATTGCCGCCGTTGACGAAGAGCGCGCCGTTGACCGGCAGCGGTCTGGGCTCGTTCGCCCAGCCCATCGCCGCATTGGTGACCAGCATCGTCCCGTTGGACTGCAGCGCGATGGCCGTGTTGCCGCTGAACCAGTTGCCGCTGGCGGAGGCCGCCGCGACACGCAGCTGCGTTGACGACAGCGGGAGGCTAATGGCGTCCGCGCCAAGGGACAGCCCCCCGTTGAACTGCGGGTTGTTCCCGCCCGTCGGCGGGGGATTCTTGTAGTTGATGGCCGAGTTTGCGCTCGAGAGCAGCCCGTCGAAGATGGGATTGCCGGCAATGTTGAACTGGTCGTTGGAGTGCACCGGCCCCTGGAGGTGGTCCCGCGTGGTGAACCAGATGTTCGTGCCGCTTGACATCTCCTCATAGTTGGTGAAGTAGGAGTAGCGGGCGAAGCTCTCGGTCTGCAGGATGCCGAGGATCCGGCGGCTGGACTGCAACCCGCTCGACGTGCTGGTCGCGGTGACCGTGTAGAGGTCAAGGAACGAGGTGGGGTTGTTGTCGTCCGGGTCCACGGTGACGGTGTAGGAGACGCCGTTGAGCTGGCAGGGGCACGCAGCGCAGAGCGGCGGGACTCCGTTGACGCAGGCATCGAAGCTGAGTGTTCCACTGGGCGGGGCCGGAAGGCCCTGGAGCCAGCGGGCTCCGTCATCCAGGGCTGCTTCGGCAATATGGAATCCTTGCGAGGTGCCGGTGTAGCGCTCCGACGCGTCGAGCTCCGTGGCACTGCGGCCGAAGCCGACGGCCGCCCACATGACGAGGAAGGTCAGGAACAGATAGCTGAGCACTAAGATAAAGCCCCGTTGACTCGACATGGCTATGGCCCTCCCAGGGCTTCGGTGGGCTGAGGGTCCCCCCCATACGTCCAGTAAGAAGTATGCCTGATGCCTGGGGTGAAAGCAAGCAGCCGCGCATCGGCTACCGGAAGGCTTCCCGGAAGAACCGCAGGCTCGCCGATTTCAGGTAGGGCAGCGAGAGAGAAGCCGTGTAGTGGCCCAGCGGGAGAAAGACGGCGCGCGGCTTGCCCAGCGCCCGCCAGAGCCGCAGCGCGTTCGCCGCCCCGATCGTCCGGTCCGCCACGGCGATGAACATCAGGACGCGCCGGCCGTCCACATAGGGGGCCAGCGTCAGCGGGTCGGTGCGCACGCGCTGCCGCAGCAGCGCTTCCAGCGTCGTGCGATCCATGCGGTGGCGGTCGAGGTAGCGCCTGCGCGGTCTCGCCAACAGCCGGTCGTTGGAGCGCGCCAGGATCTCCGGGATGCCACCGCCGGCCAGTGCGACCACATGCGCCCGCAGGCGCGGCTCGACGGCCGCCGCCATGACGCTCGCGATGCCGCCCATGCTGATGCCGAAGCTGCCGAGACGGTCAGGATCCACGCGCTCATGAGCCGCCAGCCAATCGACGACCTGCCGGATGCGGATGAGGCCCTGGCGCAGCAGCAGCTCAAGATGATCGACGGACTCCTCCGGAGCCAGCTTCACCGCCTTGCGGTGGATCAGGGCCACATGGATGCCGTGCCGTGCCAGGTAGCGGCAGATGTCGCGCTCCAGCGGATAGTTGCCGCCGAGGATGGGATTGAACACGAGCGCCGGCCGCCGCCCTGGCGCGCGGGACTCGAACCACTCCACCTCGACCACCGGTTCGGTGGAGTCGAACCCGGGGCTCGACAACGGAAACCTGACCAGGATTTCACGCAGCCGGGGCTCGTCCCGCAACAGATGGGTGGTCGGTTCCACGGCCCGCGCGGGATAGGCGTAATACGCCGCCGTCTCCATGGGAAGCGGCTGGGGGCCGGCGTACGACGAGCGCAGCGGGACGGACGCACATCCTTGGACAAGCAGAGGCAGCGTAGCACTAAGCAGTAAGTCAGAAGCACGTGCGAGAAATTTTCGATTGGCGATTTTCGATTGGCGATTTTCGTCCCGGTCAATCGGCAATCGGCAATCGTCAATCGCCAATCCGCAGCGACGTTGCGACTGGCGCTTAGTGCTTCGGACTGTCCACGCGCTCACCGGCCGGCCTGACATAGATCGGGTTGGAAAAGATCCACGGTTTGCCATGGCGCATCGCTTCCAGCCGGTAGGTCCCCGGCGCAGTGACGGGGATCGTCCAGCGCCGTCCGGTCGTGCGGTCGACGGCCCGTCCATCCTTCACGAGGACCAGCTCAGCCGCTCCAGGCAGCCAGGCCACCAGCTGGAGGTCCGGACCGAATGGAACCTCATCGCCCATCACGCCGAGGATCGTGTTGTCGCGCTGGGCCAGGAAGGTAAACCCGCCAGCCTGCGCGGCCAGCTCCACGGAGAAGTAGGTGTGTCCCTGTGTGAGCGCGGCATAGATCTGCTCGGGGGTGAGGGGGCCGGGCGGGGTCAGCACGTGCGTTCGGACCAATTGGAACATGTGCTCATACGGGGGGATTTTCACACCCAGCACGCGGATCTCATGGGCATCGGTGGAGCCAATGCCGACGGCCCGGCCCTGTCGGCGGATCAGCGCGTCCCACGCGGCGAGCGGGTCGTAGGGCCGGTCGATGATCGAATAGTAGAACGGCTCGGCCGGCGTCGTGAGAAGCCAGAGGCCGAGGCGGACCCAGTGCTCATCCAGGGTGTCGTGGGCGACGTTGTAGCCTTCGATGCCGGTGACACTGCTCACGCTCCAGTTGCGCCAGGGCGCTCTCTTGAAGTACGGGTGCGCGATGAAGCCGAAGCCCCCTTGCCGGTTCACCGCGTCGATGACCTGCTGGGTTGTCAGGCGCTCGCGGTCGATCTCCTGCGTCACGTTGAACGCCAGGTAGTGGCCGTCCTTTGCGGAGATCTCCATGCCGACCAGCAGGAGCGAGGCGCCGTGCCAGCCCTGCCAGCCGTCTCGCAGCGGCTGGAGCGTGTTGTGCTCGGTGATGATGACGTAATCGAGCCGCTGGGCGTTGGCCACCCGCATGACATCCTCAAGCTTCCCATGGGCATCGTGCGAGTACGTGGTGTGGATGTGGATCACCCCGACGCGATCCTCGTAGCCGTCATCCGGCAGATCCGCCGCCGTGTCGAGCTGTCCCATGGCATGGGTGCGCGGATGGGTCAGCATCGCGCACCCCGTCATCGTGACAGTAAGCAGTAGGCAGGCGGCAGTAGGCAGGAAACGGTAGATCATGACGATGACTCAGAGCGGCCGGTGAACTTGAACGCCACCAGGTGGAGTGCCGGCATGACAGCGCAGCCCAGCTCCTGGCTGGGATCCGCGATCAGCCGCCGCTGCGTTGACACCCCGAGGACGCGGCGGAACGCCGACAACAGGCTCTGCGTGAACCGCAGGGTGGCCACCGGCGCCGACAGCTTGCCGCGCTCGATCAAGAACGTGCCCTCGCGGGTCAGCCCGGTCATCAGCGCCTCGCGGGGATTGAGCAGCCCGTTGACGTAGTGAAAGCGGGGGATCAACAGGCCGCGCCGGCACGAACGGATCATCGCCTCGAGGCTCGTCCGTCCCGGCGCCATCCCCAGGTGCATCGGCAGCGGCCCCTCCACCTCATCCGGCGGCATCCCATGCCCGCTCGAGGGGCGGCCGAACCGGGCCCCGTAGGTCGTGTCGTAGACGATGCCCGTCGCGCGCCCGCGGTCGATCAAGACCGTCCGCCGCTTGGGCGTGCCCTCAAAATCAAACGGCATGCGCAGCGAGGCGGCCTCCATCCCATCATCATAGATGGTGATCTCGGGCGCGAACAGCGCTTCTCCCATTCGCCCCGCAAGGCAGCTCGTCCGCTCCTCCACGCTCTTGGCCCCGAATGCGGTATAGCCGAGCCAGCTGACCAGCTCGCCCACCGCCTCCGGCTCCAGGATCACCTCGTAGTTGCCCAGCGGCGGGCTCACCGCCTCCTGCCGGTGCAGCGAGCGACGCAGCGACTCCTTCAGCAGCCCGTCGAGATCGAGGCGCGTGACGTCCCGGTGGACGCCGCTGGCATAGCCGGACAAGTTCCGGTACATCGTGACGAGCTTGGCTCCGGAGACCGTCGAGGCCGCATAGCACGAGACGCCGGCCGAATTGACGACGGCCAGTTCATCCTCGCCGGTGACGAGCGATCCCGCCAGCTTGGCACCCGCGCCTTTGCAGAGCTGGAAGAGCCGCTGCAGCGACGCCACGCACGCCGCCGCGCTCAGCCGCGTGGTCGACCGGACATAGTCGCCCGAGGCGCGGATGCGGGTGCGCTGGGGCAGGGCGGCCAGCTCCTTCTGCTGCGGGGAGTGCGCGGCGATGGCGGCCGCCGCCTGGAGCGTGCGCCGCAGGTGCGCGGGCTCCAGCGAATCGGCGCTGGCGACGCCCACCCGGCGCTGCCGGATGAGCTTGGCTGTCACCGTGATGTCCTCCTGCACCAAATCCTGGTGGATGGCCTCATACGCGAAGCGGAAGACCCGCCGCGTCTTGGCGTGGACGCAGACGCTCACCGCATCGGCGCGCGCGCGCTTGACCAGGGCCGTCAATGTGGAGAGCAGCGTCCGCTCGCCTACCATCGCCTCACCGGGCCGGGGCGACGGTCACCCCGTCGAACCGGGCGTATGACGAGCCATGGCCCACGTGCATGAGCTGCATCGGCTCCCCCTTGGCGCAGTTGGACACGCCCCAGAGCCGCCAGTCCTCTGCGCGCCCCACGCCGGTGCACCGTCCCCAGAACGCCGGGGTAATCCCGGTGTAGAGCGGGTTCTTGACGATCGCCCCCAGCCGGCCGTCGGTGATCTCCCAGCCGAGCTCCGTCGTGAATTGAAAGTTCAACCGCTTGTCGTCGATCGACCAGCTCTTGTTGGTGGAGAGCAGATAGCCGCGCGGGATGTCCCTGCAGAGCTCCTCGAGCGTGGCCTCGCCCGGCTCCAGATTGACGTTGGTCATGCGCACGAGCGGCGGCACGCTCCAGGATTCAGCCCGCATGGCCCCGCCGCTGGCCGGCAGGCGGATGCGGGCCGCCGACTCGCGCGAGCTCAAGTATCCGACAAACAGCCCCCGCCGCACCAGCTCCACCCGCTGCGCCGGCACGCCCTCGTCGTCGAACCCGAAGCTGCCCACGCCGTGCGGGATCGTGGCGTCCGCGACGATGGTGACGCGCGGGGAGCCGTAGCGCAGCTGGCCCAGGTGCTCGGGCGTCAGGAAGCTGCCGCCGGCGTAGCTCAGCTCCTGGCCGAGCGCGCGGTCCAGCTCGGTCGGATGGCCGCAGGACTCATGCAGCTGCATGACGACCTGGGTCGGATCGAGGACGATCGTCGTCTCGCCGGCCCGGGGCGGCTTGGCGCGCAGCAGCTGGAGCACCTCCTCTTTGGCGGTCTGAGCGCCGCCCACCAAATCCAGTTGCTTGACGTATTCGAACCCCGCCTGGGCCAGCGCGCCGTGGTGCGAATTCGGGAAGCTGCGCAGGTGGACCTCATCGCCCCGCTGGGCCACGACCTCCAGTCCCGCGCCGCTTTCAATCACCACCTGCTCGATCTGCGCGCCCTCGGTTGAGCAGAACAGCTTGCGGCGCTTGTAGAAATCCATATGGGCCGTGGCCCGCTTCACCGCGTCCGGCCCGAGCAGCGTGGCGTTGGCCCACAGGAGGTAATCGAGCTTCTTCGACAAGGGGACGTCGAAGGGATCGACGGCCACGCGCGAGGCGTACCGGGCCTTGACCGGCTCAACCGGTGTCAGGGGCCGCGGCTGCCGATTGAGGAGCGAGGAGGCTGTTGCCAGCTCAATCGCCTGCGCGCCGGCGCGGGCGAGGTGCCGCGGGGTCAGGTGCGGCGTCGAGGCGAATCCCCAGGAGCCGCGACTGAGGACGCGGATGCCGATGCCGGCACTCTCCGTGACGCTGATCGAGGAGACGCGGCCCTGTTCCGCGACCAGGCTCTCGTGGAGGAGCCGTTCGTAGCGGACATCCGCATAGTCGACGCCGCGGCGTTTGAGGCTTCGGATCAGCCGCGCGATGAGCTCGCGGGGCAGTGCGCGCTCAGCCATGGACGCTCACTTTACCATACTCCTCGTGCAGGCGACAAGCGGTCGTCGGCAGCGCGGCGGCCGTGGTCTAGGAACAGTCCGCCTGCGCCGGGCTGAACCGCAGATTCGCTCGCTCGGGACGCCAAAGGCATCGTTGCGGAGGGCCAGGACCCTGCCGCTCGCAGCCCGGAGCCGTAGTATGTATAATGGACGCCCCATGGACTACATCCCCCGGGCCACCATCGAGCGCGCCTTCCGGCGGCTGCCGCGCCGCTCGCTCATCGACCGGCTCCATGCCATGCGCGCGCTGGCCGCGGTGCGCGGGGTGCGCTACGTCGACGATGCCGGCCGGCCCCGCACCATCGACATCGCCCTCAAGCCCTGGGTGCTGACCAGCGCGCAGCTGTTCTGTTTCCACCGGGTTGCGCAGCAGCTGGCCGACGCGCTGCTGCGCCTCTCCCATCTCTACGCCGAGCTCGCCGCGGTGCGGAGCGTCATCCGCTTCGATCCGGCCAGGGAGCGGTGGATGCGGCTGTGCGCCCATCCGCGCGCGCGGCCGCTGGCGGTCATCGGGCGGCTGGACTCCACCGCCCTCTACGATCACGGCGGCTGGCAGCGGGCGTTCCGGATGCTCGAACCCAACGCGGTGGGGGTGGGCGGCGTGCACTACGCGCCGACCGGCTGCGCCATCGTGATGGACGTCGCCGGCGATGTGCTCAGCGCAGCACTGCCCGGCCGCGCCATTACCGCGACCCCGGATCCCCGGCAACTGCTCGTTGATGAGCTTCGCGCGGTCGCCACACGGTTGAGCCGCCCCCTGCGGGGGATCGCTTTGATCGAGAACACGGATTTTACCACCGGCACCGATGAGTTCCAGGAGCTGGCGCGGTATCTCAACGGGCGGGGCCTGGCCGCGGTCGTGGCGGATCCGCGCGAGCTGCGGCTTGCGCGCGGGCGTCTGTACGCCAAGGGCCTGCCCGTCGATCTGCTCTACCGGGACTCGGAGCTGGCCGAGTTCGTCGAGATGGAGGCGGCGGGCCAGCGCCTGGGCGCGCTGCGGCAGGCCATCCGCCAGGGGCGGCTCATCTCGGGGCTGACGTGGGAGTTCGACCAGAAGTCGGCGTGGGAGATCTTCACGGACGAGCGCTACGCCCGCTACTTCACCGCAGCCCAGCGGAGGCTCTTCCGCGAGCATCTGCTGTGGACGCGCCTGGTGCGGGCCGCCCGGGTGACCGATCCATCTGGCCGTCCGGTGGATCTACCGACGTTCATCCGGCGCAACCGGCAACGCCTCGTGCTGAAGCCAAACAGTCTCTTCGGCGGGGAAGGGGTGGTGATCGGCCGCACCGTGAGCCAGCGAGTGTGGGAGCGGCAGCTCCACCGGGCGCTGCATGGCACAGAGTACCACGTCGTCCAGCAATTGGCGCGCATCGCCACCGACACCTTCCCCAGCCTGCACGACGGCGGGATGCGCTGGCTGAATCGCTGTGTCGTGTCGGGCTTCTTCTTCAGCTCAACCGGCATCGGCCTGGTCGGCCGCTTCTCCGGCAAGCCGATCGTCAACGTCTCCCAGGGCGGCGGCCTGATTCCCGCGCTGTGGGTCCATTGAAGACCGTGATGAGGCGATGAGGTGATTGGGTGATGAGTCGGCGAGTTGAAGAAGTTATCACTGTATGATAACATATTATTATGCGGATTCGCACGCGGATCACACGGATGGCTCGGGAGCGGGGAATGACGGCCAGCGAGGTGGCGCGTCGCTTACGGCTGTACCGCTCGAACCTCTCGGCCACGGACGCCGGGCGCCGACCCATCTCGCTGCGGACGTTGGGCCGCATCGCGGTCGTGCTCGGCTGCAGCCTCGGAGATCTCCTCGATCTCAGCCCGGCCGATGACACGCCGGTGTTCCGGGATCGTCGACTGGCACAACGGCTGAAGGCACGCGACCTCGGCACATCCGACGGGCTGGAGCGCGGCTGGGTCCATGCGGCACAGCTGGCGTGGAGGCGGCATTATGGCTCGCCCGGACGTCCGGCATGAGCGCTCGGGCGCTGCAGGATCCCTACCGCGCGGTCGTCCAGCACTTCAACCGCTACGGCGTCCGGTACGTCGTCGTGGGCATGGCCGGCATCAACTACTATGGGAAGAGCCCGGCCGAAACGTTCGCCACGCTCGACTACGACCTGTTCCTGGAGCCCACCCTTGAGAACATCAGGCGGGCCCTGCGACGCCTGCAGCGCTTGGGATTCACCGTAGGAACGGCGCGCGGTCCTCTGACGGACGAGCAGCTGAAGGCGCTCGTCCGAGATCGGGTGACGTTCGTGGCCACGACGCCGGACGGCATCGCGGTGGAATTGCTCCTGAAAGTGTCGGGGTATACCTTTTCCGGGCTGGCGAACGATGCGGCGAGCTTTACCGTGAGAGGCATTCCGGTGCGTGTGGGCCGACTGACCAAGCTGCTGCGGTCCAAGCAGCTCGCGGGCCGCGCGAAAGACCGCGCATTCCTTCGCCGGTACGAGTCGTTGCTGAAGGAATCCTCGTGACGGTAACGTCATCATAGACATACGGATGATCCTTGGTGGCACTCCTACACGATCATCATGCGGCTGCTGGAGCGACTGAGTGCGAAATAAGTCATGTGTCCACGGAATTCCCTGAGTTCACTCCCAAATAGCTTGGCAGTATGGTCTCGATCGCACTGCCCAACAATGGTCAAGCAAACCGGTAAGGTCCTATTGGCATTTATCAAAAACGTGATCGTGTTATGTTCAGGCGTGGACTTGTATTCTAAACTGAAATCCACCGAAGCCGATTTGGAAAAAAGCATCCGGGTTATTACCAGCCTTATCAAGCGGCACTACCACGGGATCGAATTGCCATCCGAATCCCTCCGCCTGCATGTGGGGATGACAGCCTCTGCCGCCAATTTTTGGGCACAGGGCATTAGCTCCGCAACGCCTGTCATTGAGCTGTTCGGTACTGAACCGGTAGGTCCAATTTTAGACTGGGGTTGTGGAAGTGGTCGGACCGCGCTGTGGCTGTTGTGCTACGATGGCTACCGTAAGTGGTATCATGGCTGCGATGTCGACGTGGCTGCTATCGAGTGGCTCAGACGGCAGGGCCAGTTTAACGTCCAAGTGTGCCACGATCTTCCACCATTGCCGTATCAGGATAATATGTTTATCGGACTCTTTGGGTTTAGCGTGTTGACGCATATCGATCCGAAGAAGCATCGCGTTTGGTATAAAGAAGTTAGACGAGTATTGAGACCGGGCGGGGTGGCATTTCTGACGACTCAAGGCTCTTCAATTTTAGAGGAATTGTCCCGTCACATTCCT
>Ga0247727_10002233_pt1 | contig 44645 bp, 37 predicted proteins | sample WisWelCaveWW1625_FD_202498 | JGI IMG/M metagenome (GOLD analysis project Ga0247727, IMG submission 202498) | Biofilm microbial communities from Wishing Well Cave, Virginia, United States - WW16-25 | ecosystem: Environmental > Aquatic > Deep subsurface > Groundwater > Cave microbial mat | place...
TTATCGGTCAATGCCACCAACTGGGCTTTCTCAGCTTCGCTTAACTCTACAATATATTTCTTCGCCATCGCCTGCTCCTTTCTGGTTTTTGGCGAATTTTACCTATCAAAATTTTATTGATGATGTAGTAGAGCCATCATCAACAACGACGACTGAAAATCCTTCTGTGACAAGTAAATTGAGGCTTTCTGCAAGGAATAAACTCTCATTGTATGCAGGGAGTACGACATAGACTTTTGCAGGCTCAATGCTCACAAAAAAATTATAGCATTTTATGGCCGAAAGCATTTCCATTATCATCCGCGCGTATAACGAAGCCGCCCACCTCCCCCGCCTGCTGGAGGGCATCGCCCGGCAGGGTATCCGGGACGTGGAAACCATCCTCGTAGACTCCGGCTCGACGGATGAGACCGCCGCGATTGCCCGGCAGCATGGCGCAAAGGTCGTGGACATCCACCCGGAGGAGTTTAGCTTTGGACGCGCACTCAACCGCGGGATCGTCGCGGCTTCCGGGATGATCATCGTGATTGCCAGCGCGCATGTGTACCCGGTCTACCCCGACTGGCTGGAGCGGCTGACCGCCCCGTTTGCCGACCCGTCCGTTGCGCTCACGTATGGCAAACAACGCGGCATGGCGACGACGAAATATTCCGAGCACCAGATTTTTGCCCGCTGGTTCCCGGATGAGCCAAACCCGCGGCAATCCCATCCCTTCTGCAACAACGCCAACGCCGCCATCCGGCGCAGCCTGTGGGAACAGCACCCTTACAATGAGACGCTTACCGGGCTGGAAGACCTCGCCTGGGCGCAATGGGCGCTGGCGCAGGGGTTTGGGATCAGCTACATCCCTGAGGCGGAGATCATCCACGTGCATGATGAGGCGCCGCGGGCGGTGTTTAACCGGTATCGCCGCGAGGGGATGGCGTTCAAGCGCTTGTATGATGAGGCCCATTTCAACCTGTATGATTGTGCCCGGATGATTGCGGCAAATGTCCTCTCGGACATGCGGCATGCCCGCCGCGAACGCGTCCTGTGGGCGAATTGGCGGAGCATCTTCTGGTTGCGCGCCTGCCAGTTCTGGGGCACCTACCGCGGCTACCGCGCTGCCCACTCGCCGCTGACCGCCCCGCTGCGGCAGGTGTTTTATTACCCGCGCGGGATGCAGGTGGGCGAAGCAGTTGCGCGGGGTGCGGAGCCAATTCGGTATAATGAGGGCGAGGAGTAAGAAATGGCAATGACTTTGCGCGAACGAATAAAGCATCCGGAAGCTGACCTTGAACTTGCCCGGCAGATCGTTTTACAGGGGTTGGCGGGGTATCCGGCAAAGGTCTTTTTGTTTGGATCGCACGCGACTGGCCGCGCCAAACGCGCTTCGGATATTGATATTGCCATTTTGCCGGAAAACGATCTTCCCGATACCGTCTTTGCGGATATTCGGGAGCGCCTGGAAGAAAGCCAAATTATTTACCTTGTGGATTTGTTGAATTTATTGATAGCTGGGGAGACATTGCGCGCGCGCGTGCTTGCAGAAGGAGTGCCATGGAACGCATAAGGGAACGCTTGCAAATTGCCGGGCAGGCTTTGGCAACCCTGGACGAGCTGGTTGGTGCCGCGGAAGTGTCTGCTGTCATACGCGACGCCTCCATTCAGCGTTTTGAATATTCCTTTGAGGCAGTTTGGAAAGCGTCACAGTTGTATCTCAGGGAGATGGAAGGAGTCGAACAGGCTTCACCCAAAGGGGTCATCCGCGCATCCTTCCAGGTGGGGTTGCTGGACGAGGGGCAGGCGGCACTTGCCCTGCACATGACGGATCAGCGAAACTTGACCGCACATACCTATAACCAGGATTTGGCGGCAGCCATCCATAGCCAACTGCCTGCATTTGCCCGTCTCATGGCGGCCTGGCTGAAAGCAATCAACTCCCGGACTGTCTGACGCAAACTCGCATGCCGCCCTCCATCGCCGCCCTCCTCCCCATGCGCCACCACTCCGAGCGCGTCCCCGGCAAAAACTACCGCCCCATCGCGGGCAAGCCCCTCTTTCATTACATCCTCGAAACCCTGCTCGCCGTCCCCGAAATCAGCCAGATCGCCGTGGACACCGACAGCCCCGACATCCTGCGCGGGCTGGCGGACTCATTCCCATCCGTCATCGCCCTCGAGCGCCCCGCCCACCTGCGCGCTGGCGAAACGCCGATGAACGAGGTGCTCCTCCACACCACCTCCCAAATCCAAGCCGACTGGTATCTCCAAACCCACTCCACCAATCCGCTGCTCAAACCCGCCACGATTTCCCAAGCCATCCAATCCCTTATTTCCAATCTCCCTGCCTACGACTCTCTCTTCGGCGTCACCCGCCTGCAAACCCGCCTGTGGGACGCCCTCTCCCGCCCGGTCAACCATAACCCCGCCATCCTGCTCCGCACACAGGATTTGCCGCCCATTTACGAAGAAAATTCCTGTCTTTACATTTTCCGCCGCGAGACCCTCCTCCACCGCCGCAACCGCCTCGGCGAGCGCCCCCTCATGTTCGAGATTGACCGCGCCGAAGCGCTGGACATTGATGATGAGCTGGATTTTCAAGTTGCGGAATTCCGTGTTGGAAAAGGTAGACAGGTTAACACGTAAACACGTCCCCTCACCTGTATACTTGTCTACCTGTCTACTTTTTTTACCTTTGACCCATGCCCACCATCCTCCTCTCCGCCCCCTACATGCTCCCTTTTATTGACCGCTTCCGCCCCATTTTCGCACACGCCGGGGTCCAGCTAATCGCTCCTGAAGTGGGTGAGCGCCTCGAAGAAGAAGAAATTCTGCGCCACGCCGGCCAGTTTGACGGCGCCATCTGCGGCGACGACCGTTACACCGCCCGTGTCCTCGCGGCCTGCGCGCCGCGCCTAAAGGTGATCAGCAAATGGGGCACCGGGATCGACTCCATTGATCGGGAAGCCTGCGCCCGCCTCGGCATCCGCATTTGCAACACCCCCAACGCCTTCACCCTCCCCGTCGCCGACAGCGTGCTCGGCTACATGCTCGCCTTCGCCCGCCGCCAGCCCTGGATGGACCGCGCCATGAAAGGCGTAGGGGCGGGGTCCCCCCGCCCGACTTGGCAAAAAATCCCCGGACGTTCCCTCAGCGAATGTGCCCTCGGCGTCATCGGCGTCGGCAATTGCGGCAAAGCTGTTCTGCGCCGCGCCGCCGCCTTTGGCATGGAACTCCTCGGCAACGACATCCTCCCCATCGCCCCCGATTTCCTCGCCGAATACCGCATCCAGATGACCTCCCTCAACGACCTGCTCGCCCGCGCCGACTTCGTCTCCGTCAACTGCGATCTCAACCCGACCAGCCATCACATGATCAACGCCGACACGCTTGGCAAAATGAAACCCACCGCCATCCTGATCAACACCGCCCGCGGTCCCCTCGTGGACGAACCCGCCCTCATCACTGCCCTGCAAAGCGGGCAGATTGCGGGTGCCGCGCTCGACGTGTTTGAGGTGGAACCCCTCCCGCACGACAGCCCGCTCCTGCAAATGGACAACGTCCTGCTCGCCCCGCACAACGCCAACTCCAGCCCGGCGGCCTGGGAGCGCGTCCATCGGAACACTATTCGCAACCTGTTCGATGGATTGGGGATTGAATGGACGAACGACCAATGACCGCAGACCGCACCCCGCACCCCGCACCCCGCACAATTTTAATCACCGGCGCTTCCGGCGGGATCGGTTCGGCGACGGTGAGACACTTTGCCCACAAGGGCTGGCGCGTCATCGGGGTGGACCGCGCGCCTTTCCGGGGGGACGCGTACCCGCAGGGAAACGCCAGTTTCCCCGGGGTCTTCATCCAGGGGGATGTGACCGATCCTCAGGGGTTGGCGACCCTCTTGAACCTCGTCTGCTCCCATACGGTTGCGCTGGAGGCGCTCGTCAACAACGCGGCCATCCAGATCGCCAAACCCATCATCGAGACCTCGATTGAAGAATGGGACGCGGTACTCACGGCCAACCTCAGTTCGGTCTTTATGGGGGTCAAGTTGTTTCACCCGTTGCTCAAGGTGAACGGGGGGGCGATTGTGAATGTGTCTTCGGTGCATGCGGTGGCGACGTCGAAAAATATCGCGGCGTACGCGGCGTCGAAAGGGGGGCTGCTCGCCCTGACACGGGCGATGGCGATTGAGTTTGCGGAGGACAATATCCGGGCGAACGCCATCCTGCCGGGCGCGGTGGACACACAGATGCTGCGGGCCGGACTAAGCCGCGACCACGCCGGGGACGGGACGATTGAGGAGCGGCTGGAGAACCTGGCGCGCAACACGGTCAGCGGCAAGGTGGGAACGCCGGAAGAGATCGCCCACGCGATCTATTTCCTGGCGGACGGGGAGCAATCGTCGTTTATGACCGGGCAGGCGCTGATTGTGGATGGCGGTGCGACGGCGAGGTTGAGTACGGAATAAGCCTAATGAATAAGATGCGCTCCTTCCTGCGTACTGTGCCACGCTCTACGGTGTTTGCGATCTTTTTGCTGTGTGCGCTGGCATTTGGGTCGTTGATTGCCCAACTGGGGTTTTATTGGGATGACTGGCCTGTGATCCTGGTAGAACATTTAGGGGACAGTTTTTGGGAATACTATTCGTATAACCGTCCGGCCTCGGCGTGGTCGCATGCATTTGTTGCCCCCCTGCTGGGAACGACCCCGCTCAACTGGCATTTATTTGGGGAGGTTTCCTGGGCGCTCATCGCCGTCTCTTTTTGGTGGATGCTCCAGCAACTCTGGCCCGGTCGGGAACGGACGAATGTGATGATGGCGTTGTTATTTGCAGTCCATCCCATTTACTTGATCCATCCCATCGCGGTCACCTTCATCCAACATAATCTGACTTATATCCCGTTCTTTATTTCGTTTGGGGCGATGCTGGCAGCGATGCGGAAGCCGCAATGGTTTTGGCCTTTGACCGTAGTGGGAATCCTTACAACTTTGATCCACACTTTTTCGATGGAATATTTCTGGGGGCTGGAGGCTCTGCGGCCCGTGCTGATTTTGATGGTATTGGGCGGGCAGAAAACCAATTGGACGCGACGGTTTTTGTCCACACTCAAAATCTGGGGGCCATACCTGATTGCATTTGCGGCGGCTGTGATTTGGCGGCTGTTTTTTGTCGAGTTGGCGAGGAATGATCCGAACGAGCTGGTCCTGCTGGGGGTCGTTTCTGAAAGCCCGGTTTCCGGGATGATCCAATTGGCGCAAATGATGCTCACGGATGTGGTGTATGTAGTAGTGTTGCGTTGGTACGATACGCTCCAGGTGGCGTGGTTGGATGTTGCCGACCGGTTTGGTTGGTTCGCCTGGGGGCTGGGCAGTATTGCGGCGGTGGGGTCGTGGGTGTATTTCAGGTATATGGATCGGGCCGGGGTTGAAAAGGAAACCGGCGCATCGCCATTGGCCCCGATTGCTTTGGGATTGTTTGCCATCATCTCCGGCGGGCTTTCAGCCTGGCTGGCGGGGAGGCAGCTTACCGTTGGTGCGTTTGCGGACCGGTTCGCCCTGCCCATGTTGGTGGGGGCGGCCATGCTGACCATTGGGCTGATTGAGGTGAGCGTGCGCCCGCGCGTCACTCCCATCTTGTTTGGAATCTTGTTGGGGTTGGCGGTCTCCACCCAATTGCGGGCGCAGAATGATTATCGCTGGGAATGGGTTGACCAGCAACGCGCATATTGGCAGTTATACTGGCGGGCGCCTGCACTGGCCGACCAGACCGCCATTTTTTCGGACGGTGCGATCTTCCAGTACACGGGCAGGCATCCCACCACGGCGGCTTTGAATGTTCTGTACAATCAGCGCGATGACACAGGTGAGCTGGACTACTGGTTTATGGAACTGGATCGCGGGTATTCCGAGGTGCTGCCGGAACTGATGGCCGGCGACCTGCCTGTCGAGGAACGATTCCGGCAATATACTTTTGCCAGTACGGGTCAGCGGGCGCTGGTCATCTATTATGCGCCGGAAAAGGGGAATTGCTTGTGGGTGATGCGGGAGAGCGATCAATTTAACCCGGACCTGCCTGCCTCGACCATGAAGGCCATCCCGCTCTCGAATCCGGCTCAAATTTTGGTGGATGCTCCCGGCACCCCGCCAGAGCCCCGGGTATTTGGCCCGGAGCCGCCGCATACCTGGTGCTACTTTTACGAGAAGGCGGAGTTGGCGCGCCAGCAGGAAGATTGGACGGCGATTGTGGCATTGGCGGCGGAGGCTACAGCGGGGGGATATTCGCCGAATAACCGGTTGGAGTGGCTGCCATTCGTGGAAGCGTTTGCCCATACCGAGGATTGGGGGCGGGCCATGGAGTTGAGCGTGGATGCGTTGAAATATTCCAAGTCCACGCGGAATATGTTCTGCCCGATCTGGCGGGGATTTGAGGAGGAGGGGCTGGCGGCTCCAGCAGGGACGTTTGCTGAGATATACGGGCAATTGGGCTGTGAGGTGGGCGAAGACGATTGATTGCCACATAGAATATGCGACAAACCGTAAAGGATTTAACGCCACAGCTTATTTTGAATATTGCCCGCGGATCCCGCGACGTCCTCCAGCGCGCCGCCGAATGGCCTGCCGCCACCTTCCACCCGCTGCGCCGGGAGAGCATCGCCAAACTCGCCGCATTGAAGGATATTCACAAAGGGGAACGCTGTTTCATCATCGGGAATGGGCCATCGCTGAAAAACACGGATATTTCCAAACTGCGGGGCGAGTACACCTTCGGGATGAACCGGGTGTACCTGGCCTTTGAGGCGTGGGGCTTCCCGACGAGTTATCTGGTCTCGGTCAATTCCCTTGTCATCGAGCAATGCGCGGCGGAGTTGCTGGCTGTGCCGGTGATGAAGTTTCTTTCGTGGCGATCGCGGGGTTCAGTGAGGAGTAATCAGTACGCAGTAATCAGTTCACTGCCCACTGATTACTCCTCACTGATTACTTATTTGCACACCTCCTACACCGGCCCCACCTTCGTCACCGACGCCCGCGCCCGCCTGTGGGAGGGTGCGACGGTCACTTACGTTTGCCTGCAACTCGCCTTCCACATGGGCTTTGACACCGCCATCCTGATCGGCGTGGATCACAGCTTTGCCACGCAGGGCAAGCCGAACACGACAATTACCTCGCAAGGCGACGACCCCAACCACTTTAGCGCCGATTATTTCGGCAGGGGTTTTCGTTGGCAGCTGCCCGACCTGGATACGTCCGAGGTGGGTTACTGGATGGCGAAACGGGCCTATGAGTCCGCCGGGCGAAAGGTGCTGGACGCGACGGTGGGGGGGAAGTTGCAGGTGTTTGAGAAGGTGGGGTATGAAGGGTTGTTCCCCTGAATCCCTGATCGTTCGACAAGCTCGCTTCGACAAGCTCAGCGCGCGGGCCTGGCAAAACTCCCCAATCTCTAATCTCTAATCTCCAATTACCAATTACAAATTACCGTTTCAATGAAACTCCCCCGCCTCCTCATCCTCCTCGCGCTCCCGTTCCTCCTCCTCGCCGTGCTCCCCGGCGACCTCTCGCCGTTCCAGCTCTTCAAGGCTCTTGCCGATGCCGTCGTCCGTGATGGCAGTTTTGAGAGCATTGACCTCGCTTTCTACAACCGTGTGCGCCCGGCCTTCGGTCTGGCGGGGCTGGCGCTGTTGCTTTCGGGCGGACTGGGCTGGTGGGGGGCGCGCTCCCGGAGGCGCGCGGTCGCCCGTGGAGGGTGGATCATCCTCGGGGTCAGCGCCCTGGCGGGGGTGGTCGTGATCGGCAATCTGGCGCTGGCGCGGCGCAATTCGTTTATCTATCAGGCGCTGGCCAGCACGCCAACATCCATCCCGCTTCCGACCCCGGCCCCGGCCACACCCCCGCCTGTCGCTGGTGTGGAATCTTTCATGGACTCCGGGGAGTGGTTCCAGGCGGCATCCGGCCTGACGCTTCCGGTGGGCGTTGTGAATGCCGGGGATCACTCCAACCGTCTCTTTGTCTACGAAAAAGTTGGCGTCATTCGTATCCTTCAAAATGGTGTTTTGCTGTCTGAGCCTTTCCTGGACATCCGCGGCCGCGTACTGCAGGAGGTGGATAGCGCCGAGCAGGGTTTCCTGGGGATGGCCTTTCATCCAGATTACGCACAGAATGGTTTTTTCTTTGTGGATTACATTGATCACTGGGGCAATTCCGTCGTCTCCCGGTTCCACGTCTCCACTGACCCCAACCGGGCCGACCCGGACAGCGAGCTTCGGGTTCTGGGGATTTTGCAGCTTGGTAACACGCACAATGGCGGCGACCTGGTTTTCGGGCCGGATGGTTATCTGTATATCTCCTCCGGCGAGGGCAAATTCCATAAGGAATTTACCATGACCGCCCAATCGATCGACACGCTGCTGGGAAAAATCATCCGCCTGGACGTCAATGTGGGCAGTGCCAGCCCCAGCCCATATTTCATCCCGACTGACAACCCCTTTGCCAACGCCTACGGCCTCGACGAAATTTGGGCAACTGGTTTGCGCAATCCCTGGCGCATTTCCTTCGACTCCGTTACCGGCGATCTCTATATTACCGACGTTGGGCAAAGCATTTCCGAGGAAATCAATTTTGTCCCGGCGGGCAGTCCGGGTGGATTCAATTTTGGGTGGGATTATTTTGAGGGTTTGCTGCCCTACTCGGAGGTGGGCGAAGAGCCGATCCCGGCAGTGAATTTTGCCCAGCCTGCCTGGGTCTATCCACACAAGGAGGGGAATTGCGCCGTTATTGGGGGCGTGGTTTATCGCGGGTCTTTTTTCCCTGAACTACAGGGCAGGTACATTTATGGGGATTTTTGCGCCGGCCTGGTTTCGTCCCTCTGGCAGGATGCCTCCGGCGTGTGGATGAGTGCGCTGTTGTTTGATACCCCGTGGACGATCTCATCTTTCGGCCTTGATGAAGCCAATGAGTTGTATCTGGTCAATCTTCAAGGCGCCATTTACAAATTGGTGCCAAAATAATCCCATCCATGAAACTCCCCCGCCTCCTCACCCTCCTCGCCTTCCCGCTCCTCCTTGCCGCCCTGCTCCCCGGCGACCTCTCGCCGTTCCATCTCTTCAAAGCCCTGACCGATGCGCTCGTACGCGACGGCAGTTTTGAGAGCATTGACCTCACTTTCTACAACCGCCTGCGTCCGGCGCTTGGGCTGGCGGGGCTGGCGCTCCTGTTTTCGGGGTGGCTCGCCTGGTGGGGCGCGCGCTCCGGGAGGCGCGGGGCGGAGCGTGGGGCGTGGATCATCCTCGGGGTCAGCGCCCTGGCGGGGGTCGCCGTGCTCGGCAATCTGGGGGTGGCACGGCGCAATTCGTTTATCTATCAGGCGCTCGCGAGCACGACCACCCCCACGGTCTACGCGCCGCCCACTGGCACGCCCAGCCCCACGCCCGTGCGCACGCCGCTCCCCACGCCCGCCCAGCCGGGGCAGTGGCAATTGGTATACGAAGGCTTTGAGGAACCCGTGGGCATCGTGGACGCGGGCGATGACTCCGGGCGGCTGTTTATCGTCATCAAGCGCGGGCTGATCCGCATTTTGCAGGATGGCGCGCTGGTCGAAACTCCTTTCCTTGACCTCCGTGACCGCGTGCTCCAGGAAATCGAAAGCCCGGAGCAGGGGTTCCTCGGTCTCGCCTTCCATCCCGATTATGCAGAAAACGGCTTCTTCTACGTCAATTACATTGACCGCCAGCAGAACACGGTCATCGCCCGCTTCCAGGTCTCGCCAGATGACCCCAACCGCGCCGACCCGGCCAGCGAGTTCAAATTGCTCGGTCTCGTCCAGCTTGCGGAGGATCACAACGGCGGCCAGCTCGCCTTTGGCCCCGACGGCTATCTCTACATCGGCCTCGGCGATGGCGGCATCCAGAAGGACCCCTACGGCATGGGGCAGACGCGCGACGCCCTCTTCGGCAAAATCCTGCGCCTCGATGTGGACGGCGGCACACCCTACGGAATCCCGCCCGACAACCCCTTCGTGGACGCCTATGGCCTCGACGAAATCTGGGCGCTCGGCCTGCGCAACCCGTGGCGTTTCTCGTTTGATGCGCTCACCGGCGATATGTACATCGGCGATGTCGGCTACCACTTTGCCGATGAGGTCAACGTGATCCCCGCCGGTATGCCGGGCCTCAATTTTGGCTGGAGCCTGTACGAAGGCTTCGAGACCTTTGGCGATTTTGATGGGAGCCTGCCTCCCTCCGTCACCCTCACTGACCCCATTTGGGCGAACCCGATTGGCCGGGGTGTGTGTGCCCTCATCGGCGGGTATGTCTATCGGGGAACCGCTCTGCCCGAACTGGAGGGAACCTACCTCTTCGGCGATTTCTGCCTCGGGCTCGTCTGGGGGCTGACCCGGACCCCTGAGGGGACGTGGGAATCCCGTTTGCTTTTCGACACCCCCTATTCGATCTCCTCCTTTGGCGTGGACGAAGCCGGGGAAATTTACCTCGCCAACTTTGGCGGCGGGATTTATAAACTGGTGCCCTGAACGTGCGCGTCTCCATCGTCACTCCCTCCTACAATCAGGCGCAGTTCCTGGAGCGGACGATCCAGTCCGTGCTCGCGCAGGATTACCCGGAGATTGAATACCTCATCGTGGATGGCGGCTCGACGGATGGGAGCGCGGCGATTATTGAAAAATACGCCGCCCGGCTGAAATGGTGGACAAGCGAACCCGACGGAGGCCAGGGGGACGCGCTCAATAAAGGATTTGCCCGCGCCGAAGGCGATCTCTTCGCCTGGCTCAACTCCGATGATCTCCTGACCCCCGGGGCCGTGCGCGCCGCTGTGGACGCCTTCGCCGCCCACCCGGAGGCCGCGCTCGTCTACGGAGACGCGCTGAGCGTGGACGCCGCCGACCGCCCGCTCAACGAAATGCGCTTCCAGCAATGGGGGGCGGACGAGCTGGCAACGTTTCACATGCTCTGCCAGCCAGCCGTCTTCTTCCGGCGGGAAGCGTGGGAGCGGGCGGGCGGGTTGGACACGAGCTACCATCTCCTGCTCGATCACCATCTCTGGCTGCGCATCGCTTCAACCGGCGAAATGGTGCATGTACCCGAAATCTGGGCGCATGCCCGCCAGCACCCCGCCGCCAAAAATGTCGCCCTTGCCGAAAAATTTGGCGGGGAAGCCTTCCGCCTCGTGGAATGGATGCGCGCCGACCCCGCCCTCGCCCCCATTTTGGCGCGCCAGCCCCGCAAAGTACGCGCCGCCGCCCTGCGCTTCTCCGCCCGCTACCTGCTGGACGCGGGCAAAGCCCGACCCTCCCTAACCTCTTATCTCCAATCTCTTTTTACGCACCCTCCCACCGCCCTCCGCGAATGGCACCGCATCCTCTTCGCCGCGTTAAGCGTGATCGGGCTGGGCGGGCTGGGGAGGGTGTATTATCGGGTGAAGCGCTCCGGCAAGCTGGCCGGAAGCCAATGATATAATGCCCCATGCCCAGTTTTCCACTCAGGAGTTATCTGAAATGGCAATTTCCCCAATCCTATCCACCCCCAAGCAGCCGAAAATTAAATACCCGGAAACGGATGGCAAACCGATGGCAGAAAACACCAAACAATTCCGCTGGATCGTCACCGTCAAAGAAGGGCTGGAGGCGGTCTTTGCCGCGGACCCCAACGTCTTCATCGCCGGGGATTTGCTTTGGTATCCGGTCGAGGGACATCCGGAAATCCGCGTCGCGCCCGATGCCCTTGTGGCTTTTGGACGCCCCAAAGGTGACCGTGGCTCCTACCTGCAATGGGAGGAAGCCAACCTCCCGCCGCAGGTCGTTTTTGAAATCCTCTCCCCTGGCAATACGGTTGCCGAGATGACGCGCAAATACCGTTTCTACGATCAGCATGGCGTGGAGGAATACTACCTCTACGACCCGGACACCGGGGAATTGAGCGGCTGGCAGCGGCGCGGCGGGCGGCTGGAGGAAATCGCGGAAATGGCGGGCTGGGCCAGCCCCCGGCTGGGCGTCCGCTTTGCCATCGAGGATTTGGAACTGGCGCTCTACCGCCCCGATGGGGAACGCTTCCAGACTTATCTGGAACTGGTCGAAGCGCGCGACCGCGCCCGCCAGCAGGCAGAGCAAGCCCGCCAGCAGGCAGAGCAAGCCGAAGCCCGCACCCAGCGGCTGGCGGAGCAATTGCGCGCTTTAGGGGTGGAACCTGATCTCCACTAAGGCTGGGAATGTGCCCCGCCGTTTTAGCGTATATCTCCCCCTCATCTTAATCCTCGCCCTCGGCCTCGGTATCCGCCTCTACGACCTCACCGACCCGCCATTCGATTTCCACCCAACGCGGCAGTTGCGCTCCGCGTTGATTGCGCGCGGGTTGTATTACGCCGCGCTGGACGATGCACCGGAGTGGCAGCGGGAGACGGCGGTGGCGCAATGGAAACGCGAAGCCGTCATCGAGCCGCCGGTGATGGAGCGGCTGTCCGCGGGCGTGTACCGTCTGCTGGGTACGGAAGCCCTGTGGGTCCCGCGCCTGCTCTCGTCGCTGTTCTGGATGCTCGGTGCGGGCGCGCTCCTTTTATTGGGGCGGGAAGTCGGGGCGTGGGGGGCGGGCGTGCTGGCGGCGGTCTATTTCGTGTTCCTGCCGTATGGGATGATCGCCTCGCGCGCCTTCCAACCCGACCCGTTGATGGTCGCGCTTATGGCGGGCGCGCTCTGGGCTGCGGTGCGCTGGGATCAGCGCCGGACGATGAAAGCCGCCGTGCTGGTGGGCGTGCTGGCCGGTGCGGCGATTTTCGTGAAGACGGTTGCCATCTTCATGCTCGGCGGCGCGCTGGCCGGGCTGGTGCTTTTCAGGGAATCCAGGATTGAAGATCGAAAATCGAAAATTGATCTTCGATCTTCAATCTTCGATTCACAGGTCTGGCTCGTCGCCGCGCTCGTCCTCCTGCCCACCGCCCTCTATTATGTCTATGGCTTATGGATTGACGGCTTCCTGCGCCAGCAATTGGGCTTTCGCTTTTTCCCGGAGATGTGGCGTGACCCGGCGTTTTACATCCGCTGGGTGGAGATGGCAACGGACATCGCCGGGTTCCTCGTCGTGCTGGCCGGGCTGGTGGGCGTGTTCCTGTGGCGGGAGCGGGCACAGCGCGGGCTGGCCGCCGGGATGTGGCTCGGCTACGTTGCTTATTCATTGACCTTCCCGTATCACACCATCACGCATGATTATTACCAACTCCCGCTGATCCCGCTGGCGGCGATTTCCCTGATCCCCGTGGGGGCGCTGATCCTTGAAGGGGTGGCGCGGCTTGAGGGGCGCAAATGGGCGTACGCCGCCCTCCTGGGGGCTGTGACCCTCGGGGTTTTGTTCAAGGTCTGGGATGCGCGCGTGATCCTGGCGCGCGAAGATTTCCGGGAGGCGGAATCCGAGTGGGGCGTGTATCTGGAGCTTATCCCGCCGGGGGCCAGCATCATCGCGCTGACGAAGACGTACGGCTACCCCCTGGCCTATTACGGCTGGGTGGACGCGGACATCTGGCTGGGTGAGAATGACGAGGAACTGCGCGTACTGGCCGGGCAGTCGGCGGAGGAGTTTGAGGCCAATCAATACGCCAAGCTGGAGGGGCGCGATTATTTCCTGATCACGAATATGGGAGCCTACGACGAACAGCCCGAATTGAAAGCCTACCTGACCGGCAGCTTTGCGGTGTTTGCCGCAGGGGACGGCTACCTGGTATTTGATCTGAACACGCCGAAATGACCCCACTCGTTTCCATCATCACGCCCTCTTTCAACCAGGCCCCCTTCCTCGAAGCCACCATCCAGTCGGTGCTTGCACAGGATTATGCACCCATCGAGTACATCATCGTGGATGGCGGCTCGACCGATGGCTCGGCGGACATCATCCGCAAATACGCTGACCGGCTGGCCTGGTGGGTCTCCGAACCCGACGGCGGGCAGACGGACGCCATCAACAAGGGCTTTGCCCGAGCCAATGGGGACATCCTCGCCTGGCTCAACTCGGATGACACTTACGAACCGGGCGCAGTCGCCGCGGCAGTGAGCTATCTGGCGGCGCACCCGGAAGCGGGGATGGTTTATGGGGACGCAAATTTTATTGACGGGAGCGGGCGGCTCATCGGGCGGTTCAATGCCCGGCAGACGGATTATGCCCGGCTGATGCGCGGGGGCGTGTATATCCCCCAGCAGGCCTCCTTTTTCCGGGCAAATCTCTGGCGGCAGGTGGGGCCGCTCGACCCGTCGTTCTATTTTGCAATGGATTATGATCTTTGGGTGCGCCTCGCCAAGCTCGCCCCGCTCCATTACCTGCCCGGCCAGACCTGGGCCAACTTCCGCCTGCATGGGGCGGGCAAGTCCATTGCCGAGGACGCCCGCTGCTGGCCTGAAATGCTGCGCGTCCACCGGCGCGAGGGCGGCAGCCCGCTCTCCGTGATCACCCTGCGCTACCTGATGCGGCGGCTGTTTGCCCCGCTGATCATGGCGCGGCGCAAGCGGAGTTTGTCCCAGCCATGAAACCCTCCCTGCGACCAAAAATCGCCCTGTTGTGCATCGGGCTGATCCTGGGCCTGTTGTTATTGGAACCCGCCCTGCGGCTGTCACACTACCCCCCTCCACATGTCAGCGGCTCGAATGCTGCTTCTGAGGTACCACTGGAAGAAAAGAACCAGCTCGGGCATCGCGGGCAACCGATTGAATATGAGGATGGCGATTTTGTGATCGTCCTGCTGGGCGATTCGCAGGTGGAAGCCAACACAGCCACCCCCTTTGACCGGATGCCGGAGCGCGAGTTGGAGCGCGTGCTCAATGCGCAATCTGGCAAGCGGGTAAAAGTGTTTACCGTGGGGGGCGCTGGATATGGGCAGGATCAGGAATGGCTTGCGTTGCAGCGATATTTCAAGAAGTACCGTGCAGACATGGTCATCCTTTGGGAGACACCCCGCAACGATGTCTGGAATAATACCTTCCCAACCGCAGACCGCGTGGGAGACTATGCCAAGCCGACCTTCTGGCTGGAAGATGGCGTTATGATGGGTCCCAGTGAAGCGATTGGGGAAAACTGGCTCTCACCCATCCACACATTTGCCATCATCCAGCTTGCCGTTCCTGCATACCGCGATTGGGTTTGGGGCTTTCGGCTGCCACCACCCTACACGCCCATCACAGGGTACGCCGGGGAGGTCAAAGAACTAAGCGGGATATGGAATACGATCGACATGGTGTATTCTTTTGAGAATCTGAATACCGAAAAAAGCCACCTCTCCATGTACCTGATGCCCGCCAGCGCCCGGCTGGAATATGGCCTCACCCTGACCCAGACGCTGCTGCAACAAATCCAGCAGACAACGCAGGCCAACAACGCGATATTTGTACCCTTTTATCTTGACATCGAGAACCGGATGGCAGCGGGTGTGTACGTCATCCTGTGGGAGGGGAAATACTACCGGGTTTCCCGAAGCCAGTTTGATCAAAATGTTTCAACCCTCAACGCGGATTTGCCTGTTCTAAAAATACCCGTCACTGTCAGCGCTTGGGCTGTGAGCGAAGAAAACCAGCACCTCAACCAGCCAGCCAATGACCAGGTCATTGCCGAGCTGGCCGCCCGGATCGCCGGGATGATCCCCTGATGATCACCACCCGGCAATTCGGCACAGGTAAACCCAAATGAAACGCCTAAAACTCCATTTGCTGATTACTTTATTCCTTGTAACCACCCTCACCCCCCACTGGGCGGCCGCGGCCCCCAATGTCGATCCTCCCCCGGGGTTCCAGCTTTCCATCTACGCTTCGGGTCTGAACCTCCCCGTGGATATGGCGATCATGCCGGATGGCGGCCTCCTCGTCGCAGAAAAAGGAAGCGGCTTCAATGCCAGCAGTCTGGCCTCCGTCCGCCTGGTGCGCAATGGCTTGCTCCAACCCCTGCCCGTGCTCAACCTCAGCACCAACTCCAGCGGCGATTCGGGCATCAACGGTATCGTGCTTGACCCGGCTTTCACGGCCAATGGCTGGTTTTATCTCTGGCATGCCAGCGGGGTCGGCTCCACTGGCTGGGCGGGCCAATCCGTCATGCGCCTCACGCGGTACACCTTTGACCCGCTCACCGAGACCGCTGACCCCGCCTCGGAAGTCATCATCCTGGATGGCGTCATGTGGGCCTTGTTTCACAACGGCGGCGGGCTGGCGTTTGCGCCCGATGGCAACCTGTTCATCGCCACTGGCGACGCCAATGCTTTCACGCCCTCCCAAAACATGGCCTCCCTGAACGGCAAACTCCTGCGCATCACGCCAACCGCCACCGGCTACACCATCCCGGCAGACAACCCGTTTATCGGCGTGCCGGATGCCCGCCCCGAGATATACGCCCTCGGCCTGCGCAATCCGTGGCGCATCACCATTCGTGAGACCGACGGCCAACTCTACATCGGCGATGTGGGATTCTATATTTGGGAGGAGCTTAATCTGGCTCTCCCCGGTGCCAACTATGGCTGGCCGGTCCGTGAAGGCCCCTGCCCCATCGGCCAAATCCAGCCCTGCGCCCCCGCCCCGCCCCAATTCACCGACCCGATCCTTTACTACCTGCACCCCCAGCCGACGGGCGGCTCTGCCATCACCGGGGTCGCGTTTTATGCAGGGGTCCAGTTCCCCTCTGGATACGCAGATCTCCTCTTCTTTGCCGATGTCAACCAGCGGTTCATCGCCACCACCGATCTCACCAACCTGCCCGTCGTTGACGGCGAGTTCACCATTTTTGCCGAACCGGCCGGTTCGTTTGTCAGCGTTGAGTATTTTGATGACCGCCTGTATTTCCTGGATGTCTATACCGGCAAAATTTTCCGGCTTGAATATACCGATGCCCAGGTTCCCACCGCCATTTTGGGGGCGGACGTGACCCAGGGGGGCGCGCCCCTCCCGGTGAACTTCACCGCCCAGGGCAGTACCGTACTCCCCGGCACCACCCCCACCTTCCTCTGGGACTTCGGCGATGGCGGCGGCCCGATCAGCACACCCGGTTCCACCATCTCGCACACCTACACGCTGGACGGCAACTATCAGGCCACGCTCATCGTGCAGGACAACGCGGGCGGCCTCTCCAGCCCCGCTTCCCTGCCCATCACCGTCTACTCCGGCGAGATGCCGCAAATCCAGCTCGACAACCTGACCGAGCCGGGGCGCACCCTGTTTCACGGCGGGGATGGCTGGCAGTACACCGCCCTGCGTTCCACTCTCACCGATCTCGACCCGGACACCCCCTTCACCTGGCAAATTGACCTGAACCATAACCAACACACCCATCCCATCCTCAACGGGCAGGCGGCCATCTCCAGCACCCTGGCTATTCCGGCAGATGACCACGGCGGCAGTATCGCCATCTCGTACAGCTTCAACCTGACCATGCTCACCGATCAAGGGATCCGTGTGACCATCAGCGAAACCCTGCTCCCGGAAGTCGTCACCCTGACCCTGACCACCGACCCCACCACCCCGGAGCAGACTTCAATCATGTTGAACAATATCTCCCACATCACACCCTATGTTTTCCCCAGCATTGTGGGCACCGCATACACAGCCGCTGCCCCCAGCTTGTTGTTTTACCAGCAAGGCGTCTATCTCTTTGATTTCTGGGATGGCGGCGATCCCGGTAATCCCATCCTCAACTTCGCCACCCCGCCGCTGGATGCCACCCTCACCGCCCATTACCGCTATACCGGGCCGGCGTACATGGCGTGGTTCCCCATCCTGGTCAACGAGGCCCCACCGCTCGAACTGCTTAACCCGCCGCATCCGGGGCATTAGCCACCGTATGACCTCCCAACCACCGGCCCCCGCCCGTTTCCTCTGGCCCGCACTCTACCTGCTCCTCGCGACCGCGGGCCTGTTTGCCATGTTCCAGACCTGGGCCTACGACGACGCCTACATCACCTATCGCTACGCCCAAAACCTGCACGATGGGCTGGGTATGGTCTACAACCCCGGCGAGCGCATCCTGAGTACGACCACGCCGCTCTTCGCCCTCCTGCTTGCCGGGCTGCGCTTCATCTTTTCGGACACGCCGCGCACCGCCAATTTTATCGGCGCGGCCAGCATGGCGCTGGGCGGGCTGTGCCTCGGCGCAATCTTCGGCCACTTCCGCCTGCCGCTCGCACGTTGGGCGGGCCTGCTCCTCTACCCGACCGCCGCCCTGATCGTCATCACCACCGGCTCGGAAATGCCGCTGTTCCTCGCCCTCTGCCTGGCCGCCAGCCTCGCGTATTTGCGTGGCAGGTTTGGCTGGGCGGGAGTTCTGATGGCGCTGGCCGTCCTCGCCCGCGGCGATGGGCTGATCCTGGCGGCGCTGATCGCTTTGGATTGGCTGGCGCGCGCTTTCCGGGCGGAGAAGAATTTGCGGGGCGTGATTCGCTCGATCCCTTGGGGGGGTGTACTGGGTTTCCTGGGGTTGCTGACCCTGTGGGTGATCCCGGCCTCGATCTATTTCGGTTCCCCGCTCCCGGCCACGCTGATGGTGAAGCGGGCGCAGGGCCTCCTGCTGGGGGAGGAGAGTTATACGTTTGGGCTGGTGCGGCTGGCGAAGGGGCTGGCGGCGTTCCCGCACTATTGGGTGGAAGCGGCGCTGGCGCTGGCCGGGCTGGCGCGAGTGGGGCGGCGCTACCGCCGCGGCTGGTTCCTGCTGGCCTGGCCGTTGGCGCATGGCGCGGCTTATACCCTCCTCGGGGTGACGCGCTATTTTTGGTATTACGCGCCCCTGATGCCCGGGCTGTTGGCGGGGGTTGGATTTGCCCTCGGGGGCAACGCTGCCCAGCGAAAGGAGTCCGCGCCCCATGGGGGGCAGCCCACTCCCTGGGTGGTGGGCACAGTTTCACCGGGGATGGCTGGTTCCCTGCTGGCGGGGCTGATCCTGATCGGCTTGTTTGCTTTCCAATTGAACGACTTGTCCCGCCTGCGCGCTACCCCGGATACGCGCTATGGGGCTTTCCGGGGAGTGGGCGAATGGCTGAATGCGCACGTCCCGCCAGGTGCGACCGTGGCGACGCTGGAGGTCGGGATCATGGGGTATTTTGCCAGCCCGGTGCGGGTGATAGATTTTACGGGGCTGATCCGCCCGCAGGTAACGCAGGTGTTTGCGCCGGGCCGGACGTTTGAGGATGCCGCCCTCTGGCTGGCGGAGGCGTATCATCCCGAATATTTTGTCCTGCACGATGGGTTGTTCCCGGAACTGGAAGCCGGGTATATCCGGGTGCAGTGCGCCGCGGTGAAAATTGTGCGCGGGGCGGATGATGGTTTTGCGCAGGATTTGATCATTTACCAATGCGAAACGCCGGGTTGAATCGGGTATACTCGTGGACTGCCTGCCGCCATGAATTTCGTGCCCACCGCCATCCCTGATGTGATTTTGATCGAGCCAAAAGTGTTTGGCGATGCGCGCGGCTTTTTTTTGGAGACGTACCAGGCCGCCCGCTTTGCCGCCGCCGGGATCGCCGGAAATTTCGTCCAGGACAATCATTCCGGGTCGTTGCGCGGGACGTTGCGCGGCCTGCATTACCAGCTCCGGCAGCCGCAGGGCAAACTGGTGCGCTGTGTGGCCGGGAAGGTCTTTGACGTGGCGGTGGACATCCGCCGTTCATCGCCCACGTTTGGGCAATGGACGGGGGCCACCCTGACCGCCGAAAACAAGCGCCTGCTGTGGGTTCCCGCCGGGTTTGCGCATGGCTTTTATGTGCTGAGCGCGTGGGCGGAACTGGTATACAAGGCGACGGATTATTACGCGCCCGAATGGGAGCGTTCCATCCGCTGGGATGACCCGGCGATTGGGATTGACTGGCCCCTGCTTCCCGGCGTGGAAACGCTGCTGTCTGCGAAGGATCGGGCGGGAGCGACTTTATCGGAATTGGAAACCTACAACTAAACGCGATGGATATCAAATACCTGCACGTGGAAATTGAACCGACAAATCAGTGCAACACGCGCTGCCTGCACTGCCCGCACGAGACGATCACGCGCCCATCCGGGAAAATGGATTGGGAAACATATAAAACGGTGGCCGATAAAATCCTGGCGTATGTCCCCGATTTCTCCTTTGAATATGCCGGGATGGGCGACCCGCTGTTGAACCCGCACATTTACGATTTTGTGAAATACGTTTCCGGGCGCGGCTTTACCTCCGCCACGACCAACGCCGCCGCGCTGACCCCGAAGAATATTGAGAAAATTATTGATGCCGGGCTGGGCCGGTTGACGATCAGTTTCAACGGCACAGACCCGGAGCTTTACGAGTTGATGATGGGCGGGCTGAGTTTTGCCAGGGCGGAAAACCACCTGAAGACGGCGCTGGAAATGACGCGCGGCACCAAAACCGAAATCGGCGCAAACATCAGCGTGACCCGCCAGACCCAATCGCACCTGGCCGAAATTGACGCCTACCTGACCGAAGCGGGCATCTCCACCAAATTCTTTTCCAAGTGCCATCACCGCGGCGGGTTCCTCAAGGGTGACCTGGTCTGCCGGACGCCGCCGCCGCCCGTGGATGATTACCGCTGCGACATTTTCACCAACACGCTGTTTGTGGCCTGGACGGGGCAGGTGCTCTCGTGCTGTCATGACCTGGCCGGGTCGGCGGTGGTGGGCGATCTGCTGACCGAATCGCTGGAGGACATCACGGCGCGCAAAATGGGGATTGCCGCCGACGGGGTCAAGTTTGATATTTGCAAGGGCTGTAATGACCTGTACCGCTTCATGGATGATGGCACCCCGGATGGGCGGCAGATTGGCGATTGGGTCTATGATCTCTTTATCGACGGTGAACTCGTCCCAGTGGATACCCGCCGCGCCCAGCCGACCTCTTCCCTCTCCCGCTGGTTGTTTGATATTTATACGCAGGAAAACCGGCAGGATAAGTTTTTCTCGATCATGGAAACGCAGCTGCGGGAAAAACCTGGCAGGATGGAAGCCCTGGAAAAAAGCCAGCAGGAACTCGAGGCCATCCACGCCAGCCGGAGTTGGCGGGTGATGGAGAAGCTCCACGGGATGCGCCATGCGATCATCCCGCTGGGGAGCGCGCGGGAACGGAAATTCAAACGGGTGCTGGATAAACTGGGGTTGTAAGTGGTTCCCTGGGGGGTGCGGAATTCATAAGGAAACCAGGAATGCAAGAGAAATTCATGCCTGCCTTCCTGCATTCCTCATAAAAAAGGAAATTTATGCAGAATATTCTTGTCACCGGCGGGGCCGGGTTTATCGGCTCCAATTTTGTCCGTTATATGCTCCAGCACGAACCGGCTGTGCGCATCATGACCCTCGATGTGCTGACCTACGCCGGAAGCACGGAAAACCTGGGGGACCTCCCCGACCCGGCGCGGCACACCTTAGTGGAAGGCAATATCACCGACCGCGCCCTCATTGACAGCCTGCTGCGGGCGCACCGCGTTGATACCATCGTCCATTTCGCGGCCGAAACCCACGTGGATCGCTCTCTCCATTTCCCGGAGTTGTTCCTCGAAACGAACGTGGTCGGCACGCACACCCTGCTCGCCGCCGCCCGGCAATACTGGCTGATCGAAAAAACCTTCCCGCTCAAACAGGTGCGTTTTCATCACGTCAGCACGGATGAAGTCTTTGGCTCGCTTGCGCCCACCGACCCCGCCTTCCACGAAGATACCCCGTACGACCCGCGCTCGCCCTATTCCGCCAGCAAAGCTTCCAGCGATCATTTCGTGCGCGCCTATTTCCACACCTACGGCTTGCCAGTCAGCATCACCAATTGTTCCAATAATTACGGCCCTTACCAGTTCCCGGAGAAACTCATCCCCGTCATGATCGCCAACGCCGTGGAGGGCCGCCCCCTCCCCGTTTACGGCGACGGCATGCAAATCCGCGACTGGCTGTACGTGGATGACCACAGCGAAGCCATCCGGCGCGTCATCCGCAGTGGGCGGCCCGGCGAAACCTACAACGTCGGCGGCGACAACCAGCCACCCAACATTGAAGTTGTCCAGACGCTCTGCCAGATTTTGGATGAACTGCGCCCTGCCTCGCCGCACGCCCCCCATGAAGGGTTGATCACCTACGTCAAAGACCGCCCCGGCCATGACCGCCGTTACGATATTGACATCACCAAAATGAAAACCGAACTCGGCTGGCACCCCACCGAATCGCTCGCCACCGGGATGCTCAAAACCGTCCAGTGGTATCTCGGCCACGCCGACTGGGTCGCCGCCATCCGCGACAATCCCGAATACCGGGCATGGATGGAGCGCAACTACGCGAAAAGGTAAAAGTAATTGGGCAATCAGGCGCTTCGGGAAGGGCTTTCCCAATCGCCCGGTTGCCTAATCCCTGAACAGCCCAAAGGACAACTATGAAAGGCATCATCCTCGCCGGCGGCAAAGGCACCCGGCTCTACCCCATCACGATCAGCGTCAGCAAACAACTCCAGCCGGTGTACGACAAACCGATGATCTACTACCCCCTCTCCATGCTCATGCTCGCCGGGATACGGGATATTTTGGTGATCACGGACCCCGACGCGCTCCCGTTGTTCAGGAACCTGCTCGGGGACGGGACCCAATGGGGGCTGAGCTTCGCTTTCGCAGAGCAGCCCGACCCTCGGGGCCTCGCCGACGCCTTCATCGTCGGGCGCGACTTCGTGGGCACGGACACCGCCGCCCTCATCCTCGGGGACAATATCTTCTACGGGCAGGGCCTCCCCCAACAATTGCGCAACGCCGCCCAACTGGAACGCGGCGGCCTGATCTTCGCCTATCCTGTCCGTGACCCGGAGCGCTACGGGGTCATCGAGTTTGACGATAACGGGCTGGCCCTCAGTATCGAAGAGAAACCGGAGAAGCCGAAATCCCATTACGCCGTCCCCGGCCTGTATTTTTACGACAACCGCGTGCTCGACATCGCCGCCAACCTGCCGCCCTCCCCCCGCGGCGAAATTGAAATTACCGATGTCAACCGCGCCTACCTCGCCATGAACGAATTGCGCGTCGAAGTGCTGGGGCGCGGCACCGCCTGGCTGGACGCCGGGACCCACGAATCCCTGCTGGAATCCGCCCAGTTTGTCCACGCCCTGCAAGCCCGGCAAGGCATGATGATCTCCTGCCCCGAAGAGATCGCCTACCGCATGGGCTACATCACCGCAGATCAGGTGCGCAAAATCGCGCTCCCCATGAAAAGCAACGATTACGGGCAGTACCTCCTGCGGCTGGTGGCGGAAGAGGAAGCGCGCGGGGCGTTTCGTCAGATACAATAGCTAGTATGACAAAAAACGGTGTAATCAGCTCGAATTTATTGCCTTATTATCAAACAAGCTATGGTTCAGCTTATTTGGGGGACAGTTTGGATTTGTTGCAACATATGGAAAACAAAAGCGTCAACCTGATTCTTACTTCACCACCCTTTGCATTGACGCGTAAGAAGGAATACGGGAATAAAAGTTCAGAAGAATATGTCGAGTGGTTCCTGAAATTTGCGGGTGAATTTAAAAGAATATTGAAAGATGATGGCTCATTCGTTCTTGATCTTGGTGGTGCTTATCTGCCTGGTTATCCGGTTCGCTCCATATATCAGTTCGAGCTATTGGTTCGATTGTGTAAAGACCTCGGGTTTTTCCTCGCTCAGGAGTTTTATCATTACAATCCTTCACGCTTGCCTTCCCCGGCGGAATGGGTAACGGTTCGCCGGATTCGAGTCAAAGATGCGGTCAATACGGTGTGGTGGTTGTCTGTCAGTGAATATCCGAAGGCGAACAACCGCAAAGTCTTGAAACCTTACAGTGATAGCATGAAACAATTGCTCGAAACCGGGTACAAGGCCAAACTACGCCCCAGTGGGCATGATATTTCTGATAAGTTCCAAAAAGATAATGAGGGAGCCATTCCACCAAATCTCCTGACACTGGCAAATACCGAATCAAATAGCGCATATATGAAACGCTGCCGTGAAGCCGGTATCAAACCCCATCCAGCGCGTTTCCCACTTGATTTCCCAAAATTTTTTATGGATTTCCTTACAGATGAGGGGGATATTGTTTTGGATCCATTTGCAGGTTCAAATACGACCGGACAGGCCGCAGAATTACTAAAGAGGAAATGGCTTGCTTTTGAAATTGATAAATCCTACTTGGATGGGAGCATTTACCGATTTCAGGAAGTCAATGATATGTTTGCAGTGAGGGAAAATGGCACGTCATAATAAATATGATCTCTTGGAACAAGTCGTTAGCGCAATAACAGATGCAGGGTGGAATATCTCCTATCTGGCAAGCATAGATGAACATCCTTTTCAGTTACAAGTTTATCGAGCGAATGAGAGTCACAAACTTCGTTTGTATATCTGGCATTTGACCCACGGTGGTGGTTTGGCGCGGCCTCAAAACGAGTATCGCATCCAAATTACAGGGGTGCCACAATTTGAACAGTACCCTCGTGAAAAGACGCTTATTTTGGGATGGTGGGCGGATGGGGAAGTATTTGCTGGATTTGATGTAACAAAACATTCCGGCAAGTTGGGCCGTTCCCCTTCCATTCAAATCCGCGAAGAATTTTTACGACAAGCATATATCAATGGTTTTTCTCCATGCGATAAAGGCAATCAAGAAATCGCCATTGCTTTTCGACCGGATTTCCTCGTTGAATATATCCGAACGCTGGAACTGTTGCACAATTTTGGCCAATCCGCAGCTGATCTTGGTGTCTTGACCAGCTTGTCTCAAAAACCAGAAATCAACGAAGAAGAAATTCGGATTCTCGATGTTGTACGCAAAACAACGGTGGTTTCTGTTAGCAAAAAACTACGCGACATCAGCTTTAGAAAAAGGGTGTTGACGGCTTATGGTTTTCGGTGTGCAATTTGTGGGATTCAACTTCGCCTGGTGGATGCAGCCCACATTGTTCCAGTCCATCACGAAAACAGCACAGATGAAACTCGCAATGGATTGGCATTATGCGCGCTTCATCACAGAGCATATGATCAAGCTTTAATCACAGTTGGGGAAGATTATGGCGTAGTGATCAGCCAGTCTCAAATTTCCAAATTGAAGCAACTAAAACTCGATTCGGGCCTGGACGAGTTTTCAAACAAACTTCGTCCGATCATTTTGCTGCCTCCTGCAATTTCTGACCGCCCACATATCGAATTCCTTAAAATCGCCAATCAAACCAGAGGCTGGACTTTATGAACCTCCTCCTCATTGGCAACACCGGCCAGGTCGGCTGGGAACTCCAGCGGGCGCTGGCCCCTCTGGGGGCCTTGACCCCGGTGGATTACCCAGCCCTCAACCTGCTTGACCCCGACGGGGCGCGCGCCCTCATCCGCCGCCTCCGCCCGGACGTGATCGTCAACGCCGCCGCCTATACCGCCGTGGACCGCGCCGAGAAGGAGCGCGGCATGGCACACAGCCTCAACGCCGTTGCGCCCGGTCTGCTCGCCGAGGAAGCCAAAGCCATCGGCGCGGCCTTCATCCACTATTCCACCGACTTTGTCTTTGACGGCGAGAAGACAACGCCCTATTTCGAGAACGACCCGGCCAACCCGGTCAGCGTGTACGGGAAAACCAAGCTGGATGGGGAGATCGCTGTCGAACAGGTGGGCGGCGCTTCCATCACCCTGCGCACTGCCTGGGTGTACAGCACGCGCCGGGAGAGCTTCGTCACCAAAGTTTTAGCGTGGTCCCGCAAATTCCCCGAACTCCGCATGGTCACCGATCAAGTGGGCTGCCCGACCTGGTGCCGCCTGCTTGCCGAAGCGACCGCGCAGGTGATCGCGATGGGTGGGCGGAACCTGACGCCCTGGCTCACCGAGCGGCGGGGCATCTATCACTTGGCCGGGGAGGGCGGCTGCACCCGAAACGAATGGGCACAGGCCATCCTCAAATACGATCCGCATCCCGAAGAGCAATTGACGAAAACCATCCTCCCCGCCCTCTCTGCGGAATTCCCCACGCCCGCCGCTCGCCCGCCCCATGCCATCCTGAACACGGATAAATTCGCCGATACATTCGGTCTGCGTTTCCCACCGTGGGAAGAAGCGTTGAAATTGGCGATGGAACCATCGTAGGGGCACGGCGACGCCGTGCCCCTACCTCTGCAATCTTATGATCCTCACCGTTGTCGGCGCACGCCCCAACTTCGTCAAAATGGCCCCCATCATCCACGAGATCAACCGGCGCGGCCTGCCCCAGGTCTTCGTGCATACCGGCCAGCATTACGACGCCAAAATGTCCGATGTCTTTTTTGGCGAGCTGGGGATGCCGCGCCCGGATGTTTATCTCGGCGTTGGCTCCGGGTCGCATGCAGAGCAGACGGCGCGCGTATTGCTGGCCTTTGAGCTGGTTTTGCTGGAACATCGCCCGAAACTCGTGGTCGTGGCGGGGGATGTAAACGCCACGCTTTCCTGTGCGCTCACCGCCAGCAAACTGGGCATCCCGGTGGCGCATGTGGAGTCCGGGCTGCGCTCGTTTGACCGGGAGATGCCCGAGGAGATCAACCGCCTGCTGACCGATCATATTTCCGATTTGCTGTTTGTCACTGAGCCGCAGGGGCGCGTGAATCTCCTGAGGGAGGGGATTGCCCCCGAAAAAATCCACATGGTCGGGAACACGATGATTGATTCGTTGGACACGCACCTGCCCGCCGCGCTGGCGCGCCGCCCGTGGGAAGCGTTTGGCCTGGAGGCAGGCGGATATGGGCTGGTCACGCTCCATCGCCCATCGAACGTGGATGATGAAGCCGGGTTGCGGGAAATCCTGGGGGCGTTGGAAACGGTCGGGAAGCGCTGGCCGCTCCTCTTCCCGGCGCACCCGCGCACGGCGAAACGCATGGCCGATTGGGGCCTCCAGCCGGAGGGGCTGCGCGTGGTCGAGCCGCTCGGCTATCTCGATTTCCTCGGGTTGATGGCAAAAGCCCGGCTGGTGCTGACCGATTCCGGCGGCATCCAGGAGGAGACGACCGCGCTGGGTGTGCCATGCATTACGATCCGGGAGAATACGGAGCGGCCCGTGACCATGGATGAGGGGACGAACCAGCTGGTCGGGACAAAGAGGGAAAATATCGAGGCCGCGGCTTGGCGGGCTGAGTCTGCCGTCCCATCGGGTACGCGCCCCGCCCTGTGGGATGGGAAGGCTGCCGTTCGGGTGGTGGACATTCTTGGGGATTGGATAAAGGACTTACGCAGTTGAAGCAGAAAGCTGGTCGAGTAGTCGGATGCGCTGGTTTCGATATGCAAAAACCGCACTCAACCAGCGCATCCGGCGTATCGAGACCCGGATTACGTGATTAACTAGATGATGACGAACTACGACTCTGACGCCATTGGGCCTCCGGCCATCCATGAGCTGCGCGAACTGGTGCGCTACCGTGACCTGTTGCGCATCCTGGTTTCGAACAGCATCAAGACGCGCTACAAACGCTCGTCGCTGGGCGTGGTGTGGACGCTGCTCAACCCGCTGTTGAACACGCTCGTGCTCACGATTGCCTTCTCGCAGATTTTCCGGTTCGAGGTGGAAAATTATGCCGTGTATATCCTGTCCGGGCTGGTGTTCTGGAATTTCTTTGCGCAGACGACGACGCTGGCGATGAACCAGTTGATTTGGGGGAGCAACCTGCTGCGGCGCATCTATGTGCCGCGCTCGATTTTTTCCGTGGCCGTGGTGGGTAATGGGCTGGCGAATTTTTTCCTGGCGCTGATCCCGTTGGGCGTGGTCATGCTCCTGCTCGGCCAGCCGTTTACGGTGGCGCTCATTTTTATCCCGCTGGCCGCTGTTCTGATGACCATGTTTATCCTCGGCGTCACCCTGCTCGTCTCGACGCTGGCCGTCTTTTTTGTGGATGTGGTGGATATTTACAGCGTCGTCCTCTCGGCGGTCTTTTACCTGACGCCGGTCATTTACCCGATCAGCATCGTGCCGGAGCCGGTGCGCACGTTCATGGCCTGGAACCCGCTCTACATCATGCTGGAATTGATCCGGGGGCCGGTGTATCTGGGGGTGTTTCCGGGTGTCGCGCAGGTCGCGGCGGCTGCGGTGATTTCAGTGGGGACGCTCGTGCTGGGCTGGCTGGTCTTTACCTCCCGCCAGGAGGAGTTTGCGTACCGGTTATGAGCGCCGCGCCCGCCATCCAGCTTGATCACGTCGCCGTGCGTTACCGCGTCCCGCACGAGAAGGTGGCGACGCTCAAGGAATACGCCATCCGCCTGCTGCGCGGCCAGTTGCGCTATCACAGCTTTTTTGCGCTGGACAACGTCAGCCTGGATGTCCGGCAGGGCGAAGTGTTTGGCGTCATCGGCCCCAACGGTGCGGGCAAGAGCACGCTGCTCAAAGTGGTGGCGCGCGTCCTGCGGCCCACGGCGGGCCGCGTCCGCGTTTCAGGGCGTATCGCGCCCCTCCTTGAACTGGGGGCGGGGTTTGACAATGAACTGACCGGGCGCGAGAACATCTACCTCAATGCGGCCATCATGGGGTTCACGCGGATCCAGATCGATGCGTTTTTTCCCCGCATCGTGGATTTCTCCGGTCTACACGACTTCATTGACGGGCCGCTGCGCACCTACTCCAGCGGGATGGTCGCGCGCCTTGGGTTTGCCGTCGCCACCGTCGAGCGCCCGGACATCCTGATCGTGGACGAAATCCTCGGCGTGGGCGACGCCGCCTTCCAGGCCAAATCCTATGACCGCATCAAACAATTCAAACAGGAAGGGGCTACCATCCTGCTCGTCACGCACAACCTCCAGCACATCCCGGAAATGTGTACGCGCGCCATGTGGCTGGATCATGGCAAGGTGATGGGGGTGGGCAACCCGGCGGAAATCGTCGCCCAATACCGGGAGCATACGATCCAACAGGAAGAGGCGCGCCGCGTTCAACGCAGCGGGGAGCCAGCGCCTATCAGCCTCGGTGCCAACCTGATTCGCATCCAGCATGTGCGCCTTACGGATGCGGCGGGCGCGCCGACCACCACCTTTGCCACGGGCGATACCCTCCGGGTCGAGATGGATTACCTCACCGAAGGGCAGGTGGACTCCCCGGTCTTCGGCCTCGCCATCCACCGCGCCGATGGCGTGCACGTCACCGGCCCCAACAGCAAGTTTGGCGGCGAGGTCTTCCCCACCCTCGAAGGGACAGGCACCGTGACATACACGATCCCCGCCCTGCCGCTCCTCGAAGGCTCTTACCAGTTCTCCGTCGCGGCCATCAATTTTGAGGATACCGTGATCTACGACTATCACGACCAGGCCTACCCGTTCCGCGTCATCAACCGGGGCGAAAGCGTGCGGGAGAAATTTGGGCTGCTGGCCTTCGGCGGGGCGTGGGAGCTGCGGCAATCCGGGATGGACTCGCATGAGTGAACGCGCACTGACCCTCGCCGTGTTCGCTGCCGATGTCTGGGAGCACGTCTGCCCTGTGGTGCGCGTCACCGGCCCGGCGCAGGCCGCTGGCATGACTGTCCTACGCGGGACACACTGGGAGAATGGGGCCATGTCCGTTGATCCGGGCATCATCGCCTCCGCCGACATCGTCCTCATCCAGCGCAACTTCCCGGAGCGCGAAGCAGATGTTCAGGCCGTGCTTTCTGCGGCCCGCGCGGCCGGTCTGCCCGTCGTCTATGAACTGGATGACCTGCTGACCGAACTCCCCGACTATCACCCGGATTACCGCCATTTCCGCAAGGCGCGCGCCGCCTGCCTGAATGCCGCCCTGCAGGCGGACGCCGTTATCGCCAGCACCCCGTTCATCGCCGACTACCTGCGCCCGCTCAACCCGAACGTCCACATGTTCCCCAACTACTTGCAGGATCAGCTTTGGCCGCGCGCGCTTGCGCCCATCCGCCCTCCCACCGATGAGGTCGTGATCGGCTTTATGGGCGGGCACTCGCACATCCCGGATGTGGAGATGCTGGCCCCCGTGCTGTTGCGGCTGGCGCGCAAATACTGGCGCACCCTGCGCCTGCGGTTTTGGGGTGCGCCGCCCCCGCCGTTTGTGCGCGGCTGGGCCAATGTGGACGCCCTCAACCCATACCTTGTCAGCTATGCGGAATTTGTCCCCTACTTTGCCGCCCAGCACGCCGACATCTTCATCGCCCCCCTGCTCGACAACGATTTCAACCGCGGCAAGAGCCATCTCAAATTCCTCGAATATGGGATGCTGGGCGTGCCGGGTGTCTACAGCAATTTGCCCACCTATGATCGGATCGTCCGCCACGGGGAGAACGGGTTCCTGGCGGGTACGGAGGAGGAATGGGAGGCGCGGCTCACCGAGTTGATCGAATGCTCCGATTTGCGCCGCACCCTCGGGGCCGCTGCCCGGAGGACGGTGCAGGATGATTGGCTGCTCTCGGCCCATGCCCATCACCTCAAGGAAATTTACGAAAACCTCGCAAGGAATAATCCGCGCCGGGTGCCGGGGAACCTGACCCTCGTTGGGGGCAAACTGTCCCGCTGGAACGGGGAAGTTGAAGCTCTGCTGGTGGAGACCGAACGCGAAAGGGATGCGCTGGCAACGGAAAAGGCTGACCTGCTCGGCCAGTTGGATAAACTGCAATCCAACGAAGCCTGGGTAATGCTGGCCATCTTGCGCAAACTGTTTGACACCCTGTTCCCGGCCAACCGCTTCCACGGGGCATTTGTCCGAAAATTATTACGGAGCGCCTACCGCACCTTCCTCAAAGGCTCCACCCAGGGCTGGCGCGAATTTGTACGGAATCCACGCCTCATATTTGCGGGCGAATGGGGGCCGCAGATCACCTATCCCATGCAGGACGGCCAGCCGTGCGCCAGCCCCGCCATCAGCATCCTCGTCCTCACTGGCGGCACCCGCGAGGCCGCCGACTGGGCCGCGGCGCAAACCATCGCCCCCCTGCTCGATCTCGTCAGTTGGGAGGCGGGCAAAGCCTGCCTGGAAAATGGGTATTGCTGGGAGGCTCCCTCCCTCCCCGAATTACTCGCCGGCCTGCGCACGCCCTATCTGTGTGTGGCTTCCCCCGATCTGTTGTCCCAGCCGCAGACGTACCTCGAAGCCAACCTGATTGCCCTCGAAACGGAGGGGCTGGCGTTTACGATCAATTTCCGCGGCCCCGTAGATTGGGTGCAGACCCCATTGGCGAGCGGACTGGCCCCCGGGAGCCGCCTGACCCCATTGGAGCGGATGATCACCCGGAAGGAGATCGTGACCTCCGGGTGGCAGATCAATCCGGGGGTACGGTACCCCGGCGGCCCCGCGCGGGATGCGGTGACCGGGAAAATCATCCTCCACGCGGCGGATGATTGGGATGCCGCGGGTTCCATTCCATTTGAAACTAAAATGGAGGGGACGTGGTGCGTTTTTGGGAACTACCTGATTTTGCGCCCTGATGCGCAACCGCCGTTTGCCGGCGCGGCGCTCCCGCTCCATCCGCCCGCCACGGTGATGCCCCATTTGCCCGTGGCTGACCCGCGCCCGACCGTACTCGTCCTGGTCTGTTTCCTGGCCGTGGGCGGGGCGGAACGCCTCCTGCATGGCGTGCTGGCGGCGCTGGCGGACCGGGTGCGCTTTGTGATCATGACCGTGGAGGGGACGCACCCGTCGCAGGGGACGACGGTGGAACAGTTCCGCAAGCTGACGCCCTATGTTTATCTCACGCCCGACTTTGCACCCACGCCGTCGAATTTTGGGATGCTGGCATACCTGGCCGGGCGGTTTAACCCGGTTTCCGTGTATATTCCCAATGGGGCCAACTGGATTTTTGACCATCTGGGGCAGATGCGGCGGCATTTTCCCGACCTGCGGTTCATCATCCAGAGCTACGATCATCGGGTGGGCTGGATCGAGCGCTATAACGCCGAGGTGGCGCGGCTGGTGGATATTCACATTGCACCCAACCAGGCCATCCGCCGGGCGTATGTCGAGCAGGGCGTGCATCTCGACCAGATTGTCCTCCTGCCGCACGGCACGGATTTCAGCGAGTTTGACCCTGCCAAATATTCTGCGGCTGACCGCGAATTGATCCGCACCCGGCTGGGCCTCCCGCTCGATACAAAAGTGGTGGCCTTCATCGGGCGGCTGACCCCGCAGAAACGCCCGCTCGATTTTGTGGAACTGGCCCGCCGGTTTTCCGCCGACCCATCCATCACCTTCCTCATGGTGGGCGACGGTGTCCTGCGTGAACAGGTCATCGCGCAGGCCCGCACGAGCAGGCTCACCAACTTTTTTCGCTATGACTTTTACAAGCCTTCCAGCGATATTTTTGCGATCATGGATGTCCTCGTCCTGCCGTCGGAATATGAGGCCATGCCGCTCGTCGTGTCCGAGGCCTTGGCGATGGGCAAGCCCGTGGTCGTAAACGATGTGGGCAACAACCGCGAAGTGGTGGAGCTGGCCCGCGGCGGTGTCGTCCTGCCTCAGATCGGGGATATTGCCGGTCTCCAGCGTGGCGTGCGGGAAATGCTCACCAACCCGCCCGACCCGGTCCAACTGCGCGCCATCATTCTGGAAAATTTTGATATTCGTGTCATCGCCGCCAAACATCTCCCCCTGTTCCTGCCGGGCGGGGAGGGCCGCTGATGTCCCCGCAAGTTTCCGTCGTCATCCCATCTTATAACCATGCGGGCTACCTCCGGGAAGCGGTGGATAGTGTGCTGGCACAAACCCTGCCTGATCTGGAATTAATCGTGGTGGATGATGGCTCCACCGATGACAGCCTGCGCGTACTCGCAGGGGTGGCTGACCCCCGGATGCGCGTGGTGCCTCAGGGAAACCAGGGGGCGCATGCGGCCATCAACCGCGGGCTGGGGCTGGCTTCCGGGGAGTATCTCGCCGTCCTCAACTCGGATGATCAGTACACCCCTGACCGGCTGGAAAAACTCGTGGGCGTGCTGGAGCGTAACCCCGCCCTCGGGATCGCTGGCTCCCACATTACCGTCATTGACCGCCAGGGCCGCCCGCTCGGCGTGAAGACCGGCTACGCCAACCTATCCCCGTGGGCGCTCGATTTTCCGGCGCGCAGTTTTCGGGCCGGGACTGATCTGCATGCCGCCCTGCTGACCGAAAATTATTTTGCCACCACCTCCAATTTTGTCTTCACCCGCCGTTGTTGGGAACAGACCGGCGCGTTCCGCCGCCTGCGCTATGTCCACGATTGGGATTTTGCCCTGCGGGCCGCCCCGCATTTCGGGCTGCACCTCGAACCCGAACCCCTGATGAAATACCGTGTCCACAATGCCAACACCATCCGCGAGAACAAAGCCGCCATGATCTTCGAAATTTGCTGGCTGCTCGCCGTCCACCTGCCCCGCTTTGACACTCCGCTGGAAGCCCTTACCGAAAAACTCACCTACTCCATTCACACCTATGGCTGTGACCGGACGCTTGCCGTCATGCTGGCACGCGGCCTGGCCGCCGACGAAGCCGCCGCCCTGCAACTCCTTGACCCGGCCAACGCCGACCGGCGCGTGTACCTGGACTATATCGAGCGCACCCTGGCCGGGCAGGGAAAACCCGGGCTGGGGGAACGCCTGCGAACGAAGTGGAACACGCGGCGGGGCCGGGCATGAACATCCTCGTGACGGGCGGGAGTGGGTTTATTGGGTCGCACCTGGTGGATGGCCTCGCCCACGCCGGGCACCGGGTGATCAGCCTGGATCGCGTCCCCCGTGGGTTTGAGGCGCTCCCCCTCGGAGCGGAGTTCATTGAGGGAGATTTTGGGGAGGCCGGGGACATTCTTGCCGGGGAGGGGATCGAGGTGGTCTATCACACCGCCTGGGCCAGCATCCACGAGACCTCCAATGCCGACCCTGCCGCCGATATTGCGGCCAACCTGATCCCCACCGTGCGGTTGCTTGACCAGTGCCGGAACGCGGGTGTCCGCCGGTTTGTGTTCCTCTCATCCGGCGGGCAGGTCTATGGATTACCCGCAAAGCTGCCCGTCCCTGAAGATCACCCGACGCATCCGATCAGCGGGTATGGCATCACCAAACTGGCCGCCGAAAAATACCTGCTCATGTTTGCCCGGCAGTATGGAATGGAGCCGGTCATCTTCCGCCCATCCGTTCCCTACGGCCCGCGGCAAAACCCGCATCGCCGGCAGGGTGCCGTCTCCGTTTTCATCCACCGGGCGCTGAACAACCTGCCCGTGGAAATCTGGGGGGATGGCGGGGGGGTGCGGGATTATTTTTATATTGATGATCTGACCCGCGCGCTCGTGCAGGCCGCCGACAGCCCGGACATCGCCGGAAAGACGATCAACCTGGCGGGCGCGCGGGTGTATTCTTTGAACGAATTGCTCCAGGCCATCCGGGAAGCGCTGGGGAGGGAAATCCAGGTCAGTTACCAGCCGTCCCGTAATTTTGATGTCCCCTCCCTGGAACTGGACACCTCCCTGGCGCGGAGCCTGCTCGGCTGGAGGCCGGAAACCGATTTGCCTGCCGGCATCCGCCGCATGGCAGACTGGATGTTGAAATGGAAACTATGAACGCTGAACAGCCCGCCATCAGCGTAATCATGCCCTGTTACAACCGGTCGCATGATCTGCGCCGGATATTGGAAGCCTATGATCAACAGGATGCCGGTCAGCCATTTGAGATCATCGCCATCGATGACGCCTCCATGGATGATACCTTTGCGTTGTTAAGCGGGTTTCACGCCAACCATTTTCGGCTGATCGCAGAAACGCAATCCCACAATCAAGGCCCGGCGGCGGCACGCAACCGCGCCCTCGGGCTGGTCTCAGCGCCCCTTGTCGTGATTGTTGGGGACGACATTTTGCCAGAGCGGGATTTTATTCGCCGCCATCTTGATGCCCACCAGTTTTATCCCGAAGAAAATACGGCCATCCTGGGACGCGTCTGCTGGCCGGACGACATGCCCTGCAATACCCTCATGCGGCACATTGACGGGATTGGCGCACAGCAATTTGGCTATCACTATTTGCACAGTGGGCGGGATTACAGTTTTTTCCACTTCTATACCGCCAACATCTCCATCAAAATGAATATGCTGAGAAAACTGGACCACTGGTTTGACACCGACTTTCCGTATGCCGCCTGGGAGGATGCTGAACTGTCCTACCGCCTGTGGCGAAAACAGGGCATGCGGATCAAGTACATCGCTTCCCCCACCGGGCGGCATTACCATTACCATAACATCTGGACCTTTTCGGCGCGGCAATATCAGGTCGGGAGGATGGCACAGGTCATGGTGCGCAAGCACCCGGAATTGGAGCTTGTCCTCCGCGGGCCGGCGCGCCGGGCGCTCGGCTATGGTATGCGGGCGCTGGCGGGTACGGGCCGCCGCCGTCCGCATGCCGCGCTGGAAGCGCGGGCGCTCGAGCTTGCCAGCCTGCATGAATGGGACGGGCATCCGCTCCTCGACATCTTCTACCTGCGCCTGCTGGAATACTATTATTTCAAAGGCTGGATTGACGCCCTGTTTGGCCGGATGAAACCGGTTTCCAGAATCCATGATGCCCATGCCCGATTGCGGCTGGTGCGCGCCATCCACTGGCTGGATGACGCGGCATAATCCGACCCGTCTGCACCGCGCCCCACAAGGGCTGACCGGTTTCCCGGGGGCAATTCCCCTATGCGGCCCCCGTCCCTTTGGTTTTCCTGCCCCCTGGCAGCCATCCTTTACCATACCAACGGAGGAGGCGGTATGCCCCAAAATGATAACGAATGGATGATAATATTCAGCATCCATTTCAGTATCATGCTTCCATGGAGATCCTCGGGAGGCTGGAATAACGTTATAGCAACATTTACGTCACAAGAGAAAACGGCAAAGCCGATGAAAGTCGGTGACGCAAAGCTATGGATCTAACGCCTGTATTGGCTATGGTTGCCAGGCCGCCACAATGTGATATTTGACCATCAAAAGTAGTCAAAAGAGCGGGCTGGATTAATTCCCTCGCTCTTTTTTTATTTTACGGACTTATTAGGAGAAATATCATGTTAGGAAAAATTCGTTATATCCTTGTTGGCCTGGTTTTTTTGCTGGCGCTGGGTGCATTTACCCCGCGTTCCGTCGCACAAACCGGGCAGGCGGATGAGCCTCAGGCCCCGGCCGCCACCATTTTCGTTCCGGACGATACCGATCTCCAATCCGCCATCTCGCAGGTGGGGGATGGCGGCATTATCGAGATTGCCGCTGGGACATATCCATCGCCCAGCGGCGGTTTCCTCATCGCCAACCTGAACAAGGGCTTCACCATCCGTGGGGCCAGCGGCGCGACGGTGGTCCTGGATGGGCAGGGTTCAAGGCCAGTCATCAACCTGACCAATTCCGGCACATCCTCGGGTGGCCCGGTCGTGTTCCAGGATTTGATCATTCGCAATGGTAGATCGTCCAACGACTATGTAGGCGGCGGTGTAACAGTCCGCCGGGCAGAGGCTACCTTCATCAATGTCACCTTTGACGATAATCATGGCAACCAGCCGAACTACGGCGGCGGCGGGGTTTTTGTTGGCAATGGAGCCACCGCCTTTTTCTTCAATTCAACCTGGACCGGGAATACGGCCAAAAATATGGGCGGCGGCCTGCAGGTTACGTATCAATCCATTGCCTACGTCTACAATTCGTTCTTTTTTGATAACCGGATCAACCTGCCCGGCCATAACCCACAGGCGGCTGGCGGCGCCATTCATGTGTTGGATGCCACGCTGCGGGTGGCGAACTCCCGCTTTGAAGACAATGAGGCTGGCTATGTCGGTGGCGCGATTTATGGGCTGGGTAATTGGGTGTCGCCTTATGTAACTCCAATTACAGATATCCAAATCACCAACTCCACGTTTATCAAGAACCGCGCTATTCGCGACGCCTCCGTCACTTTCCAGTACCCCACTGAGGCTGGCGCCATCCACATTGAAAATCAGGCTGTTGCAAAAATTTTCAACTCCCGCTTTTTTGAAAACGGGGCTGAGAATGGCGGCGGGGTCAACAACTACCGCGCACAACTCATCATCCAGGATAGCGCCTTCCTCGGGAATTACGCCTTCGGGAACAGCCTGTACCGCGGCTTTGGCGGGGCGATTGCCCACATCGCCAACGATACACCAAGCGATACAAACAATTATCCTTCCGGCAAATTGACCATCACGCGCACCTACATTCAGGGACGCTATGGCGGTACCAGCACCGTCGGCCTGACCGGCGGCGGCATTTACATTGCTGGCGACACGAACCGGATGTACGGGCAAAATGGCGTCTCCCAAAGCGGCTCCGTTACCCAGAATCGTGCAGTCGGCATTTTTGACGAAGTGGTGATTAACGATACCGATGTGACGGAGACGGCTGTCACGGGCAGTGGTGCGGGCGGCGGGCTTTTCTCCGACCTCGCAGATGTGACCATGACGAATTCCCTGATCATGAAGGCGGATGCCATTGGGATCGCGCCTATTCAGGGCAATAGTTCCGGCGGCGGGATTGCCATTCTCAATCAATCGCTTGCCAACATCTCCAACACCACGATTGCCAAAAACACCGCCGACAAATGGGGCGCAGGTGTGTTTGTGCAGGGTGCCACGCTCAACCTGAGCAATTGCAAGCTAATCGAAAATGAACACTCTCCCGGCTTTACCGAGCCAGCAGGTTCTTCCACGGGTGCGGCTATATTTAGCGGCCCCGATACGGGCCGAAACCTGCCTGTGTTTGGCGCGGTCAGCAACTGCATCATCAGCGGCAATATCGGGCTGGCGATCTTCGAAACGGACGTGGACTCTGCCAGCAAATACAACGATTTGCGTTACAACGGCAACAGCATCCACTCCGCTTATATTACTTCCCCGGTAATGGCGATTTACTCCAATATCACGCCGCCCGGCTACTGGACGCGGGGCGTAAACAACAGCCCCAACGGTACCGGCCTCAACAACCTGATCATCATCCGTACCAATGCACCCAGCACCACAAAGTCACAAACCCCCAACACCGAACTCTCCTCGGCGGCAGTCACCGGCGATGTGCTGGCTGTCCCCCGGTATCTGCTGCCCACCAGGGCTTATGGGGACCCGACGGGCAACACGCTTGCCTATGTCGCTTATGCCTGGAGTGGTGGTTCTGCGACGCTCAACGGCGGCTCGGTATCCGGCTTGGCCGGTGTGACTAGCACCAATGCGGCGGGTTCGTTTGCACTCTCGGTGAATAGCACCCCCATTGAGACCGAAAACGTCACCGTGGGGCCAACCCCCGCGGCCACGTTCTCCTCATCGGGGTCCAACCCCATCCAGCTTTCGTGGAATGTGACCGCCGGTACTTATATCAAAGCGGCCATTGATCAGGAAGCAGGCTCGGAGCTGGGCCCGTCGGGTACAGTCAACGCGCCCTCCCTCGCTGACCGGGCTTTCAATTTCTTTGCCATCACCGAAGAAGGCGGTGTCCTCAAATCCCTGAACACTGGCGCGCCGCTATTGAACGTGCCCTCCTCCATGATGGTCGTGGTTGGCAAAAACATCCCGAACAACAAACTGCGTGTGCCTATCCAGAATATCGGCGGCGGCACGATTAGTTGGACGGCAGCCAGCAACTCGCCCACCCTGTTCTCCGTGGACACCCCCTCCGGCCAGACCCCGCCCAGCACCACGGTCATTTTTTCCATCATCGTCTCCAGCCTCCCGCCCGGCACCTATAACGGGCAGGTCACGATCAACGGCGGCCCCGCCGGGAGCCAGCCAGTCAGCGTGACGATCATCCTGGTGCAGACGCTGGAGCAGCTCTTCCTCCCCATCGTCATCCGCCAATAACCCGCTCCCCCCGGCTGATCGAACACCAGAGGCAGTGTGCCCCCCGCACACTGCCTTTTCGTTTCAGTTGGTTTCAATCTGATCAATTACAATTCCCTCTCCTCCGCCCGTGAAGATTCTCCTGCTCAGCCGCTACGGCCCGCTCGGCTCCTCCAGCCGCCTGCGCTTTTACCAGTACCTCCCGTTTCTGGAAGAGCACGGGTTGCAGCTTACGGTTTCACCGTTGCTGGAGGACGAATATGTCCACAGGCTCTATACTGGCCAGCGCCAGCCCGCCATTTTCCTCGCCCGCGCATATGCGCACCGCCTCACCGCCCTCCTGCGAGCCAAACGCTTTGATCTCATCTGGCTCGAAAAGGAATTCCTCCCCTGGCTGCCCGCCCTGGCCCCCCAGCTCCTGCGTACCCCCTACGTCGTGGATTACGATGACGCCATCTTCCACCGCTATGACCGGCATCCCAGCCGCCTCGTCCGCGCCCTGCTGGGTCGCAAAATTGACCAGACCATGCGCCGCGCCGCCCTCGTTATCGCCGGGAACGAGTACCTCGCAGCCCGCGCCCGGCTGGCAGGCGCGCCGCGGGTCGAAATCCTGCCCACCGTGATCGACACAAAGCGCTATGGGATCACGCCCCCCGATGAACCCGGATCATTCCGCATTGGCTGGGTCGGCGCCCCCGTGACGGCGGCCTATCTCAAATTGATTGAACCCGCCCTCGAAACGCTCCTGCGCCAACCGGGAACCAGCCTCACTTTACTGGGGGCCGCGCACCCTTTGGCGGCGCGCCTCCCGGTGGAAACCCGCCCCTGGTCGGAAGCTGGCGAAGTCCCGGAAATCCAGCGCTTCGATGTGGGCATCATGCCCCTCCCTGATGAGCCGTTTGAGCGCGGCAAATGCGGCTATAAATTAATCCAGTACATGGGCTGCGGCTTGCCGGTGGTCGCCAGCCCCGTGGGTGTTAATGCGCAGATTGTCGAGCCTGGCGTCAACGGCTTCCTGGCGGACACCCAGACGGAGTGGGTGCGCGCCCTCGAAACCCTGCGCGCCGACCCGGCCCTCCGCCAAAAGCTGGGGGCGGCCGGGCGGGCAAAGGTGGAGCGGGACTACAGCCTGGCCGTGGCCGCGCCGAAACTACGGGAAATGCTGCTCTCCGTAAGCGCGAAGCATTTGCCTTGAAGCCAAAGTTTGAAGCATCGCACCTGTGCTTCGCCCCAACCGGCCCTTCCTTATGAAAATCATCCTCTCCGCCAACACCGACTGGTATCTATACAATTACCGGCTGCCGCTGGCAATATTTTTGCGGGAGCGCGGTTGGGAAGTTGTTTTGCTTTCCCCGCCCGGCCCTTATGCGGAAAAATTGCAGGGGGAGGGTTTTCGCTGGTTGGCATGGCATTTGGCGCGTAAAACCTTCTCGCCGCGGCGGGACTGGTCTGCGATTTTGCAGGCGCTCAGGATTTACCGCAGTGAGCGACCCGACATCGTCCACCACAATACGATCAAGCCGGACATTTACGGTTCGTTCGCCGCGGGGCGGGCAGGGGTGCCGGGCGTTGTTAATTCCATTACCGGGCTGGGCTACGTGTTTTTGGATGGCCGCCGGTGGGGGGTGCGTGGTTTGGTGCAGGCCATGTATCGGCAGGCCTTTCGCCCGGAAAGGGTGCGGGCCATCTTTGAGAACAAAACCGATCGCGCCTATTTCATTGCAAATCGCCTGATTCCGGAAAAGCGTACTTTCCTGATCGAAAGTTCCGGGGTGGATGCGGCGAGGTTTGTACCGCACCCGGAGCCGCCCGGCATCCCGGTGGTGATGATGGCCTCCCGCATGCTGTGGGATAAGGGTGCGGGCGTCCTGCTCGAGGCTGGCCGGATGTTGGGTGCTCCCCACCGGGTACGCATTGTCCTCGTGGGCGACCCCGATCCCGGTAATCCAAACGCCATCCCGCGGGAAACTTTGCAAGCCTGGCAGGAGGAGGGGGTGGTGGAGTGGTGGGGGTTCCAGTCTGATATGCAGGCGGTGCTGGCGCAATGCCATATTTTTACGTTGCCAACGATGTATGCTGAAGGCCTGCCGGTGTCCATCCTGGAGGCAGCCGCCTGTCAACGGCCAATTGTGACGACGGCGGTCCCCGGCCCGGAGGATTTCGTGACGGATGGTGTGCAAGGGTTGCTCGTGCCGCCGGGGGATGCCGGGGCGTTGGCCGCGGCGCTGGAAAGATTTATCCGCGACCCTGCGCTGCGCGGTAAAATGGGGACTGCCGGCCGCCAGCGGGTGCTGGAAAATTACACAACTCAAATTGTGAATACCCGCACGCTGGCGGTTTATGCAGGTTTGATGGAGGGGGCGTAATCCCAATGCCTTTGACGGCTCCATGACGATACTCACGTTTCGAATAATTTTTTTTTCCGCTGCGACGGCATTGGCGTTCACCCCGGTAATCGCGTGGGCGGTGACGCGGCTGGGGCTGGTGGATGTACCGGGGAGCGCCCCGCACAAGGTGCATGCGCGGACGATGCCGCTGGCTGGCGGGTTTGTCCTGTTGCTCACCACTTTTGTGGTTGGGCCAATTTTGGGGATCACGGCCCCCGGGGAGATACGCGCGTTCCTCTTTCCTTCGCTGGTGGTCTTTACTTTTGGGGTCTGGGATGATGTGCGTGGTTTGTCGGCGGGCTGGAAGATTTTGGGACAGGCGCTGGCCGGATTTTGGCTGATCCAGAATGGCGTTTATGTGCGTTTATTTGCGGCGGAATGGCAGTGGATCAATTTGGCGATTACGCTGGTCTGGGTGGTGGGGATTTCAAACGCCTTTAATTTTGTGGATAGCATGGATGGCCTGACAACGGGGCTGGCCGGGCTGGCGGCGGCGTTTTTTATGCTGGTGACGTTTGATGCCGGGCAGGTGGTGCTTTCGGCGTTTGCGACTTTGTTGTTGGGAGCTTGTATTGGGACATATTTTTATAATGCGGCGCCAGCGCGGATGTTTATGGGGGATGCGGGCGCGCAATGGCTGGGGTTTTGCCTGGCGGCGGTGGCGATTTCCTACACACCCCAGGGGTTCCTGCGCTCACAGAGCTGGTTTGTGCCAATTTTGCTGGTCGGTGTGCCCATCTTCGACACGGCGCTGATTGTCTTCTCGCGCTTGCGGCGGCGCGCGCCGTGGTACCTGGCAAGTTTTGACCATACGTATCACCGGTTGGTGAAGCTGGGTGTCAGCCCGGGGCGGGCGGTGCTGGCGATGCATGTCACCGCCCTGTTGCTGGGCTGCCTGGCGTTTGTGGCGCTTTCGCTCCAGCCTGTCTGGGCAAACGGCCTGTTTGCGCTCTGCCTGACCATGGGGGGCTGCGCGGCGGTCTGGCTGGAAAGGCGGTGGATTGAGGCGGAATCCAGCATGAAGGCTGAAACCGGTAAGGATTGAGGCAGCATGGATTTTGCCCCGCATGATGCACTGGAAAGATGGATGCAGGCCTGGTGGCTGCTCGTGTTGGCGATGCTGCTGGGCGGGCTGGGCGGCTGGGTATCCCGGCGGTTCCTGCCCCCGGTTTATGAATCCCTCGTGATTATCTCGATCACGGTGGATTATGACGAGACCGGGCCGATCAGCGAGCGGGATGTGGACTTGCTCCAGGCCGCCGCGGGGAATCAACTGGTGAGCCAGCGGGTCTTCGCCGATGTCGTTCAGGCGGCTGAAGCGGGGGGCTTGGCGCTTGACCCGGCCGGGCTGTTAAACATGGTCTTTGTCCAGCGGACACGCTCGAATTGGGAAATCCGTATGCGGCACAGCGATCCTGTCACAGCTGAATTGCTGGCCCGCGCGCTGGGCGCGGCGGCCATGCGTGCGCTGGAGGATGTGCATGTGCACGCCGTCCAGGTGCAGGTCTGGCAGGATTATCTGGCCGCGCTGGCGGTTTGTGAGGCGGGGGGCGCGGTGTGCCAGACAACCGCCAGTACGTTGCAGGATGAAACCGCCCAAGCCGCCGCGGCCCTTGAGCAGGAAATCAGGCTGTCCAATGGCATGCCCCCCTATATGTTGTACGGCCTGGCGGAACCGGGTACCCCGGCGCAGGTGGTGCTCTTTCCGCTAAACACGCTCGTTTTGGCCGGGGCCGCGCTGGGCCTGTTGGTGGGGGTTGGAGGGGTGGCGGGCCTGGGGCGCAGGAATCGACCTTCCGACGGAATCCAACCTTCCCAATGAGGCCTGCTTTCTGGAAATCACTGACCGGCCTGCTGTGGGCCGCGCTGCTCCTGCTCCTGCCGCTGACCAGTTTCCCCCCGCTGGCGGCTTTAATGGGGACGAATTCGGTGGCCGCCCCGGCGATGATCCTGGCCGGGTTGTTGTTCGTGTTGTGGGGAGGGCGGGCCGTGGTTCACCGGGAGCGCTTCCCCCGGCAGGTGATCCCGTTCCTGGGATTTGTGCTGGCGGCCGGGCTGGCCTCGGCGCGGGGCTTTTTCCTGGCCCTCCCGCCCTTCCGGGGCGCGGTGATCTGGCGGGAGGAGTTGGATGCCGGGATCACCCTGCTCGTGGGGGCCGCGGTTTACTTGCTCGCCGCGTCTTACCCTCGGGATGAGGACTCCCTGCGAAAGACGCTCCGGTTTATTTATGGAGGCGGGATCATCCTGCTGGGCTGGTCGCTCCTGCAGGGGGCCTTCGTCCTGTGCTGTGAGGGGGAGTATCCGGGCTGGTTGAAGGCCATCCAGTCATTCCTGTCGATCCGGAAATTGTTCTATAACCGGGTATCCGGTTTTGCCTATGAGCCATCCTGGCTGGCGCACCAGTTGAATTTGGTCTACCTGCCGCTCTGGCTGGCGGCCACGGTGCGCCGGACTTCCGCCTATAAGTTCCGGCTGTGGCGGCTGACGGTTGAAAACATTGCGCTGGCGGGGGGCGTGCTGGTGTTGTTCCTGTCCATCTCACGGGTGGGCTGGCTGGCGTTTGGGTTGGTGCTGGCTTATGTGTTTGCCGGTTGGTCATGGCGGTTGGTGCGCCGGGTGCGCGAGGGGCTGGTGTCCCGCTTCGTCAGGGAGGCCCGCGGGCTGGCGCTCATCCGCGTCCTGCTCACGGCGGGGTTGTCGCTGTTGCTGCTGGGCATTTTTGTGGGAGGCGGGCTGGCCGTGGTTGCGGTGGGCAGCCGGCTTGACCCGCGCCTCGAAAATCTCGCGAACAGAATGGAGAACGCTTACGGCTTTTATGACCTCACCAACCGGGTGGGATTTGCCGAGCGGGTGGTCTTCTGGGCAGTGGGCTGGCGTGTGTTTGCGGAGTACCCGTTCCTCGGCGTGGGTCTGGGCAACTCCGGGTTCTTCTTTATCGAGAAAATGCCCACGTATGGTTGGAACCTGACCGAGATCAACGATATTTACGCCCGCCGTGATTTTGTCCCGAACACGAAAAGCATCTGGACGCGCGTCCTCGCGGAGACAGGCCTGCTGGGGTTTGCGTGTTTTAGCGTCTGGCTGTTCCTGCTCTGGAAATCGGCGCGGGCCGCCGAGCAGGCCGCCTCCCCCCTGATCGCCACGCTGGCCACCGGGGGCAAGTTCGCCCTGCTCGCCCTCCTGATCGAAGGGTTCAGCGTCGATTCATTTGCCCTGCCCTATATCTGGTTTGCCCTGGGCCTGCTCACCGCCACGGCGGGAGTCTGGGCGCGCAATATTCAACTAGCAGGTTGTCGGAGAGGCGGGTGAATTGAGCAGATATATGGCTATGCAGGTTCGAATCAGTCTCTGCATTTGGTGAAAAAGGCAAAAATGATTGCGGGTCACTTCAACAATTTCCATCTTTCTCGACTTCCAGGCGGGCTAAAGCAACCCCTGTTCCAAGTACAGGATGTGCATGCGTTTCAGATTGAAAGCCAGGCAGACGAGCGCCCATTCGCCTGCCACAGCCAGCCGGCCGCGCAAAGAAAATTGTCGAAAGCCGAGGATCTCTTTGATGATGCCGATAATGGGTTCGACGGTGCATTTGCGCAAACGATA
>Ga0247727_10002234_pt1 | contig 44644 bp, 49 predicted proteins | sample WisWelCaveWW1625_FD_202498 | JGI IMG/M metagenome (GOLD analysis project Ga0247727, IMG submission 202498) | Biofilm microbial communities from Wishing Well Cave, Virginia, United States - WW16-25 | ecosystem: Environmental > Aquatic > Deep subsurface > Groundwater > Cave microbial mat | place...
CCAAGCTCGGCCATTTGTTCTTTGTAATTTTTGGCGCCGTTCTCGCCGCCGTGTCCATGTTGTGGCGCGTGGCCTATCAGCGCGGCCGCGTTGAATCCTTTCTCGCTTCGCTGTTTGGCGACGCCGAACCCGCGTGGCAGGTGCGCCAATCGCTGATCTCGCTCGGCAACGGCGGCTTGTTCGGCGTCGGTCTCGGGCAGAGCAAACAGAAACTGCTTTTTCTGCCTGACCCGTTCACGGATTTTATCATGGCCATTATCGGCGAGGAACTTGGTTTGATCGGCACGCTCGCCGTGATTCTCCTGTTCTTCATTGTCATCTGGCGCGGTTTTTATATCGCCCATTGCGCGCCGGACCGCGCCGGCAAGCTGGCGGCAATTGGCATCACGTCCTCCATCGGTTTGTACGCGCTCGTCAATGCCGGCGTCGTCACGCATACGCTGCCGACCACCGGCATTCCGCTGCCGTTCATCAGCTACGGCGGCTCAGCGTTGATGATGAACCTGTTCGGCATCGGCGTGTTATTGAATATTTCGCAGTTCACCGGAAATCGCTCGGCAGGCAGGAATCATATAAAAATGATACCGGTCGCCAGCGTGCGCTGGTTCAGAGACCGCAAACGATGAAGGATTTATGAATGCGTTGCGCGTCGTTTTTGCCGGTGGCGGCACCGGCGGACATCTTTATCCGGCCATCGCAATGGCGGAAGCGTTCCAGCGACGCATGGAAAATTTTAAATGTGTCTTCGTCGGCACCGAGCGCGGCATCGAAGCCCGCGTCATTCCGCAACTCGGCTACCGTCTTGAATTAGTGCCGGTGCGCGGGCTTCGGCGCAAATTGACGTTGAGCAATTTGCTGGTGCCGTTTTATCTGCTGAAAAGTATCCGGCAATGTCTGCGTTTGTTTCGCGAATTTAAACCGGATTTGATCATCGGCACCGGCGGCTATGTGAGCGGCCCGGCGTTGCTCGCCGCCTGGTTGAGCCGCCGCAAGTTCGTCGTGCAGGAACAAAACAGCTTTCCGGGGCTGGTGAATCGCTGGTGGGGTGAACGCGCCGATCTCGTGTTTTTGAGCTTTGAAGAGAGCCGGAAATTTTTTCGCCGGCAGGAGCATCTGCGCGTCGTTGGCAATCCGGTGCGGGCGAATTTAAACAACGACAACCGCGACAGCGCGGCGAAAAAGTGGGATTTGAAACCGGACCATACAACGTTCCTGGTGTTTGGCGGCAGCCAGGGCGCGCGGCGAATCAACGAGTTGATGCTGGAAATTTTGCCGCAACTGAATAGGCTGGAGAATTTTCAGGTGTTATGGGCGACTGGCGAGCAGAATTTTAAGCCTATCGTTGCGCAGGCCGGAAATCTGAATCATGTTAAAGTCGTGCCGTACATTGACGAGATGGCGGCCGCGTTTTCACTGGCTGATTTTGTGCTCTGCCGCGCCGGCGCTTCGACGATTTTTGAGCTGGCTAATTGCGGCTTGCCCGCGCTGCTCGTGCCGTTTCCGTTTGCCACGGCGAATCATCAAACGTTCAATGCGCGCGTGATGGAACAGGCCGGCGCCGCGCGGCTGCTCGTTGAAAAAGAGCTGACCGCGGAAATGTTGTTGCAGCACGTGCAGGAATTAGCGACACAACCGCATCTTCGGCAACAGATGTCTGCCGCCGCAAAACAGTTGGCGCGGCCGCGGGCGGCGGAAGAAATTGTCGCGGCATGTTTAGCATTGGTTGAAAATTAAAATGCGCAGATCATCGAATGTCACCCTGTAAGAATCTACGCAAGATTTTCAGTCAAGCTGAAAACTTGAGCCTTTCGGGGTAGTTTAAAATTTCCCACGGATTGAAGAAACCCGCCGATAAAGCTTAATCTGTGGGCTTCTTCAATCCGCGGGAGGAGATTGGTTGGGAGCCGTAAATTTCAGAATTTTTTTCTAACTTTTGCTGCGCAATGGCACAATTATCTTGATGATTAAAAAGATTCCTGCGGAATGACATGAAGAGGAGTATTCAATCATGGCGATAAAAAAATACGGCAAAGTTTTTTTCTTCTCCACCACGTTCGTGCTGGCCGGCTTGCAACTGGGAAGCTGGGTCGGTCGCGACGATGGTTTTCGCGTGCAAAAAATCGTCGTGACCGGCTGCAAAGCGCTGACGGAGCCGGAAGTGCTGGCCGCGGCGAAAGTGCCGATGTCGCGTTCCATTTTTGACGTGGAATTTGCGCCGATTGCACAACGCGTTGAAGCCCTGCCCTTTGTTCAGACCGTTCAGGTGTCGCGCGTTTTCCCTTCGACCATCGTGATTGCGGTTGCAGAGCGTAAGCCGCTGGCGTTGATCAATCATGCCGGTTTGTGGCCCATCGATGCGGAGGGCGTGATTTTGCCGCGACTGCAATCGCGCCGCCGGGTGAATGATCCGCTCAGCTATGACTTGCCGATACTTTCAGGCCCGGCCTTTGCAAAAAATGTTGAAAGGAAAGAACTCATGGCCGCCAACTGGCGCGCCATTGAATTGCTGGCCGAATTGCGCTCCACCAATGCCATGCTCTATCATAGCCTCTCGGAGCTTAATGTGAATTCGAAAGGCCAGCTCACATGTTATTTGATGGACGGTGGCGTGCCGGTTTATCTGGGCGCCGATAACTGGATGGAGAAATGTGAGCGGCTCTTTATTTTTCTGCAGCACATCAAACCGGCCGCGGGAAAATTTTTAGCCATTGATTTAAGATACGAAAATCAAATTGTGACAAGAGAGAGTTAAAAAAATGTTAGACGGTTAGCCCGTTTGACTGTTGGTCGGTTAAGCAGTTATTTGGTGAACTGTCAAACCGGCAAACCGGCAAACCGGCAAACAGGAGGAACACATGGTCGTTGATTATATTTGTGCCCTGGATATTGGCACGACAAAAATTTGTGCGCTGATCGGCGAGGTCGATGAGCACAATCAAATCAAAATTATCGGCATGGGCAATGCGCCTTCCGAAGGTCTGCGCCGCGGCGTCGTGATCAATCTCGATCGCACGGTGCAATCGATTCTGCGCGCCAAAGAAGAGGCCGAGCGCATGGCCGGCGTCGAGATCAAATCGGTTTACGCCGGCATTGCGGGCGATCACATTCGCAGCGTGAACGGCCGCGGCGTCGTCGCAGTTTCCGGCGAAGATCATATCATTTCGCCGGAAGACAAACGTCGCGTGATTGAGGCCGCGAAAGCCGTGGCCCTGCCGTTTGATCGCGAGATCATTCATATTCTGCCGCAGGAGTTCATCGTCGACGATCAGCGCGGCATCGATGATCCGGTCGGCATGAGCGGCGTGCGCCTCGAAGCCGAAGTCCACATCGTCACCGGCGCCGTCACCTCAGCGCAGAATATCTGCCGCTGCATCGAGCGCGCCGGCATGGGCGTTCACGATCTCGTGCTCGAGCCGCTGGCTTCGAGTTATTCGACGCTGACCGATGACGAGAAAAATCTCGGCGTCGCGGTGCTCGATATCGGCGGCGGCACCACTGACATCGCGATGTTTTATGAAGGCTGCATTCGCCACACCGCCATCGTCGGCCTCGGCGGCAGGAATGTGACCAACGATCTGGCGCACGGTCTGCGCACGCCGCTGGATCAAGCCGAGGCGATCAAGATTGCGCACGGCAGCGCCATTCATCTGGAGCATGAGCGCGAAGAAGTGTTTGACGTGCCGGGCGTCGGTGGCCGCGCGCCGCGCAAAATTTCGCGCAACGTGCTCGTCGATATCATTCAACCGCGCGCCGAAGAGATTTTGAGTTTGGCGTTTAATGAAATTAAAAAATCCGATTACGTGCATTTGATGACCTCCGGCGCGGTGCTCACCGGCGGCTGCGCCATGCTGCCGGGCCTGGTGGAACTGGCGGAAGAAATTTTCAACATTCCGGTCAAGCTCGGCAAGCCGAACAGCGTGAAGTCCGTGACGGATGAAGTTTACAAGCCCAACCATGCGACCGGCGTCGGATTGATTCTGTACGGGTTTCATAATAAAGCGACGGCCAATCATCTGCTCGCCGAAAGCGAGACGCATTTGTTCGATAAAATTGCGGAACGCATGAAGCGCTGGTTCGGCGGCGTTGGGCGCGCATGACGACGTCTGGGCAGCAGCTTTAAAGATTAAAAAATTCCCAACGGATAGATGAACCCAACTGATTTAAGTTCGTCCGTTGGGTTCATCTATCCGTTGGCAGCAAAAAAATTTTAGGAGTTCCCTATGAACCTTCGACTCAATTTTGACGAAGCAAGTTTGCTGGCGGCCCGCATTAAGGTCGTCGGTGTTGGCGGCGCCGGTTGCAATGCGGTCAATCGCATGATCGATGCCGGTTTGCGCGGCGTTGATTTTGTCGCGATGAACACCGATATGCAGGCGTTGGAAACATCCAAATCTTCCGTGCGCCTGCAAATTGGCAAAACCACCACGCGCGGTCTCGGCGCCGGCGCAGATCCCGAAGTCGGCCGCAAAGCCATTGAAGAAGATCGCGAAGCCGTTGCCGATGTGCTCGGTGAGAGCGATATGGTTTTTGTCACTTGCGGCATGGGCGGCGGCACCGGCACCGGCGCCGCACCGATCATCGCCGAGATTGCAAAAGATCTGGGCGCACTGACCGTCGGCGTCGTCACCAAGCCTTTTCTCTTCGAGGGCAACAAACGCAATAAGCGCGCCGAAGAAGGCATCCTCGAGTTGAAAGAGCGCGTTGACACGCTCATCGTCATTCCGAATCAACGCCTGTTGTCGGTGGTGCCCAAAGGCACGCCGCTGCTTGAAGCGTTTCGACAGGCCGACGAAGTTTTATTGCACGCCACCAAAGGCATTTCGGATTTGATTTCCGTGCCCGGCCTGGTGAATTTGGATTTCGCCGATGTCAGAACCGTGATGTCGGAAATGGGTGACGCGCTGATGGGTGCGGGCATGTCGAGCGGCGACGAGCGCGCGCTGCAGGCCGCGCAACGCGCCATCTCAAGCCCTCTGCTCGAAGATGTTTCGATTGCCGGCGCGCTCGGCGTGCTGGTGAATATCACCGGCGGCGAAGACTTGACGCTGCACGAAGTCAACGACGCCACCACGGTGATTTGCGAAGCCGCCGGCCCGGACGCAAACATTATTTTCGGCGCGGTGATCGACAAAGCGCTGGGCGACCAACTCCGCGTGACGGTGATTGCAACGGGCTTTCACAAAAATAATGGTCGCGCGCCGGTTACCGGCCGTCTGGCGCGGCCGACGCGATATTTTGATACGACGTTGACGGAGCTGGATATTCCCACGTATCAACGCAAAACCGCCAATGGGAATGGTCATGCCAATAGCCATTCGCACAACGGCAACGGCGCGCATGAACCGATCATCCGGCCTTATGAAGAAGAAGTCGTCGTCGAAACGCACTCGGCGGATGATTATGAAGTCCCCGCGTTTTTGCGCAAACGGCTGAGCTGAGCGCTTAGAGCAAAGCGCATGGCGCATAGCGCGACCCCGCTTGTCTACCGCAAAAAGGCCCGTCTCGTTGATTCTGCAGTCAACCTGGCGGGCCTTGCCGTTTAATACTTGTTTCGCCGAGCAAACGAGTTTTCGCTTGCCTGTTGTATTTAGCTTTCGTAAATTTTGTCAACTGCAAAATCATCACTCAACTCGGGAGCCATAAACGTGTTAACCTGGGAACATTGGCAGGAGAAGTCGGAAAGCTCATTGGAAGCTTCACGAATTTTGCTTGAGAATAATAAGCCCGTTGAGGCGGCAAGCCGCACTTATTATGCGGCGTATCAAATGGTGACTGGCGTGCTGATCAAGCTTAAACTCAGCCCGCGAAGTGAGTTTGGGAATTGGTCGCATCATGAGACGCAAGAGATGTATCGGACCCACATCTGTCAAAAGGCGGATTTGGGATATAAAGAGAAACAAGCCTTAAAAAGTCTGATTCTGGAATTTCGTCACCTACTGGAGACGAGATATTTAGCTGACTATGGTGAAACGACAAAAATTGATTTGCCGCTGGCTAAATCGCATTGGCGCGATGCGAATCAATTAGTTAATCTCTTACATCGACTTATAAAGAGAGGATTACTATGAACCTTGCAAAAATAGATTTGTCCTTCAATGGCCTGACCACGACGCAAACGGCTACATTGATGAAATTCAAAAACAGGTTGGCAAGAAAACTGCCGAATTTTCGCATCGCCTGGGTGAAGCCCGTGAAAGAGAATATGATAGAGCTTCATCTCGAAACGGAAAAACGCACTTACAGGAATAGCCGTCAAGCCGTCAAATTGGCGATTGAGGTTGAAGACGAAACAGACATTATTATCATTTTGCGTTGAGGAAAATCCTCGACGAGGTGTTCTATGAACGCTCAAAGCGCAGCGTCACAGAATAAAAACCACAGCTTGTCACATGTACAATTGAAAACTTACAAAAAATTTCGACGCCAATTGAGTGCGAAAGTTCCGGATTACCATATCGCCTGGGTTCGCCCCTTCAAAGAAAACATAATCGAAGTCGGACTGGAGCCGGAAAAAATGACCTACAGAAAGAATCAGCGGGCCGCCAAAACGGCGATTGACGTAGAAGACGAAACCGGAATAACCATTATCTTGCTTTGAATCGGCATAGCGCAAAGCGGATCTTTATGCTATGCGCCATGCATTTTGCGCTCTGCAATTGCCCCGAGGTGTTCCACCGCAAAAGGCCCGTCCGGTTGATCTGCAGTCAACTTGACGGGCCTTGCCGTTTTTATCCTTCGTGTGCCGGTAAAAAGTGTTTAGGTAAAACGAGTTTTCGCTTGCCTGTTGTATTTAGCTTTCGTAAATTTTGTCAACTGAAAAATTTAAAACAAACTCGGGAGCCATAAACGTGTTAACCTGGGAACAGTGGCAGGAAAAGTCGGAAAGTTCATTAGAAGCTTCACGAATTTTGCTTGAGAATCAGAAGCCCATTGAGGCGGCCAGCCGCACTTATTATGCGGCGTATCAAATGGTGACCGGCGCGCTGATCAAACTCAAACTCGATCCGCGCAGCGAGTTCGGGAATTGGTCGCATCACGAGACGCAGGAGATGTATCAAACCCACATTTGTCAAAAGGCGGATTTGGGGTATAAAGAGAAAGCCGCGTTAACCAGGTTGCGAGCAAGCTTTCAAGCTCTGCTTGTTAACCGGCGCAAAGCAGATTATGGTCTCGATAAAGATGTTGACACGCTTTTAGCGCGAACTCTGTGGCGGGATGCAAATCGGCTGGTAAAACTATTGGAAAATTTAATTCACCGAGGCAAGCTATGAAATCGCAATCGTTAGAAACGCAACGCAATAACAACTTATCACCTGAGCAAACGAGAACTTTTTCAAGATTTCAGCGGAAGTTAAAAGAAAAGGTTCCTGACTACCATATCGCCTGGGTTCACCCCGTCAAAGAAAATATGATCGAAGTCGGGTTGGAATCTAAAAACAAGATGACTTACAGAAAAACTCTACAAGCTGCCAGGGCGGCCATTGAGGTAGAAGATAAAACGGGTGTGTTTGTCATTCTATTTTAAATCTGAAAAGAGATTTATTTTGAGCTCTGCACCGGCGTGATTATTATTCTGCGCAAAGAAATGCTGGCAATCGGGCCTGATTTTTTGTATATTCCTTTCCGGCAAGTAAGCATTGTATGGAGCCGTGGATTTGGGGACATTCTGGCTTGACGTCGGCTCATAGCGCGCCAAATTTTTTGAAACCGGTCGTTTCGACGAAGGAAACCGAAAACTTTTTTGCCTGTGAGTTTCCATGATGCAAAGGACTGCGTTGTTGCCGGCCAATGCCGCGCTGCCGAATCTCATTGGACAGAGCGAAAAAATTCGCGACGTTTGCCGGCGTATCGGGCAAGTCGCGCCGACCGACTCCACGGTTTTGATTCAGGGCGAGAGCGGCACCGGAAAAGAACTGGCGGCCGCAGCGATTCATTTTCATAGCCGCCGCGCCGATCAACCTTTCATCAAAGTCAATTGCGCCGCGTTGCCGGAAAGTTTGATCGAGAGCGAGCTTTTCGGCCATGTGCGCGGCGCGTTTACCGGCGCGGTGCGCGACCGCAGAGGCCGGTTTGCGGAAGCCGATGGCGGCACGATTTTGCTGGATGAAATCGGCAGCATGCCGCTCGCCAGTCAGGCCAGGCTGTTGCGCGTGTTGCAGGAAAAAGAGTTTGAACCGGTCGGCGCTTCGTCAACCATAAAAATAGATGTGCGTGTCGTCGCCTCGTGTAATCTCGACCTCGCCACGGCGGTCCGCGCCGAAATTTTTCGCGAAGATCTGTTTTATCGCTTAAATGTTTTTTCGATTTTGCTGCCGCCGCTGCGCGAGCGCAAAGCCGCGGCCTGAAATGCCGCGCCGCGCAATTATTGGGGATCCATCCTAAAAATCTCGGCCATCTGTTGCGGAAGCATAATTTGTAAAGAGGTTAGTGTTGGCTTGTTGCCAGTTATTCAATTGGCTGTTTGTCTTTTTTGCCTCATAAAATCTCCGATCTCGCTCATAAATTGTATGGCCTCCTTCAATCCTCGGCTTTTATTTTATTTATCACCTTTCGGTCATTCCACCTCCATCATAATTTTTATGATTCATCACGACGTCTTGTGTTGAAAGCAAGACGTCGCATAATAGCTTATTTCTTTGAAAAACTGAGTTCTGCGACAAGGGTTGATATCGGTGCGAGGCGCTGGCACAGGAATTGTCTTTTAAAGCACAGAAAGATGTTTGATGTTGATCAAGAAGACAGAACCCGCCACCATCGAAGTAATGCGAAATGGCGTATTTGCCAGACCATTCGTTTGAGGACGTTCAAACCAAGTCAGAGGTAAATTCCCAGTCTTGGATTGTGCCGGCGGAGCCGGCGAATTTCGAGATTCATATCGATCAGGATGGGCATCGCGGCAGGACGACTCCTATCGCACGCTTGTACTTGCGCGAGATTATGTGTGCAATGGCGGGTGATAAGTTGATCATTCTCCAGAAGAATATCCCCGCTTGTGAGAATAACACGATCTGGCTCTCCTATTATCAGGCTCTGCCCGATAGGGAAATCGGCCAACCGGTTTTGATGAAGCTCCGCAACCTTCGCAACAAGGGATGCACGGTCAGGGTGCTTTTAGACGCCAATCGGATGAACGCAGCCGCCTACAAGGCGCTGAAAGAATTAGATGTGGAGGTGAAGTGGGCGAGGTTTCCCACTGGCACAGCGACCCTCGGTCATAAGTTGGTAGTGGCGAAAACCGGCGATCAAACGCTGGTGATCCAAAGCAGCGCCAACCTTTCGGCCAGCCACCACCTTTTGAAACACAACCTGACGCTTTCACTGCAGGGCAGGTTCTTTTTCATCCATCAACCGCTGGAAGATGAGATACGCCGATATTGGAATGGGTGAAGACGGCAATATAAGCAAGTTGGATTGGACATGCATGAATTGCAAACCGAAAATCTATTTGCGAAAAATCCCAAAAGGTTATCCGGGAACGCTGAAGACTTTGGAGTATATCGCCGAGTTGATCAAACAGGGCGCAAAAGATTTTTGCGTTCGACAAAAGGCCATCGACATTTTTTTTCAATACGGTGTTCGCCCGAAAGATTATCTCGGAGAAGTTTGCACCATCTTCAATTGGGTGTGCCGCAATATCCGTTACACGCGGGACATTCTGCAAGTTGAATTGCTGCATTCGGCGCGGCGCATTCTCGAATTAAGGGCCGGCGATTGTGATGACATGACGATTCTGCTTGGCGCGATGCTGATGGCCACTGGCCATCCGGTCCGGCTTGTCGTCGTCGGCTTTCGGCCTGATCGGCCTCACGCCTACAGCCATATTTATCCAGAGGTGAATGTGCGGGGACGATGGATTCCCATCGATGCCACGGTGCGTTACCCGATGGGCTGGTCGCCACCGGCAATTTGGAAACGCGTTTGTGAAATTCAACAGGAAGGATTGGTATGCTCTACCAAAACATATTGACAGGTTATTTGTATGAAGCGCCTGGGGTCTATTCTCGAGCGCGGATGGTTTACAATGGGTTGGGAGAACCGGTGGGATTTTTAACGCCATTTATTGGGGCAGCGCAAACGGCGTTGCCACGGTTCCGGCCGGTGGGATACCAAACCCTAAGCGGCTTCGGCCAGGCGGATCTTCAGCAACAACAAATGCCGTTGACTACACAAGCGCCTCTATCTGTACAACAAATGCCCATCCCTGCAACAACACTCACTCCTGCTGCTGCAATGCAGGTACCACAGATACCGGTTCCGGGAACAGTTCCAACTTTAGCACCGGCAACAGCGGCCCCAGTTCTCACGCCGGGTGTGCCTGGCGCCACGCCACTTCCTGCTTCGGAAGCTGGGTTTTTGCCGCCTTTGTACTGTCATTGCCGTCCGCAGCCATTCTCTCCTGAAACTGCAGCCGCCTCTGCAATCGGATACCCGCGGCGGAGATACCGGCGCCGTTTGCTAAGGCGTTGAAAGAGGTTGGCGCTTTTCGGCGATAACGTTGAATTCTCATCGAGTTAAATAATCACGACCGATGGATAGAGCACTACCGCAATTTGGGAAACGCATTGTTTAAATGAAACAGGAGAACATCACATGCTTTATCAAGACACCTTGACCGGTTACCTTTACGAAGTTCCTGAGACGCAGCTTTCTCAAGGCAGCCAGGTTATGTATGACGGTCTTGGTAACCCTCTTGGGTTGCCATTGTTGGCTCCACTTATTGCTGCCGCTGCGCCAATGCTGATGCAAGCGGCGGGAGGGCTGATTAACAGATTTTTGCGCCCTTCTGGTCCTCCTTCCGCACCAGGAACCCCTGCGCCTGCGCCGAGCCCGGGAGGTCCGGGGATTCTTTCTGCGATTATGCCGGCGGTGACAGGACTGGTTAGCAGACTGTTGGCTAGCCGTGGATCCACAATGGGAGAATTGCCGGCTTCCTATCAACAAGTGGGCGAGCTTCCAACTGAAAATTTGGCTGAATATTATTATCCTGGCGCATATTCAAGTGGGTATCAACAGCCGACCCAGAGGTCATATCAACCATACGGAAGCCAATGGGGCTATCAACCGCAATCGTATCAATGGGGGCATCAACAGGGATATCAACCATGGGGTTATCAGTCATGGTATCGCCGCTAAGATATCCGTAGCCAATCATTAAGAGCCGGCGGGCGTTGATTGATAAATGCACTATGAGTTGCGTTCTTTCCTGCAAACACAAATTTTTGTGAAAAGTTTAATCAAGGAGAAAATGATATGCTCGTTCAAGATACGCTAACGGGGTACCTGCAAGAAGTCCCCGATTATCAGCCGGTCGGTGAGGACTATGCCGAAGCGCCTGAACCATATTTGGCTGAGTACTATCCTCCACCTCCAACGCCATCTCCTGCCTGGACACCTCCGCCCTGGTGGTGGCGTTCGCCTAATATTCATTGGTCCTGGGTCAATGAATGGAAACCCTGGCGGCGTCCACGTTATGGTTTGGCCAGGTATTGGTTGCAACAGCCTTTTTCTCCAGCCTCTTTGGAGGCAAGGCGGAGTGCCTATTCCAGGTGGCAGCAGGAGCAAGGGATGGCTCCAGGTATGCCCGGAGGTATGCCGCCTCCAGGGATGCCAATGCCGGGAATGCCAGGCTTCCCAATGCCGGGAATGATGCCCGGGATGCCGGGAATGCCGATGCCAGGAATGCCAGGGATGCCCATGCCCGGGATGCCGGGAATGCCGATGCCAGGGATGCCCATGCCCGGGATGCCAGGAATGATGCCGGGTATGCCAGGTATGATGCCAGGTATGATGCCAGGAATGCCAGGAATGCCAGGAATGACGCCAAGGATGGCTCGTCGAGGTCGTTCGCGCCAGCGGAGACGTGGTCGTTAAATGATGAGAAGATTTGCCCGAGCCGGATAGAAGTCGTGATTAATAACCCAACCAGGACTCAAGCCGGAACCAAACAGAAAAAAAGCTTGGGGTATCCGGACTTTCCGAATTGCCCGGATTAACTTATCCGGTTAATTCGGAAAATCCGGATACCATAAAGGAGCGGATGATATGCTGATTCAAGACACGTTGACGGGATATTTGCACGAAGTCCCTGACTCTCAACTTTATGAAGCGAGCCAGGTGGTGTACGACGGACTCGGGAATCCATTAGGAATTTTTCCTTTTGTGTCTAATATTGTCAGAGGGGTCACCTCTTTGTTTAGACCTCGACAAAGTGCCCCTCCGCCAACAGTTCCTGTGCCCGTTCAACCGCCTCCGCCCCCAGAATGGGCTCAAGCTTCATTTCCTTCACCATTTCCTGTGCCCGTTCAACCGCCAGGTTTTCCCCCTCAGCCCCCAGGATGGGTTCAAGCTTCATTTCCCTTTACAGGCCAAAGAAGGCTTTACTTGCGGTGTTCGGCATGGCCGGGCCCACAGGGGCTTATGCCTGAAGGCGCGATGCAGCAGTTTCCCGGATCGCCGCTCTTGCCTGGGATGACGCCACCTGGGATGATGCCACCGGCCGCGCCCCTTAGACGACGACGGCGCCGTCGTTAGAACGTGTGATAGAACAAACATCAAAAATACGCGAGAGCGACAGGAGCATGGCGCGTGAGTTATGTGCGGATAAGACGTTGTTCGGAAGGAGAAAACACCATCGCCCTTCCTTGCGGTCGAGTGAAGGAGGCGCAAGCGCTGTTTCGTTGTTTCCATAATTTCCCCGCGCCAGAGTTGATCAAGATGCCCTGCCGGCGGCTCATACCGAAGGTGCTCATGAAATTAGGACATCTGCGCGGCGTTATCTACAGTTCAGACAAGGGACAACCCGGCTGTCCGCAAACTTACGTTCACTTTATGGAAAGGCCTCCCTTGCTGGCATGCGACCCGCAAGGCACACAATTGTACATCATAGGCGGAGGCTATCGCGTGACCTCTAAAGGAATCGAAGGATAATAAAACGTAGTCCCGACCCCTTGCCCCGATTTTCCATTTTAGCTTTCAAGGAAGTCGGGGCTTGTGGGTCGTGGTTGGAAGCAAGGATTTTGTAATGAGAAATCATCACATGTTTAACGAAGTCATGATCGTTAACCCGAGTGATCCACGATTGGGTCCAAACCAAGGAGTAAGACTTATGCCAAGCTATTATCCACCCTCGCCTGGAATGGGTTATTATGGTTTTTACGCCGAGCCGCCCGAGCCTTATGGGTACTTTGCCGAAGCGCCTAGCCCGGAGTTTTATGGCATGGCTCCTGATCCTTATGCCATGGGCGATCCTTACGGCTATTACGGGTATTATGGAGAACCCCCGGAGTTGGTGGGTTGGGGCGATCCTTACGGTTACTACGGCTATTACGGCGAAGACTATCCGATGGCCGAAGCTTATGAACCGATGGGCTGGTATGGCGAGGCGCCGCCAGGAGCAGAGATGTACGGTTATGGCGAACCCATGTCGCCTCCGGGAGCAGAGATGTATGGTTATGGCGAGCCGATGCCGCCAGGAGCAGAAATGTACGGTTATGGCGAACCCATGCCGTCTCCAGGATCCGAGATGTACGGTTACAGCGAATACCCGGAGCCGAGCATGTCAGGCTACGTCCGTGAGATGGACCCAACATTCAACGCCCGGTGCGGGTTCGCGACCAATGTCCGGGGTTTGGGTGAAGACCCGAGAATGGAAGGTTACGTTCAACCGGGCACGGTGAACGCGAGTTGCGGGCAGTTCACGCCCCAGCCGGGCTCTCCGGTTTCAGAACCGGACACCTTCAAACCGATGTGGTAAGCGCAGAGCGCATAGCGCAGAGCATAGCATAGCGCAGAGAGCATAGTAACGCTATGCGCCATGCTCTCTGCGCTATGCAAAAATGATCTAACAATTTAATGGCGTAGCAATAACTCCCAGGAAAGCGAGGATTTACCATGGCTGTCGTACAAGGCGTTAAAGAAAAAATACATTCGCCGCTTTATGACGCGATCGCGGTAGAACCGGAGAAGCAACTCCGATCGGTTGAAAGCTCCAACACGCTGAAATTTTTTGTCAACGTGCAAGGCAAGACCAAGCTGGAAACCAATTTGCAAGCTTCCTCGGTGCTGTCACATTACAATACCTATGAGGCGCGGGCCATGCGAGTGGTCATCAGCGACCTGCGTCCGGAGTTTCCTGATGATCCCACCATATCTTCCGATGAGGTGGCTGATTTCGAACTGTTCGTTACCGACGCGGATGACGAACCTATTTGTATTCTTCCTGCTACTGGAGCTGTTGTGACCTGCGGCACCACAGATAGCGTGGAGGTCGGAGCTGCCGTGATTGAGTTGGGGCTTTTTAGCCTCGTTGAATTGCTCAAAGAAGCCAATGACAGCGACGGATTTGCCGAGATCCCCGTCGACGACGATGCTGTAACTTCGGTGCAGGATGCTAACGGGAATGAGTTGTCTGCTGCTGCCATCGACAATGTGATTAACGAGGGTGGAGTCATTTTCATTTCGGCCTTTGAGTTGGAAATCCTTATTGAGGAACTCGACCGCGACTCCGCGCCGCGCGAGCAATTCGTGCCGAACAATGGCGCCGGCACGCTGATCAGCAAGCTGCTCTATAACACCGTCACCACTCTCTTCGTCGGCGAGAAGACCATGATCGAAGCGCCAACCTGGATGTTTCCGGCGGGCGCCGGGCCTTTCTCGGATCAGGCCTCGATTACAACCAACGGCATACCTTCGCCGATGGATACGTTTCGTTTCGCCGAGCCGATTTTCATCGACAAGCAGCAGAATTTTCGCGTGGAGATTGAAATTCCGGACGCCGATGTGCTGAAAGAGACGCAGAAACTTTATGGCCCATTTTTCATTTGGGTCGTTCTCGACGGCTACATGACGCGCGACGTGCAGTAAGCCGGCGATTTTAATCGCCGGCTCAAAGCTCAAGCCGTCTAAAGACGGCTGGCCGCCAATCGGGCGGATGTATTTAAGCGTGAGAAAATATGCCTCAATTTGGCCAAGCGACTCGGCAGCAAACGCCGTTTCGCCGGGAACAATCACAGGCGCTCTCGGCAGCCAATGCCATCCCCTATGATTATGTAGCGGATTTCACTTTGACGGGACGCGTCGGCAATCTCATCCAGGACGTCATCAACATCAGCGTCGAAGGCGTGTTTGTCGCCGTTGCCATCGGCTACGGTTTCGAAGAGGATCGCGCCGAGCCGCTCAACCTGGTAACCGGGCCGGGCCGCGCGCCTGAAAATCCCCAGACTCTCGGCGACATTTCGCTCGACAACATTCCGCCCGATATTTTGATAGAAGGCTTCAGAATCAATCCGGCTTTTGCGGCGGTTGCAGCTCAAAACGGCCAGTTGAACGAGAGCCTGCGCCTGGACACGGCGCCGGGTATTTTGCAGCGGTTGAAACAGACGGAAAATTTCAGCTTCCTGCTCAACATGGTGGACACTGCCACCGGCAGAGAATTACAAAACGAACCGGTGCACAGTGTGGCAACGCTGGGCCGCGCCGATGGCCGGCGGCCGTTCAAAATGCTGCCGCAGCCCATGGTCTTCCTGCCGCGCTCGACGATTCGTCTGCAGATAGAAGAAAGAATGGCGGGCGTGAAAGGGCGGCTTTTCATCACACTGCAAGGATACAAAATTGTGGGTGCGGCGAGCCGATTGGAGGAAGAAGCCCGGCGGCTCGGTGAATTTGATCCGCGCCAAAAGACTCCCGTTTATGACCACGAAAGCGGCAGCTACCGCCGGCTTGGCGAGGCGAGGCGACCGGATATTCCAACCACAAGGATCGTTCCTTTTGATTATGTCTCTACCCTCGATTTGACCGGTGTGCCCGGCAACCTCGTTGAAGACGAAGTGCCGATCAATGTGGATGGCGGCTATGTGACCACTGCGATGGGATATAGCCTCGATGTGCCGGACACCGGCGTTCAGATTGAAGCCGCCGGTCTTTTGTTGCTCCGCGTTGATGATTTCAAGAATCCAATTAGCCTGGCCGCTAGACTGAAAAATGCTGCGGACCCTCTATCGCTGTATCTCAAAGGACAGTTTTCCGCAACAACGCAGGCGCTGCTGAATCAATATGATGGCGTCAGCCCTCTTTCTGAAGCGCTGCAACGAGCCTTGAGCGATGAACTAAACGGGCTTCTTCAGGGCGCCTCTCTCCATACTCCGGCTCGATTTGCCGGGGTAACGTTGAGGGCTGAAACCCAGAGGTTACTCGCGCAAAACCCGCGAGGCGATGAGCTCGTCCGCCTCAACCGCATGCTTTTGGAAGACGCCTACGTGAACGAAATAACCAGGATTTCGGCGGGGACGGATTCAGTGGATTTGAAGCGGCTCAGGCTGGCGGATATCATACCCGTTCAAGCGCTGTTGGATGGAATTCGCATTCATCCTTTGCGCGTGCGCTTTGCTTTCACCAGCGATGGCCGATTATCGGTTATTCCAAAAGACATGGTCGGCCGCATGTTTCAATCGCTCAATCGTCCCGAAGAAGTGAGATTTTTTTATTCGATCAGTGACTCCGGCACCGGGCGGGATTTGCAAAATCAACCCGTTCACAATGTCGCCGGCTTGGGAATCGCCAATGGCGACCGTCCGTTTAAAGTGCTGCATCGGCCCATGCGCTTTCTGCCGCGCTCGACCATTCGTGTGCAAGTGCAGGAAATTTTCGGCCGTGGCCGACTCTTTATCGCCTTTCAAGGTTATAAGCTGCTCAGTGGAATGAAATGATCTTATGAGAAATCCCCACCCATTTACCGAGCCATTTTTCGGTCAAGCCCCCATGCCGTCTCCGATCGCGCGGAGAGTTCCAGCCTCTGGCCGGCAAAGGTCTGTGTCGAGACAGCCGATTCGTCGCCAGCCTCCGGCGACGACGAAAAGCATTCCGTTCGATTACGTTTTCCAATTGCCTCTAACGGGAGAGCGCGGCAACAAGGTGCAGGATGTGGTGGAGATCAGCGTGGAAGGTGTTTTCGTCGCTTTATCCGTCGGCTATAGCCTGGCGCCGGATGAACAGCGAACGTCGCGCACTTTTTCGCCGGTGTTCGATCCAGGAACGACTCTGCAACCGCCAGTCATCATCCCCTTATTCAACCCGAATAACGCCTTGGAAAGTATCCTGGTGGCTGGCATGCCCGAAGCCGAGGTTATAATAATTGAATTGGATCTTACTCAGGCGAGACCACCGACCTCCCCCAGGATCGTGGGAAATGGCAGGCTTGGAGCCGATGGAACCGAAACGATAGATTTGCAAGCGCGGATTGCCACCGGGATCATTTATGTGTGGGATCGGACTAATAATCTTTTTAGCCAATTGTTCGAGATTAATCCCACGCTTATGACTCCGGTCATCGGCATTAATCCCCAAACCCAAAAGTTGCCCGCTGAAGGAGATCAAATCGTTCATGTTTACGGTTCGCCTGCGGATACTGATCCTGTTAGTATCTTCCTGCTTGAAAGCGCGACTGGCAATATCAAGCGCGTGCGAGACACGATTCGTTTTGTCAGAGATATTTCCTCTTTTGAAAAACTAACCGGAAGAGCAGAGGTAACGCTTAATGAGCCACTGTCCGCAGGCGACACATTGGTCATCAAGAGTGAGAATTTCATCGGCATTTCCTTTAGCCCATTTATTATTCCCCGGCCACGACTCTCAACGCTTACTCTCGGCGCGCTGGCTGCCGGTTTGGAAACCATCGGAGCGGATTTGACGCGCGGCTTCAGGCTCAATCCCAATTTTGCCGGCACTGATCTGCCGCTCGATCAATTGGCTGCCGGAACGCTCGAGAGAATTTTTCAAACCGGCGATGTGGCCGCCGAAGAAGTAAGCTTCCTTTATAGTATCGACGTTACCGGTTCCGGTCGAGAGTATCAGAATAAGCCGATTCACAATATCGCCGGCCTCGGCATTGCTAATGGCGACCGGCCGTTTCGGCCATTTTCCCGACCGGTGGCTTTTGAGCCAAGATCGGTCATCCGCATTCAAGTCGAAGAGCTCTCCGGCCCGCCGGGAACGTTGTTTATCGTGCTGCAAGGTTATAAGATTCTCGGCGCCGGACAGATACCAGGATAAATAAACAAAATCAAAATGACCAAAGTTTCGACAGATCAATGTTGCAACATTTGCGGCATTCCGCTTGATGCCGAATACTTCGATGAGTCCGGCGTCGAAAATGTGCCCGAGGTCGGGAAGGAGGTAGTGCTGGCACGTTTCTCGCTCCATCCCCAGTATTGTGGCGTGCTCAATTATTTTGTCCAATTCACGGACCAGTTCTTTCGAGATCCAAGCCAGGTCAAAACTCCCGGACTCGAATGGCTGCTCTTGATGAACCACCGTCCATTGTTTCCTTATGTCAAGCTGGATCGAATCATCAATCCGTGGGGATTCACCTGCATTCCCGTCGCCATCCGATTGGATGAAAATGCGATGATTGAAGTTGTCGTGCGAAATGTTGCCTATAATAGGACGCCTGATGATCGCAATGTGATTACCCAGGTGGGCGGCAGAATCGTGGGTCGATATTGGTACAATCGTGTTTATGGCGATGTGGCACGGCGTCTCAGATAATCTCACGCGCGCGCGCGTGCCTGTTCCGGCGGGCGGGGCTTATGACATTGCCTCGCCGCCGCAAAATGCGCTGGTGACGCGTGAGCTTGCCGTTGAGTTGCAGAGAGTATTGGAGCGATTTGCCGTAGAAGCGAGCTTCAATCCGCAAAACCGCGTCAGCCTTTTCTTCCGGCCCGGCGTGGTGGGACATCACCAGGTTGGACGCGCGGCGGATATTTATGGCGTCGGCGGAATGGGGCTTGACGAATGGAAACGGCGGTGGGATGCTGCGATACAACTTGCCGAGCGTGCCGCCGACCTGCAAGAACGCCAGCGTATTCTCGATCAGGAACGAACCAGAAATCTTGGTTGGCGGCTTTACAAAGCTCTGCAAATATACGGCGATTGGGCGCAGCCGCGCGGTTACCCCATCCAGCTTTTTGGCCCGTGGACGCGCAGCGAAGGCCCACTGACGAGCATCAGTGAGCGCTTGCTGTATGCCCATCGCGATCACATTCACGTCGCGAAGTAACGCAGACGGTCATGTCTGCCAATGTCATTAAGCGTTAACTCAAACGCAGAAAAAATTTTTGAAAGTTTATGGCCAAAAGACAAACTCCCACGGATTGAAGAAACCCGCCGATGAAATGCTTTATCCGTGGGCTTCTTCAATCCGTGGGGGAATTTAAAGCTGCAGAAGGACTTCAGTTTTCAGCTTGTCTTGAAAATCTGGCGTAGAGTCGTTAAAGGGAAATCTTTTTATTGGCGTCAAGGAGAAGATATCATGACAAACAATTTTCGAGGCTTTAGTTTATCTTACAGCCCTCATACCGGAATGCCGGCGCCTGATGATGCGCTTGACCATCGCCTCGCGCGCGTGATTCTGTTGACCATCCAGAACGATTTGTTGCCGCCGATCTTTTACGGCCATGATCCGCTGCAGCGCATGCGCGCGATCATTGTGCCGCCCGGCGCAAACCTGATGTTCCCCCCTTCCGAGGTCACGTTCACCGCGGTTTCTCCCGCTTCATCAATTCCCGAGGGAACGCCGCTTTCGCCGCGCCCGGTTCAAGGCGATATCCTGCGCGATCGGGCCGGGCGGCTTTACGAAAAAATTGGGACGCACATTCGCCCGCTCCACAAATTGGTTCCCGGACCGCATGGCGAAGTTTTAGATATTGGGCCATCCGTGCAGAAGAATCTGCCCATGAACGTTCCGTTTGCCAAACCAGCGAATCCGGATTCCGGCAAAACGAGCGAAGAAACGCAACATGTTGTCCGCCCGCAAGTGGATGAGCCGAAAAAATCCGAGGCTTTCGCGCCGGCGGCATCTGAACGCCCATCGCCGGCTCCCTTCCGAAAACTCTTTCCTGAAGCAGGATTGCGACGCCTCGTCTTGTGGGGCGATTTCAAACCGATGTTGGCTGCTCAACTGGCTCACCCGGAACGTTTGCACGATTCCCAGCGCCTGCCCTGCTGCGTGCAAATCTATGAGGTGACCGCGCCGCTGCGCCTGGAATCGTTGGCTGCCATGGTGCTGGGCGAGGTGAAAAAAATGAATCAGCTCCATCTATTGACGGCTGATCTTGCCGGCAAACTTCAATTGGAAGCGCTCCTGCAAAGACGGCCTCGGGTGCCGGCAGAGATTCGGCGCGAACCCGGAATGCTCTTGCCTTATGATTTCATTTTCCAACTGCAACTGGCGCAGGATCCGACGCGCCATAACGTGACGCCGAATCATGCTCAACAACGAACGCCATCGACGCCACCCTTGCCTTTAGCAGGCCAGCCGTTTACGCCGGCGATGGAATCGAGCAACGGCGCGCCGTCTCAAGCGGCAGTTGCACAACCGGCGCCTGCCGGCGCTCAAAAGCTTTCCCCGAAAAATGAAATTCCCCGGCAATTTGTTCAGCCTCATGAATTTCGCTTGAGCCGTGAAGAAGTGCTGTACGATTTGCGTCTCGAAGCATTGCCCAAAGGATTACTGGCTTCTTTGCTCCGGCGATTGAAAAAGATGTTTGCCGGCCGCGCTGAATTTCGAAAATGGCAGGCCTTGCTCAACGGCAAAAATTTTGACGAGCAGCTCTGGACCGTGCGGCCTCCCAAAGGCATGCTGGCACATTCGGCGATACGCGAGTGGGCATGCAAAACGCTTTTGATGGCCGGATATGATTCGCAAACCATGCTCTTGGAGTGGGAGATTTTTTGGAGACGTAAAGGCTGAAGCGGGTAATTTGCGAATGATGGCAAGACAGAGCGATTAATATCTCAAACAATAAGGAGAATCACATGTACATACGGACGAGAGAGGGCTTGGGTGAGCCATCTGGCCCCTCTTGCAATGCCGCCCAAAAACGTCTGGACCAGATGAGATTATTGTTAGATATAGGAAACCGAGAGTGGGCGAAAAAGAATTTTAAAGGAGCCCCAATTCAAAACCTGATACGAGAAGTGGATGGCATGATCCAGGAATTGGATGATTACATAAAAAGTGGTTGCTGTGAACCGCATCTGCGCACCTTGGAACAGGAGGTGAGAAATCTACAGTGGAGATTGATGAATGATCAAGTCGTACTACTGGGAATGAAGCTTCGTAAAGAAATTAAAAGCGCTCAAGAGAGAGCTCGGAAAATATGCGCAAAAATTTAGGCAAAAATCGTTTATAACTATGAATCACAGTATGGCGTACTTTCTTTTCAATAAAAAGCAACCAGACTTGGGTGGCTTAGGCTGCGGCCCGGGTTGCTCCTGCGCACCCTGCCGTCGCGTCCATGCGAATTTAGGCGAGCGATACGTCGCCGAGGAAGAGCGCGAGCAAGAGCCGGCGCGAACTCCCTCCTTGGGAGAATTAGCGGATCTGAGCCATTGTCCGTGCCAGTTTGAGCGCCGCATTCCAGTTTGCGCCTGCGGTTCATGTCGCAGAGTGCGCCGCGTTCCAGGAAGCTTTTGCCGGGTCAGCGTCATCAAAATGTTTTGTCCGAGGTTATAAAAAGTTTGTGTGCGAAACCTATGTATGTGCGAACACACGAAAATTTAGGTTATTTTGCCCAAGTGGCAGCTCCCGCTTTAATACGCAAGGACTGCGAAGTATTAGACCATTTCAGATTTAACAGCGCCTCATTGCGGTCCTTCCACACGCAGGAAATCATCGATATCGCCCGTCGTGTGGTTTCCAGTCAGAGCACTTCTCAGCCGATACGTTCGATCCGGATCATAGGCCATGCTGATTCTGAAGGGACACAAGAAGTCAATCGCAGGGTCGGGCTCATGCGCGCATTAGCGGTAAGACAAGACTTGTTCAATACCATCAATCTCATGAGGCCAGGACTCGCGTCCGGAATTGCTTTTCAACATGATACACGCGGCGAGATGCAACCAGTTGCCAATAACGTGACGCCTCGAAGCAAAGCCTGTAACCGGCGTGTTGAGATATACTTAAACAGCAATGCCTCTTCCTGCCCGGGTTGCACGTTCAGGTGTTTCTTTGCAGAGTACGACCTTCGCTTCCTGCCAGGTGATACGAGAAATGGAATTCCAGCCAACTTAAACATGACGTCATCGCAAAAAACACTTCGCACGACAGATGTCAACACCATGGTTTCTGCCCTGCTACCACGTCGAAACGCAAGAGCTGCTGCAGCACGTGCAGGGAGCACACTTTCGCCCGCGGCAGCATCGTCAGCGCTTGCGCCCATGGCGCAAAGGCTATCAACTGCTCAAATTGAGCTTTATCGTCAATGCTTTCCCGACGGCAGCGGAGGAATCAATTTTGATGATTTCCAACGCGCCTTTGAACAATTCGCCAACGGCGAGCTTCGCGACCCGGCTCTTGGGCCTGGAGCGGGTGGGCCTAACGGGGGTTTCTATTTTCTGTTTGCGGAATTCGCGTTTCTATGCGTGGATTCTCTAATTGATACTACTATATGGATCCGGGCGCTCAGGGCTTTTGTAAAGACGCAAGAAATTTTCATACATGTTTTTCGACCGGATCCACATCCTCTTCCGCCGCCGGTAAACGCTCCATTGCCATCGTTAGGTGGAACACCACGACCGCTAGACGGCCCTTCTGGTTTTGATGAAGGGAATTTTAGACCACCAGGCCAGGGCCAGTCGAATGCTGCCCGCAAGGCAGCGCTTCGCGCCAAGTATGCCTCGATGGGATTGGTCGAACTCAGGAACGCCGCACGGGATAATTTGCTAAGAGCTCAGCTTATGCCTTGATTAGGTGAGATCCATCTTTTGATATTCTCCATATATCTGCGACCAGTGTGAAGATGATTGAAATATGTCATACTCGTTCTCATCGATACGTTCAATGCTGGTTTGAACGTCGTGTTCCATCTTGCGCATGCGGCTCATGTTGCCGAGTGCGCCTCGTGCCAGGAAGCTCCTGCCGGGTCAGCGTCATCAAAATGTTTTGTCCGAGATTATAAAATGTTTGAGGTTCAACCCCGGGTCGTCCCCCCTTACAGCAAATTGGCGGAGACGTATGATATCGGCCTCGGCATTCCGTTCTTTGTCCGCACGCGCATCGCCTTCGAAAATCTTGTTCAACGTTATGGCATCTGCTTTCGCACGGCGGCAGATCTCGGTTGCGGCACCGGACTTTTCGCGTGCTATTTGAGCCAATGTTGGTGTGTCCCGGTTTTTGCCGTGGATCGCTCGCCGGCGATGTTGCAAATGGCCAGGCGCAACTGCCGCGATTCAAACATTTGCTTTTTGCAACAGGACATCCGCCAGTTGTGCCTTCCCCATCCGGTCGATTTGATCACCGCCAACTTCGACACCATGAATCATTTGTTGAATGGTTGCGATTTAAAAGCGGCTTTTCAGCGCATCCATGCGAACCTGCGGCCCGGCGGCCATTTTATTTTTGATTTGCTCACGCACCGCCAGCCCAGCCACATTGCGCGTGGCATTATCATCCGCTTGCGCGCCAAAGCCGGACGCGAATTTTTGCAACAAATACAGTGGTTTCCATGGCAGAGATTGCTTTCGATTTTGGCCATCCTGCGCTTCTCGAGTTCCATGCCGCCGAAAATTGAAGTGCATAAGGAACGGCTCTACTCTCCTGAGGCGACGCGCCGCTGGCTGCAAGAGACGGGCTTTATGATCAGAGGGATTCATGATGCGGCGACGTTGCGCGAAGCCACATCTTGTCCGTCGCGAGTTATTATCGTTGTGAAACGATTTTCTTAAGAATTCTTAACCAGAAGGAGGAACGGTATGTATATCTTGGAACGCGAAGGGCAACTAGGGGATGCCCCGTTGAGCACACCCAAGAGCGTTACGTGGCGCTCGCGTTCAAAGCCGCCGTCTCTCAGGTTTCTCAGCCTCGACAACTTTGGGCACAACCAATTTTCGCTGACAGAAGATCACAGGAATAAGTTAGACATCCTTGTCAAAACCGTAGAGGCGAGTTGGAAAACAATGCAACCAATCGGCGTCATTCGTCTGATCGGTCATACCGACAATACCGGACCGGAGAAATATAACGTCGGTCTCGGTGACCGGCGCGCTCGTGCAGTGGAAGCCGCCCTAACGGCCAAACTCAAAGGATTCATGAGGCCCGTAGCCATCGTAGTGGAACCGAGTCCGGGAGAAACCGAACCGACGGCAGACAATCGTACCAGGGAAGGCAGGGCGCAGAACCGCAGAGTTGAAGTGTTCATCACGAGCGGTGGCCTGCCAATAATTCCGGAGCCACCAACTGAAACTGAGAAGCCAATTGATTGGACGCCTCCCCCTCCGCCAGACGATCCGTATGGGTTCCGGAAAAAAAGGGGCGACGGCCCTCCAAACGGAAAGTCGCTGAAGGATCGTCTGAACAAGATTCTGGCGCGGCTTCCTTCGTGGCTTCGGGGGCGGGTCAGTGACGCGGTCATCAGCGGTGCCTGCTTCACATTGACAGGCCTTCTCGAGCAGTCTGCGCTGGGCGGGGCGGACAAAGATGCCTTGATGGCTGCGTGCAAGGCGACCGCCCAAACCAAGAGCCGGTGAGCACGCAATGCGTGGTACCGAAGGTTGGTGGCCGCATCTTGGGTCGTTCTTGGTATAACACCATCTATGGCGGCGCGCCGAATCAACTGTGAACATCCTTGGAAAGAGGTCCAGTTATGCCATCATACAACGCTCAGGTTATACCAAAAAGCAGTGTGCCCAACCGCGAGCATTGTTCAGCACACCGTAGCCAGATTACTACTATAGGGCGAAATCAAGGTCAGCAGGTTCGTGTACAATGTGCTGGCGATCCTGCTGATTCTGCTGGCGTGGGTACCTTCTATCCCATGCGAAATCAGGTGCCTGCTGTTCCGCATTCGGAACTGCCGCAGGGGATGGTGAAAGCTGTCATCTCGTGAATTCCGATTTTATGGAGAATCAACTGTGGGATACGTTTCGTTTGGCGAAGATGGTTTGTTGCACGGAACATTGGGCTGCGGCGAGAATTGTTCTTGCAGCTCTTGTCGAAAAGGGGCTTCCGTACTCGGTGAATGGTACGTGCGTGCCGAACCGCAGATGGACGGATTTGTTGGCGTGCGACCCCGACGTTCTCAAGGTATGAGAACACCGGTTGACTGGTCGTTTGGAGAACCCGCTTCGACCAGTGAATTCTCGGAGACGGAAAGGGAGATGGTTGCCTCCGCCGTCAAGGCCGATGTTCGCGGCGTGAATCAATTGTCGGATCGCGTGTTCTTTGCGCGTCACCCCGACCGAAACGGGAAACTCATAGATCCCAAGACGGAGCTGAACCTCGCCAAAGAATGGAAGAACATCAAAGCCCGACTGGTATTGCCGATACTCGAAGCCATAGATTCAAATGAGAAGGGTAAGCAGGCCATGTTCGCAGGTCAGTTCGCCCGCGCCATAGGCTTCTTCGACCGTGCACGACGTGTCTCGATCTCCCCGGCACAGGATCGTGCGGCTGCTACATTCAATCTTGGAATTGCCAGCCTCCAGTTAAAGCGGTTTGCAGCCGCAATCGGCTACTTCGAGGTTGTTCGTTCCTTTCCTGGCATTTCGGAAGAGTTGAGAATTAAGGCAGAAAAAATGTTCGCACGAGCAAAACAAGAGTACAGCCAAGCGGTACCCTGATCAACAAAAACCTTGCTGAGCAACAGAATCGATCACGAGCCATTTTTAAACAGCAAAGAGGTCCGGCTATGCCATCCTACAACGCTCAGATTATACCAAAAAGCAGTGTGCCCAACGGTCATATCCGCGAGCATTGTTCAGCACAACGTAGCCAGATTCTCACCATTGGGCGAAATAAAGGCCAGCAAGTTCGCATCGAAAGGTATGCACCAGAAGGATTAAAGCCCTTGGATTTCGCGCTTTATACCGTAATCGATGTGCATGATGAGGAGCCGGATGTCGAACGCCTGACTGACAATGGCCGCCACAGAGGATTGATCGCCATTGCCCCGCACAGCGGCGATATCGAGCGACACACCGACGAGTAAGCGGAACGCGTTGGCAAGTAGCTTTCGTCCAAGTGCGTTTCCGTATGGGTTTGCAAGTTTGCAAGGGTTCTAAAAAAGACGGCGGCGCCTTTGACTGCTGGCACATCACCTCGACGGATATCAGCGAGGAGTCATTCCCGAAGCTGGAAACAGTCATTAAGCGTCACTTTGAATATGCCGTTGCCTTCCATGGATGGGAACACAAGTCCATTTGCATCGGAGGATCGGCGCCGCCCAGTCTGAAGCAGCAAATCAAAACGAAAATCGTGAGCGCCATCTTTGGTTCGGGGATTGTCGTGGCCACGGATGACGAGGACGGCGGTTGTCCCCAAGGCTTCAACGGCACTGACCCGAAAAACATCGTGAACCGCCTTGGCACAAACGGTATTCAAATTGAGCAATCGAGGAAGGCCCGCGAGAGCTTTAACCTTCCGATCGCCGATGCGGTTGCCTCGCAAGGAGATTTAATATGTATATCCAGACAAGTGAAGGTCTAGGGCAGCCCGTGCCGCCCTCCTGCAAGCCGGAACCGGGTGAGGTTGACGCGTCGCACACAGCAGCGGGAATCCTCACGAAGAATGTCGAGATCACCGACAAGGGCTTGCTGGTTACCGACTTCGGCATCGACCGGAGGAGCGTGAAGCCCGGGGCCAAGAGCGAGCTTGCCTCATTGATTCAGCGACTCGAAACTGATCCCGCGATCGCCGAGATCAAGATCCACGGCTTCTCCGATTGCATTGGCCCTGGCGGCGCGCGGTACCACATGTGGCTCCGAAGTGAGCGCGCACATCGAGTCCGTGACTTGTTGGGCCCGGTGGCCCGGGGCAAAGTGAAGTTCGTGGGTCCTGCGCCGCTTACCAGCTCCAACGGCCCCAACAGCGACCGGGCGGGACGCGCGCGAAACCGTTCGGTCCTCATTGAGTTCCATAGCAAACTCACGTTCGAGCCCGAGTCCGAGCTGCCGATAACGGCTCAACCCTGCCACGAGCAGCTCATCCGTCGCGCACTTCGCCAGCTTCGCGATGACCAGAATCTTGATTCGAAGATCAAGACGCGCCTCGGTGCCGCCCTTGGCACCTCCCTGGCCGGCCGCGACGACTCCTTCATCCGCCCTGGGTCGACGTCCTGGATGTTCCCGTTCCGGTGGTCGGGCATCGCCGAGTACTTCCGGGAGCTGTGCAACCAGCGTGGCGGTGCCGCCGCCCTGTCTGCCTCGGGTCTCGCGAGGAAACTGATTGAGCTCGATCAGGACATCATCAATGGCCTGGATGCGTTCAAGAGGGCGAGGCAGCAGTTCTCCAGCATTTTCAACAAGAAGGCCGCTCTTGAGGCCGACTTCGGCCGACGCCTCGAAGCCCTCTTTAAGAACAAGGCCCAGAGCGTCTACGCGGAGTATTAGACCATGTACATTCATCTGGGTCGCGTCGAACCCGCGCCGCGCCGTACCGATGAAACGCCGTCGATCCCCGTCCCGCCGTTTACGCGGGTGCTTAATACGACTTGGCAGCCGTTCCGTTACATATGCAGCATCCATGTGCGTACCATGAACGGCAAGAACTCCCTCGGAACTGGGGTGCTGATCAGCCGTCACCATGTCCTTACCTGCGCACACGTCCTCTATCCTTACCGCGATCCGCATCCGAAAGAAGTTACTGTCTTGCCGGGGCAGAACGGACCGGACGACAAGCGGCCACGCATCCGCGCCAACGGTTGGGTGGTGAGCCCGGGCTGGCGCTGGAACGACTGCCACACGGCTGACGAAGATTTTGGCATCATCCGGCTTGCGCGCCCGACGGACGCGGGCTTTTGGCCGATTGCGCCGTTCGAGCCATCAATACTTGTTGGTGCCGATGCCCACCTCGCGGGCTATCCTTCATTCAGCGAGACAGATCAAGCGTTTTGGATGTATCGGAGCCGGGGCGATATCACCGGCCGGATCCAGATTACTCGCTGCTCCGCGCCCGCGCCACCAAGGAAGGGCACGGCGGACGGTATGACGTTCACGAACATCAGTGATGCGACCAAACTCGTAGTCCACAAACTCATCACCGCGCCGTCTATGAGCGGAGGCCCAATGTGGATCTACCGAGAAGGAAAGGCCGCTCTCGTCGCTCTACACGCCGGCGACATTGAGGAAGGCAAACAGAAGAAAGCCGTTCTGCTCAACACCACCGTGCGAAATCGCATTGCAGAGTGGATGAGGCGGACGCTGCCCCCGCTCAACACTGGGCCAAAGTGAGCTAGCCAACTAGCTGACGAAGGTGAACCCTATGTATATCTATGATCGTAAATTTTCAGGTGCACAGTCTCTACTTAAGGAACAACCCATCACGTCGCAGCCTGTCGGGCGTAACTCTTATTACCCAGACCGAGTTATAAGCGGGTTTGGACAAGTTTCTACGGCCCTGCCCCCAAAATTCCGTTGGGGGGACAAAACTTTCAGCACCAACATACAGAGCTCGTTTGAAAGGGCCCTACATGCCGTCCGAAATGACTCCTCGTTTAGCCATCTACCCGATGTGCGCACCGTTCCGATAGCGATAATGGCACTAGACCATAGCGGCTCTCGCCCGCTCGCGGGGCAGCGTGAATTTGAAATGTTCTATTCCGGCAGTCTGCTTAAAGTTGCCGCCATGTATGCGGCCTATCAATTGCGAGTAGCCGTTAACGATCTCGCCCCGACGCTTAATGCGACGGTCAATACGACGGACAAACTATTCCAGAAGATCAGCGATACATTCGATAAACAGATCGACGAAAGCGTCCCGCAGATCCGCTTGGCTCGTGACGTCACTCTCGCGATGAGGATCCCAAAGTACCCGACAATTTTCCAAGCGGCGAAGGTCGGAGGCATTTGGAGGCTCAAGTTCAACGATACGGGCGGCACTAACAGTTTCGCGAGCCATTTGCGCAGAATGATCGTCGGCAGCCACAACAACTCGGCCCGCTTTTGCATTCGGGCTCTCGGCTACAGTTGGATCAACGGCGTGCTGCAGGCGGCCGGGTTCTTGCGCTTCGGGTTCCCGGGAAGTGAGGGCATCTGGCTGGCAGGGGATTACGACGAAGAAAAAAAATGGCCAGTAGTTGTCATTAAAAGTGTGAATGACGATATGGTGAAGCAGGCGACGACATGCTTTGATATGGCCCGGCTGTTTGCTCTGCTACACGACAAGAAGCTGGTGAAGAACACTGCCCATTTCGCCACCGCACTGTCTGGCAATGACGAGATGCTGAACCTGCTGAAAGACGCGGTAGACGACCCACACGCGCGGTCTCTGCTCAAGCGGGTCCCCCACTCGTTTGTCGTTAGGCAGAGTAAGATCGGCGTCGGAGAACTCAAGCGCGGGGGGTCCTGCCAGAATACAAACCGGGATCGCTGCGTCTACTCGGAGGCTGCCATCTTGCAGCATCCTCCAACTAGCCGGAAGTTCGTGGTCGTCTGGCAGAACTTGACTTTTTTGCGGGCCCACCCCTCATGGTGGGGGGACGGCCTGAAGCGGATCGTAGCCGTCATTCAGAAGACCATGGACGACTATAGACCCTGACGCCGAAGCCCCCGAGCAGGACGGGGTATGGGGAGCGCGGTTATTTGAGGCTGTGAAAGTGTTTCACCCTTAGCTATTAACGCAGGCCAAGTGGGTGCCATTAAACAATAGCCGGTGAGTCGAACCTACAAAGCTGGAAAGGATCGTCTGGAAACCGCCCGACCTCCGCCGCCACGATTGGAAGACTACGTTGACGGCAACAATCCGGTGCGGGCGATCGATGCCTTTGTTGAGCAGTTGAGTCTGGCGAAACTGGGTTTCAATCGAACGGAGCCTAATCGAACCGCGGCGGGGCAACCGACCTTCGCGCCCGTGGCACTTTTGAAGCTTTATTGGTATAGCTACGTCAACCGTGTGCATAGCCGCCGCGCCTTGGGGCGAGAGTGTCAGCGGACGAATTGGGTCAGAGTTATTTTTTCTTTGACCTTAATGCGAAACGATAATGCACGGCCTCCGACAAAATTCACTCAGCCCCCAGTATCTGTTGAAGCATCGAAGCATGTCCACTCTGAAGAAGACACGTTGTTGTCCGCCAATAACGATACACCAACTTACAGGAGGAATACTATGGCTACAGTTTCTATCACCTCAACCGAGGGCGCCCTTGACTCAGCATCTGCTGTTCTGGAGGTAACTGCCACAAATCCGGAATACAATCAACCCGCGTTGCGTATCAAACAAGCAAGTAAACGCGGAGGCGCGGCCTCGATCAGGATCGATGACCCGAATCCCGACATCGAGTTTGTCGAGACCGATCAGGTAGCTCCAGCGGGGAAATATGAGATTGCTGTTCAGTCGGACAAGTTACAGATCAATGGCCGCAACGCCAATGATAACGCCTTCGAAACTATTGTCGTGTTTCAGCGGCTAGCAGCGGGCGGCAACATCGGAATCCGGACAACCAGTCAGTTTGGAGCAGGACAGGGTGTAATCGCGATCGCTAATGCTACTGTCGCGCCCTCGGTGAATCCCGCTGGCGGTGGGATCATGTATGTCGAGGACGGGGCGCTCAAGTATCGGGGTTCGAATGGAACGGTGACAGTTATCGCGCCGGCTTAGCAGCATTTATGAATCGTATTATTAATGACTGCATTATCTGCCATTCTCGTCTGCGACCGCGACCAGCTTTTTCGCGAAGCGCTGCGAAATTTTCTGCTCGCCGCCGGCTATTCCCAGGTGGAGGTTGTCGCCACGGCGCGCGAAGCCCTGGTTAAATTGCGTCGCCAATCTTTTGGGCATATCTTTATCGGCATGGCGCAACCTTTTTCACGCGCACGGCGGCTGGCGGCGATCGCGCAGCGGCGGCAGCCGCGAGCGAAGATATTTCTCTTGATTAACGCCAATGATTTGGTTATATTGCCTGCCGACTCCTCAGACTACATCATCAAAGAGCACGCCTTCGCGAGTCTGCTGAATTTGTTAAAAGATCCAGGATAAAGAGAAAACCATGATCGCGATGTGTTGTCATCGGCGATCTTAAAATTTTTGATTTCCGTAATTGCAGAGAGGTAGCGATGAACACCTCACCGAATCTCTACCAGGCTTTTTTCGACACGGTGAACGATGCCATTGTCGCCATCGATCTTGAAACAAACACCGTCATCGACGCCAATGCGCGAATGTTGCGCCGTAGCGGATACCAACGCGAAGAGCTGCTCGGCATGCCCATTCAACGTCTGCTGCGACGCCAGGACGGGCGGCAATCAGCCGCCATTTTCAGCAGGATGCCTGGCGAAGAAACAGGCAGTCAGGCTTTGCAACTGCTTAATAAAAATGGCGCCGTGAGTGCGGTCAGCATAAACGTCAGCGCTAGCGAGTGCAATGGCGCAAAAATTTTCTTTGTGATTGTCCGCGACTTGAGCCCATCGCCACGTGAGGACAACTGCCCTGCCGAGCTCGAGAGCGGAGCAAGAGAAGAAAAGAGCGACTTTCCCTCCATCATCGGCCAGAGCGAAAAAATTCGCCACATCTGTTGCCGCATCGGCGCCGTCGCCAAAAGTGACGTCACCGTTTTGCTTCAAGGCGAAAGCGGCACTGGCAAAGAGATCGTGGCCAATGCCATTCACGCGCACAGCCGGCGCAACAAAGGTCCGTTCATCAAAGTCAACTGCACCGCGCTCACGGAAACCCTTTTGGAAAGCGAGTTGTTCGGCCACGTCAAAGGCGCTTTCACCGGCGCCATTCAAAATCGGTGCGGCCGTTTTAAGCAGGCCGACGGCGGCACGATTTTATTGGATGAGATTGGCAGCTTGCCATTAGCAGGACAAGCCAAATTGTTGCGCGTCTTGCAGGAACATGAATTTGAACCGGTCGGCAGCTCGGTTACGACTTCCGTGAACGTCCGCGTCATCACGGCGACCAACACCGATTTGCAAAAAGCCGTTGTCGCAGGAAAATTTCGCGAAGATTTGTATTACCGCCTCAACGTTTTTTCCATTCACCTGCCGTCTCTACGAGAGCGCAAAGAAGACATTCCGCTGCTCGCGCAACACTTTTTGCAAAAATATAATCTCGCCATTGGCAAAAAGATTCAAACCTTCGCCGCGGATACCCTCGCCGCGATGGTGCGGCACGATTGGCCAGGCAATGTGAGAGAGCTGGAAAACGCGGTTGAACACGCCGTGCTGGTTGAGAAAGATGCCGTCGTCTCACTCGCCAGTCTCCCCATGAACCTCGCGCCGCAGGAAACTTCCGCCACCTCCGTTGAACTCGGCTTGCGCGAGATGTTGAATCTCCTCGAAAAACAAATTATTCTCGACACGCTGATGCGCGCCAACTGGATCAAGAAACGCGCCGCGGATATGCTGCAGGTTGATGCGCGAAATTTGCCTTACCTTTTGCACAAACATAACCTCGCGGATCATATTCATTCGCATTGACAACTGTAAACCGGAACAGTTTTTATTATTTGTCACCTTTTTGTTCACCGTCTATTGGTTTCACCCCCTCAGAGAAACAAATATTGATTGCTTTTTTAAAGTCTATCAGTTAAATTCATAATAAAATGACTGATAGACTTTTAAATTCATAGATCTGATGATGATGACGGAAACTGAAATTTTAAGCATCCTTTCCGACTGGAACTACTGGGGCAATTTTCGGGAACAGCCACGCGACCGGCCGAGCTATCTTGCTAAAATGGAACAATTGTTTTCCGATAAGACGGCGACGGTTGTGCTCGGTGTTCGCAGAGCCGGAAAGTCTTCTTTGATCTATCTTTTTCTCAATCGCGGCTTTGAAAAAAGACAGTTTGAGGCGAAAGATACGCTCCTGATTAATTTTGAGGATCCGCGCTTTCATTTGCCTTTGACGAGCGCCGATCTCTTCAAAATGTACGAAATTTACCTGAAGCATCTCAATCCCGCTCATCCTCTCGTCGCGCTTGACGAAGTGCAAAATGTTGCGGGATGGGAAAAGTTTGTGCGTTATTTGCTCGAAGCCAAAAAGACCCGCGTCCTCGTTACGGGATCTTCTTCCAAGACGCTCGGCAAAGAAATATCCACCGTGCTCACCGGCCGGCATGTCGATATCGAAATTTTTCCGCTCAACTTTCAGGAATATTTAAGCTTTCGTGGATTGGATATCGCCGGCGCCGTGGATATCGCGAAGCATCGCGTCGGTATCAAACGCTTTTTTGACGAGTATCTCGAGTGGGGAGGATTTCCCGAAGTCGTGCTCTCCGAGACCGTCCAACGCAAGCGGGAATTGCTGCTGCGCTATTTTGACGACATTTTGATCAAGGACGTGGTGAAAAGATTCGGCGTCAAAGAAATCGAAAAACTCGAGCAGCTCGCCGGCCTGTTCATTTCCAACGTCGCGACGTTGCAATCGCTGAACAAGCTCAAGGATCGCATCGGCGTCAGCTTGAATACCGTCGAGCGATTTTTGAGTTATCTGGAAACGGCGAGAATGTTTGGCGCGGTCAAAAAATTTGATTATTCCGTCGGCAGGCAAATTCGTTCGATCAGCAAAGTGTATGCGATCGATCTCGGGTTTTATGCCGCGAAAGGTTTCAAATTCTCCGAGCATTACGGTCATCTGGCTGAGAACCTCGTGGCGATTGAGTTGTTCCGGCAGCGCGCGATCGATCCGCAGGTGGAAATTTATTACTGGAAAGATCAGCAGCAACGCGAAGTTGATTTTGTGGTGAAGACCGGCCTCAAAGTGACACAACTGATTCAGGTGTGTTGGAATATGCGCGATGAGAACACCCGTGAGCGTGAACTCAAGAGCCTGGTGAAAGCCGGCAACGAGTTGCACTGTGATGATTTGCTCGTCATCACCGCCGATGAAGAGGCGGCGCAAACCGTTCGCCGGAATGGCGCCGAAACCACGATACGTCTCCTGCCCCTCTGGCGCTGGCTTTTAACGGAGGTTCCGCTGGAAACGTAGAGACGAAAAATGATGCGACGATTTGTTCAAAAGAAATTCGAGCTGAAGGACGAGCTGACCAAAGAGCTTGCGACAAAAGCTGAGATCGTAGAGTTGAAAGGCCTTATAAAAACAGAGATTGTTACTCTCGATCGCAAATTCACCATCATGTTTCTCATCTTCCTTTTTACCACCGTCTTTGTCAATCAGAACGCCCTGAAATTTATCGCAGAACTGTTCGGATTGATAAAACCCTGATGGGCTGCAAAAGGCAAAGAGCAAGTCAGTATTGCTTTTTGCCGTTTGCTCTTTGCCTTTTGCTTCTTACTCCGCCTCCCCGATCGCCACCAGATGATTCGGCTCCATGAACCACCGTAACGTGAGCTGGCCCGCGCGCAGCGGCGCAAAACCTTCCAGCATCGCCACGCCGCCTTTTTTGAACAGCGAAAAACTTTTGTGTTGACCGCTCAATAAATAGCTCAACAATTCCGAGACATTGGGCTCATGCCCCACCAGCGCCACCTCGGCGTTGTCCGGCAATTTGTTGAGAAATGGAATGATCGCGGCGGGGTCGCCGGACGGCACCAGCAAATCTGTTTCATCGAGATGATCAATTTTAAAAACTGTTTGCAGAATCTCCGCGGTCTGCTGCGCGCGCACCAGCGGGCTGGAAAAAACATGCGTGAAATCAATCTCCATTGCGGCCAGCCCCTGCGCGATTTGTTCCATCTTTTTTTTGCCCTTCTCCGTGAGCGGACGCTTTTCATCGCTGCCCGTCCATTCATCGCGTTCCATGGCGATGGCGTGTCTGACGATGTAAATCTCCATTCTGGTTTCCTTTCGCGTCGAAATTTTTTACATTATAACTGTATCCGGACAATTCGTAAAATCCGGATACCACAAAACTTTTGGTTTGAATTTTCACGAGTCCGAACGAGGACAATATAATAAGATTTACCGCCGATGTCAAAAAGTTTGTTTTATTCGCCATCCTCTAAAATGTCATTCTGGAAGCCTGCCCTGGCGCCCGCCGCGCCACGCGGTGCCGCAGGCCAGGGAATCCTTTTTCGCACTAGCACAGTTCTCGAAATGAAAAAAGATTCCTTCGGAATGACAGCCTCTTTTTTTATACCTGGATAGTTACGTTTTTCCTTTGCAAAACTGCCGCGTTTCTATTATGTTGAAAATGTGGAGTCGTTACGATTTAACTCATTTCGTTTTGGAGAATTTATGAATTTTCTTTTCAAGAAATTTCTTTTCGGCTTCATTCTGTTGCTTGCCTTTTCCTGCGCGCAGGAAAAAACTGCAACGAACCAGTTTCGCGTCGCGCTGTTAAGCCCCGGCCCGGTAAGCGACGCCGGCTGGAATGCGGCGGCTTACGAAGGCCTGCAAAGGATTGAGAAAGAATTGAACGCGCAGATCACTCAGATTGAAACCAAAACGCCGGCGGAATTTGAAGAAGCGTTTCGCGCGTTCGCGCGCAAAGATTACCAGCTCATCTTTGGGCACGGCTTCGAATTTCAAGACGCCGCCGCCGCGGTAGCGCCGGATTTTCCGAAAACCGTTTTCATCACCACCTCCGGAAACACCGTCCGCCCGAATGTCGCGCCGATGGTTTTTGAATTGGAACACGCCACTTATCTCGCCGGCGCGCTGGCCGCGATGATGAGCAAATCCGGCAAACTCGGCATGGTTGGCGGCATGGAAATTCCGCCGGTTGCCAGCACCTTCGATGCCTTCGCCGCCGGCGCCCAATCCATCAAACCCGACATCAAAGTGATTCGGAGCTTTATCGGCAACTGGGAAGACGTCGGCGCAGCCAGGCAGGCCGCGCTGGCTTTGATGGATCAGGGCTGTGATTTTCTCATTCACAACGCCGATGCCGCTGCTGCCGGCGTCTTTCAAGCCGCGGCGGAACGCAACGTCTTTGTGTTCGGCGCCAATAAAAATCAAAACGACGTTGATCCGCAACACATCATCGCGAGCTGCGTGAGCAATATTCCTGTGGCCTTCGTTGAAATGGCGCAGCGCGTGCGCGACGGCCGTTTTGAAGGAAAAGTTTATCGTCTCGGCATGCCCGAGGGTGTGGTTTCGTTCGAGCTTAATGCCAAATTGCAAACACAAATTCCGCCCGAAGCTTTGACGCGAATTGATGAAATTCGGAAACAGATTATCGCCGGAACGGTGCTGGTTCCGAGCAAAGTTTAATGTAACACAAACCGCTGGGCCACTGCTGCCAACTTTTTGAAAATGACAAAATCAAAAAAGGAAATGGGCACGCAAAGACGCCGAGACGCAAAGGTTCGAAAAATATTTTTGCAAGATGCCCTGCCATAATTATCCTGCGAAGCATTGCGCCTCGATTGGCCTTTGCGTCTTTGCGTGAGGCTTTTGCTTTTTTAAAAAGTTAGTGACATTAGGCTGCTGGTCTGTCAACGCGCTCTTTTTTTCTGGCAATTTGCTGATGTCTTCAATCATTTCTCATATTCGACTTCAAGGCATTAAAAAACATTTCGGCTCGATTCAGGCCCTCGGCGGCGTTGATCTCATGCTGCAAGCCGGCGAAGTTCATGCTCTGCTCGGCGAGAACGGCGCGGGCAAATCCACCCTGATGAAAATTTTGTACGGCCTCTATCGTCCCGACGCCGGCACAATTCATTTTGACAATCATCCGGTTAAAATCGGCTCGGCTGCCGTGGCGATGCAACTCGGCCTCGGTTTTGTGCAGCAGCATTTTTCTCTGATTGATAATCTCACGATCGCAGAAAATATCATATTGGGAACGCAAGCGCAATTTTTTTATTCTCCCACCGCATTGCACCGGCAAATTCAGACTTTCATCAACTCCAACGGTTTCACACTTGATGCCGGAACCCCTGTGAGTGAATTGAGTGTCGGCGAGAAACAACGCGTCGAGATTATCAAAGCGCTGTATCGGCAGGCAAAATTCATCATTTTGGATGAACCCACTTCCGTGCTGGCGCCGCAGGAAGTCGAAACGCTTTTCGCCACGATTCGCCGGTTGCAGGCCGAAGGCAAAGGCATCGTTTTTATCACGCATAAACTCGATGAAGTTTTGCAGATCAGCGATCGTATCACGATTTTGCGCGCCGGAAAAAACGTCGTCACGCTGGACGCTGGTTTTGCGACCGCTGAAAATCTTGCCGATATGATGATCGGCGAAATAATTTCGCCAGCGCAGTCGAGTGATCGCAAAATGACCGGCGCGCCTTCTGTTCTGTTGAAAGCCTCGAATCTAAAAATTCACAATGATCGTCTGCATTTGGCTGTGAATGATATTTCCTTCGAGCTTGCTGCCGGTGAAATTCTCGGCGTCGCCGGCGTTGATGGCAGCGGCCAGCGCGAGCTGGCCGAAGCGATTATGGGATTGCGGACGGTGCAAGCCGGGATGATTCAAAAGAAGAAAACATTGTTTGACCGCCGGCGCCTCGGTTTTATTCCTCCCGATCGTTTGTCCGAGGCTTTCGTTCCCGACTTTTCCGTTGCCGAAAATTTTTTGTTGGAACGCAGCGATGATCATGAATTTCGTCGCGCCGGATTTCTCGCCGCCGCTAAAATCAATGGTCATGCGAAAACCGTCATCGAGAATTTTAGTGTGGTCTGTAAAGGGCCGAAACAAAAATTGCGCGAGCTTTCCGGCGGCAATCAACAAAAATTTCTGCTGGGGCGTGCGCTCAGCACGAATCCTGAAGTGCTGGTGGCGATGAATCCGACGTGGGGCGTCGACGTCGCCGCCACGGCCGCGATTCATGCGCGCCTGCGGAATATGCAAAAACGCGGCGGCGCGATTTTGTTGTTCTCGACGGATCTCGAAGAGATTTATGCGTTGTGTGATCGTTTTTTCGTCATGCATACAGGCCGCTTAATGGGCTGGGCGATTGCCGCGACTTCCGCAACTCAGGTTGGACTCTGGATGACCGGGAGGCCGGGTGCGACGATTCACTGAAACGACGCGAGAATTATTGCAATCTTTATTGCCCTCGAGTTTAGCCTTCATAAGCGCCTCGCTGGTTGCGGCGCTGCTCGTCAGCTTTTTCAATCATTCGCCGATTCTCGTGCTGCGCACGATCTGGGAGGGCGCCTTTGGCGATGTTTATAGCTTGAGCGAAACGTTGCTGAAAGCGACGCCGCTGGTTTGCACCGGACTTGCGGTGGCGTTGGCCTTTCGCGCCGGCATCTGGAACATCGGCGCCGAAGGCCAGTTCATTGTGGGCGCAATGACGATCACCGTTTTCGGCGTCAGCGCGACCAATCTTTTTGCGCCGTTGTTCTGGTTGATCATGATGGTGTGCGTTTTTTTATCCGGCGCTGTTCTCGGCATGATCGTCGGCTGGCTGCGCGAAAAACGCGGCGTGTCGGAAGTCATCAGCACGATCATGTTAAATGCTATCGCGTTGCAGTTGCTCAGTTACGCTTTGCACAGCCCGTTGCAGGAAATCGCGCGCACCTATCCGCAATCGGATCGTCTTGTCGACGTGGCGCGTTTGTCACAACTCTGGCCGGGGACGCGACTGCACGGTGGCGTGATTATCGTTGTGTTGCTCGCCATCAGTTTGTGGCTCATCCTGTTTCGATTACCATTGGGATTTCGCCTGCGCGTCATCGGTCAGAATCCCCGCGCGGCGCGATTCGCCGGCATCAATGTTTCACGACATATTGTCATCGCTCTCGCGCTGAGTGGTGGCGTGGCTGCGATTGGCGGCGCGATTGAAGTCGCCGGCGTTACCGGCCGGCTTTATGAAAACATTTCGCCGGGTTACGGTTACACCGGCATTGCGGTGGCGATGCTCGGGCGTCTGCATCCGCTCGGCGTCTTGCCGGCCGCATTTTTATTTGGCGCGCTCGAATCCGGCGCCCGCGCTTTGCAGCGCAACATGGGCATTTCTCCGGTGCTTGCCGAAGTCATTCAGGGCATGGTGATCCTGTTTGTCGTGTTATACGAAACGCGCTGGTTCCGAGAATGGCTGATGAAATATTTGACATTTTTAAACAACGACTTAAAATAATATAATAACAATATGTAAAAAAAGTTTTACACCACAAAGTTCACAAAGGACACAAAGGTTTTCCCTGGCCTGCGGCACCGCGTGGCGCGGCGGGCGCCAGGGCAGGCTTTGTGAACTTTGTGCCTTTGTGGTGAAGATTGGTTCCAGTTTATTCGGCTCTTGAGTGAATGATGGAAATTCTCGCTTCAATTTTAACCGCCGGCGTTTCACTGGCGACGCCGTTGTTGCTGGCGGCGCTCGGCGAGATTGTGATGGAAAAAGCCGGCGTCATCAATATTGCGCTGGAAGCGTTGATGCTGGTCGCCGCTTTTTTTGCGATGTACATTGCATTCAGCACCGGCTCGCCCGTGCTTGGACTTGCAGTCGCCGTGCTGGTAACGGTAGTGCTCGCGGCAGTTTTTGCGCTGTTGTGCGTCGGCGCGCAAACTGACCAGATTATCACCGGCGCGGGGTTGAATATTTTTGCGCTCGGTTTCACGGGTGTCTTATTGCGCAGCTTTTTCGGCGTCACCGGCGCTACAATTACGGCGCCGACATTTGCCATCTTACCTGTGCCGTTATTGTCAAAGCTACCTATCGTCGGAAACGCGCTGTTCGCGCAAAATGGGTTGATCTATCTGACCTTTTTCCTCATTCCATTGACTTATTTTCTGCTGACGAGAACACGTTTCGGGTTGAATTTGCGAGCGGTGGGCGAAAATCCCGCCGCGGCTGATGCCGCCGGATTGCCCGTAAAAAAATTGCGTTTTATCGCCGTGCTCATCGGCAGCGTTTATTGCGGTCTCGCCGGCGCTTATCTTTCCATTGCGCAGGCGAATACGTTTATCGAAGGCATGACCGCCGGGCGCGGTTTTATCGCGCTGGCGATCGTTATTTTTGCCGGACGGCATCCGTTCGGCGCGGCACTGGTGGCGTTGCTCTTCGGCGTCGCTGCCGCCCTGCAATTTCAATTGCAGGCGCTCGGCCTCGATATTTCGTATCAATTTTTTCTGATGCTGCCTTACATTCTCACCATTCTCGTCGCCGCGATCTTTCGCACGCGCGCCCAGGCGCCGGCGGCAATGGCTAAAGCTTATTTTCGGGAAGGATAAAGCGGGCGTATTATTTTCTTGTGTCTTTTTCAAAGACTTGCTATCTTGTTTCGGACTTTTAGATATGGTTTTGAATTATGACCAAAGCGGAATTGCTGGAATTGATCGCCAATGGGGAAAACTCCGGTGTTGAATTCAAGCGCGATGATATTCGCCCGGAACAGCTCGCCAAAGAAATTGTTGCCTTCGCCAATTTTCGCGGCGGCCGCATTTTGCTCGGCGTGGAAAATGACGGCAACATTTCAGGAATTACGCGCCCGCAGTTGGAAGAATGGGTGATGAACGCGATCTCGGGGCGCGTCACCCCGCAGATCATTCCGTTCTACGAAGAAGTCGCCAGCAATGGAGGAAAGCGTGTAGCCATCGTCGGTGTGGAGCGCGGTGCAAATAAACCTTATGCCGTGCGCGATGGTGATCGTCTCGATTTTTTTATTCGCGTCGGCTCGGAATCCCGTCGCGCCGATCGCGATACGTTGCGTCGGCTGTTTCAGGCCTCCGAGAATATTCACTTCGAGGCGACGCCGGTCAGCGGCGCCGAATGGGAGCATTTCGATCAAACGCGTGTGCGAGGATATTTTCAATTCGTGCGGCATTTTGATGATTTGCCGGATGATCACGACCGGGCCGGATGGGAACGTTTACTCATTAATAACGAGTACATGATCGCGACTGAGCAGGGAAAAGTGGTGGCAACCGTCGCGGGCAGCGTTCTTTTTCTGCAGCATCCGGAACGTTTTTTTCCGGCTGCCGGCGTCAACGCGGCAGCCTTTCGCGGCAACGAAAAGGACTATGATTCTCTGGCGCGCCGGCGCTTCGATGCGCCCATGGCGGCGTTGCCACGTAAGCGCCATCCCAGCACGCGCGGCTTGATTGAAGAAGTCCTGACTTTTGTTCAGCCGCATGTCAGCGGCGAGAGGTTGGAAGGGGCGCGGCGGGTGCGGCAATGGCTTTATCCGAAAGAAATCGTTCGCGAAGCGCTGCTCAACGCGCTGATTCACCGTGACTGGACGATTCCAACCGATATCGAGCTGGCCATTTATGCGGAGCGGTTGGAAATTATCAGCCCCGGCGCCTTGCCTAACACCGTCACCGTTGAAAAAATGAAAGCCGGCGTTCGCGTCCCCCGCAATACAATCATCATGCGCACCATGCAGGATTGTGGTTATGTTGAGGCGATGGGCATGGGCGTTCGCAGCATGGTTCGCGGCATGCTGGAATACAATCAAACCGAACCGGAATTTATTGCGACTGAAGATCGTTTGCTCGTGCGTTTATGGCGCGAAAAGAAATAAGGCTTTTCCGGAACAATGCCATGCCCGTCCCGGAAAGAATATAAACATACGGCATCGCCGGAAAACGAAAGCGCTCCGAGCCCTGCGGCGCGGTGATAAAGAGCAGATAAATGATCGGGGCCAACAGCAAACGCATTGACGTAAATTTGTTTTCTTTTATTAATTTATAAAGCGTAAATAAGATTAAAACGTAATGCGTAACCAGCCAGCCGAGATTCAGCAAATATAAAACAAGATAGCCGCGGTCAATCTGGCGCCGCAATTTTTCCAACGCCGGTTTTATTCCTCCGGTTACAAAGAGCGAACGTAATCCCAGCAGCGGCCGTTCCTGCCCGCGAAAATGATAAATGTCCCGCACGCTGGCGTCGAGCAAACTTGCAATGATGCCGGTGAGATGAACCCGGAGATAGAGCAGGGAGGACGCCATAATTTTTTCAACCGCCAGTTTTTGATAAACCCGCGCCTGTTTAGGGTCGTTGATTTGGTGGCCGTATGGTTTGCCATGATATTCGAGTTTTAATTTTTCAGTGGATATTCCCTGCGCCAGCAGTAAACTATCGGCTTCGGCTTCCAGCCGGCGTTCGGCGGCGGCAAAAGGGATTCCTTCCTGCGCCGCTTTCAAATGCGCGACGTTCATGAGCAATAAATTGTTGCCCTGTATCGAGGTCAGGTTGGCAATGCCGAAAGTGAGTTTATTGCGGATGAGCCACGGACTGAGAGCAAGTATAAACAGCAAAACGAAAAGCGCAACATTTTTAACCCGGGTCGGGAAAGCCGCTGCAACGGTGCATAACAAAATGACGACAACGACAACCGGATAATACAAACCCACTGGACGGCAAAGTGTGGCCAAACCGAACAGCGTCGCCGCCAATGCCAGGTTCTTGAAAGAAATTTGTTGAATGTATTTCACCAAAAAGAAATTGGCGAGTAGAAATAAAAAAGTGAACAACGATTCCGTCAATATGCTGAAGGTGTGAATGAGCGCAGAGGTGTCGAGCGCATAACAGATTCCGGCGATGAATCCGGCGCGCCGGCTGAATAATCGTTCGCCCATTTTAAAAACGAGCCCGGCGGCAAGCGAATTGATGACTCCCTGCGCCACCGGAATAATCCACAAGCTGCCGCGTGCAATCGACAAAAACATCGCGAGGAAAAACGGATAAACCGGCGTGATCACATTGTCAGGAATGAGTGGCGGGCGCTCGCAACGCGAGAAAAGACCATGCTGGCGCAGATTTTCCGCGAGCCGGTAATAGCCGATGGAATCGGGATCGGAGATGATTCGCTCTGCATCCGCCACCACGACGAGGCCGAAAATAGTTTTGGTGAGAGCTGAGAACAGAAAGATGATAATGGCGGGACGCCGAAAAGAATCTAACCAGCCGTGCTGCATTGCCATTAATGTTTCCCTTGCGATTGTTCAAATTTTAGTGGTTTTGAAATATAATAACTTCGGAAGAATTTTCCAAATGGAGCCATCATGTTCACAACGATCAAAGGCGTTCGTTTCTCATTTATCGACGAAGGCGAAGGCCAAACGATTTTATTCGTTCACGGGTTTCCGCTGAGTCGCGTGATTTGGCAGCCGCAAATCGAGGCACTCACGAAAAACTATCGCGTCATCGCGCCGGATTTGCGCGGACATGGCGAGAGTTCTGCGCCCGCCGGCGTCTACACGATGGACGCTTTCGCCGAAGATTTGCAAGCGCTGATTGCAGAACGCAAATGTGCGCCGGTGGTTTTGGTGGGCCACTCAATGGGCGGTTACATCAGTTTTGCTTTCTATCGCAAATTTCCGCAAAGCGTGCGTGCCATGGTTTTGTTTTGCACGCGCGCTATCGCCGATTCTGCGGAAGGAAAAATTGCGCGCGAGAATTTAGCGCAACGCGCCGAACGCGAAGGTGCTGCTGCCGTGGCCGGGCAGACGCTGCCCAAAATGTTTGCCCCGACTTCCTCTGATTCTTCTCAGGGAAAATCGGGACGTCCTGATTTGGTTGAATCGGTTCGCCAAATTATGCTCGCGATTTCCGTAAACGCGCTGGCCGGTTCGCTGCGCGGCATGGCGGCGCGGCCGAGCGCGGTGGAGTTGCTTGCAAAAATAACCGTGCCGACTTTAGTTATTGCGGGCGAGAATGATCTCATCGTTCCGGCCTCGGAATCCGCAGCGATGGCCGGCGCGATTCCTGATGCTGAGCTTGTGATGATTCCCCATGCCGGGCATTTGGCGAGTCTGGAAAATCCTGAGGCCGTTGCTGCAACGCTGCGCGCGTTTCTCGCAAAAATCTGATTGACATTGCAATAAATTTTTGTTATTCTACTATGTCAGTTGACGCCTGGTCTTAAAAGTGGTGAGAATATGGCTTACGCAGGGCGTTTATGCGCCGGATGTTTTCGCGGTTCATCAGGAAGACGGCAATGATCGTTTTGCGATTCCGCCGGTCGTTTTTGAAATCATCTCGCGAAATTCGCGCGAAGACGATCTTTATTTTAAAGCCGTTTTTTATGAGACCATCGGCGTGAAAGAATATTTTATTGGCGAGGGCGGCATTAACTGCGGCAGGATTCTTAAAGCTTATCGCGCGGCCGATCGGGAGTTTGTTAAAATCGCACCTCGCGCCGGCGGTTATTTTTCAGAAGTGCCTGGCTGTCAAATTCCCAAAAAGTGGAATTATGAAGGGGAATAGATTATGCGTGAAATCCACGCCGGAGACATTCGCGCGCCGGCGGTGGCAGGAATGTTTTACGCCGACGATGCCACGCAGTTGCGTCGCGAAGTCGAAAAACTTTTAGCGGCGGCCAGTCCGTCTTTTCAGACGAATCAACTCATTGCCGCCGTTGCGCCCCATGCCGGTTATATGTATTCCGGCGGCGTCGCAGCGCATACCTTCAAAGCGCTACAGGCTTGTTATTCTCCACCCACAGCAAATAAATCCCCGACGGTTTTTCTCATTGCCCCCAGCCATCGTGAAGCCTTTCCCTTTATTTCAGTTTTTACCGGCCAGGCCTATCGCACGCCGCTCGGTGAAGCGCCGATTGCACGGGAACTCGCGCAGGCGCTGGTTGATTCCGATCCGATGATTCATGCCGATTGGCGCGGGCATCGCGCCGAGCATGCACTTGAAGTGGAACTGCCGTTTTTGCAAGTGATCTGGCCGCAATTTCGTCTCGTGCCGGTGGTGATGGGTGAGCAGCATTGGGAGCTTTGCCGGCTGCTCGGCGAACAAATTGCAAAGCTCTGCCGCGCGTCTCCTGCCCTCATTCTGGCGAGCTCCGATCTTTCGCATTATTTCTCTTACGATGAGGCGGTCAAACTGGACGAGTGTTTCATTCAGCATT
>Ga0247727_10002235_pt1 | contig 44640 bp, 25 predicted proteins | sample WisWelCaveWW1625_FD_202498 | JGI IMG/M metagenome (GOLD analysis project Ga0247727, IMG submission 202498) | Biofilm microbial communities from Wishing Well Cave, Virginia, United States - WW16-25 | ecosystem: Environmental > Aquatic > Deep subsurface > Groundwater > Cave microbial mat | place...
GATTTTGATCTCGCGCGCGTATCGGATGATGAAGATAACGTCGAACGCCGCACCGGTCGATTAGGTGAGGGCCGCGCCCGTCTGGAAATTTACACCGATGAAGGCGATATAAGTTTGCGCCGCCGATAACACGGACGGCTCATCCGTAAAAAGTGGATGGTTTCAAAGTGAACGCCAAAGACGAACGCGAAATGCGCGAGCAAATCGAGCGGAAATTCAATCGTCCGGGTATGCGTGTCAAAAACTACGACAGCCGCGTGAAGAACGATCAACAGCACGTTTATTTCACCGTCACCTTTGATGAATTTTCCAATCTCGCCAAAGTGCGTTGGTGGGATGATCAGGACCTCGAGGCCGGACAACGCGCCGGGCAAAATTTTTGGAAACGCATTTGGAAAGATGGCGATCGCGACCGGGATAAAGAGGAGAGTCGATTTGGCGAGTGGTTAAAAGGAAAAATTGCGGAGGAACTGGAAGATCATATCAAGTTGCGTTTCGTCGTCGAAACCGGCGGCGAGATTATCGAGACCAATGCACGCGACCGCATGCCGCATCGCGCCGTCTGGCGTTTTGACGGCGGCGATTTGCTCAAGCCGGAGGGTTTGGATATGCGGTTGACGTGGAAGTAAAGGGTTGGGCCCGAACCCGAGTCGAAAAAAAGTTCGAGGTATGAAGAAAGTTTAGTGCTAAACACAAGTTAGCCTTGCGAGCAGAGAAAGGATTAAGAAAATGTCTCAAGTCCTTGCAAAAGAAAGTGTCGATGCCAGGCGCAAAAGGCTGACACAAGTTATGCGCGAACAGTTACAAAGTTACTGGCACGAAGCAGAAGGTTATCAGAAATTACTCTATTGCACAGGTGTTCTTTTATTAAGCAGCGCAGTTTTTCATGCTATTGTTTTAATGGTCACGCGAGGTACATTGGCGGGCGATGTCTCATTTCGCAAGGCGATTTCATTTGGAGAAGCATTTGGCCTGACAGTGATTTCTCTTGCATGGTTTTTGACTTTTTTACCCAAAAAACGCCTCCTCTGGTGGATTCTTTCGAGCCTCTATTCTGTCGCCACGTTTATAGAGGTTTTCTTAGTTACCATGCAAGTGTGGCGCGGGGTGCCATCGCATTTCAATTTTAGCACACCATTTGATGCCGCCGTTTTCGGTATGATGGGCGTATCCATTAGTTTGCACATTCCTTTAATTGTGGGCATATACGTGAGTTCTCTTTTTTACTTAAACGTTGCAGGCAGTTTCAAATGGGCTATTTCTTCCAGTCTGCTGTTATTAATCGCCTCACAAATATTCGGAATTGTGATGATCGTCAATAACAGCAATACGGTTGGCCTGGCCGGGCAGATGAAAATTCCTCATGCGCTTAGTTTACATGCCGCGCAATTGATGCCATTATTAGCCTGGCTGCTCAGTTTTACGGATTTTAGTGAAAACAAGCGCACTCGAATTGTTATGGCTGGAATCGCAAGTTATACGATTCTTGTCGTTATAACTGCTTCTCAGACATTGATTGGTTTGGCAATCGTAGATTTGAATTTGCCAACGTTATTTATATTCCTTACAAGTGCAGCGATTTTAGGTATTACTTTTTTATGGGCTTTGAATGGACTTCGACATAGTTGATTGATCATTAACCATCGAAGAGGAATTGTTATGCAAAAACGTCCGTTATCATTGATCATTTTCATTTTATTTATCAGCGTTCAGCATTTGTTTGCCGGAGAAATTCGCGAGCGTTTTGAGAAAACCTACCCGCTAAAATCGGGCGGCGAGTTTCGTTTGAAAAACACCAACGGCCGCATTGAAGCGGAATTTCCGACGGATTTTTCCGCGGACATTTCCGCGCACACCACCAACGGCCATGTTGATTGTGATTTCCCCATGACGGTTCAAGGGAAAATCAAACGTACTTCTTTGCAGGGCCGTATCGGTTCGGCAAGTTCATCTGAAGTAGGTCGCGTGACGTTTCGGACGACGAATGGGTCGATTAGAATAGTCCGACGTCTTTAAAGTCGAAAAACAAAACGGCGAAGACGATAAATCGCCTCCGCCGTTCCAGGAAAGGAGGGGTGGATGGAAAACTCTGTCAAATCTTTGGTGATAAGAAAAGCCGGCAACATATCCGAAGGTCACCAGCTTGCCTTATCGCTTCCGTTCTTTTATATTACAAGTCTCATGCCATCTTTAAAACTTGCCCGATCACACTTCTCTGGCTCCGAAAATGCCCGTCATCACGCACGAAATAGCCAATGCCACTGAAAAATTCGCTGCAAAAATGTCGCTCGTGGAACAATTCCGTATGTTCGATTTGTTTCACGCTGAGACAGAGGAATTACAAGAGTGAAGAGTGAGACACTCCTTAGATAAAAAAGAAAAAATGATAAACGGATAAAAAGACTTAGCCCAAGTTCGACAGTTAAAAAATCTTTGCCCGCATCCCAGGCACGGGCGTGGCCCGCGTTCGTGCCTATTGGCGGTGCAATGGCGCTTGTAAATTTCAGCAAGGATTATTATCTTTGTCAATTAAATTATCGAAGAGAGGAAAATGGTCATTTATATCAGAAGATTCCCATATTTCAGCGTACTCCTTTTTATCGTCGCGTTTGCCCAAAGTGCCATCGCTCACCCCCAAACCAACGGCGCTCTCCCCACGCCGGAATCCGTGCTCGGCTTTCGAATTGGCACGGAAAAAAAGCTCGCGGATTATCATCAGATGATCGATTATCTAGCCAGGCTGGATGCGGCGTCGGACAAAATGCAGCTTGAAAATTTGGGCAAGACGACCGAGGGCAACGATTTCATGGTGGCGATCATCTCGTCGCCGGCGAATTTGCGGCAGATGGAAGAATGGAAAAAAATCCAAGCGCGACTCGCCGATCCGCGCGGCCTGTCGGAAGCAGAAAGCTCAAAGTTGCTCGCGCGCGCGAAAACCGTGGTGCTGATCAATTGCAGCATTCACGCCTCAGAAGTCGGCGCGGCGCAAATGTCGCTCGAATTGGCGCATCATCTCGCCTCGAGCAATTCGGCAGTAGTACAACAAATTCTCGATAATGTTATCACTCTGCTCGTGCCAGTGCACAATCCCGACGGCCAATTGATGATCGTTGATTGGTATCGCAAAAATTTGAATACAAAATACGAGAAGTCGCTGATGCCGTGGTTGTACCACAAATATGTCGGCCATGACAATAACCGCGACTGGTTCATGTTCACGCAAGCGGAGACGCGCATCACGGTGGAAAAAATTCACAACGTTTATCATCCGCACATTACGCTCGACATGCATCAGATGGGCCAGAACGGCGCGCGGCTTTTCGTGCCGCCATATATCGATCCCATTGAGCCGAACGTCGATCCGATTATCGTCGGTTTGCTCAACACACTCGGCACCTATGTGCAAAGCGCGCTGACGGCGCAAGGCAAATCTGGCGTCGTGTCAAACGCCATCTTCGATGCCTGGACGCCGGCGCGCGCGTATCCGCATTATCACGGCGGCTTGCGTTTTCTCACCGAGGCCGCAAGCGCCGATTACGCGACTGCGGTTGATATTCCCGAAGAAAAATTGCGCGGCGATGATTTCTACGAGGCGCGCCGCGCGTCATGGAATTTTCCGAAACCGTGGCCCGGCGGCAAATGGACGCTGCGCGATATTGTGGATTACGATTTCGCCGCGGCGACGGCAATTCTCGAACATGCGGCGCGCAATCGCGAGTTTTGGCTGAGAAGCCTTTTGCAAGTGCAGCAGAACGCGGTGAATTGGAATGAGAAACCGGCGGCGTATGTTATTCCCGACAATCAACGCGATCCGGAAGGTTTGCATTCATTGCTGGAAATTATGCGTCTCGGCGTGGTTGAGGTTTATCGCGCTAATGAAGATTTTTTAGCCGACGGCGCGCCGTTTCACACGGGCGATTGGATTATTCCGTTGAATCAACCTTATGGCCGATTCGCCAAAGCCCTGTTGGAGAATCAGCGCTATCCGGCGCTGCGCGAGCATGACGGTTCATTGCGCCAACCTTATGATGCGACGGCGCACACGCTGCCGCTTTTTCTTGGCGTCGAAACTTTTGCGGTCAGCACCCCGCCCAGGTTGCCCGGCGAACCGATGAAACTTACGGTTGATTTAATCGGAAAACTTTCCGGTTCGTCAGCGGTTTTTGCGCTCGACCCGGCGAACACGGCGAGTTATCGCACGTTGAATTTTTTATTAAAGAAAGGCTTTGCCGTTTATTGGGCGCAGTCGCCGATTCGCGATGGCAATCAAGAATTTCCTATCGGCACGATTCTCATTAATGGCAAAGGCCGCGAATCAACGTTAAAAGAAATTGCACAGAGCAGCGGCGCTGATATTCAAGGCTTGCAAACCAAACCGACCGGCGCGATGCACGTTTTGCAAACGCCGCGCGTCGGGCTTTATAAAAGCTGGGTGGCAAATATGGACGAAGGCTGGACGCGCTGGGTGCTGGAGGAGTATGATTTTTCTTACCAGTCTTTAACCGATGCAGATATTCGTGCCGGGGCCTTGCATGAGAAATTTGATGTCATTATATTATCACATCAGGACGCTCGCAGCATTGAGGCCGGTCACAGCGTGGAAAATATGCCGCTGCAATATGCCAATGGTTTGGGTGAGATTGGCATTCATCAACTGCGAACGTTCGTTGAAAAAGGCAAAACACTGGTGGCTTTGGATGCGGCGACGGAATTGCCGATCCGAAATTTTTGGATACAAATTCGCGATGTAACCGAAGGATTGGCGCCGCAAAAATTCAATGCGCCCGGCTCGATTCTTCGCGTCATTGCCGATACAAAACATCCATTGGCCTACGGCAGCCGGCGCCAGGAAGCGATCTTTTTCAACAACAGCCCGGCGTTTCGGCTCGATGAAGGCAAAGGCATTCTCACCTATCCGCGCAGCAATCTTTTGCTCTCGGGTTGGCTGGAGGGCGAAGAGCATTTGGCCGGACAACAGGCGTTGGTCGAAGTGCCGGTTGGCGCGGGCCGCGTAATTCTCTTTGGTTTTCGCCCGCAATTTCGCGCGCAAATGCGAGCGACGTATAAATTTTTGTTCAACGCTTTGTTTTACGCGGCGGCGAAAAATGTTAGTGATCCGTTTTGAAGTTTTCCGGCGAATGGAGCAATTCTCTTGTTTAATATAACATGTCCATTTCTAAACAACGTTGTCCATTTTTGGTCACAATTAAGATCGCTATATCATCGAAAGGCTCACCCTCGCTTAAAATAAATGAAAATCAAAGCTGCGTTTTGAAGCCTTTTGCAAGTTGCATAAAATTTGCTACACTTTGTATAAGTCAAAAGGGCAATAACAAAAAGAAACTTCAAATCTCAACCGGGGGTAAATTAAGATATTGGATTGTGGCTGGTCTCGTGTGTTATTTATTGTTGACCGGCCAGGCTGGCAGGGCAACGCCAGCAGGGTAGCACGTTTGACGCGATGATAGTTCACAGATGTTTTACAACTCACCACAATCCCACGGAGGGCATTGTATTATGATGTATTTGTTTACCGGACGTCGGGTGTTGATTTTGGCCGTTTTGTTTTGCGCCGCTTTTGCAAATCATGCTTTGGCTCAAAATCATGCTTTGGCTCAAAAGAAAACCTTGACGCGCCTTTATGAGCCGATTGTTGTTGCAACGGTTAAATTGCCGCCGCTGCTCCAAGATTCCACCCATGTTTACACGGCGTATTGTTACATTAACGACGATTTTAAGCGCTCCCGTTTTCAAATCGATGAGGTAACGAACAAGGGCGAGTATCTGATTGAAAAAGACGCGATCGCGGATTCCAATGATGAGGTGGTGTTCATGCCGAACGGTACTGGTGATCAAGCGCCGACGGATAAATGGATCGATGGCAGCGATGATACCCGTCTTGAGCTGGAAGTGACCGACCCGATCACTAGAGAAAAGGGATGGCTTTATCTTTTTCAACGCGTCAAAAATCCGGCCGTCGTGCCGCCGCATGTTCGTTACAGTCCTGCTCCGCCAAATGCCGCCGGAGCGGATACCGTCTTTGGCGAAAGCTATATCGAAGCGCATGAGAAAAACACCGGCTGGTTTACGGACATTAGCATCAAGACGCCTTTCGATGATGGCAAGGATATTTTGGATCGCCAAAAAGTCCGCATTAAGGGCAGGTTCGCTATTTTTACTATCACTCTGAAGGAAGACACTTTGCAATTTGTTGATGCGAGCTTTGAGCAAAGACCGGTGCGAAGTTTCCGCGAAATTTCATACATTGTTGATATATTCGGAACAAAAATTCCCTTCACGTTCAACACGCAATACTTTCCGTACAGCACTTTGTTTGGCGCGAAGAACGTGGCCCTGCCGGTGTTTACGGGTTTGACCTATAGCGAAGTTCGCCTGTCGGCTGATTTTAACGAGCAGGCGAAAGGCATGAAGTTTTTCAACGCCTACAATGCCGGGATTCTGGTGGATGGAGTTCAGGATTCATACGACAAAACCATTACCGCTCCACCGAATGGTTTGAATTGGTTTATGCTCACCGGCAATCCCGGCACTTATTTGACGCTTATCGACGTGCCGCGCCTTGGCACTAATCGCGAGCTTTATTATAAAGACAATTTGGCCACGGATATCAATGATTCCGGCGACAAGAAATCGTACGGCGATTCCGGTTTATTGATTTCTTCGCCAGCCGCCGGCGACACCCTCAGTATTAATTTTGCGACGTATTATTTGGATAATAAGGACCAGACGGCCGCGTTCGGCGAGGGGTTCAAACAACGCGCGCTCAAACCTCTGCTGGTAACCGCCGTGGAACAGAAGCGAACGATTACGGCCGTGAATGAAGATCGTCCGTTGCCAGCCAGCTTCGCACTCAACGACGCGCAACCCAATCCCTTTGCGCCGCAGCAGGGCCAGGTTCGCCTCAGCTTCAATCTCGGCAACGCCAATGCCGTGCCGCGTCTGCGTATTTTCAATTTGCTCGGCCAGGAAGTCGTGCGTTTTGAAAGCGTCGATTTGCGGCGCAACAAAGCGGTGTTGTGGGATGGCCGCGATCGCTTTGGCCGCATCGTTCCAGCCGGTATTTATTTTTATCAATTGGAAGCCGGTCGCCAGCGGGCGGTGAAGAAGCTCGTGCTGATCCGGTAAGAACAGAGACAACAATGATAAAAAGATAAAAGGCCAAAAGAAAAGGCGGCAGTTAAGCCTGCCTGCATCGATTCTTGATGCATGCAGGCTTTTCATTTCGGGAACTCTCCGCCGTTCTTTTTGGCGTGAAAGAGATGAAAACGCCCATCAAAGTTGAACTGCCCTCGGCTTGTCGTAATGCCTCACTGACCGGCCGCTTAAATCGTTCGATTCGCACGAAATTCTCAATTTTTAGCGACCGGTCAGCAATTCACTACTGCTGTCAAATTTCGTGCTTGACTTTTCTACGATATTTGTATATTTTCTAGTAGATTTCCCTACCTTATCATGATCAGGAGGCGGTGATTCCTTCCAACTTGAATTTTTCTGTTTGATCGAAGGACACGGCCCGGCTGAAACGACGGCTTTTCTGCTGAGTTTCCAAAATAAAGTGTGAAAAATGAACCAGCTTTTGTGTCTATAAATACAGGCGCATTCTCTTTAGTTATCTAACGAGGCAGACGCAAGTGACATGAACTATCTTGATTTTGATTTGCTCATCGAGCGGGCCGGCGACAGGTACAAGGCTCGCGTGCTCAATTCTCCGGCCGGGCAGGCAACCGCCGAATTCGAATTGCCATTTTCCGAAGAAGGCCTGGAAAACTTCGTTTTGAAAATCGGACGGCCGCGCCGAACGACGCGACGAGTGGATTCGCCGGAAATGCAAACCGTCAAAATTTTTGGCAGCAAACTTTTTGACGCGGTTTTTCAAAACGACGTGTACACCTGTTTCCGCGGCAGTCTCGATGAGGCGACGCGGCAGGATGATACCGGTCTGCGCGTGCGCTTACGTTTGGCTGAGGCGCCGGAGCTTGTTGATATACCATGGGAATATTTGTATTATCCCACTCTGAATCGCTTTCTTTGTCTTTCCGTGGAAACGCCTTTGGTGCGTTATCTCGATCTTCCCGAACGCATTCGCTCGCTGGCCGTGAAACCGCCGCTGCGAATTTTAGTGATGATTTCGAATCCTTCCGATTGCCGGCCGCTCGACGTCGAGCAGGAATGGGCAAAACTCAATGAAGCGTTGAGCGATTTGAAACAGCGCGGCCTTGTCGAGCTCGATCGCCTGCAGGGTGCGTCGCTTGCGGCCCTGCAAAGACAGTTGCGCCGAGCGGAATATCATATTTTTCATTTCATCGGTCACGGCGGCATGGATCAACAAACCAAAGATGGCGTCTTGATTCTTGAAGACGAAAATGGCCTCAGCCGCCAGGTGAGTGGCCAGGATCTTGGCATACTGCTGCATGATGAGCGCACGCTGCGTTTGGCGCTGCTCAATGCCTGCGAAGGCGCGCGCAATGCCAGAAACGATCCTTTTGCCGGCGTGGCGCAGAGCCTGGTGCAGCAAGGAATTCCGGCGGTGATTGCCATGCAATTCGAAGTCACCGATGAGGCGGCGATAACATTGGCTCATCAGTTTTATGACGTGCTGGCGGAGAACCGCCCGGTGGATATGGCTTTGACCGAAGCACGCAAAAATATCTTCACGCAATTGCAAAATGTGGAATGGGGCACGCCAGTGCTCTACATGCGCTCGCCGGACGGCCGCATTTTTGATATTGAGCCAACAAAACCAGAACCCAAACCGTTACCGCCGCCGAAACGCGCGCGCCTTTTCATCAGCTACAAACGCAACATCGAGCCGGATCAGACTGTTGCTTTGCAGTTGTACGAAACTCTGCGCCAGCAGCACGACGTTTTCATCGACCAGAGCATGCTGGTGGGCACGCCCTGGGTCGAGCGCATCATGAAAGAACTGTACGAGTCGGATTTTCTCATCACCCTGCTCACCGGGCAAGCGGTGCAGAGCGAAATGTTGCAGCATGAAATCGCCACCGCGCATGCATTGGCAAAGCAGCAGAATGGCCGCCCGCGGATTTTGCCGGTGCGCCTGGCGCACGCAGAGCCTTTTCAGTATCCGCTCAGCACCTATTTGAATCCGATCAACTGGGCGCGGTGGCAAACGCCGGAAGACACGCCGCGTTTGATTGAGGAAATCAACCAGGCGATTGCCGGCGGAACCCTGCCGATCAGCGGCCCGCCCAGAGGAGATGAGAAAAAACCGGAGCCGCCGAAATTCACGCCGCCGCGCAGCCAGGCGCCGCCGCTGGACATGCCCGAAGGCACGATGGAATTGCAGTCGCAGTTTTATGTGAAGCGCAATTCGGATGACATTGCGTTTGCGGCGATTAGCCGGCAGGGCGTGACCATCACCATCAAAGCGCCGCGGCAAATGGGCAAAAGCTCGCTGCTGATTCGCACCATGGCCGAAGCGCAAAAACTCGGCAAGCGCGTTGCGTTCATCGATTTCCAATTGTTTGACAAAGCGACGTTGAACAACGCCGATCAGTTCTATCGCCGGTTCTGCGCCATGCTCACCGATAAATTGGAGATGAAAGATCGGCTGGCGGAATTTTGGAAACCGGAATTGGGCAACAACCAAAGCTGCTCGCGCTACGTGAGCCGTTATCTTCTGACGGAATTGAAAAGCCCGCTGGTGCTGACGATGGACGAAGTCGAAAGCACGTTTGACACGGAGTTTCGCTCGGACTTTTTCGGCATGCTGCGCAACTGGCACAACAGCCGGGCCATTGATCCGATTTGGAAGCAGCTCGATCTCGCGCTGGTGACTTCGACCGAGCCGTATCAGCTTATTCAGAATTTGAATCAATCGCCGTTCAATGTCGGCGAGGTGATTGAGCTGGCGGATTTCACCTCGGAGCAAGTGGCCAATCTCAACCAACGCCACGGCTCGCCACTGACCCCGGGCGAAGAGCAGCATTTGCTGGCGTTAATCGGCGGCCATCCGTATCTGATACGCCGCGCGCTTTATCTCGTCGCGAGCCAGCGCATCTCTGCGACCGATCTGTTCAGCCAGGCCACCGACGAGCGCGGGCCGTTCGGCGATCATTTGCGTTATCACCTGTTCCGCTTTCACGGCAAAAAAGATTTGATCGAATGCATGCAGCAAGTGATACGCAACAACACCTGCTCCGACGATCTCGTCTTCTTCCGCCTGCGCGGCGCCGGCCTGGTGAAACGCGAAGGCCGCAACGTCGTGCCGCGGTGCCAGTTGTATGCGATTTATTTTCGCGAGCATTTGCATGGGTAAATATTTTACATATTAACTAAAAGATGACGTTCATCAGATAAGGAAGGTAGCTATGCGTACGAACACGGAATTCAAGAGAAGAGGCGTCAAAGTTGGATTGTCGTTTTTTCTTTTGTGGCTATTGGCAAACACCGAAGTCCAACCCCAGGACTTTTGGAAGCCGGCAAATGGGCCGTATGGCGCAGACGTTCGCGCTGTCGCCATTGATAATACGAACGGACACATTTTTGCGGGAACTTTTGGTTCGGGAATTTTTCGCTCCACAGATAACGGCGTTAGTTGGACGCAAATTTTTAACGGCTTGTCGCTGAATCAACCAACAGAAAAAGAAGTTCTGGCGCTCGCCGTTAATCAGAATGGGCATATTTTTGCGGGTACGAATCAGAGGGGCAAGATCTTTGGCTCAACGGATAGTGGTAACAGTTGGAAAGCGTTTGAGAATGGCTTAACGTTTTTTTCCATTCGGTCCCTTGCCGTTAATGCAATCGGGCATATTTTTGCCGGCACGATTGATGGCGGTGTTTTTCGCTCTATTGACAATGGCGAAAATTGGGGGAGTCTCAAGAGAGGCTTTACAAATAATACGATTCAGGCATTTGCGATCAACCCGCTTGAGCACATTTTTGTAGGAAGCGCTGACAGCGGCGTTTTCCGCTCCACCAATAATGGTGATAGTTGGAAGACAATCAATGCTGGCCTGACAAATACAAATGTTTTATCTCTTGCCATTAATTCTGCCGGGCATATTTTTGCCGGGACTAATGGCGGCGGCATTTTTCGCTCGACCGATAACGGCGATGATTGGCAACCGGTCAATACCGGTTTGCCAAGCACGCTAGTGGTCTATGCCCTGGCAATAAATGCCAGCGGGCAAATTTTTGCAGGAACCTCCGAAGGCATTTTCCGCTCCACGAATAACGGCGGCAATTGGACGGCCATCAATAATGGCTTGCCGAATTTTGAAGTGCGGGCAATGGCGATTAAAAAATCTCCTGAAGAAGTTTTTGCCGGCACCGCCGGCAGCGGAATCGTTCGCTCCGTTGATGGCAATCAATGGGTGACCATCAATACCGGTTTGGGAAATTCCACGATCGAGGCGCTGGCTTTTAATAGTAAGGGCCAACTTTTTGCCGGCACGGATAGCGGCGGCGTTTTCAGATCAGCGAATGAGGGCGAAACCTGGGCGAGAATCAACAAGGGCTTGTCCAAGATCAAAGTGTTATCTCTGGCGATCTATCAGCCCAATGATCATATCTTTGTCGGAACCGATGGCGGCGGAATATTTCGCTCGACGGATAATGGCGATAACTGGAAACAGGTGAATACCGGCTTAACGCACAACCGCATTCAGGCTTTGGCCATCGACCGGGCAACCGGACATCTCTTTGCGGGGACCGGAGGTGGCGTCTTTCGTTCAACGAATAATGGCGACAATTGGAATCAATTTAACAACGGCTTGACGAATCAGGATGTCGATGCGCTGGCGATCAATTCCGTCACTCGCGATATTTTTGCCGGAACCTATGGCGGCGGGGTCTTTCGCTTCACGGTTAACGGCAATCAGTGGGCGTCTTTCGGCTTGTCGAATCAGATTATTTTCGCTCTTGCCGTCAATTCCGCCACCCAAAATATTTTTGCCGGAACATTTAGCGCCAAAGTCTTCCAATCACCCGCGAATAATCAGAATTGGCGGGATGTCATGACCACCCCAACCAATTCTTATGTTTGGGATCTTGCCGTTAACTCCGCCAACCAAATTTTTGCCGCGACCGGTGGGGACGGGGTTTTTCGTTCGGATAATGGCAACTCCTGGGAGCCGGTTAATTCCGGTTTGGCAAATAAGGATGCCCTATCCCTTGCTCTCAATTCTGCCGGCTTTATTTTTGCGGGAACTTCGCATGGTGTGGTCTTTCGCAGCAACAAATCAACAGTACTCCCAACTGCCGTCCAGGCGCGCGCCGTCGAGAAGCCGGCGTCGTTTTTCCTGACGCAAAGTTATCCGAACCCGTTGCACATTAGAGCGCCTTCATCCAGCTCGAATCCATCAACGACGATTGCGTTCGTGCTTCCATACGCCGGCCAGGTGACATTGAAAGTCTACAACATTTTGGGAGAAGAAGTGGCGACATTAGTGGCCGGCAATCTTCCCGCGGGAAGGCATCAGGCCGTTTGGAACGCCGGCGCCGATCTTCTGCGGCAAAGTCGTTCAGGTGTGGCGAGCGCGGGCGGAATTTATTTTTACCGTTTGCAAGCCGGCAACCGGATTGAGACCAAAAAGCTTATTGTGCTCCAATAAAAATTAGGCGCCAAAAGCTCAGAAAAAAATTCTGAAAATTCTCGTTAACAAAATAATTAAAGACGAATTCATGGAAAAATCGGCCGGGCGCGTTTTCGTTTCGTTATTATTCGTTGCGTTGATTAACAACGCCACCGCCCAAAATTTCTGGGGACCGACCAACGGTCCCTATGGCGGCGACATTAAAGCGTTTTTGATCAATTCGATTGGGCATATTTTTGTGGGGACGAACGGCGGCGGCGTTTTCCGTTCGACCGATGATGGCGATACCTGGACGGAAGCCAATACCGGCTTGACCAGTCTGGTTGTGCAAGCATTTGCGGTCAATCCAAAAGGAGAAATTTTTGCCGGAACGGGGAATGGAATCTTTCGTTCCGCGAATAGCGGCGAACAATGGACGCCGATCAATACCGGTTTGGATTATCCGGACGTCACTTCTTTTGCGATTAACCGTTCCGGACAGATTTTTGCAGGAACCAGCGGCGGCGGCGTTTTTCGCTCACAAGATAATGGCAACACCTGGATTAAAGTTAATGTCGGCTTGACGAGCAGCATGAATGTCCAAGCGCTGGCTATAAATTCGGATGACAAGCTGTTTGCAGGAACGAATACCGGCGTCTTTATTTCATCGGATCATGGCGCCGATTGGACCCCAACCAACTTGACGAATAATTTTGTCCAGTCTTTGGCCATCAAATCCGACAGCTTGATTTTTGCAGGAACAAATGGCAACGGTGTCTTTCTCTCAATCGACAACGGCGGGAGTTGGACACCGACCGGCTTGTGGAATAAAACCGTCACCGCCCTCGCAATCAATCTCGGGACGGGAGATATTGTAGGGGGCACTGATGACGGCATTTTTCTTTCCACGGATAATGGAAAAAACTGGATGCCTGCCAACACCGGCTTGACGGATACTTCGGTGAATGCTCTGGCTATTCCGCCTGGTCGAGATGGCTATATCTTTGCCGGAACCTCCGGCGGAGGAGTTTTTCGCTCCACGAACAACGGCAATAGTTGGAGCGCCGCGAATAATGGCGTGAGAAATTCCGTGATCGAAGATTTAATCATCAATTCGAAGGGACAAATTTTTGCCGGCAGCCGCGGCGGCCTTTTTCGCTCAACTGACGGCGGTGAAAATTGGCTGCTCGCCAATACCGGTTTGGAGGATACTTATGTTTTGTCACTCGCGATCAATTATTCGAACGGATATATTTTTGCAGGAACAAGAAAGGGAAAAGTTTTTCTATCCAAAAACAGCGGAGAAAGCTGGATTCCGGCGCGGGCGGAATTGCCCGACGCGCGCATCGAATCGCTTGCTATTAATTCGCGCGGCGAGGTGTTTGCCGGAACCAGCGGCGGCGGGGCTTTTCGCTCCACCAACAACGGTGATCGTTGGGAGCCAATCAATACCGGCTTGACGGATAATACCGTTTTGTCGCTTGCCATCAATCAATCGACCGGCGACCTCTTTGCCGGGACCAGTGGCGGCGGAGTCTTCCGCTTTGACAATGGCAGCAGTTGGACGGCGATGAATAATGGTTTGACCAATAAAAATGTCGCTTCTCTTGCGATCAATTCCGGAGGCGATATTTTTGCCGGTACGAATGGCGGCGGCATTTTTCGTTCTACAGATAATGGCAGCACTTGGACGCCAGTGAATAATGGCTTACCGAATACAGTCGATGTGTTTTCCTTTACTATCAATCAGCTTGGACATATTTATGCCGGGACGAGTGATGGAATTTTTCGCTCCATAGATAACGGCGAGAATTGGAGTGTGGTTAATACCGGCTTGCCCAATGCCATGATCTTCTCTCTTGCTATTAATGCCAATGGGCATATTGGGGCCGGAACCGAAGGTGCCGGGGTCTATCGCACCACACGAAAACCGCGTTCATTTACCCACGCGCTTTCCTCGCCTCGTCAAGCCGGCCAGCCAATATCCATCGATGCCAACATCGACAATGAAGTTGCGATTTACAGCGCCGGCTTATCCTATCGCCTCGGCGGAAGTGCTGGCTTTATTCCAACGCCAATGCTAATTAACGGCGCTTCTATTCAAGCAACAATTCCCGAACGGTTTGTGACTTCCCGCGGTGTGGAATATTTTCTTCAGGTGACTGATGTCGATGGATTCAAGTCGCAATTGCCGGCCCTCGGCTATTTTTCGGCTCAGGTGAGCATCGGTGGCGAAGGCGAGGTGAAACGTGATGCACAGGGGAATTCTATCCCACAGCAACATGGCAATGAGCAAACTGCCTACCGTATGATCTCCATGCCTTTAGAGGTGCATACCAATACTCCCAAAGCGGTTTTGGAAGACGACCTCGGGCCTTATGATATTAAGAAGTGGCGCTTTTGGGAACTTCGTGACGATTATCTCCCATCTGATGTTTTAGTTTACAATGAATTTCCCAACACTTCTGAAATGAGGCCGGGAAAAGCATTTTGGCTTATCGTTAAAGAAATGGGTAAGGTCATTGATACCGGCGCCTGCGCTTCCAATCAAACGGATCTTGAATATGCTATCGCCTTGCATCCAAAATGGAACTTTATTGGCAATCCTTTCAATTTCCCGATTCCAACGGAAAATCTTCGTTTGAAAAGCCGCGGCAAACCTCCCACGCTTCGCTTCTATAGCGGTGAATGGAATAACGTGACAGCTAACCCAGTCAGAGAAATTTTGCCCTTTGAAGGATACGCTGTATTCGACAGCACTTTTCAAGGAGATACTCTTTTTATCAATCCTGATCTCTCCGCCTCTTTAAGTCAACTTCACAAACAAACAGCTTCACAACACGAGGACATTTTATTTTCAATTCAAATTCTCTCCCAATGCCAGGAAGCACGCGATGTTGACAATGTTGTGGCTGTTGCTGCAAGTGCATCCCGAAAACGCGACGACCTCGACCAACCCGAGCCGCCTGTCATCGGCGAATACGTCTCTGTCTATTTCCCACATCGCGATTGGCAAACCCTCGCCAAAACTTATTGCATTGATGCTCGACCCGATCCTGCCGAAACGGGCGAAGTCTGGGAGTTCGAAGTGAAAACCAACATTCGCGACAAGGTGAATTTGACTTTTGAAGGAATTGACGACGTACCCAAAGAGTTGGAAGTTTGGCTGGTGGACGATGCGCTGAAAATCACGCAGAATCTGCGGGAGGCGAAACAGTATGCAGTGGCAGGAGCAGGGGGAGAGCATCCCAAACAATTAAAGCTGGTGGTTGGTAAACGTGGCTTCGTCGATGAGAAACTGGCGGAAGCGCGCGTCATTCCCACGAGCTACGAATTATCGCAGAACTTCCCCAATCCGTTTAATCCCGCGACGACGATTCGCTACGGCCTGCCGCAAGTGGCGCGGGTGACGTTGAAGATTTATAATCTGCTCGGCGAGGAAGTGGCGCGCCTCATAAATGATGAGCTACGGGCCGCCGGCTATCACGCGGCGATTTGGGATGGACGGGATAAAGATGGCCGTGTGGTGGCGAGCGGCGTTTATGTGTATCGCTTGCAGGCGGGGAGTTCTGTCGTTCTAACGAAAAAACTGGCATTAATCAAATGAAGAAAAATCCAATCATTTTGGGCTTGGCGCTTTTGATTGTGCCGAGCCTTTCATCTTTCGCCCAAACGTTCACGCGCATTTCCGCCGGCGATATCGTCAACGACGGCGGAGAGTCATGGGGCTGTGCGTGGGGCGATTATAATAACGACGGCTGGCTCGATCTTTTTGTCGCCAATCAGGGCAACTTTCTCTATCGCAACAACGGCAACGGCAGTTTTACCAAAATCACCGCCGGCGATATTGTCAGCGCCGGCGGCGATTTCCGAGGCGCCGGTTGGGGCGATTATAATCATGACGGCTTTCTTGATCTCTTCGTCGCCAATTCCGGCGGCCAAAACAACTTGCTTTATCGCAACAACGGCGACGGCACCTTTAGGAAGATCATCGGCGGGGCCATCGCCACCGACGGTGGAAATTCTCGCGGCGGCGCCTGGGGCGATTATGACAACGACGGTTTGCTCGATCTCTTTGTCGCCAATGATGGCAACAACTTTCTCTACCACAACAACGACAATCGCACGTTTACTAAAATCACCGCCGGCGACATGGTCAACGACGGCAGAAATTCTTTTAGCGCCGGTTGGGGCGACTATGACAACGACGGCCGGCTCGATCTTTTTGTCACCAATTGGGGGCAAAACAACTTTCTCTATCGCAACCTCGGCAACGGCACGTTAATCACCACCGACGCCATCGTCAACGGCGGCGGAGATTCCGCCGGCGCCGGTTGGGGGGATTATGACAACGACGGCGATCTCGATCTCTTTGTCGCCAATTACGGGCAAAACAACCTTCTCTATCAGAACAACGGTAACGGCACTTTTACCGGGATCACCGGCAGCGCCATCGTCAACGACGGCGGAAATTCTTATGGCAGCAGTTGGGGAGATTATGACAACGACGGCGATCCCGATCTCTTTGTCGCCAATTACGGCCAAAACAACTTTCTCTATCGGAACAACGGCGACGGCACTTTTACCCGAATCACTGGCGGCGCCATCGTCAACGACGGCGGAAATTCCACGGGTTGTGCCTGGGGTGACTATGACAACGACGGTGATCTCGATTTGTTTGTGGCGAATTTCGGACAGGACAACTTTCTGTATCGGAATAACGGCAACGGCAATAACTGGATCAATATTCACGTGGTCGGGACAGTTTCCAATCTCTCGGCCATTGGCGCCAAAGTCAAAGTTAAAGCGGCGATTAAAGACAAACCGGTTTGGCAAATGCAGGAGATTTCCGGGCAGACCGGCGCTTTCAGTCAAAACAGTTTGAATGCGGAATTCGGTCTCGCCAAAGCAACCATTGTTGACTCGCTTCAAATCGAATGGCCTACCGGTGCGGTGAATGTTTATACGCGGGTGAAAGTGAATCAGTTTTTGACCATTCGCGAAAACAATCGTCCCCGGCTCATAGATGAAAATGATATACCGGATACCACTCTGTCGCGGGGCTCCGGGGAAGTCGGGCTCGACTTAAAGGCGGTTTTCAGAGATCGTGACGGCGACACACTCACTTACTCCGCCGGTTCCAGCCACCCGAATATCGTCAGGGCTTCCGTCGACGGCAGCATGCTCAAGGTTTCAGTCATGAGCGATACGACTTTCGGCAAAGTTAAGATAACCGTAAGCGCCGATGATGGCAGGGCGGACGACGGCCGCCGCAATTCCGATTTCACAACGTTTACGATCAACCGGCCGCCGTTCGTGCGACAGGCACTTTCCGATACCGTGCTTTTAATCGACGCCCCGCGCCTGAGAATTAATCTTAAAGGAGTGTTTAGAGATCCGGAGCGCGAGGAGCTGGAATTAAGCCGGAAGAGCCTCGACAGTACGATTGCAACGGCGGTAATCTCCGATAAAGACAACCTCTTCATTTATGCGGAAGGCCTCGGCAAAACATTCATTAACGTCTCCGCGCATGACGAGCGAAGAGCGGAAGCCCGGATCCAGTTTGGCCTGGCGGTTATTAAAAGCCCGGCGCCCGACATTCGACATCAAAGCATCGCTTCCGTTAAAGTGAATCAAGACCTCCCGATTGCCGCAGAGATTCTTGATGATGAAAATGCCGTTGCCTTTGCGGCTTTAAAATATCGCGCGGCCGGTTCGCCGGGCTTTGTTGCGTTGCTCATGGATTCCGTTCATGGAAAGAACAACATGTTTGGTGCGACCATACCAGGCGCGGCTGTGACCGAACGCGGGGTTGAGTATGCCATCGAAGCGACCGATATTCATCGTGTGGCTTCCAAAACCGGCACGTTCTCCGTGCGCGTGCGGGTCGATGACGGCGTCCGAAACAAAAGGCCCCAACCCTCCGGCGGCGAGCAAAAGAGTTATCATTTATTCTCCATTCCGCTCGACGTCGATAAAAAAAGTCCGGCCGAGGTTTTATTGGATGATCTTGGGCCGTACAACATCAAAAAGTGGCGGTTCTATGATATTGCTACAGACTCGGTAACGGCAAAGGTGAGTCCCATTCAATTTCCCAACACCGCAGACATGACGCCCGGCAAAGCGTTTTGGCTGATTGTCAAAGATTCCGACCGGTTCATTAATACCGGACCGGGAACGACGGTTCGCACGTCTGACCCGTTTCCCATCGCTCTGAAAAAAGGCTGGAATCTCGTGGGCAATCCGTACAATTTTCCCGCCTTTGCCGAAGACACTTTGAGCGACGGCACACATTTGCGGTTTTATGCGCGTGAATCCGGGGAATGGACGGGCGCCATCGAACCGCACTCACGGGAGTTTCAACCGTTTGAGGGTTATGCCGTTTATTGCTCGACCGCCTGCACAATGTTTGTCAATCCGAATCGGTTTTCATCGTTTGACAATTCTCTCCCCAAAGCAGAAACGTCACCTGATGAAGAAGTTTTGTGGTCAATTCGCATTCGCGCACAGTGCCAAGAGGCAAGAGATGGTAACAATCTCGCCGTCACTATGAAATCTGCTTTACACAATTTGGATCGACTCGACCAACCCGAACCTCCAGTGATCGGCGAATACGTCTCCGTCTACTTCCCCCACCGCGAGTGGAACATGCTGGCGAAAACATATTGCCTCGACGCGCGGCCAGAGCCAACCGAGGGCGAAGTCTGGGACTTCGAAGTCAAAACCAACATCCGCGACAAAGTGAATTTGACGTTTGAAGGCATTGAGAACGTCCCGCCGGAGTTGGAAGTTTGGTTGGTTGATGACGCGCTGAAAATCACCCAAAATCTGCGCGAGACGAACCAGTATGCAGTGGCAGGAGCAGAGCATCCCAAACAATTAAAGCTGGTGGTCGGTAAACGCGGCTTCGTTGATGAGAAACTGGCGGAGGCGCAGGCCATTCCCACGACATACGAATTATCCCAGAACTTCCCCAATCCCTTCAACCCCGCCACCACGATTCGCTACGGCCTGCCCAAAGCCGAACGCGTGACGTTGAAAATCGACAACCTGCTCGGCGCAGAAGTTGTGACGCTGGTGAATGACGAGCCAAAAGCCGCCGGCTATCACGCGGCGATTTGGGATGGACGGGATAAAGATGGCCGTGTGGTGGCGAGCGGCGTTTATGTGTATCGGTTGCAAGCAGGAAGTGCTGTCATCATGGCAAAAAAATTAGCGTTGGTAAAATGAGCCGGCGTCAAGACGTAAGGTAATGCGTGATTCGTAAGTCATTACGTTTTACATGTCACGTTTTTAAAAATTAATGATGTTTCACTCATTCTAATGGAGGATGAATCATGAAGCCTAAAAACCTGATGCAAGGCTTATCCCTTTTCATCACTGGGATCTTATTGGTGAGTTGCTCAGGAGCGATTCGAAAACCCGAGCCGAAAAAGATTTCCATGTACGTTACAAAAGCTCAAGTCATGGATTCGCGCGGCAACAGCGTCGTTGAAAAATTGGCGCCTGATGAAAAATATCGCATGAATATCGAGCTGATCAACTTTGGACAAAAAACCATTCCCGCCGGCAAAATAAAACTACAATCCTTGCAGCCGGAAGTGCAGATGAAGAAAAGCACGGCTTCGATTCCGACCATCGCACCACGCCAGCGGTCCTTTCTCCGATCTCCTGTGAAATTTTCGGCGGCCAAGATTCTTGCGCCCGCGGCGGTGAATTTTTATGGGCGCGGAACATTCGGATCGGCCAGCGATTTTAAATTTAATTTGGGCGAAGCTCTCAATCCCCAAGTCTCGAGCGATTCGGTCAGCATTGAAGATGTCATCATCAATGACCCTCCTCCCTTCGGCAATGGCAATGGGAGATTGAACCCGGGCGAGACCGTGAACGTGTTTATAAAATTAAGGAACATCGGCAGCACCTTCATTGACACCAGCCGCGCCATAATTTCGACCTCGCAGCCAGGCGTAACCATTCTTGATAGCAGCCTGACTTTTCCACCTATGCCTCCCGGAGTTGTTGTCACTTCATCGGATTTCATAAGGTTGTCTGTCGCACCAAGCTATACGCCGTCCAGTGTTCCTTTGAAATTGACATTCGTAAAAGAAATCCAAGGCATAAAATTTTTTAACCTGGCCATGACGCTAAACGACATTATTGTTTGTCTCGATAGTATTAGCATAAGCCGAGGAACATGCATAAATGCTTTCTGGCGGAGACCGGACACCCTGACGATTCGTCTGTTCATCTGCAATGAAACAGGAGCGCCTCTTACAGATGCGGTGGCGCAGATTTTAAAGAGCAATATAAGATTGTGCGGCGCCAATCTCAATCTGTGTCCAGGAAATCAGTGCACCGCAATTAATGAACGCGTTTATTTCGGGACAATAACTACCTGTGCTCGAGCAACAACGCCGTGCACTTATAACAACGGAGCCGGCAGCGTTGCCTATCCACTGGAATTTAAATACGCAATAAGTGGCTTGCCGGCTGCCGCGCAACAAGTATGTTTAATCTTTGACCTTGAACTCTTTTATGACAACAACATTCAGGATTGCGAAGTAAAGGCCCGCGCTGATGCCAATAAGTCTAAGACAACCTGCGCTTCTACCACTATGCTGGCTGCTCCAACTTGTGTCCCGGATGAGAAATGAGGCAAAGATTGAAAAAAGCTGTCGCGCTCAAAAACCGTTTCTAAAGAGGCTTTTATCACAGAGTGAATCAACCCATTGTACCGGAGAATGAATCATGAATCAAAAACACTTCGTACCCGGCTTATCTCTTTTCATCGCTGGCGCCTTATTGGTGAGTTACCCGGAAGCGATTCGAAAACCCGAGCTGAAAAGAAATCAAATGATGGAGAAAAGCGCGGCTGAAGTCTCGATGGAGGCCGTGCGACAAAACCCTGCACCAATCAACATTATTGTTTGTCTCGAGAGCATTAGCATAACCAGAGGGTCTTGGCTCGCAGGTTCTTGTACGTCTCGAAACCCGGACATCCTGACGATTCGTCTCTCCCTCTGCAATGAAGAAAAACGGGATTTTGCAAATGTTGTGGCGCAGATTTTAGCCGGCAACATACGATTCTGTGGGGATCTTGGCAGCCAGTGCGTGGGAATTAGTGAGCGAGTTTATTTCGAGGCCGTAAATAGCCGTAAGTGCGCTCAAGCAAAAACCCCGTGCCTTTTTACAGATGCCGGCGGCGGTCACGCTGTGGCGTATCAAACAGAATTCAAAGACAAAATCAATAACTTGCCGGCGAGAGGGAAACTCTGTTTAAGCTTTAATCTTGAACTTTTCCTTGATAGTAATATTGAGAAATGTCAACTCAAGGCCGCTGCTCGCGCCGACATTTTTCAGAAAATCGGCGCTTCCGTCATTATACCGCCTATTCCACCTTGTGGTATTCAATGAAGCGAAGGTTGATCAAAATGAAGGAGAGGCCGCAATGAAGCTCTCGATCTCGTCTTTCCGGCGTGAGGTTTATATGGCGCGGGGAGCCATGTTTTGGCTTTTCTTTGCAAGCAGCCTATGGACCGAGACTCCGGCCCAAAGCTTTTGGGAACGCACGAATTGGCCGAGTGCGAGAAGCGCCTTTTCTCTTGCGCTTAGCGCGCGCGGAAAAATAATCGCCGGCGCTGACAGTGGTTGGGTGCTTTTTTCCTCTGACAACGGCGCGTCTTGGAGTCCGGTTCATATTGGCGCCGGCGATAAATTGATCTGGTCTCTCGCGGTGATTGCGCAAAGCCAGATCTTTGCCGGAACTTTGGGAAGTGGAATCTTTCATTCCAGGGATGATGGCAAAACTTGGCAGCAGATTGATTTTCCCCATACGCATGTTCGCGCTCTTGCCATTGATAATTCCAATGGGTACATTTGGGCCGGCACCCAGGGTGGAGGCGCTTTCTTTTCAGCCGATACCGGGCAGTCGTGGAAGCTAATTTACGACGGCTTAACGAATGGATTCGTTCACGACCTCGTTGTCGATGAGACGAATAGCTTTGTTTTTGCGGGCACCAACGGCGGCGGTAGTTTTCGTTATCATGATGCGGACAAGAAATGGCAAGCGGTCAACAATGGCTTGACCAATATGTCAATTCGCTCATTTGCCCTGCAACCCCAAAACCGAAAATATATTCTTGTCGGAACCCAGGACGGCATATTCCGCTCGTATAATGACGGCGAAAACTGGGCAAGAATTGATTCCGGCTTTAGTCATACTGATATTCGTTCTCTTTACATCTCGCAAGGGAACGCGTCTCACATTTTTGCCGGCACCGACGGCGGCGGTATTTTTCGCACAACGGATAACGGCAATCGCTGGCAATCACTCGGGTTGACGAATCATTCGGTTTTCGCGCTTATTGCCGGCGCCGGCGGATACATTTTTGCCGGCGCCGGCGCACAAGGCGTATTTCGAAGTGTCGATCCATTTCCTCCAAAAATCATATCCTCTTCTTCGGTAGCGCCGCAATTGTTCAGACAAAGCTTTCTGGTCGAAGCAGAAATCACGGATACGACCGGCGTTAAAAATGCCGTTTTGCGCTATCGGCAAGGTGGAGACCCTGCCTTTGCATCTTTAAACCTTGCGCTTCGCCTGGGAAACAAATATCAATTCTTCGTCCCGGCAAGCTCGGTTACGACACGCGGGGTCGAATATTATATCGCGGCGGAAGATAGTTTTGATACACCGGCGCAATATCCTTTTGCAGGTTATTTTTCCGTACAAGTTCGCATCAATGACCACGGTGAAACGCAACATGATACTTTGGGAAATTCAATACCCCAGCCCAACGGCGGCGAACAAGGCGCTTATCGTCTTTTTTCCGTGCCTTTGGATTTGAACGACAAAAATCCACGAGCGATTCTGGAAGATGACTTGGGGCTATACAACAAAAAGAAATGGCGCTTTTATGAATTACAAGCCGATCAACTCGACCAATCTTACGCTGAAATTCCTGATACGGCGAAGATGGCGCCGGGCAAGGCATTTTGGCTCATTGTGAAAGAAGCCGGGAAGATCATTGATACCGGTCCAGGCATATCCAATCCAACGGACAAAGAATATGCTATCCCGTTATATCCGAAATGGAATTTCGTTGCAAATCCATTTAACTTTCCTATTACGATGAATAAACTTCGCTTGAGAAGCAATGGCCAGTCTCCACTCTTACGATCTTACACTGGCAGTTGGAGTCCGATGAGCACGCAAATCACCGTGTTCGAGCCATTTGAGGGTTACGCTGTTGATAATAAATTAAACATTATCGATACCCTTTTTATCAACCCTGATCTATCTTCATCAAGCAGCCCGCTCGCAAAAGATTTCCCTTCAATACTTAATGAGAGCATATTATGGTCAATCCACATTATCGCCCAATGTCAAGACGCCCGCGATGAAGACAATGTCGCCGCCATCGTTTCCAGTGCTTCCCAAAATTGGGACGAAATTGACCAGCCCGAACCGCCGGTGATTGGTGACTACGTTTCGGTCTATTTCCCGCATCGCGATTGGCAAACACTCGCCAAAACTTACTGCCTCGACGCCCGACCCGATCCCACCGGAGAAATCTGGGCATTCGAAGTGAAAACCAACATCCGCGATAAAGTGAATTTGGCCTTTGAAGGAATTGACGAAGTACCAAAAGAGTTGGAAGTTTGGTTAGTGGATGACGCGCTAAAAACCACGCAGAATCTGCGAGAGAAGGGACAGTATGCAGTAGCAGGGGCAGGCGCAGATCATCCCAAACAATTGAAGCTCGTGGTGGGCCAGCGCAACTTTATTAACGAGAAACTCAGCGATGCACAGGCCGTTCCCGCGACGTATGAATTATCGCAGAATTTTCCGAATCCATTCAATCCTGTTACGACGATTCGGTACGGATTACCAAAAACTGAACGCGTGACTTTGAAGATTTTTAATTTGCTCGGCGAAGAAGTTGCGCTCATCATGAATGATGAGCTACGGGCCGCGGGCTATCACGCAGCGATTTGGGATGGGCGGGATAAAAATGGCAAAGTGGTGGCGAGCGGGGTTTATGTGTATCGGCTGCGGGTGGGGAACTTTGTGATGACGAAAAAACTGGCGTTGGTCAAGTGACGAATGAAGTCCAACTGCTTGCGCATAACGAGCCTTTGAATTTCGTCAACGGTCGCAGCGCAAGTTGGACTTCGCAGCGGACTTGCGCCAAGCGCTAAAAGATTTTTTGCAACAATTGCACAAAGGCCGGATTGGCAAAGGTTAACGCAATGAACGCGATGGCGATAAAGAGGTTCATCTTAAAGTAGAGACTGGCAAATTTTTTGTCGACAACTTTAAATTTTTCCGTCATCGTGTTTTCAAGGCCTTTGAAGCGTTCTTCAAATATTTCTCGGCTTACAAGTTCTTGCTTCAGGTCCTCTTTGATTTACAAAAAGCGAGCGACGGTTTTATGAAAAGCATGTTGCGACAACTGGTCACCGCGATGATGGTGATACTCAGCGTTGCTGAAATGAAGGCGCAGGTTTCAGTTCGAAGCGAGCTGCAGATCGTGCCGGGGCAGGTGGTGGTCAAATTTAAAAGTGAAAAAAACGTTAACACCGCCTTCGCCGCTGCGAGCCTGGAACCGCTGGGCATAACCGTCATCAAACCGTTATCGCCGCTCCCGATTGCGGTCTGTAAGTTTTCCGCCGAGAAAAATATCGGTGCAATCTTGAACGCCTGCCGGGCTTTGCCCAATGTCGAATATGCCGAGCCGAATTATTATGTCTATGCAATTGAAGGGAAGCAGGAAGCCATTGCAGAGAGGCACGAGGTGATGACGGCACGGAAAGGTGCTGCGGTGATTCCCAACGATCCGCGTTTCCCTGAACAATGGAATCTCAACCAGGCCAACGATTATGACATTGACGCCCCCGAAGCGTGGAACATAACGACCGGCAGTCCTGATATCATCGTCGGGGTTATCGATACCGGCATTGATTACGACCACGAGGATCTGCAAGCCAACATCTGGCACAATCCGGGTGAGAGCGGCGGCGGCAAGGAGAACAATGGCATCGATGATGATGGCAACGGCTATAAAGACGATTTTCGCGGTTGGAATTTTGTTTTCAACAACAACGATCCCCGTGACGATAATGATCACGGCACCTTCAATGCCGGCGTGATTGGCGCGGTTGGAAATAACGGCAAGGGCATCGCCGGCATTAATTGGCGCGTGAAGCTCATGGCGCTCAAATTTCTCGGCACGGATGGCAGCGGCACGACGGAAGGCGCAGCCGAGGCGATTATTTACGCTGCCCGCATGGGCGCCAAAGTGCTCAACAATAGCTGGGGAGGAGGTGGATTTTCTCGACTGCTCGAAGACGTGATAAAATTTGCGAATGATCAGGGCGTGTTGTTCATTGCCGCCGCCGGCTCCAGCTCGAACGACAATGATGTGACGCCGAATTATCCGTCGAATTACGAGGTACCCAACGTGATTGCCGTGGCAGGCTCTGATCGTGAAGACAAGTTGTCGAGTTTTTCTAATTATGGCCGGCGAACTGTCGATATCGTCGCGCCGAATGAGGCTATTTTAAGCGCGCGCCCGCTCAATCGCTATCAAAATCTCCGTGGCGCCACCCCGCATGTGGCGGGCGCTTGCGCTCTCGTGTGGGCGCTTTATCCGGAATTGAAGCCGTATCAGGTCGTGATTCGTATTCTTGGCGCGGTCGATCGCAAAGCTGAATTTATCAAGCGGATCGCTTCGGAGGGGCGCTTGAACGCCGCTCGCGCGCTTTCAACCAGTCCGATCATTGCCTCGACGACTGACTTGAGCTCTGCTCGTACCGACGCAGGTCCTTATCCAATCACTGCGGCGGTAATTGACGAGGGGACGGTGATTAGCGTGCATCTTATTTACACATTAAATACGGCAAGCTCTGACACATTGGAGATGGCGAAAGGTGAGAATGGTATTTATTCAGCCAGTATTCCGGGCCAACCAGGCAACACCGTCATTCACTACCAGGTATTAGCCATAGATAATGATAGCAATCGCACCACGAGTCCGCTGTTTAGGTTTGAGCGCGAGGCCGGCTCGTTTTCAGGCCCTAAATTCATTTTGAGCAATTTTCCCACCCTGACGAATAAGCCCGCGCCATCTTTTGAGTGGGAAACACTGTCTGAAGCCGTGGCATATCATGTCAGTGTTTTGGATAGTCTTGAATTCGAAGAAGTATTGCGGGATACGACGAAATCAACATTTTATACACTTCCACCTGGATTTCCGGATGGAGTTTGGCACATTCAGATCAGAGCCGTGGATAGCTCCCTGGCAGTAAGTTTCTGGTCTGGTGCCGAGCGCTTTACGATCGATACGACTCCGCCGGTGGAGCCAATTTTGACAAACGTGGAATATGTTGCGCCCCCGATCCGCACTTTACATTGGCAAGCTTCGACAGACGTCACCAGTGGAGTGCAAGAATATCGCGTCGAGGTGAGCAATAGTCCCGAGTTCGATTTGAATTTCTTTACCTTCGTGGTGACTTTGGATCGCACCTTTACGCAATACACCACCCGTCCGCTGCTGAATGCCGAGTGGTTTTGGCGCGTCACGGCAATCGACCGCGCCGGCAATGAAAGCGTTTCACTTCGAGGCAGTTTCATGATCAATGTTGGCCTGCCGCCGGTTGCCCCGACTCTTCAAATCGCCAAACCAATCACCAACGACGACACTCCGACCATTGACTGGACGCCGGTGGATGAAGCTGCCGGTTACCGCTTGCAATATGCGACGACCGAGACGTTTATTGCCCCGATTACTGTTGCAGATTCAATTTCCAAACCAGGTTATACCTTTGCGAATGACCAAGCTTTGGCCGATGGCGATTACTATTTTCGCGTGTTTGCCAGAAATGCTGCCGGCCTGGAAAGCGTCGCCTCTTCACCCGCGCAGTTGACGATTGATACACAGGCGCCGCAAGCCCCGTTTATGGTGATTTCCGGCGGGGCATCCTTCACCAACTCGGTCACGATTGTGCTCAATTTGTCTGCGAATAGAGCGGATTCGATTCGCCTGTTGGGAGATTTCATCGACAAGAATTTGAACCAATTTCGCCTTTTTAATCTTGAAAGTGGTATTGGCACACGCGAAACCGTGCGCCTTGTGCCAGGAGACCGGGTTAAAAGCTTGCAAGCGCAATTCAAAGATCTCGCCGGAAATATTGCTAATGCCATTGGCGCGATTTTGCTGGATACGCAAGGACCCGTCTTTGCTTCGAGTGCACCGCAGCTAAGCCCGCCAGCGCCCGCCATCCAACAAGAAGTCACGCTAACATTAGCGCGGCCGAGCGATGGGAATGGCAGCGGCGTCAAGAATTTCAAGTTGTATTACCGCCGTGGAGGAGAAGAGTGGAACGAGCAAAAAAGCCTGACTTTCAATGCGAATAACCAGGCGCGCCTTCCCTCCGAATTTGTGACGAATCGCGGCCTCGATTTCCAGATCGTCGCCGATGATTCGGCAGGGAATCCAGGCATTTTGAAAAATGGCGGTCTGGGTTTCTTTTCAATTCCGGTGTCGGTTCGCGCCGGAGAAGCCGGCCGATCGGAAGTTTTTCCCGGCGGCGCCGAAACGGCGTTTTTTCGCCTGGTCTCATTGCCGCTCTTTGTGGTGAATAAAACGATTGCCGAAGCGTTTTCCGATTTGGGGGTTTATGGCAAAAAAAATGACTATCGTCTGTGGCGATACGACGGCGGCCGCGCCTTTATTGAAGAATCACAATTCTTCATTCAGCCCGGTGAAAGCTATTTTTTGATCAAACGCAAAAGCGGCAGTTTGTCGAATCAATTGCCGGGAGAAACCGCCAAAGCCAGCGACGCCGCGATGGGAAATATTCCCGGTTGGCAATTGCGCGCCAATGATTGGACCTTTATCGGCAATCCGTTCACCTTTGAAATCCCGCTTGATGATTTAAAGCTTAAAAAAAGCGATACCACTCTGGCGGCGCTGGCCAATATATGGAAATATAGCGGCGAGGGCGAGAACAAAGGGTGGACGCAAAATTTCTCTCGACTGACTCCCTGGGAGGGTTTTATCGTTTATCATGATGGTTCAACCGACACGCTCGTTTACAATCCCTTGTCTTTCGGTTCTCTATCAAAGCCGCGGACGGCTGATTCTTCAAGTTGGTTTAATAAATCAGCGAGCTGCCGGCAGAGGCTCGGCCAGGGTGGTTGGGTCGTGCAAGTGCGGGCAGAGAGTCAGGGCGTTCAGGATAATGAGAATTATTTCGGTGTTCGCGATGGGGCGGTGGTGAAAAAGGATCGCTTCGATCTTTACGAGCCGCCATTCTTGCCAGAGGGAATTTCGTTGAGTTTTGTTCAGCAAGATACGGAATCGAGGCGCTATTGGGCTGCGGATATTCGGCCAGTTGATCGGACCGGTTATATTTGGACAGTGCAGCTCAAAGGCGCCGGCGGCAGTAAGGTGAGTTTGCAATTTGACGGGTTGGCTTCATTGCCGGTGGAATTAGAAATTTGCTTGCTGGATCAGGGTGCCGGGCTATGGCGCCATCTGCGGATCCAACCGGCGCTGGAAATTTATCTGCCGCATTCCACCGGCATGAAACAATTGAACCTGATCGCCGGCGACAAGAAATTCATCGAGGAAAATTCGGCTGGTTTATATTCGATTCCAAGGGCGTTTGCCCTGCACCAAAATTATCCCAACCCGTTCAATCCGGCCACGGTGATTCGTTACGAGCTTCCGGTTCCCGCCGCGGTCACTTTGCGAATCTACAACTTGATTGGCGCGGAAATTTATGCTTTGGAAAAAGATGCGCCGCATGAAGCTGGCTATTATGAAAAAGTTGTCGATCTGCGTGATTTTGCTTCCGGAATTTATTTTTATCGCCTCACGGTGCAGGGAGAACAACACTTCGAACGAACGCGAAAAATGGTATTGGTCAAGTGATTTCGGATTGTGGACTTCGTCGTGAGACATCGACGAGCTCAGTCGAGTCGCGTTCAGTCGAACGATTGCGGATTTCGGAAGGCCAAAATGTTAAGTGTAGAGCGTAGGGTCATTTGACCTGCGGGCGTAGCCTTATCAGAAATGAAAGTCGTAATGACATGCTCCAGTAAGGCGAGTTCGGATAGCTAAGATTTTGAGAACCGAAATCTTTACAAACAGAGTAAGTTTTTAAGCTCACAGAATTAGAACTCTCACAGAAATTTTTGAGATTTTATTTCAGTGAGAGTTCATTTCAGTGAGCGAGATTTTTACTCGTCGGCTGCGCCCGTAGAGTTTGAGGCGCAGCTTCGCTGGATTCATACGAAGAATTTATCTCTGCAGTCTTTTCGTTTTTGTAACTCGTGAACTTTTTCCATTTCAGGAGGAGGTTATGAACAAATCCCAAGCTACCTTACCCCGCAGCAGCCGATCCGTTTTGCTTTTTCTCATGCTGCTCGCGCTTGACCTCTCTTCCGTTCCATTAGCCCAAGCTCAGAAAGCATGCGGAGCTGCGCTAGTGGATGCAGAACAAAAATACCGCTCAGGCGAATGGGACGAGGCGATCAACTTGGTCAATCATTAGAGCGTCGAGCTAGGGAATCGACAAGGAGAAAATGCCCATGCTTCCACAAAACCGCCATGATCGCAGCAATGCTTTGTCCATTCTCAGTAGTGTATTGATTTTTGCGCTCTGGGAGTGCATTCTATTTGTTCCTCTCTGCCAAGCGCAGAGCCCTTGCGAAAATGTCGTCGCCAGGGCAGAGAGGCTTTACGAGGCCGGTCGCGTTACGAATGCTGTGGCGTTGCTGCGCCCGTGCTTGCCGGACAGCATCATGGAAACACAGCAAGTGCGAGCTTGGGAAATTCTGGCTTTGGCTTATATAGCGGAGGATTATATTACTGAAGCCGAGAGAGCTGTCGAGAATTTGATCGGACAGAATCCCGATTATCAACCTGATCCGGATCGTGATCCGCAGTCGTTCGTGGAACTTGTAAGAAAAGTTAAAAAACAATTGGAAAAACGGCTCGTCAAGCTTATAAAAGTAAATTTCGGCTATCCATTTTTTCTTCCTAACGATAATGTTACGAATTCAATTAATCAGAGCACCGCTTTTATAGTAGGCTTAGAGATAATGTTCGGACAGAAATTGCTATGTGGTTTTTCTTTTGATTATAATCGCTTCCCGCAAGAGCTGCAAATTATTACGGGTGCAGATAATCCAACGCAATTAGGAATTTTTGAGGGCAAACAAACTGGACAGCTCTATTCTTTAGCTTTAATGTATAAGTATAAGTCAAATCTATTACCAAAACGATGGGAAGGAGAGTCATTTTTCGCGTTAAAGATCGGCCTCTTAAAGCGAAAGTTTGATGTTGGGATAGACGAGTTTAGTACTTTTAAGGATGATAATAGATTGGCGCAAACTTTTATTATCGGTATCGAAATTCCATTGAAGTCGTCCATACATTTATCGGTCAGTTTTGATTATTTTGGAACAACAAAGTCCAAGGTTGAATCTTTAAATACAATTTTCAACTACTCAAAAAGTTATCTGGCCGGTAGTTTGAAGACCATAATCTATTTTTGAGATTCAGGAGCAGCACTATGCCTAAACCAAGCATCTACACCGTCGGCGGCACCGTACAAGCCGGCGGCGGTTTGTACATCGTTCGCCAGGCCGATGAAGACATGCTGACACTCAGCCGCGCCGGCACGTTTGCTTATGTGCTGACCTCGCGGCAAGTCGGCAAATCGAGCTTGATGGTGCGCACCGCCGAGCAACTGGTCAAAGAAGGCATCCGGCCGGTCATGATCGATCTCACCGGACTGGGCAGCAAGCTGACCGAAGAAGCGTGGTATCTCGGCTTGCTCACCGACATCAGTGATAAACTCTATCTCGACCTCGATGTGGTGAATTGGTGGCGCAGCCGCAGCCAGTTGGGCGCGACGCAGCGTTTGACGCAGTTTTTCCGCGAAGTCGTTTTAACTAAGATCGCCGAGCCCATTGTGGTCTTTGTCGACGAAATTGACAGCACGCTTGGCCTGCCGTTTACGGATGATTTTTATATCGCCATCCGCTACTTCTATAATTCGCGCGCGACCGTGCCGGAGTTCAAACGTCTGTCGTTCGTTCTCATCGGCGTCGCCACCCCGAGCGATTTGATCACCGATCCCCATCGCACGCCGTTCAATATCGGCCAACGCGTCGACATTACGGATTTTATTTTCGACGAAGCCCTGCCGCTGGCGGAGGGCCTCGATTTGCCGCCGGACACCGCGCGGCAAGTGTTGCACTGGATCATGAAATGGACCGGCGGCCATCCGTATTTGACGCAGCGCCTGTGCCGCGTCATTGCCGAACAATATCGCGAGAAATGGTCGGCAGAAGAAGTCGATCAAACCGTCGCGGCAACATTCTTCGGCAAGATGAGCGAGCACGACAACAATCTGCTGTTCGTCAGCGACATGCTCACCAGACGCGCGCCGGACAAGGACAAGCTCGGCGTTTTGTCCACGTATCGCGATGTCCGCCTCGAGCGCCAGATCGTGCGCGATGAAGAAGTCTCGCCGATCAAAGCGCACTTGAAACTTTCCGGCGTGGTCAAGCGCGTCGAGGGAAAATTGCAAGTGCGCAATCGCATTTACGATCACGTGTTCGACCGCAAATGGATTCAGGAGCATTGGCCGGTGGGTTGGTGGCAAACCGTGCCGAGGAGTGTCAAGGTGGCGAGCGCGTTGGTGGCGGTTCTGTCGATTGTTTCGTTCATCCTGATGATTTACGCGCTGAATTTGGCAAGGGAAAAAGATAATATCGCGAATGCCAATATCAAGATTGCCGATAGTTTGCGAACAACGAATGAGTCGCTGCAGGCCGCATTGAATGAACAACGGCGATTAAAGGCACAAGCGGTCACCGCCACTTCTCGGTTCGAAGCGAAAGCCGAAGAAGCCACGGAACTCGCGAAACGAGAACGTTTGGCGCGCCTTGACGAAGCCACCCAACGCCAAATCGCCCAGGATGAAAAGAAACGCGCCAATCTGCGCGAGATTGAAGCGGATTCAAGCCGGCGTATAGCCCTCAAAAGTTTAAGCGCAGTCGAGCGCCAGCGCCGCATTGACATCGCGCGTCGTTTGGCGTTACAGGCGCCGTTACAGCAACAACTCGGCAACAGCGAACGCGGCGCTCTGCTGGCGCGGCAGGCGTTTCTGTTCAACCAAAGCCAGAGCGGCCCCTGGCTGCGCCAGATTCACGACGCGTTGATAAAAACGCTTGAGAAGGAGGGCGGCCCTATCGTCTTGCGCGCGACAGCGGCGGTGCATGCGGTAGCTTTTTCGGCAAATGGCGAATGGTTGGCTTCGGGCAGTTACGACGGCACATTGCGTCTGTGGTCTCGCCAACGAAATTATCTCGAACCGAAATTGCTGAACGGCCACACCCGCAGTGTCCGCGCTATTGCTTTCGGCTCGCGCGATGGCGCGCTGCTTTCGGGAAGCGAGGATCAAACGGCTTATTGGTGGAACGCGCAGCAGGATCAATTTGTTGCCACGCCTTTACGCGGCCATCGCGATCGTGTCTGGGCCGTGGCGCTCAGTTCGGATGAACAAATCCTCGCCACCGGCGGCGCGGATAATGTCGTGCGGCTCTGGCATCCGCAAAAACTCGCAGCCGGCGCCTTTGCGCAGCTTCCTCATTCGACGTGGGTTCGCGCCATGGCCTTCAGCACGGATCGACAGGTTTTGGCGGTGGGGTGTGATGACGGCGCGATTGTCTTGTGGCGTCTGCTGCCGGAAAAACCGGAGCGACTTGACGAACTCAAGCACGAGGGCGGCCTCAAAAGTTTGGTTTTTCATCCCACTCAACCCGTGCTCATGAGTGGAGGCAACGACGGCAAGATTCGCCAATGGCGCCTCGACCAACGGGAAGAAAAGCCGCAACCATTGCTGGCGCACGAAGCGGCCGTGAATGCCATTGCTTTCAGCCGCGATGGCCGGTGGCTCGCGAGCGGCAGCTCGGATAAAAACGTCAAGCTGTGGGATTTTCGCCGCAGCAGCCAGGAGCCGGTTCTGGCGTTCCCGCATGATAAATTTGTTTGGTCCGTGGCCTTCAATCCCGACGCCAGCCTGTTGGCCGCGGGTTGCGCCGACAATAACGTTTATCTCTGGCTGACAACGACCGAGGCGCTGGCGGCAAAAGTCTGTCAAAAAGTAAAACGCAATTTGACCCTGGAAGAATGGCGTGAGTTCATCGGCGAAGAAAAAGATATTCCGTATGAACGCACTTGTCCGAACTGGCCCGGCGACGAAAAAGCCGAAAAGGGCGAGCGTTCAGCGACTAAGTGATGAATGCGTGGATGAAACGAGACGGCTGCGTTGTGCTTCGTGAAACAAATTATTTCTACTTTTGAGATTTGGAACTATCTTTTCAAGACAATAAAAGGAGTTGGCGATGAAGAAAAGAAAAAAAGTCTTCGCACAGAACAACCGGCTTATTCTATTCAGTTGGATGTTGTTCTTCATGCTGATCCACAACAGCACCTTCACCGCGGTTCGCGCGCAGGACAACCCCTGCGACAACGTGGTGGCCGAAGCGGAGAAGCATTACGACGTCGGCCGCTTCTCGACGGCCACTACCTTGCTGCGGCTGTGCTTGCCCAAAGGCATTCCAGAGATTCAGCGGATCAGCGCGTATCGTTTGCTCGCGCTTGCTTATCTGGCGGAAGACCGGCGCGATGAAGCCAAAGAGGCCATTAATAAAATTTTCGATCTGAACCGCAACTACACGCCCGATCCGGTGGATTCGCCGCCGTATCAGGATCTGGTCGCCGAAGTTAAAAAAACGCGACCCGTGTCGTTTGGCGAAAAATATTTTGGCGGCAGGAAAAGGTGGTTGTGGATTGGCGGCGGTGTTTTGGGCGCGACAGGTGTCGTTTATGCTCTTGTTTCTCAAAAAGACAAAACCGTCGAACCCGATCTTCCCGAAGCGCCGGGTTTGCCGTGAGATAGCAAAGAATTTTGCCCATTAAGGAATTTCGCTTGACATTGCCTGCGGCGCGATATATATTAGCCCACCGATAACTCCAAAGAACAATGTCATCCTGCCGAATGACGGGATTGCGTCATTTCGCGGTTTTGAAAAAGGAAACATAATGGGAAAATTTTTATTGATGCTTTCGGGAACGCTTATCATCTGCGCCTGTCGCCAACAGCAACCGGCGAGCTCTCCGACTTCTATCGGCTTGCGCAAGATCAGCATCTCCGATCAACAAACGGTCGAACGCCTGCGGCAAAGCGGCGTGAAAATTCTCGTGCAGCAGCCGGATTATCTCGTTGTGTACGGTGACAGCGCCGCGGCCGCGCAGCTACGAGCGCTGGCAACGGACACTCAACCGGCAACGGAACAAGATCTCACGCAGCGCCTGGTGCGCATTCATTTCACCGATAAAGCCCGGTTGCAAACCATCGTCGATCTCGGCGTTGACCTGTGGGACGTGCAGGGCGACTCGGTCACCGCGCGAGTTTACGATTTGTATTTGGAGCAGCTTAAACAAAATGGATTTACTTACCGCATTCTGAAAATGGACGCCGGCGCGCCGGAGGACAAATGAAATTCGCATTCAAATTAAATGGAAGAGCCGTGATCAGTGCAGGGATGTTGATTAGCGCTTTTTTGCTCATGGGCGGTCGCTGTGATAATAACGGCGGACAAAATCCCGATGCCGGGCTTTATCATACTTATGCCGAAATCAACGACGAGCTGCATAAACTCGCTGCCGATCATCCGCCAATCGCCCGAGTCAGCTCGATTGGCAAATCCGTCGAAGGCCGCGATTTATGGGCGATTAAAATCAGCGATAACGTCACGCAAGACGAGCCGGAGTCGACGGTGGTTTTTGTCGGCGGGCATCATGCGCGCGAGTGGATTGCCGTCGACATGCCCTTTCTGCTCGCCAAATATTTTTTGAACCGATACGGCGCTGATACGACGATCACGCGAATCGTGAATCAAACGGAAATCTGGATTGTGCCGATGGTCAATCCGGACGGGCATCAATACTCCGTCACGACCCAACGGTTGTGGCGAAAAAATCGCCGCAACAACGGCGATGGAACTTTTGGCGTCGATCTCAACCGCAATTATGAATATGAATGGGGAGGACCCGGCTCTTCGGGAGATACGTTCTCGGACATTTATCGCGGTCCGGCGCCGTTCTCCGAGCCTGAAACGCAGGCGGTGCGCGATTTTTTGCAACAGCATCGCCCGCGCAGCTTGATTTCGTATCACAATTTTTCGCAGCTTATTCTTTATCCGTGGGGATATACCAATAATCCGGCGCCGGATGAACCGTTGCTGCAAAATCTTGCCGTCGCGATGGCCGATCGCATTCGCGTCGTGCATAACGTCACGTACACACCGGAGCAGAGCTCGGATTTATATCTCGCCAGCGGCGACACTACGGATTGGCTTTACGGCGCACTCGGCGTGCCGTGCTTTACTATCGAGCTGCGTCCGCGTTCGGCCTCGCCCGGCTTTGAATTGCCGGAAAGCCAGATCAACCCGACGTTTGAAGAGAATCTGCCGGCGGCGTTGTATCTGATCGATTGGTCGCTGCAATCGAATACCGTGACGTTGTGAAACCGTCGAATTTGTAAAAGCCATAAGGAATGTCATTTTCGGAAAAATCTTTTTGTTTGACTTTTTCCATTTCCCCGGCTACTTTTCGATATGTCCAATGTCCCGATGGTCTCCGTCATTATTCCCACGTTCAACCGCGCCGCTTTTTTGCGCGAGGCCATCGATTCCGTTCTTGCTCAAACCGAAAAAGATTTCGAGATCATCGTTGTCGACGACGGCTCGACTGATCATACTCGCGAGTTAGCCGCCGATTATGGCAGACGTATTCGTTGTTTTTTTCAGCCGAATGCCGGCGCTTCCGCGGCGCGCAATCTTGGCATTCGTCACGCCCAGGGCAAATTCATCGCATTTTTAGATTCCGACGATCTTTGGCTGCCGAAAAAATTGTCGCGCCAGATCGAGTGGATGCGCGCGCATCCGGAAATCATGCTGTGCTATACCGGGGAAATCTGGATTCGACGCGGCATGCGCGTCAATCAGAAAAAGATTCATGCGAAAGTCGGCGGCTGGATTTATCCGCTGTGCCTGCCGCGCTGTATTATCAGCCCTTCATCGGTTTTCATGCGGCGCGAGCTTTTTAATGTGATCGGCTTATTTGACGAGCAGTTGCCGATTTGCGAAGATTACGATCTCTGGCTGCGCGTGACCTCACAATTTGAAGTGGGATTCATTCCCGAACTTCTGATGGTGAAACGCGGCGGACATTCCGATCAGCTCTCGCAACGCGAGTGGGGCATTGATCGCTACCGCGTCACGGCATTAATAAAAATTTACGAGAGCGGCAAATTGAAAGAAACCTGGCAGCGCCTGACCGCCGAGATGATTGCCGACAAATGCAAAATTCTTGAAAACGGTTTTCGCAAACGGCAAAAAATACCAGAAGCCTCGTTTTATGCCGATTTGAAAGAGCGATTCCGATGACGAAGATGATCCACATTCATAACATTCTTTTTCCAACCGATTTTTCCGACACCTCGAGCGCCGCGCTCGGTTATGCATTGATGTTGGCGGATCGTTTTCAGGCGCGCCTCGTCATGCTGCACGCCGCCGGTCCCAATGAAAGCCCGCAGCGCTTGCGTTTCCCGGAAATTAATCCCGCCGCCGATGAATTGGAAGAAATTCTTGAAGATCAGTTGTCGCAAATTATCGGCGCCGAACCCACTCACAAGCTGCGCATCGATCGCGTCGTCCATCAAAACAACGATCCGGTTCAGGAAATTTGCGGTTATGTCGAGACGAATGATATCGATTTGATCATTATGGGAACGCACGGGCGCTCCGGGTTGAGCCATTTGTTCGCGGGCAGCGTTGCCGAGGAAGTCGTGCGCGGCGCCGGTTGTCCGGTCATGACGGTGCGAGCTTGCAAGCAAAGCGCCGAAGTCACACCGTATTTCGATATTTTGGTTCCGGTTGATTTTTCGCTTTACTCGCAAAAAGCTTTGCGATACGGCCTCACGTTGGCTCATCTTTTCGAGGCAAATTTGCATTTGCTGCACGTGCTCGACCAGCCGATTCACCCCGTGCATTACGGAATCGGCGAAGATTTATTGATGCGATTGAACCCGGAAGTTCCGAAAAGTTCGCATGAAGAGTTGCAGCGGCTCGTGGCTCGATCAAGCGCCGTCGAAGTCAAATGCCAAACTCACGTGCGCGAAGGCCGTGCCTACAGTGAAATCGTTCGCTTTGTCACCGAACAAGAATGCGATCTTGTGGTTATGGGCACGCATGGAATGAGCGGATTGGAACATTTTCTGCTCGGCGGGACGACTGAAAAAGTCATGCGCCACGCTTCCTGTCCGGTGCTGGCGGTGAAATTAAAGGAAAGGGACTTTGTGGGATAAAACGGAAAAAAGGATAAAATGATAAAAAGAAAGCTTCGAGCTCAGTTTTTGAAAAGCATTGGAGGGATGGCGGCAAAATAATTTTTTAATAACAAACTATCGTTCGCTGTCATGTGATTGGATTTCGATTCCGGCAAAAATGGTTTTTACCGGCAGCTCAAAATCAGGCAACAAATTCGGCGCGGTTAACGCGTCAGTAACGGTGTGTTTGCCTGCTGTGGTGCAAACTAACACTTCGCGCGTGCTGGTGATGACGACCCAAACGATCCTGGTTCCTTGCCGCAAATATTCGTCGACCTTTTCCATGGTGGTTTCAAAGCTGTCGGTAGGCGATAAAATTTCGACGGCCAGATCCGGAGCGATTGGCAAATAGCGAGTTCGATCTTTCGGCAAGCGCTGTGTGATTACAAAAGACACATCGGGAACGCGCGATTGATTTGAGCGTTCAGGCCAGAGACGATAATTTTCATCAGTTGTAACAACGCCCAATGGTTGCTTTTTTAAATAAATATAAATTTCCCCGGCGATTGTCGCTTGAATCACAGAATGGATATGGCTGGCCATTTTAAAAACCACCTTTCCGTTGTAAAGTTCGGCCGGCATCGGAAGCGACATTTTCTCTAATTCGCCAACCGTGACGTCGGTGCGTTGTTCGAGCGGCAAGTCCTGATCGATCGTTGCTTCGACCGTACGAGGTTTGGTGGATTCCACAAGTGTCGTCGACATGAATGACTCCGAAAGTGGTTTTGAAAATCAACGTGACTTCGTCGATTAACATACAAAATCCGATGAACAATAGCAATTAAAAAATCATCACCACCAGGCAACTCAATACAGGTCATTCAATGAAACACAAAGTTTTTATCGCCGACCGCGGCAACATGCGAAAAATTTATTTTCTTTTTGCTTTTTATCTTTTTATCTTTTTTTAACCCTATGTCCGTTGCCCAACATTTGCACATCAAACTTTCCGAATACGATCAACGCATCCGCACGTTTATTCCAAATTATGAAGAGATGCTCGACGAAGTTGCGGCGACAGTGGCGTTGATTGAAAAGCCGCAACCGGCGATTATCGATTTTGGCGTCGGCACTGGCGCGCTAGCCGCGCGTTGCCTTCGGATGGCGCCTACGGCTCGACTCACCGGCGTCGATTCCGATCCGGATATTTTAGCTTTGGCTCGCCGCCGTCTCTCGAAAAGACGTCTGGCGCCGCCGGCTTTGATTCATGGCAACTTTCTCGAAACGGCTCTGCCGCGCTGCGATGCCATCGTGGCCACGTTAGCCTTGCATCACATTCATGATGCCAGGCTCAAACAAAATTTCTACACGAAATGTTTTGCGACGCTGCATCGCGGCGGCATTTTCGCCAACGGCGATTGTTTCATGGCGGAAAATCCAAAACTGTCGCAGCGCTACATGAAAATTTGGGAAAAGCATTTGCGTCAATTCTACAAGGCGCGTGAGGCGAAAAATTTTTTTGCCGCCTGGGCAGGAGAAGATACGTACTTTCCATTGCGTCAGGAAATTGCGATGTTAACGACGGCTGGATTTGAAGTGGAAGTGGTTTGGCGACGCGCGCCGTTTGCGGTGTTAGTTGGACGAAAATTGTAACATCTGTAATTTTGTAAAAGATCATCAAAAATTCGCGAGGAGGAAACGCATGGAAAAACGACATCTGTCCAACTTAGGTGTTATCGCTGTTTTGTTTCTTTTCGCAGGGTTGGTCTCGGCACAAACACCGGACAAAGATCATGAGCCAAAACCGAGCGCGCTTGAAACGCAATTCGATTCCTGCATGAATCGTGACAATCTGCGCAACTGGATGAAACGCATGTCGGCGCGGCCGCATCATGTCGGCTCACCGTTCGATAAAGAAAACGCCGAGTTCATGCTGGCGCAATTTAAATCGTGGGGTTATGATGTAAAAATTGAAGAGTTTCATGTTCTCTTCCCAACGCCGAAAACCCGCGTGTTGGAAATGGTCGCGCCAATCAAATTCAAACCAACGCTTTTTGAGCCGGCATTCAAAGAAGATGCGACCTCCAATCAGATCAACGAACAACTTCCCATCTACAACGCCTATTCAATTGACGGCGAGGTGACCGGCGAATTGGTTTACGTCAATTACGGCGTGCCGAAAGATTACGAAGAGCTGGAGCAGCGCGGCATCGCCGTGAAAGGCAAAATCGTCATCGCGCGTTACGGCGGCTCGTGGCGCGGCATCAAGCCGAAAGTCGCCGCGGAACACGGCGCGATTGGATGTTTGATTTATTCCGATCCGCGTGACGATGGATATTATCAGGGCGACGTTTATCCCAAAGGCGCGTATCGCAACGAGCGCGGCGCGCAACGCGGCTCGGTCTCGGACATGCCGCTTTATCCCGGCGACCCATTAACGCCCGCGATTGGCGCGACAAAAGAGGCGAAACGCTTGCCGATTAAGGAAGCGCCGACTTTAACGAAAATTCCGGTGATGCCGATTTCTTATGCCGACGCCAAACCGTTGTTGGAATCACTCGCCGGTCCACTGGCGCCGGAGTCATGGCGCGGCGCGCTTCCGATTACTTACCATCTCGGCCCCGGTCCGGCCAAAGTCCATCTCAAGCTCGAATTCAATTGGGATATCAAACCGCTTTATAATGTCATCGCCAAAATTTCCGGCAGCGAATATCCGGACGAATGGATCATTCGCGGCAATCATCACGACGCGTGGGTGAATGGCGCCGACGATCCCATCAGCGGCATGGTCGCAACGATGGAAGAAGCGCGCGCCATCGGCGAGTTGATTAAGTCGGGATGGAAACCGAAACGCACGATGGTTTATTGCGCGTGGGACGGCGAAGAGCCTGGCTTGCTCGGTTCAACTGAGTGGGCGGAAGCGCATGCCGATGAATTAAAAAACAAAGCGGTGATTTACATTAACTCGGATTCCAATGGCCGCGGCTTCCTCGGCGTCGGAGGTTCTCACACGTTGGAAAAATTCATCAATGGCGTTGCGCGCGATGTCATCGATCCGCAGAAAAAGATCAGCGTTTCGGATCGCGTCCGCGCGTTGCGCATCATCAATGGCAGTCTGGAAGATCGGAAGGAAGCGCGCGATCGCCATGATCTGCGAATTTACGCGCTCGGCTCCGGTTCCGACTACACGCCGTTTTTGCAGCATCTCGGCATTGCGGCGTTGAATATCGGTTACGGCGGCGAAGACGGCGGCGGCTCATATCATTCCATCTACGATTCCTTCGATCATTACACGCGCTTCGCCGATCCGGATTTTGCTTATGGCATTGCGCTCGCGCAAACCGCCGGCCGCGCGGTGATTCGCCTGGCGGACAACGACCTGCTGCCATTCGAGTTCATGAATTTTGCCGAAACCGTTTCGCGATACGCCAAAGAAGTGATGAAGCTGGCGGATGACATGCGTGAGGAGACCGAAGAAACCAATCGGCGCATTAAAGACAGGACCTTCGAAGCGGCGGCTGATCCGACGAAAACTTATGTTGCGCCGAAATCTAAAGAGGCCGTGCCTTTCCTTAATTTTGCGCCGCTGCAAAATGCCGTTGCCAGAGTACAAAACAGCGCACGGAATTATGAGCGTGCTGCTGGCGCTGCTTCGAACGGCAAATCCATTCCGGTCGAAAAGAAAAAAGCGCTGAATGCGGTTTTGATGAACATGGAACGCGCGCTCACCAATAGCGCCGGATTGCCGCGGCGCCCGTGGTTTGTTCATCAAATTTATGCGCCCGGATTTTATACCGGCTATGGCGTGAAAACTCTGCCGGCGGTGCGCGAAGCGATTGAGCAGCGCAACTGGCCGGAAGCCAATGCGCAAATCGTCGTCGTGGCGCAAACGCTGGAACGTTTTGCCAACGACGTCGAGCGGGCAACGATTATTCTTACGGAAGCCACCGATTAAGTAAAATAGGATTGCCAATTTTATTGACCGGTCACTGCGAGTGACCGGTCATTTTTTTTGAAACCTCCCAGCGGCGGTATTTTTCTCGATGCTTTGGACGTGGTCAAACAAAAAGACGAGGTGAGAAAAATTTTGGGCTACCTGCCGCAGGAATTTGGCGTGTATCCCAAAGTGGAAAAAATATGAAGCTTCATTGACGACGAGGTTTTACAAGCTTACCAACGCGCCGGCAATTTACCCCGCGGTGAAATTACCAAAAAGTCAAACGCTTTCCTTCTGTTCTCTTCGACTGAAGCGATTTCAGCTCTTGCATTTTTGAAATTGTTTCGGCTTTTACAAAAGTGCGGGAAGTCGAATCGCCTTCATACGAATTTCGATTGTTTTTATTCGTAATGCCTTGCGGTTGGCGTTTTGCCTCTACGCATTCCTGGCTCATGAACGTATATATCTGATGTTAAATAGCGATTATATCTTGTCGCGTCAATGCTTCAACCGGCGGTCATCAAAAAAACGAACCGCGTGTCTTGTGGTGACACAGAGTCTGTCTCATCGCAAGGCGCGCCTTTTTATCGGCGCTGAAAATTTAGCGGCGAGATGCGATGAGCAAGCAATTTTATATTAGCAGCAAGCTTTTTGATTGGCTGCGGCTAACGGCACAAAGCTTGCTGAAATTTTGTCGATTTGGACAAGTATTAAAGTTAATAAAGTAAAGTAATGAAGAAATTTTTTCTCGTGGGATCGAACAGAGGGCATCAACAAACGGCGCCATGAAAAACGAACTTTCGGAAACGCTTAAGCCGCAGCTTGTTCCGGTTGGGGCGCACCGGCAGATTTTGCGAAACGGTATTTCGATAAACTTGACGCCTGCCGATCCGGTGGAAACTCGGATCGGTTCGGCGAACGGACTTTTTCGCAAAGCCGCTCTGCAGCGCTATCATCTCGTCGTCAAGCCGCTGATCAACGCGCCGCTTTTGGGCAATTCTCGATTGGAACGGCAGCAGGTTAAAAACACCAGCGACCTGCGCTTGTTCCGTCAGAAACTCAAAAGCGAATGGCTGATCGCGCCGTTTTTTCTGTTCGGGTCGCTGGCGATTATTTTATTGGCGCCGGAGAAGCTGGTAAAAAAAATTACGGCGCCGTTTACTAAAGCCGATTTTTGGGATCAATTCGGCAAGCGCTCGCTGGATTTTGCCGGCGCCCTTGCCGGATTTATTTTCTCTTCGATTTTTTTTATGATCGTGCCGTTTCTCATCAAAATGGATTCCAAAGGCCCGGTGTTTTACGGCCAGCAGCGCGCCGGCTTGAATTATCGCAAACGCGATCGCCGGCAGGTCAATATCGCCGTGGCGCACGATCGCCGCGCCGGTGAGCGCCGGCAGCAGGATTTGTTTGGCCGGCCGTTTACGGTTTATAAATTTCGCACGATGAAAGCCGACGCGGAAAGACAAAGCGGCGCAGTGTGGGCGCAGAAAAATGATCCGCGCGTGACGCGCATGGGCCGCATTTTGCGCTTCATTCACGTTGATGAGATTCCGCAGTTTTTCAACGTGCTTTGCGGTGAAATGAGTCTGGTGGGGCCGCGCCCGGAACGGCCGCAAATCATGGCCAAACTGCTTGGAGATATTCCGCAGTTTCCCGAGCGGCTGCAGGTCAAGCCCGGCATTACCGGCATCGCGCAAATTTATTGCGGCTATGATACGACGATTGACGATGCGCGCGAAAAATTGCGCTACGATTTGATGTACGTTGAAAATTCGACGTTCAAATACGACGTCGCGATTATGCTGAAAACGCTGTGGATGATCGTCAACGGCCGCGAAGTGGTGAAATCTTAAGTTGGATATCATAGAATTCATTGACCGGTCGCCAGCATTCCGTTGATTGGCGTTGGAATAAATAAACGACCGGTCAATTGTTGGCGACGAGCTGATTTTGTTCAGACCTGGAGGTTTAGAGATGCTGCCCCACCTTTGGTTGTGCTGCGAGGGCGGACAACAAAAAGAGATCTCTGAAAGCTCAATTAAAAGGATAACAAAGCATTTGTATTTTCGCGGTGGTCTTTTTTGGCTGATGGCAATCGGCTTCATGTTCAACGAGGCGCAGCTTGCAACGGCGCAGTCTCCAGCTTACTCTGCCGAGTTGTTGCCAAATTCGGTTCGCCCGGACGGCGCCGGCGTCGAGGCGCGCATTCAAATTCTAACCCGTCCCATCGGCGCGCTGGTTTTTCTGGACGGTGAATATTCGATGACGGGCCGCACGCCTTACACGGTAGCGTATTTCCTGAAAGGTCCCTATCGCATTCGCGCCACCAGGCCGGGATATGAAAATTGGGAAACGGATTATACGTTCAACGGACAGGGCGACGATAAGCTCTCGATCAAGCTGAAGCCGAAGACGCGCTATAAAGCGCTGCTATGGTCGGCGATCTTTTCCGGCGCCGGCCAGGTTTACAGCGATCACAAAACGCGCGGGTTTGTCATCCGCTTGATGCAATTTAGCGCGGCCGGCGTTTCGCTTTATCAGCATTTCAAATATAACGATGCTCTGGATGATTATAACACGGCTTTGAAGAATTTTCAAGCGAGCCAAAAAGCTCAAGATGGCCAGACGGATTTGATCGCGCAGGTGCGAGCGCGCAAAGCGGATCTGGACGATGCCTATGAAATCCGCAAAGGTTGGTTGGCGGTTACCGGTTTGATTTATGCCTATAATTTA
>Ga0247727_10002236_pt1 | contig 44635 bp, 53 predicted proteins | sample WisWelCaveWW1625_FD_202498 | JGI IMG/M metagenome (GOLD analysis project Ga0247727, IMG submission 202498) | Biofilm microbial communities from Wishing Well Cave, Virginia, United States - WW16-25 | ecosystem: Environmental > Aquatic > Deep subsurface > Groundwater > Cave microbial mat | place...
CCTTCCTTCCGCTTCTGGTAGGCGTCCAGCTCCTGGTTGCTGTAGAGCCAGGCCGACTCCTTGCCCACCTGCACCCGGTACAGCGGCGGCTGGGCGACGTACAGGTACCCGCCGTCGATCACCTCGCGGTAGTAGCGGAAGAAGAACGTCAGGAGCAGTGTCCGGATGTGGGCGCCGTCGACGTCGGCGTCGGTCATGATGACGACGCGGTGGTAGCGCAGCTTCGTCAGGTCCATCTGTTCGCCGAAGCCGACGCCCAGCGCCGTGATCACCGCCCGCAGCTCCGTGTGCGAGAGCATCTTCTCCAGCCGCGCCTTCTCGACGTTGAGGATCTTGCCGCGCAGGGGCAGGATGGCCTGGAAGCGCCGGTCGCGCCCCATCTTCGCCGTGCCGCCGGCGGAGACGCCCTCGACGAGGTAGAGCTCGCAGTTCTCCGGGTCGCGGTCGGAGCAGTCGGCCAGCTTGCCGGGCAGGTTCGTGCCGTCCAGCAGCCCCTTGCGCACGACTAGGTCGCGCGCCTTGCGCGCGGCCTCGCGCGCGCGAGAGGAAGTGATGCACTTATCGATGATCTTGCGGCCTTCGGAGGGGTGCTCCTCCAGATAGATGTTGAGCTCCTCTGTGACGACCGACTCCACCTGGCCCTTCACCTCCGGGTTGCCCAGGCGCGTCTTCGTCTGGCCCTCGAACTGCGGCTCGGCCAGCTTCACGCTGACGACGGCGACGAGCCCCTCCCGGACGTCCTCGCCGGTGAGGTTGGGGTCGTCGTCTTTGAGCATCTTCTGTTTGCGGGCGTAGTCGTTGATGACGCGGGTGAGGGCAGAGCGAAAGCCGGTGAGGTGGCTACCGCCGTCGATGGTGTTGATGCAGTTGGCGAAGGCGAAGGCGGCTTCGGAGAAGCCGCTGTTGTACTGCAGCGCGACCTCGATCGCCGTGCCGGCGTGGGCATCCTCGCCGTTGGCCTCGCGCTCGATGTAGATCGGGCGGGGGTGGATCACTTCGCGGTCGCGGTTGAGGTGGCGGACGAAGCTGGCGACGCCTCCTTCGAAGAAGAAGTTGATCTCTTCGTCGTGGCGCTCATCGACAAACTGGATCCAAACGCCCTTTGTCAGATAGGTGACCTCACGGAAGCGCTGGGCGAGCATCTGAAAATCGTAGTCGAGGGTCTGGAAGACGGTGCTGTCCGGCAGGAACGAGACGATGGTGCCGGAGCCCTTGCCGGACGGCCCTTTGCCGTTCCCGTACGGGTAGAGCGACTGCTTCACGTCCTGCACCGGTGTCTTGGCGGCGCCGCGTTCGTACTCCTGGCGGAAGATCTTGCCGTCGCGGTGGACCTCCACCCACATCTCCTCGGAGAGGGCGTTCACGACTGAGGCGCCGACGCCGTGGAGGCCACCCGAGACCTTGTACACCTGCCCGCCGAACTTGCCACCGGCGTGCAGGTACGTCATCACCGTCTCGAGCGCGGACTTGCCGGTGCGGGGATGTTTGTCGATGGGGATGCCGCGGCCGTTGTCGCGCACCAGGACGTGGCCGTCGGCCTGGATGGTGATCCAGATGTGGTCGCAGAAGCCGGCCATCGCTTCGTCGATGGCGTTGTCGACGATCTCGACGATGAGATGATGGAGGCCCCGCTGGTCGGTGCTGCCGATGTACATGCCGGGGCGGCGGCGGACCGCCTCCAGCCCCTCCAGCACCTGAATGTCGCGAGCGGTGTAGTCGCCGCCGTTTTGGGTGGTCTTGGTCTTAGCTGCGGTCTGCGTTCCTTGTCGAGGCATCGTCCTCCAACTGGCTAGGCGTCCTGCTGACCGAGGCGTCTACGCGCGCCCTTTGAACCGAGACCGACGTGTCCCGCCGGTCCCGCTAGGGCACGAGATGGCGGAGACGGTCTGGCCGCATTGAAGCTAGGCTCAGTCTACCACAGATACGAGTTAGACAGAATGTGAGCGGCGTCGTTCTGGCCGCCAGGGGCGTTATACTGCCGAGCGAACCGCTCCGTCTGGTGCGGAGGAGAACATATGCGCTGGCTGAGAGGCCCGTTCGATGACGCGCTGCGGCGCTTCGGCTTCGGCGGCGGGCTCGTCCCGCGCGAGCCGGTGAGTCTGCGACCGATCGCCGTCGTCCGCAACCACGTGCTGGGGCCGCGGCCGGACGGCTGGGAGAGCGTGCGTTCTGATCTGATCGTGCGCGAGGACCTGGCCCCGGCCCTCGACGGTCTCGACGCCTACTCGCACCTGATCGTCATCTTCGTCTGCCACCTCGTGCCCGAGGACGCGAAGGTGCTCTCGCTCCGCCCCCGGGGCGACCTGCGGCTGCCGGAGCAGGGCGTGCTGGCCACGCGCAGCCAGCTCCGCCCGAACCCGCTAGGCGTCGCCGTGGTGCCGCTGCAGCGGCGGCGGCGGAACGTCCTGCGGGTCCAGGGCCTGGACGCCATCGACGGCACGCCGGTACTCGACATCAAGCCCTACATCCCGCACTACGACAGCGTCCCGGACGCCCGCCTGCCGGAGTGGATCGCCCAGTCGGCGCCGCCTTCGCCGTGAGGCCGCGCCTGGCGCTCGAAGCCGTCTTCGCCCGCCTCGACGCGGCGTACGACTACTCGGGCTGGCACTGGCAGGCCGGCACGCCGCCCGACTACGTCTGCCTCAGCGCGCTCCTGGTCCAGCACACGAGCTGGGCGAACGTCGAGCGGGCGCTGGAGCGGCTGCGAGCGGCCGGCGCGCTCTCGCTCGTCACGGTGCTCCGTTTGTCCGAAGATGAGCTGGCGGAGCTGGTGCGTCCCGCCGGCACGCCGCGGGCGAAGGCTCGGCGGCTGCAGACGCTCGCCCGGCTCGCCGCCGACCACGGCGGCCTCGACCGGCTGCTGGCGCTGCCGTCGGGGCAGCTGCGAAGCCTCCTGCTCGCCACCTACGGTATCGGGCCGGAGACGGCGGACGCCATCCTGCTCTACGCCGCCGGACGTCCCGCCTTCGTGCACGACGCCTACGCTGGCCGCCTCTTCCGCCGCCTCGGCCTGGGGCCGGAAGGCAGCGACTCCTACGCGACGTGGCAGCGCTGGTTCGAGGCGGCGCTGCCGCCGGAGGTGGGGGCGTACCGGCGCTACCACGGCCTGATCGTCCTCCACGGCAAGTCGACCTGCCGCCCCCGCCCGCGCTGCGCCGGCTGCTGCCTGCTGGACGTGTGCCCGACGGGGCGGGAGGGCGCAGCGATCACGCCGGCGCTATCGGAGCCTCTCTGAGATAGAGATTTCCTCAACAACCCCCGCCAAAGCCCCGGCCACAGGGCCATCAACGGTCACCCAGAGATGAATGAAGCCTATTCCCTCCGTGTTGAAAATTGCCGTGTGGCCGCTGTCGGTCTTGATCAGAATACCTAGATCGGCCATGGCGACGGGTGGAGTAGGTCTGGCTCCTTCGTTCGGGTGCGTTAGAACGGGACCCCAGGCTGTACCTTCTGGCAGAACCACGTCATCCAAGACTTGAACTGGACCAACAGCATGCGGGCCGTCGAATGAAACGGCGGTGGTTAGTACTAAGATCTGAGTGATTGTGCCCAGACTCTCTCCCAAAATCCTGAGTTCTGTCGCGAGGAGGTTCTCTCTGCTAGGCGAGTGCAGCTGATACATGGCGACAGGCCCTTCATAGACCTTGGGCCTGTGAATGTGAGCTCCCGGAATCTCGGGTGTGGGAGTGAATACCTCCTCGATCGCCAGGATGATCTCCCGACTCTCCGAATACACAGACGCGGACACGTAGGGTGCCTGTCGGTCCTCCGCTGACACTCGATCTAACGGCCTGCCAATCAGGCTGTTCAGAATGAGAGCCTCCGCCGGTGTTAGATGAACCTCATGTGGGGCGTCACCCATGGTATGCCTCCCCTGCTAGCTTATGCTCGTAGCACTGGGCTGTCTAGCAAAGCGTTTGTCGCCGCGCCGCGCCTCGTGGTAGCCTGCCGACGGCATGGCCGCGACGACCGCCGCTCCCCAGCTCCGCACGCTGCCCGACTACCTACGCTCCGGCCTGCGACTGGTCTTCGTCGGCACGAACCCGGGTGAGCTCTCGGCGCGCGCTGGCCACTACTACGCGCGCAAGTCGAACCACTTCTGGCCGCTGCTGCGCGAGGCGGGCTTCGTGCCGGCGTCGTTCTCGTGCGAGGACGACGCTAGCGTCCTCGAGCATGGCATCGGGCTGACGGACCTCTGCAAGCGCCCGACCGCTGGCGTCAACGGCCTGTCGTGCGACGAGATGGCGGCGGGCGCCGTCGCGCTGCGGACGAAGCTCCGGCGCTTCCGCCCGCGCGTCGTCTGCTTCAACGGCAAGGCGGCGTTCGAGGGGTACGCCGGGCGCCGCTGCGACTTCGGGCTCCAGCTGGAACGCGTCGAAGGGGCGCTGGCGTTCGTCGTGCCGTCGACCAGCCCCCGCGTCACGGCGTACACCCGCGCCGGCCGGCTGCCCTACTTTATCGAGCTGAAGCGCCTCGTCGAGCAGGAGGCGCTGCGATGACCGCGACGCCCGCCCCGGCGGCCGAGCCGTCGGCCTGGGAGCTGCCGGTCTTCTCCGAGCGCCTGTCGGAGCTGCTGGACCTGATGTTCAAAGGCGAGGCGCCCAACGCCGGCCACTTCTGCGGGACGTGCTACACCCCCATCGACCGCAGCCGCGAGCGCTGCGGCCACTGCGGGCGCTCCGTGGGCCAGCGGCCGCCGGTCGAGCGCGTGCCGGCGGAGGTGATCGAGATATACCGGCGTCTGCGCCGCCGCGAGAGCCTGGTGGTCAACGGCTTCGCCTACGCCGGGCTGATGCTGGGCGTCGCGATCTTCATCGGTCTGTTTTACGCGATCTTCAGCGCCGGCGCCGGCATCTGGTGGTACGTGGGCGACATCGTCCTGCTGTTCGTGCTGGCGCGGGTGCTGGCGGGGCTGCTCGGCGGCGTTGTCGGCGACGACGTGGGCTACCGCTACGCCCGCCGCAAGCTGATCGTCGAGTGGCAGACGTACGAGGCGGAACGCGATGCCTGACGGGTCGACCATCGAGCGGCTCCGCGAGCTGATGCAGCGGCACTGCTTCTCCTACGGCGACTTCACCCTCACGTCCGGCCAGCGCAGCAAGTATTACTACAACGGCAAGCGGGTGACGCTGCGCCCCGACGGCGCGCGGCTCGTCGGCGAGGCGCTGGTCGACGTAGCGCTGGCGTCCGGCGCGGAGGCGGTGGGCGGGCCGGAGCTGGGCGCCGTGCCCATCGCGATGGCCACCAGCCTGGCGAGCCTCTCACGCGCGCGAGGCCTCGCGGTCTTCGTCGTGCGCCGCGAACAAAAGGAGCACGGCGCCCGCGAACGCGTCGCCGAGCCGGCGGGCGACGACGGCGGCGACGTGTTGGCGCCCGGCCGGAAGGTGGCGATCGTCGAGGACACGATCACCACCGGCAGCTCCGTCGCGAAGGCGATCGAGGCGGTCGAGGCGCTCGGCTGCGAGGTGGCGCTCGTCGCGGTGCTGGTCGAGCGGCCGGAGGGCGGGGCGGACGCGCTGCGGGCCAGGGGCTACGACGTCGTCTCGCTCTTCCGCACCGACGAAGAGGGTCGCCTCTCCGTCAACGAAGACTACCTGCGTCGGCTAGAGGCAGCGCGGACGGCCGCCCGGTAGGGGCGGGCCTCAGACCCGACCCTACGAATCTCCCTCGATCACCCAGACCGCCTGGCGTCGTACAGACACCGAGACGTCCTTGCGCCGGTCGAGGCCGAGGCGGAAGTAGACGTAGGCGGGCAGCTCGATCTCCAGGTCGTAGGCATTCGCGTCGAGCGGCCGTTCGTCTGCGACGGCCCTCACCCCCGGCCCCTCTCCCTCAAGGGAGAGGGGTGGCCCGCCGGAGGCGGGTCGGGGTGAGGGATCGCCCTGCCTTCCGTGTTCCATTGGTCCACGGTCACCGCCCGTCAGGCGCAGGAACAGGCGGTACGTCTCCGCGTGGATGCGCTCTTCGACGATGCGGCCGCAGAGCAGGTTCTGGCGTGGCTCCGGGTTGCGGTCGGGCCGGACGATCATGAGCTGGGTCGGCCGGATGCAGACGTCGACCGGCGTACCCGGCGCGAGCGGGCGCGGCGGCGCTTCGAGGACGCGGCCGCGCCAGTCGATGCGCAATTTCTCCTCGTCGACCGAGAGGACGGCGCCGCGCAGCACGTTGCGCGTGCGCACGAACTGCGCCACGCGCCGGCTGGCCGGGCGGTAGAAGACGTCCTCGCGCGGGCCCTCCTGGAGGACCAGCCCGCCGTCGATGACGCACATGCGCTGGCCCAGGAGGAACGCATCTTCCAGGTCGTGCGTGACGACCACGGTCGTCACGCCGGTGCGGCGCTGGAGGGCGACCAGTTCGTCGCGCAGCTCGGCGCGGATGCCGCTGTCGAGCGACGAGAATGGCTCGTCCAGCAGGAGCGTGTCCGGACGGAAGGCAAGCGCCCGGGCGAGGGCGACGCGCTGCTGCTGGCCACCGGAGAGCTCGCGCGGGCGGCGGCGCTCCAGGCCGTCCAGCGCCATCAGCGCCACCATCTCGCGCACGCGCGCCGAGCGTTCGGCGGGCGTGTAGCCGCGCAGCCCGTAGGCGATGTTCTCCTCGACCGTGAGGTGGGGGAAGAGGGCGTAGCGCTGCGGCACGTAGCCGACGCGTCGCGCCTGCGGCGGAAGCGTGACGCCGCCCTCCGAATCGAACAGCAGGCGGCCATCCACGGCGATGCGGCCGGCGTCCGGTCGCGCGATGCCGGCGATGCACTGGAGGGTGAGACTCTTGCCGGCTCCGGACGGGCCGAAGAGCACCAGCATCTCGTCGCCGGCGCGGAAGGCGATGTCCAGCGAGAAGCCGGGCAGTCGCCGGCGGAGGTCGACCTCAAGCATAGCCGGGGCCCGGGCTGCGGCCGAGCAGCAGCTTGAAGATGAAGAGCACGGCGAACGACAGCACCACCAGGACGCCTGCCAGCACCAGCGCCGCGGTCGTGTCCTGCGCGAGGGCGGTGTAGATCGCCAGCGGCATCGTCTGCGTCCGGCCGAGCGTGTTGCCGGCGAAGACGATCGTCGCGCCGAACTCGCCCAGGGCGCGCGCCCAGGCCATCACCGCGCCCCCCAGCAGGGCGGGCCGGGCCAGCGGCGCCGTCACGCGGAAGAACGTCTCGAGCCGGGAGCGGCCCAGCGTGGCTGAGACGCGCTCCAGCTCCGGGTCGACCGCCTCGAAACCGGCCTTCGCTGCCTTGATGTACAGGGGCGAAGCGACGAACACCTGCGCCAGCACGACGGCCGTCGTCGTGAAGGCGAGGCGGACGCCGAGGGCGTCGAGCGCGCCGCCCAGGATGCCCTCGCGCCCGAAGGCCATGAGGAGCGCGATGCCGGCGACGGCGGGCGGCAGCACCATCGGCAGGTCGAGCAGCGTGTCGATCAGGTCGCGGCCGGGGAAACGCCGTCGCGCCAGCAGCAGCGCGACCGGCGTCCCCAGCGCGATGATCACGCCGAGGCTCATCGCCGTCGTGACGAAGCTGAGGCGCAGCGCCTCGGTGACGACGGGCCGGTCCAAGTAGTCGCGCAGGTCGTCCTGCGGCAGCACGCGGACGAAGATCGCCGCCAGCGGCAGGAGCAAGAAGACGAGGAGCACCGCCGCGGCGCCGCCCAGCAGCAGCGTGTCGGCCGTTGGGCGCGGCAGAGCGAAGCGCGGGCGCGCGGACGCCTCCATGGCGTCATCTTACCCCAAGGAAGCCATGCTCCATGAAGATGCGCTGCGCGGCGTCCGACGTCAGGAAGTCGACGAAGTCGCGCGCCAGGCCTGGCCGGTCCGATCCCTTGACGGCGGCCGCCAGGTAGGCGACCTCGGGCTGGTAGCGGCCCGCGATTTCGATGATGGTGGCGCCGGCCTCCTCCAGACGAGCGCGATCGGTTGCGTAGACGAAGGCGGCGTCGGCTTCGCCCAGCTCCACCTTGCCGACGACCGCCTCGGCGTTCTCCTCTTCGGAGACGATGTTCGCGCGAACGCGCTCGGCGAAATCGTCGCCGTACTCGATGGCGAGCGCGGCGAGCGCCCGGTGCGCGTAGCTGCCCAGCGGTACCGCCTCGCCGGCCGTGACCAGTCGCAGGCCGGGCATCGATAGGTCGGCCAGCGTTGCTACCTCGCCCGGGTTGCCCTCAGCGACCGCGACGACGAGCCGGTTGCCGGCGAAGGACACCGGCTCGCCCTCGACGAGGCCGCCGTCGACGAGGAGCGCCACCTGCGCCCGGTCAGCCGAGACGAAGACGTCGGCCGGCGCGCCCTGCTCGATCTGGAAGCGGAGCTGCTGAGAGGCGGCGAAATTGAAGGTGATATCCACGTCGCCGCCCTCCGCCTGGAAGCCGGCCGCGACCTCCTCCAGCGCGGCCCGCAGCGAGACGGCGGCGAAGACGCTGAATTCGTCGTCGTCGCCGCCGCAGGCGATGCCGGCGGCGAGCAGGACGGTTAGGAGCAAGACAGTCGGGCGCATCGTGCGATACTATCAGCTACCAGCAGACAGCGCGAGAGGAATGAAGATGGCCATCGTCGGCGCGATCGAGGCGGAGCTCCAGGGCTCGAGCGAGTACGTCACTGGCGGTATCGGCCCGTTTTTCAAAGCGGAGCGAGTAGAGGCGCCGTTCGGGGTTGGGGAGTTCCTATCGCGGGCGCTGCGCGGCTTCCGACGGGTGGGCGACTTCGGCGTGGCCAACCTGTTCGTTGACGAAGAGGACCTCCTGCTGGATCAGGAGGACGAAATCGGCCTGGACGAGGCGCTGGCGCTGGTGGAGGAGCAAGCGTTCGAAGAAGCGGCGGCGTTCACGGTCACCTTGACCTCCGAAGATGAAGCGCTGGCCTACATCTTCACCGTGGACGGGAGCAGCGACCACGAGCTCGGCGAGCCGTCGTTCACGGTGCTGGTTGCTGCAGAGCCGCTCGAGTCGCCGCTGGACGACGAGGACGCGGCCTCGGTCGAACAGGAGCCGGAGGAAGCGCTCGCCGAGGAAGACGCGTTCGCCGACCCGGACGAGCCCGGCGATGCCGGGGCGGACGAGCTGAGCCAGGTGGAGGCGTTCCTGGAGAAGCTGCGCCGCGCGCTTGACAGTGAGCTGGCGCTGCGCGATCCCGAGGTGCGCGTCTGGTGGGAGGATGCCCCCGACCCGCGGCTCCAGGCCGCCCCAATCCCGGACGCGCCTGGTCTGTAGCATAACGCTAATCGGCGTGGTGAACGACGGGGGTGCAGGGGGCAGGGCTCCCTGCCGGGGGGTCTGGGGATGTCCCCCAGATTCACCACACAGCACTGGGCGGGTGGGTGGGGACGAATGACTTCGCTTCTTGGACTTCTTGAGCGCTCTGCCGGCGCATGTGCGCTAGCTCTTAGCTGACAGCGGCTTGCGTGGGCGCGCCACACTCGGCGCAAAACTTCGTCTCGTCGCTGAGTTGGGCGCCGCACTTGCTACACGTGCCCGGCGATGGCATCGATGCCTGGGCGCGAAGCTCGTCCGGCGGCTCCTCCGGCTCCTTGCTCGCCTTGCGGAACTCCCGGATGCTCTTGCCGATGGCGCCTCCCACCTCCGGCAGCCGCCCGACGCCGAAGATAATGACGACGATAGCCAGGATGATGAGGCCCTCCATGGGCCCAATCCCGGGGAGACCGACAGCGAACATCGCCCACCTCCGTTCCTTGAGGGCGGTTCCAGCGTAGCACCGGCCTGAGAACGCGTCAAGAAGGCCCGACCGCTACCCGGCGCCCCGGCCGGAGGTCGTCTCAGCGGCTGATGGCATCTCGATTGGCCGCTATCGCGGGTCGCGGCGCATGGTCCAGTAGTGCGGCCCGCCCCCGGAGATGTCGGCCTCCACCACCACGTCGAAGCCGTGCTTCTGGTAGAAGGGAACGTTGCGCGTCTTCATCGTCTCCAGATAGCAGCGCCGCCCGGCCTCGTCCGCTCGGGCGAGGATCGGCTGGATGAGGGCGCCACCGACGCCCTGCCCCTGCCGCGGCGGATCGACGCCGAGGATGAACAGGTACCAGTGGTCCGGCTGCACGTCACGATGGTGCAACTCATCCAGATGGGACACCGCGGCCATGAAGCGCCCGAAGGCCTCGTCGCCCATCTTCGCCGGAGCGTCCAGCATGCCCGCCTCGCCCATGCGCTCTTCGGTGAGCTCGGTCTCGTTGGGTGGGAGCCAGCAGGCGTTGCCCTCTACCTGTCCCGGCGTCGTGTAGACCTCGCCGAACAGGTGGCTATACCGGGCCCCGCACCCCGCAGCTCATGAACCAGGGGAGCACCACTCGGCGCTGCTCTTCGTCGGGCAGGATGTACAGCAGCAGGGGGTCGTCGAAAAACGCCCGGCTCAGCACCGCCCCGGACTCGTCGATCTGGCCGTCCGTCATTCGCAGGGGTTCCAAAATCGCCGGCATGGTCGCCTCCTCTCGCGTAGTGGGCGCAGCGTACCACAGCGCCGGCTGGCGTGACTAGCCTACCGGCGTTACGAGCGCTGGCTGCCCGTGCCCATCTCTGTTCGTGTGTGGCAGGCCATCCTGGTAGAACCGTCACCGTTTGGATCTTCCGTGAGTCGTGGAGGTGAGTCTTCTCGAATGTGGCCTACCCAGCCCCTCGTCTTCGCAGCGCAAGCCAGGCGGCACCCACAACGAGGATGCCCACGGACGCGGCGACGACCAGGCAGCGGTCCGGCTTTCGCTGCCGGATCGAACTGAAACAGGTGCCGCGCCGCTGCGGCAGTTCGGCGATGCCGCCCATCGAGGCCGGCGTCAGCCCGGCGAGGGCCAGGGTCGGTGTCAGCGTGGGAGGCTTCACGTCGGCGCAGGTTGGCTGCGAGCAATGGAGGATCTCGCCCTCCGGTGCAGTCCAGATTGGCGGGGGTTAGGCGGGGCCGGTGCCTAGGACGATACCACATTTGCCACCCTGCCTGGTAAGGCCATTGGCTGGCTTCCGGGTGCACCTTCACTGAGACCTCATGCCACCTTCATAGGGACTTCATCCGTGTACGCGATGCTGGGTGCATCGGAACGTACGATAGAGCGAAAGGAGCCTCTCATGAAGCCACGAATCAGACGCTACTGGATCGGAGCGCCGCTAGCCGTGTTGCTGCTGGCGGCGGGCGCGGTGCTGGCGACATCGCAGTTCACGTCCGCGGAACGATCCGCCGCGCCGGAGTCCGCCAGCGGCGACTGCGTCAAGATACCGCAGCCGCCTTTGGGCGATCTGGCCGGCCTCCCGATAGCACCGGACAGCGAACGAGTCGACCTCTGCGTGCCGTCGTTCTCAAACCCGACGGAGATCACCAACCCGCTCTTCCCCGTCAGCGATGTCCCTTCATCGCTCCAGCTGGGCACGGTTGACGGCCTGCCCTTCCGGGCCGAGGTCATCCTCCTGCCCGACACCAAGGTCATTCGCTGGAACGGCCAGCGAATCGAGACGCGCGTCTCCCAGTACTCCGCCTACCTGGACGGGCGCATCCACGAAGTCGCGCTCGATTTCTACGCTCAGGCCGACGACGGGTCGGTCTGGTACTTCGGCGAGGACGTGTTCAACTACGAGGACGGCGTCGTCGCCGACCTGGATGGCACCTGGCTCGCCGGCAAGGATGGCCCGGCGGCGATGATCATGCCGGCCAACCCTCAGGTCGGTGATGTCTACCGGCCCGAGAACGCCCCCGGGTTCGTCTTCGAGCAGGTGGTTGTCCAGGCCATCGGCGAGACGGTGACTGGCGGCCCGCGCGGTCTTGTCAGTGGCGCGATCCGCGTCGAAGAGCTCCACATGGACGGCGGCACGGAAGAGAAGACGTTTGCCCCCGGCTACGGCGAGTTCACGACGGGTTCCGGCAGCAATATCGAGACGGTCGCCCTAGCCGTGGCGACGGACGCTCTCTCGTCGCCCACGCCGGTCGCGCTGCAGACGCTGCACTCGGGCGCCGGCGACATCTTCGCGGCCGGCGACTGTGGCTCGGCATCGGCAACGTTGGTCACCATGACCAGCGCCTGGGCCGCCTTCCAGGCGGCGGGCGGCGTGCCGCCACTGCTCCAGGCTCAGATGACCGACACCCTGGGCGCGCTGACGGCGGCCGTCGCCGCCTGCAACCCGGCGGCCATGCAAAACGCCGCCCTGGACACGGCTCAGGCGAGCCTCGACCTCCAGCTGCGCCACCGGCCGCCGACGGAGATCGACCTCGCTCGCCTCGACCTCTGGGTGCAGCAGCTCCTTGTCGACGCCGAGGCTGCCGACGCCGGGGCCGTCGCCGGCGATGCCACCACGCTGGAGTGGCTCCGGGACCGAGTTCGTCACACGGTCGACCCCTCCGACGCTCGGCTGGTCGATAAGCAGCTCCGTACGATTCGCAGCGCAGCCGACGCTGAGGATTTCGCGAAGGCTGCCGACGCCGCCGAGGCGCTGCGCGACGTCCTGGCGGACATCGAATCTGAGGACGCGGCTTCGCTGGAGGTTGCCGACGACTAGCACACCTCGATTCGTTTCGCGGTAGAGCGACTCGCCCCCACCCCGGCCTGTACACGCGCGGGAGAGGCGTGGCCGACAGGCCGGGGTGAGGGGCGGTGGCTCTCTTCACCACTGTCCATCCATGCCGCGACAAATTGGAGAGGCACGCCCAGTCGCGTCCGGCGTCGGGGAGTCACCGATGCCGCGCGGTGGCGCTCCGGGCGATGATCTGGGCGGAGGCGTATGCGCGCCTCGCCGGGAGGTATCGCATGAGACGTACCGACCTAGTTCAAGTGCTTCTGCTGCCGGCGACGATCGCCGCGCTGTTCGCGCTGGCCGCCTGCGACGGCGACAGCGGCGAACCGCCCGGGAGCGACCCCGATCGCATTCAGGGCGGGCGGCTCACCGTGCAGGGCGTTGAGTTCTCGTCCCTCGACCCGCACTTCTCGAGCTTCGTGGAGGACATCTCCCTCCAGCGCATGCTCTGGCGCGGCCTCTACTTGCTGGACGCCAGCAACCAGCCGCAGCCGATGATGGCGGCGGCGCAGCCCGAGATCAGCGCCGACGGTACTACCTACACGGTCCACCTGAAGCCGGGGCTCCAGTGGTCCGACGGCGACGACCTGCTGGCCGAGGACTTCGCGCAGGGGATTAAGCGCACCTGCAACCCGGATGTCGCGGGCGAGTACGAGTACGTGCTCGACGTGAGCGTCGCCGGCTGCGCCGACCACTACAACAATGAGGCTGGCTTCGACCAAGCGCTGGAGGACGCGATCGGCGTGACGGCGGTGGACGCCACGACGTTGGCGATCACGCTCAACCAACCGCAGCCCACCTTCACCACCGTCCTCGCGCTCTGGATGACCTTTCCGATGCCCGTCCACTTGATGCCCGAGACCGGCGCCGAATGGCCGAGCGACCCCGCTCGCCTCGCCTACAACGGGCCGTACACCTTGCGCGAGTACGCGCCGCAGGACCACGTCACCCTCGTTCCAAACCTCAACTGGGCTGGTGACATCGATCCCACGCTCGATGAGCTGGTCATCCGTTTCATCGATGACACGGCGGCAGCCAACCGCGCCTACCGCACCGGCGAGCTGGACGCGTCGCAGGCCGACCAGACGCAGCTCGCAACGCTCGAGCGCGAGTTCGAATCGACCGCCGAGTACGTTACGACCTCGGCGCCGGTGACCGATGCGCTGGTCATGCAGCTCGGCCGGCCGCCGCTCGACCAGCTCGACGTGCGGCTCGCCCTGGCGCGGGCGATCGACCGCGAGACGCTGAACACCGTGGTCGCCGGCGGCGGCAACGAGCCGACGACCACCTGGCTCCCGCCCGCCACGGGCGGCCCGCCGCCGGATGCCTTCGCCGACACCATCGGCTTCGACCCGCTGCTGGCGCGCGAGCACCTGGCCGCCGCCGGTTTCGAGAACGGCGAGAACTTCCCGACGCTGGGCATCCTGATCAGCGACGACCCCGTCCAGCAGGCGACGGCCGAGTTCATGCAGGCCGCGTTCAAGGAGATCCTCAACATCGATACGGAGATCGAAGTCGCCGACGAACAGACCGGGCCACAGCGCATCGGCGAAGGCGACTTCGACCTCTGGCTGGGCGGCTGGGCGCAGGATTACCCCGACCCGGAGAACTGGCTCCTCGGCCAGTTCGACACCGGCGGCTCGCTGAACAGCTACGGCTGCAGCGACGCCGAGATCGACGATCTCATCACGACCGCGCAGTTCAACACGAACAATGCGCAGCGGATCGGCAAATACCTGAGCGCGAACCAGCTCGTCGTTACTCGCGTCTGTGGCGTGGCGCCGTACTGGCACGCCAGCAACCACGCGCTGGTGAAGCCGCACGTGGCCGGCATGCGCGAGAACTCGACCGGCCAGGACGCCATCCTGCCGGGCGACTGGTTCGCGGAGGCGTGGGGCCGATCGGAGTAGGCGGCGGTCGCCGGTCGCCGGTCGACGTTGGTCATGCTGAGCGCGCGGCCCGCCGGGCAGACGCGCCGATACTGAACTCGGGATGGCTGGGTACGTAGTCCGACGCGTCTTGTGGTTGGCCCCGCTCCTCTGGGCGATCGCGACCATCACCTTCTTCCTGATGCACGCCGCCCCCGGTGGACCCTTCGACCGCGAGAAACGGCTGTCGGACGAGACGATCCGCAACCTGGAAGAGAAGTACAGCCTGGATGAGCCGCTCCTCAAGCAGTACGGCCTCTACCTGCGAGACCTGCTGCGCGGCGACCTGGGTGTCTCCGTGCGCAGCGACCGGCCCGTGACGGAGCTGCTGCGCGAGGCGCTGCCCGTCAGCGCCCAGCTCGGGGCCGTCGCCTTCGTCTTCGCGGTGATCGTGGGCCTGGCGCTGGGCGTGACGGCCGCCGTCTACCACCGGCGCTGGCCCGACTACGCCGGTGTCGCCTTCGCGACGGCGGGCGCGGCGCTGCCCAGTTTTGTTCTCGCCGGCGTGCTGGTGACGGTCTTCTCGGTCAAGCTGGGCTGGTTCGACGCGCTGGGCTGGGAGCTGGGCAACCCGCGCAAGATGGTGCTGCCGGCGCTGGTCCTCGGTCTCCTGCCGGCGGCGTACCTCGCCCGCGTGACGCGCGCCAGCGTGCTCGACGCCTTGTCCCAGGAGTACGTGCGCACCGCCCGCGCGAAGGGGCTCTCCGAGGTCGCCGTGGTCGCGCGCCACGCGCTGCGCAACGCGCTGGTACCGGTACTGACGCTGCTCGGGCCGATGTTCGCCGTGCTCATCACCGGCTCCTTCATCGTCGAGCGCGCGTTCGCGATCAACGGCGCGGGCTCGTACTTCGTCGACTCCGTCTTCGGGCGGGACTACCGCCTGATCATGACGACGACGCTGCTGTACGCTACGGTCGTTGCGGTCGCCAACCTCGTTGTCGACGTGCTTTACGCCGTGATTGACCCGCGCGTCCGGTACGGCGCGTCGTGACGACGGCCAGCGCGACGTTCCGCGCAGCCACCTTGCCCGCCGAGGACGCCGCCCCCGCGCGCGGCCCGCGCCGCGAGGCGCTGCGCCGTCTGCTCCGACACCGGATGGCCGCCGCCTCGCTCGTGGTCCTGCTGGCGATCGGGACGCTCGCCGCGCTCGGCTCGCGCGTGCCGGCGGTGCAGCGCTACGACCCTCGCTACGACCAGGACTACGACGCCGTCCAGCAGGGCCCGAGTGTCGACCACTTCTTCGGCACCGACAACCTGGGCCGCGACACCTGGTCGCGGGTGCTCCACGGCACGCTGACGTCGCTCACGGTGGGTCTTGGCGTCCAGGCGATCGTGCTCGTGCTCGGCCTGGCGGCTGGTTCGCTGGCGGTGCTGGGCGGGCGCTGGTGGGACCACGTCGTGATGCGCCTGACCGACCTCGCCTATGCCTTCCCGGACCTGCTGGCGATCATCCTCCTCAGCAACGTCTTCCGCGGACGCGACCTGTCCCTGCTGGGGAACGAGGCGTCCCACGTGGCGCTCGTCATCGCCGCCATCGCCTTCGTCAACTGGGTGACGGTCGCCCGGCTGGTGCGCGGGCAACTGCTGTCGCTGCGCGAGGAGGAGTTCGTGGTCGCGGCGCGCGCGCTGGGCGCCAGCGAGGCGCGTATCGTCTTCCGGCACCTCCTGCCGCACGCGATGGGCCCGGTGATCGTGACGCTCGTCTTCGGCGTGCCGCTGGCGATCTTCGCCGAGGCGGCGCTGAGCTTCCTCGGCCTCGGCCTGCCGCCGCCGTCGCCGAGCCTCGGCTCCCTGATCGACGAGGGGAACGAGTTCGCCGCGACCAACGCCTGGATGCTGGTCTTCCCCGCCGGGATGGTCGCGCTGCTGATGCTCTGCTTTACGTTCCTCGGCGACGGCCTGCGCGACGCGCTCGACCCGCGCTCTCGCTAACGCAGCGCCGCCCGCGCCAGCGCCTCCTTCGAGGCGTCGTCGCGCATCACCGTGTCCGCCACCACCGGCTCCAGACCGAGCGCTCGAACCTCCCCGGCCAGCGCCTCGTCCTCGCGGTCGATGACGAAGGCGTGCGCGAGGTCGCGGTAGAGGCGCGCCACGCCGAGGGCGCTCACCTCGTGGCCCAGGCCGGCCAGCAGCTCCGCCGCCGGCGGGCGGAGCGAGCGGCCGGCGACGATCGGCGTCACGGCGACGACGCGATCGCGCCGGGCGCGCAGCGTCTCGCGCACGCCGGGCAGCGCTAGGATCGGGCCGATGCTGGCCAGCGGGTCGCTGGGCGCGATGAGCACCGCGTCCGCCCGTGCTAGCGCATCGAGCACGCCCGGCGCGGGCCTGGCCTGCTCGATGCCCTGGTAACGCAGCCCGCGGACGTGGTCGCGCGCCCGTCGTTCGACGAGATAGCGCTGAAACGGCAGGTCGCCGGCGTCCGTCTCGACGATGGTGCGCGCGGGATCGTCGGACATCGGGAGGATGCGCGTCCGCACGCCGAGCCGCTGCGCCAGCTCCGCCGCCACCTGCGAAAGCGCGGTGCCCTGGCGCAGGCGGCGGGTGCGATAGAGGTGCGTCGCCAGGTCGAGGTCGCCGATCTGGAACCAGGTATCGTGGCCAAAGCGCCGCATCGCCTCCAGCCAGCGGAAGGTGTCGCCGCGAACGCCCCAGCCTCGCTCTTCGTCGACGATGCCGGCCAGGGCGTAGGTGACGATGTCCGGGTCCGGGCTGACGTGGAGGCCATAGAAGACCTCGTCATCGCCCGTGTTGACCACGGCGATGACCTCCTCCGGTGGCACGACGCGCGTCAGCCCCTGGAGAAAGCGCGACCCGCCGACGCCGCCGGAGAGCACCACGATCATGAGGGGACCGCGCGTGACTGGCTGGCGGTCGTCGGGCGCGAGCGGACCGGACGACGGTGGTGTTCGGTTTCGCGCGAAGCTGCGGGTTTCAATCCGCAGATCGCTCCTGTCTTTTTCAAGGGACGACTCCTACAATGGAACTCCGGCACGCGGCCCATCGTACGGAGGGGACGGGCCGGAGACAAGCCATGACTCAGCTCTACCTCTTCGACGGCGAACGGCTGACGGCGGCCGAGGCCGGCATGGCGCGCCCGCCGCGCTGGGCCGTCTGGCGGCCCGACGGAGCGTGGTGCCTGCTCGCCGGCAACGGCGGCGTGGCGCTGCGGTATGAGCCTGGCGGCCGCCTGGCGCCGATACCGACGGGCACGCGCCACAACCTGCGCGGCGCCGCGTTCTCGCCGGACGGCCGCCAGGCGCTGCTGGTCGGCAACCGGGGGGCGGTGCTCCTGTACGACGGCGCTTCGGTGCGGTCGCTGGCGTCGCCCACGAGCGAAAACCTGCGTCGCGTCTCCTGGCGGCCGCAGGGCGACATGGCGCTCATCGTCGGGAACGCGGGCACGGTGCTACGCTATCAGGACGGCGCCCTCGCGCCCGTGCCCGGCGACCGCGCCCACACGCTTCGCGCGGTGGCCTGGCGCCCCGACGGCGCCTACGCGCTCGTCGGGGCGTACGCCAGCCGCTGGGCCGGCTATCCCCGGCCGCACCCGCTCTACAAGTGCGATGGCCTCTACCTGCAAAGCCTGCTGGCCACGGACGAGGAGGACGACTTCGTGGCCATCGACTGGCACCCGGACGGCCGGCAAGCGCTGATCGCCGGGTACGCCTACGACGGCGGACGAGCCTCGAACAAGCTGCTCATGTACGACGGCGCCGGCTTCCGCTCGCGCGCGGTCGAGGCGTCGGGCGCGCTGCTCGGCGCCGCCTGGCGCCCCGGCGGCGCTTACGCGCTCCTCTGCGGCGAAGGGGGAGCGCTGCTGCACCTCGACGCCTCGGCGGAGGCGGGCGCCGGCGATGGGCGTCTCGATCAGGTGGCGAGCGGCACGATCGCGAACCTGGTCGGGCCGTTCTGGCGGCCCGACGGCTCGCTGGCGCTGCTCCTGCGCGGCCCGGACGAGCGAGTGTATACTGTCTGACGTTGCTGCGTTACGTAAAGAGAGACCCATGAGCCTAGCGCCACCACCCGCCGAAGGCCTAGCCGACACGCCGCAGCCAAGCCGCCGGCGTCTGCTGATCGCCGGCCTGGTCGCGCTGGCGCTCGTCGCCGGAGGCATCACGGCCGCCGTCCTCTTCTTCGTAGTCGATATCGGCGCCGACGATACGCCGAAGGCGACGCCGCTGGAAGTCTACTTCCGGCGCGTCGCGAACGTGATCAACGCGGTCGATGATCAGAGCAGCCAGCCGGTGGAGTCGCCCGACGGCGCGCTGCTCCAGTTCGCCCTAGTGCTGGCGGACGCGGTCGAGGGCCTGAAGGAGATCGAGCCGTTGCCGGAGGCCGCGGACGCGCACCAGCGGCTAATCGCCGCCGAAGACGAGGCCGCCCAGCGGTTTCAACGCCTCTTCGAGGAGCGCGACCTCACGTCGATCGATGAGGTTAACGAGATCCTCGCAACGGACGAGATCGTCCTGGCGACAGGCGCCCGCGCCACCCAGGCGTGCAGCGAACTCCTCCAGCTCGCCACGGAGAACGACATCAGCGTCCGCCTGGAGCTGTGCTGACCTGGCCGCAAGCTTCGCCTCCGTCTTCGTGGCATCGATCGTGACAAGGGTTGTGTCCTAAACGTTCCAACTTGTCATGCTGAGCGAAGCGAAGCATCTCGCCGCTTGATCAGAGTGCGCAAATCTCGATGCCCGTGCACTGAGGACCGAGACTCTTCGCTTTGCTCAGGGTGACAAGGGGGTTGCGTCGTCGAACGTTCCTGTGCTGTCATCCTGAGCCCTCTCTGTCATGCTGAGCGCGGCGACGCATCTCGCCGCTGAGTCGCCGTGCTCAAGGGCTCAGCACCAGCGAAGGGATAACGAGACCCCTCGCGGAGCCTGTCCTAAGGGTAGCGAAAGGGCTCAGGGTGACAACCAATGTCTCGCCAGATCTACGTGTACATCATGGCCAGTCGCACGAAGCGCCTGTACGTCGGCGTGACGAACAACCTGGAACGACGAGTGTACGAACACAAGAACCACCTCTCCGCTTTCACAGCGAGGTATCGTATGGAGCGCCTCGTCTACTACGAAGAAACGGGCGACGTGAGCGCCGCGATTGAGCGGGAGAAGCAACTCAAGGGCTGGCTGCGCGCCCGCAAGGTCGCCCTCATCGAGTCGCTTAACCCCGGAATGGGACGACCTGACAGAGTCGTGGTCTCGCTAGATGACGCCGAGCGCACCGCTTTGTTACTTCGTGATCCCAAGCCGCGTCTGGTAGTGAGCGATCGTGCGGCGGAGGCCTTCCTCCAGGTCGACCTGCGGCGTCCAGCCGAGCATCGTGCGTAGCTTCTCCGAGGAGGCGTAGCTGGCGGCGACGTCGCCCGGGCGCTCGCCCAGGTCGTCGATGGGCACGCGGTAGCCGGCGAGGCGAAACACCGTCTCCATCACGTCGATGACCCTGGTCCCCACTTCCGTGCCGACGTTGAACACGTGATGGCCGCTCAGGTTCAGCGGTTGGACGTGCGCGCGCGCCAGGTCTTCGACGTAGATGTAGTCGCGCACCTGCTCGCCGCGCCAATACAGCGGGATCGGCCGGTGTTCCAGCACCGCCCGCACGATGTTGGGCACGGCGTGGGTCTCCGGGTCGCACAGCTCGTTCGGGCCGTAGGGGTTGAAGTAGCGCAGCGACACGCAGTCGAAGCCGTGGAGCTGGTGGTAGACGCTCAGGTAGGTCTCGACCGCGACCTTCGACGCGCCGTACGGGTTCGCCTGCATGCCCAGCGGGTCGTCTTCGCGCAGGGGGAGGCGCTCAGGCACGCCGTAGACCGTCGCCGATGACGAGAAGACGATCTTGCGTACGCCCGCCCGCCGCATCGCTTCGAGCAGACGCACCGAATTGACGACGTTGTTCTCAGCGTAGAACACCGGCCGCTTGACAGAGACCGCCACCTCGAGCGAGCCGGCGAGGTGGATGACGGCGTCGTGGCCGCGCAGCGCTGCCTCCGTTGCCCCTTCGTCGGCGAGGTCGGCGTGGACGAACGCGGCCGGCGCCGGCACCAACTCGCGCCGCCCCCGCGCGAGGTTGTCGAGCGCGGTGACCCCGTGCCCCACTTCCAGGAGGACGCGGCAGACGTGCGAGCCGATGAACCCTGCGCCGCCCGTGACCAGGACGCGCAAGCCTACCCCCGGGTAGCGCCGTTGGCGCCCGGCTCGAAGCGGCGGAAGACCAGGCAAGCGTTCTGCCCGCCGAAGCCGAAGCTGTTCTTGAGGACCGCGCGCACGTCCACCTCGCGAGAGGCGTTGGGCACGTAGTCCAGATCGCACTCCGGGTCCGGGTACTCGTAGTTGATCGTGGGGTGGATGACGCCCGTCCGCAGCGTCTGCACACAGGCGACCGACTCCAGCGCGCCTGAGCCGCCCAGCGCGTGGCCGATCATCGACTTCGTGGAGCTGATCGGTATCTGGTAGGCATGCTCGCCCAGCGCCGCCTTGAGCGCCAGCGTCTCCGACACGTCGTTCAGCGGCGTCGAGGTGCCGTGCGCGTTCACGTAGTCGATCGCTTCCGGGGCCAGGCCGGCGTCTTCCAGCGCCCAGCGCATGCAGCGCGCGGCGCCTTCGCCGTCGGCGCAGGGGGCGACGATGTGGTAGGCGTCGGCGCTCGCCGCGAACCCGGCGAGCTCGGCCAGGATGGGCGCGCCGCGCGCCTGCGCGTGCTCCAATCGCTCGATGACGAAGATGGCAGCGCCTTCCGCCGAGACGAAGCCGTCGCGCTTGGCGTCGAAGGGGCGGCTGGCCTTCTGCGGGTCGTCGTTCCGCGTCGAGAGGACCTTCATCACGCAGAATGCCGCCACGCCCAGCTCGCACATGCCGGCTTCCGTGCCGCCCGCGATCATGACATCGGCGTGGCCGCGGCGGATCACTTCCAACGCCTCGCCAATCGCCTGGGTCGACGCGGCGCAGGCGGTGACGATGGTGCCGGTGTAGCTCTTCGCCTGGAAGCGCATGCTCAGGTGAGAGGCGGCCATGTTCGGCAGCGTCCTGAGCATGTAGAACGGGTCGACTCGCATGCCGCCCTTCTCGACGATGGTGCGCACCGCCTCGTCGGTGTTGGGGTAGCCGCCGTTGCCGTTACCCAGCAGCACGCCCACGCGCTCCGGGTCCACGTCGCCCGGCTTCAGGCCGGCCTGGCTCATCGCCTCGTCCGCCGCCGCGACGGCGAACTGGCTGAAGCGCGCCATGCGCCGCGCCTCCTTCCGGTCCAGGTACTGCTCCGGCTCGAAGCCGCGCACTTCGCCGGCGACCTTCGCGGGGTAGCCCTCCGTATTGACGCTGGTCAGCCAATCGACGCCGGACCTTCCCGCCACGAGCGCCGCCCAGTAGTCGTCTACGTTTAGGCCCAGCGGCGTGATGGCGCCCATGCCGGTGATCACGACGCGATGGCCGTTCCTCTTCTCTCTCATGCCTCTCACCTCGTTCCCGCCGGCGCGGCGGCGGACGGTCGTACGTCCAGCGGCGGGTCGTAGGCGACGCCCAGGATGTGCTCGCGCGCCTCGGCCGCGACGAAGAGCGAGCCGCAGGCGACGACGGCGCCGCCCGGTTCCGCCTGCGCCAGCGCCGCGTCCAGCGCTGCGCCGACCGGCTCCTCGACCGCGACCGGCGCCTCTTGCTCGGCGAACGCCGCCGCCAGCGCGTGCGGGTCGAGCGCCCGCGGGTGGCGCGAGCGCGTTGCGACGACGCGCTCGGCGAGCGGCGTCAGCTCCTCGGCGAAGGCGCCGGCGTCCTTGTCGCCTGAAACGCCGGTGACGAAGGTGACGCTTCGGAGACCGAGGTCGTCGCGCAGCGTCTGGACGAGGCGCTTCGCCGAATCGCGGTTGTGGGCGCCGTCGGCGATGACTAGCGGCTTGCGCCGCAAGACCTCGATGCGCGCCGGCCAGCGCACCGAAGCCAGCCCCTCGCGCAGCGCCGCGTCGTCGATCTCGACGCCGCGCGCCGCGAGCGCCTCCAGCGCCAGCACCGCCGCGGCGGCGTTCTCGAGCTGGTGGTGGCCCAGCAGGGGCAGGCGAAGCTGGTAGGTGGCGCGAGGCGTCCGCAGGGCGAGATCCTGTCCGCTCTGGTCGTGCCGGGTGCGGTTCATGGCGCACGCCAGCGCCACCTCGACCAGCTCTGCGCCGCGTTCGGAGCAAACGCGGCGGACAACGTCGGCTGCGGCCTCGCGCTGGGGCGACATGACGACGGTCGAGCCGGGCGTGATGATGCCCGCCTTCTCCTCGGCGATCTGGGCCACCGTGTCGCCCAAGATCGCGGTGTGCTCCAGGCTGACCGGGGTGATGACGCAGGCCGCCTTCTCGTCGAAGACGTTCGTCGCGTCGAGCCGCCCGCCCAGCCCCACTTCCAGTATCTGCCACGCGGCGTTGCGCTCACGGAAGTACATGAAGGCGAGCGCGGTCAACGCCTCGAAGGTGCTCACCGTCCCGAACGCGCCGCTGGCGTCCTCCGCTTCGATCTGCGGCAGGAGCGTTTCGACCAGGCGGGCGAAATCGTCCTGCGAGACCGGCTCGCCGTCGACGGCGATGCGTTCGGTGAAGCGATGGAGGTGGGGGCTGGTGTACAGCCCCGTCGAGATACCGCCCGCCCGCAGCGCCGACGCGACCATCGCGGCGGTGCTGCCCTTGCCTTTGCTCCCGGCGATGTGGACGGTGCCTCGCCCCAGGTGTGGGTCGCCCAGCCGCGCGAGGAGCGAGCGCATGCGCCGTAGGTCCCAGCGCGCGGCGCTATCGGCGGAGCCGGAACGCTCCCAGTCGTCGCGCTGCTGGAGGATGTGGCGAGCTTGGAGATACTGCACGGTAATCTGCAAATCTGGACCCGCGCCGCGGCCAGTATAGCACGCCGGCGTCGCTTGATCGGCGGGGGACGCCTCCTTAGGATGCAGGCGATGGCCCGCTTGCTGCGGATCTGGCTCCTGGCGCTGCGGCCGGTGTCGCTCACGGCGTCGGTCGTGCCCGTGCTCGTCGGCACCGCTGTGGTCGCGGACGAGGCGTTCCGGCCGGGGCTGTTCGCCCTCGCGCTGTTCGGTTCCCTGGCGTTCCAGGCGGGGACGAACCTGGTCAACGACTACTTCGACCACGTCCAGGGCGTCGATACCGTCGAATCGCTGGGCCCGAGCGGCGTGATCCAGCGCGGCCTGCTCTCGCCGAGGGCAGTGCTCGCCGGCGGGCTGGCGTCGTTCGCGCTGGGGGCGGCGCTGGGGCTGGCGATCACCGTGGTGGTGGGCTGGCCGGTGCTGGTGCTGGGGGTGGCGAGCATCGTCGCCGGGTACACCTACACCGCCCCGCCGCTGAAGCTGGCCTATCGCGGCTTGGGCGAGGCGACGGTCTTCTTGTTCATGGGGCCGGTGATCGTCATGGGCGCGGCCTACGTCCAGGTGGGGGCGTGGACTTGGGAGGCGTTTCTCGCCTCGCTGCCGGTCGGCCTGCTGGTCGCGGCCATCCTCCACGCCAACAACCTGCGCGACATCGACGACGACCGCGCCCACGGCAAACGCACGCTGGCGTCGCTCGTCGGGCGCCCCGCCGCCGACTACGAGCACGTCGCGCTGGTCGCCGGCGCGTACGTCGCGGTGGCGGCGCTGGTCGCGCTGAGCGGCGCGCCGCGGGCGGGGCTGATCGCGTTCCTATCGTTGCCGGCGGCGCTCGGCCTGCTCCGGACACTCAGCCGCAGCCGGAGCGCTCGCTCACTCAACCGAGTGTTGGCGGGCACGGCGGGCGTGCACCTGCTCTTCGGGCTGCTCTGGGCGCTGGGGCTGGCGCTGGGCGAGTGGTCGTCCGAGCCGTAGGGCCGGCTGGAGGCTGGAAGGCGCTCTAGCTTCCAACCTCCAGCTTCAAACACTCAGGGCAGGCGTTAGCAATCGGGGCTGGACGCTGGACGCTAGCAGGCTGCTGACAAGAGGAAGTGCAGAGGGGCGCAGCCCTTCTGCCGGGGGTCTGGGGGTGTCCCCCAGATTCAACAAACCTCTCAGGGCGGGTGGCTGGGAAGAGAGACGTTGGTTCCTGAGAGTTTGTCAGCAGCCTGCTATGCCTTGCGCGAGGAGGCGGGCTGCTCCTGCCTTACGCGATAGGTGCACGAGCGGTCGTCGCGGAGGAGGCTCTTCGTCAGGCGGGCGTCCGCGCCCACCAGCCGGCGGACGAACTCCACGTCGAGCGCGCAGACGCTGCTGTTGTGGCGCGCGACGTCGGGGAAGGGGCAGGTGTACTGGCTGATCAGCCAGTCGTCGCCGTCCTGGACGACGTCGGCCAGGCAGCCGCGGTCCTGGATGATCCGGCACGCCTCCTGGACGCGCTCGGCCAGCGGCCGCCCTTCGACGCGCTCCAGATACGGCTCGGCGAAGCGCACGGCCACGCGCCGCAGCAGCGTCTGGAGCGCCTGGCTGCCGCCGGCCTCGCGCGTCTCCTCCAGCAGCAGGTTCGCGAGCTGGTCGTACTGTTTGGGGTAGAGCGCGTCGCCCTGCTTCGTGAGCCGATAGACGAGAGCGGGGCGTCCGACGTGGCCCCGCTCTTCGTGCGCCTCCAGCAGGCCGTCCCGCTCCAGGACGGTCAGGTGCTGGCGGATGCCGGTCGAGGTCAGTCCCAGGAGGGCGCCGAGATCCTTCACGGTGGCCCGGCCTTCGCGCCGGACGTGGTCGAGGATCTGCTGACGAGTGGCGTGCACGGGCGCAATACCTGCTGTTCAATCATAGCATACTGTCGGAAGGGCGGACGGGCGGCCACGGGTTGTCGCCGTCGCGACGCTCTTGCTACCATGATCGAGCCGTGGGGCTGTAGCTCAATTGGTAGAGCGCTTGTCTGGCAGACAAGAGGTAGAGGGTTCGAATCCCTCCAGCTCCACCAGAATGTGAATCGATATCCGGTCTTCGAGGCCGGATTTCTGTTTGCGCGGTCAGCATTTGCTGTGACGGAAAGAAGGGCGGTTGCCAACCGCCAGCCGAGCAGCGTATGATGGAATCAGACCAGAGCAGACCAGAATCGAGGTGAGCCATGAAGCAGATCGGCGTCTACGAGGCCAAGACCCAACTCCCCCGCCTCCTTGACGAGGTGGAGCGGGGCGAGAGCGTCACCATCACTCGGCATGGGCGGCCTGTCGCACGTCTGGTGCCTGTCGGCGGTCGACGGCGCAGCGTGCGCGAGGCGATCGAGGCGATAGAGGCGTTTCGCCAGGGTCACACGCTTGGCGACATTACCGTTAGGGAGCTCATCGAAGAAGGGCGGCGACACTGATGCCGTTCGTTCTCGACGCCTCGGTCGCCCTGGCCTGGTCATTCCGTGACGAGCAGAACGCCTACGCGCACCGGATGCTCCGCCGCCTGGCAGACGACCCGGCGTTGGTGCCGGTCGTCTGGCTGCTCGAAGTGGCCAACGGCCTGCTCGGCGCGGAGCGCCGGGGGCGTTTCACCACAGCGGACGTGGCCAACGTCTACGGGACCCTCGCGGATCTCCCCATCGAGTGGAGCGATCTGACGCTCGAGCAGGCGCTCGGCCCGGTGGTGGACCTGGCGCGCGCGCAGGGGCTGAGCGCCTACGACGCGGCGTATCTGGAGCTGGCCATGCGGGAAGGCCTGCCGCTCGCTACCCTGGACGCTGCTCTCGTGGCAGCGGCGGAGCGGGTCGGCGTGCCGGTGGTAGAGCCTACCTGACGCGCCTCCTCCGCGCGTACCAGGCCGCGCCAGCCAAGGCGAGCCCGCCTGCAGCAGCGCCGGCTATCAAGCCGACGTCGAGGCTAGACGCGTCGGGCGTCTGCTGAGGCGAAGTCGCCGCGTCCGGCAACTCGGCGACGCCGCCAATGTTGCACGCTTCCAGGCCGTCTTCGTCAGGCTGTTGTGCAGAGTTGTTTCCCGTCACGTTCGTGGCTGCCACAACATGACCCGCAGCGACCTGAGGAGTGGTGAATGTATCGCTCCCCTCGTTGGACGGTAGGGCCGCATTCTGAAACTCAGCCACGGTTACGCCGTCAATTTTGAGCTTCGCGCTTCCGAGCGTGTCCGCCGGTGCAGTCGCATCGTTGAACAGCAACCACCTGTACCTAATGGTGTCATCGTCTCCGACCTTGATTGTTGTGCACCAGTATATACGGGCCTTGACCTTGGCCTCTGCGTGAGCGTCCGCCATAGCGGCAACCAGTACGAGGGCCACCAGCGCTATCATGAGTCCCTTCATGCTCACCACCTCCGTTACTCAGCCACGAGAGGACATGATCCTAGCAGGGGCGGCGGATGCGTGGCAAGTCGCCGCGTCCTCTCCGCGCGCCGGGGGCGCGCAGCGATGGCGCCCTCTCTGCCTGGCTGCTGATACACTGCGTCTACGGTTCGTCGTGTGAGCAGGCGCGCCGAAGAGAGCGGGAGGGAGAGGCCATGACCCCTGAGGAGAGACGAGCGTTCCTTGAGAGCCACCGGCTGTGCGTCGTCGGCTACGGGCGCGAGGGGCGGCCGCCGGCGCTCTCGCCCGTCTACTACGCGCTCGACGGCGACGACATCGTCATCTCGACGACGGCGTCTCGGGCGAAGGCGAAGGCGGTGCGCCGCCGGCCCCAGGTCACCCTCTGCGTCCTGGGCGAAGCGCCGCCCTTCCCCTACCTCACCGTCTACGGCCGCGGACGCATCGAGGAAGACGGCGCCGTGGACGCGATGATGCGGATCGGCGAGAAGATGTCGGGCCGGCCGGTGCCGGAGTCGGCGCGTCCGGCGGTGGAGGAGCGCGCGAGGCAGGAGGGGCGCGTCGTCCTCCGGGTGACGCCGGAGTCGTACGTCGGCGGGTAGTGCCGCTCCAACCTAAACGAAGGACGGGTTCCGTGCCCCCGCGTTTCGAAAGAAACCAAATTGGCCAACTGTAACGCCGGACATGGCAACGAGGTAATGCGGTGAATGCCCTAAGCCAGCTCCTGGCGTAAGACCCCAAAGAACTCGGCCTTCGTTTGGCGCTCCAGCCAGGGATGGTGGCCGCAGTTGCGGAGCAGGACGAAGCGGAATTCACGCAAGAGGCGGCCCAGGGGCTCCTCCACGCCCGCCGCAGGGTGGGGGTCGTGGTCGCCGTGAATGGCGACGACCGGACATTGGATCTGGCTCCCGAGCATCAACAGCTTGCCGCTGGCGCGCAACTCTGCCGCTTCAGGCCAGATGGCCTCATAGATGTCGGGTCGAAGCTTAGTGGTGTTGGTATGTTCCCTCTGCAGCGCGTCGAAGGCGTCCGCCTTGGCAGTTAAGCGTCCCAGCGTCGCAAATACCATGCCTTTGTCCCGCGCCACTTTATCGCTGAGCGTCTGAAGCGCCGACTGGAACTCTCTGCGCTCGCCGTCCTCGAGACGGGCCAGCCGAGTCGCTACAATGCTGGCGGTGAAGCGTTCCTCGAATGGACCGCTGCTCACGAGGATCAACTTCCGCACCAGCGCGGGGTGGGTCGCTGCCAGCATAAACGCGAGCCAGGCGCCCCAAGACCAGCCGATTAGCGCGACGGGTGGCTCTGCATGTTCCCGTAGGACTCGTTCGAGCTCGTCCACCTGGGCGCGAACTGACATCGCCGTCTGCAGTGGTTCGAGGACGCCGTGTCTATCGCATAGCGCATCGGCCACCGGCGCCTTTCCGCCGACAGCGCCGGGGCCGCCGTGAATGACGGCGACGTGATAGGGCGGGTCGCCGTGGGTCCGAAGGTTGTTCACTGTGTTGTCGTTATAGCAGCCGCAGATGTGAGCCGCGGCGAGGGAAACCCCGGCAGGGCGGCGCGTCGTACGTCGAGCGGTAGGCCGGCGATCCGCGACCCTCGGCCCACGACCCTTCGTCCGCTTATGGTAGACTGCCAGCCGCCTCGAAGGAGCGCGGCATGGACATCGTTGAGCAAGCGGAGCTGGTCGGCAAGCTGATGCTGGCCGCGTTTTGCGGCGGGCTTATCGGCTGGCAGCGAGACCGGCGGCAGTACGTCGCCGGCCTGCGGACGATGGCCCTCGTCGCGACCGGCTCGCTGCTCTTCACCGCCGTCAACCTCCAGTACTTCGACGACCGCGTGGTGGCGAACATCGTCACCGGCATCGGCTTCCTGGGCGCCGGCATCATCTTCCGCGACGGCGGCACCGTGCGCGGCATCACCACGGCGGCGACTGTCTGGTCGGTCGCGGCGATCGCCATCACGATCGGCCTGGAGCTGTATCTGTTGGCACTGGTGGCGACAGCGCTTGTCTTCGTCGTGTTGGAGATGCGGCCGCTATCGGAGTACATCTCGGGTAGGCGGCCGGAACTGCCGGCGCTGCCTCTGCTCCGGCGCAACCACGAGGAGTCGGCGGACGACGAAGACGAAGGCCACGGCCGGACGGAGGGATGACCCGCCCGCGAGGGCGGCTTGACTTCCGTCAAGCGCTCTTCCATCATTTCCCCTAGCCATGCTTCCTCGCTGGTGCGCGCTCCTCGTCGCGGCGGGCCTCATCGCCGGCGCCTGTGACGGCGACGGCGTGGCGCCCCAGCCGTCCGTCCTCACGCCGTCCGGCGACGCCCAGAACGTCGGCATCGTCATCGTGGAAGAAGAGATTACGCTGCGAGCTCACCTCTTCGGCCCGCTGAACGATACGGCGGTCATCTTGAGCCACATGCGCCCGAATGACCAGTCGGCGTGGTATGGCTTCGCCGAGGAGCTGGCCGGTGAGGGCTTCGCGGTCCTCACGTTCGACTTCCGGGGCTACGGCGAGACCGGCGGCGAGACGGACTTCGACAAGCTGGACGACGACCTAGCGGCCGCCGTCCGCTTCGTTCGGAACGAACGCGGCAAGGAGCGCGTCTTCCTCGTCGGCGCTAGCATGGGCGGGACGACGTCGCTCGTCCTGGCCGCGCGCGAGTCCGTCGACGGCGTCGTGGCGATCTCGGCGCCTGCGGAGTTCGAGGGTCAGGATGCCCTGGGCGCGGCGCCGAACGTGAGCGAACCGAAGCTCTTCATCGCCAGTGAAGAGGACACAGTCGCGATCGGCTTCCAGGAGCTACTGGACGCCGCCGGCGCGCCGAAGGAGTCGGAGCTCTACCCGGGGAACGCCCACGGCACGGCGCTGCTCGACCCGCCGAACGGCGCGGCCTTCCGCCAGCGCATCCTCCAGTTCCTGCGGGACAACAGCGAGCAGTAGTCAGTCGGCCGGTTCGCCCGGAGGCGCAGCCTCGTCCGGCAGCGGGCCCTCCGGCGGCAGGCTTTCGGGGGGTGGCTCGCCGGCGGTGGCCGGAGCCTCTTCGGGCCGGCGTTCCAACGTCTGGATGCCGGAGCGCACGCTGCCCATAAACGCGTCGAGCTGCTGTTCCAGCTTGCGCAGCATCTCGAGCGCGTAGCGATCGGCCTCGTCCATCTGCTCTGAGGCGAGGCGCTCCCCTTCCGCGACTCGCCCCTCGGCCTGCCGACGCGTCTCCTCCAGCAGCCGTTCCGCCTCGGCCTGCGCCTGCGCGACGACCTGCTCGGCACGCACCTCGGCCGACTTCGCTACCTCGGAGTCGCTCACCTTGCGCTCGGCCTCCTCGTCGGCGCGGGCGAGGCGGAGCGCGGCCTCTTGATCGGCCTGGGCGAGCACGTCTGCCGTGCGGTCCAGGATCGACTGGGCCTCGCGCACCTCGCTGGGTACCGTCGCGCGCAGCTGGTCGACCAGGTCGAGCAGGCGGCGCCGGTCGATGACGATGCCGGTTCCGATGGGCAGGCGGCGGGCCTCGCCGATCAGCTCCTCCAGGCGGTCGATGAGATGCAGCAGGTCGATGGCGGTCCTCTCTTAGCTCCCGCGGCCCGGCGCGAACTTCTTGCGCAACGCTTGGGCCACGTGTCGGGGCACCAGGTTGGTCACATCATACCCCAGGCGGGCCACTTCGCGGATGCGCGTGCCCCGGATGAACAGGTGCTCCAGGCTGGTCATAAGAAAGACCGATTCGATCTCCGGCGCCATGCGCTTGTTCATGAGCGCCATGTCGAACTCCGCCTCGAAGTCGGTCACGGCGCGGATGCCGCGAACGAGCACCGTGACCTTCTCCCGGCGCGCAAAATCGACGGTGAGGCCGCGAAACGGCTTCACCGTCACGTTCCTGCAGTCGGCGATCGCCTTCGAGAACATGGCGATGCGCTCCTCTGTGGTAAAGATGCTGTTTTTCTCCACGTCGACCACGGCAACGACCAGCCGCTTGAAGAGCAGTGACGCCCGGTGCGCGATGTCCAGGTGGCCGTTGGTCACCGGGTCGAAACGGCCGGCGAAGAGAGCGGTGGTCATGCCTCCTCCTGCTCAGGCTCGGTAGATCGAGACCTGCGTGTCACCGTAGCGGCGGCTCCACGCCAGCCGCAAGTCCCCCGTCCGCTCCGGCGCCTCCCGGCGGGAGCTGTGCTCCAGAACGAACGTCGCGTCCGGCGCGAGCAGCCGCGATGCGGCCACGAGGTCGAGCGCGGCGGACGCCTCGTCATCGGAGTAGGGCGGGTCGGCCAGCACCAGCGTGTACGGCCCCTTCAGCCGCTCCGGCGCCCGTTCCACCTTCATCCGGTGCACCTTTCCTCGTGCCTCCAGCCCCACGAGTTCTAGATTCGCCTTGCAGACCGCAGCCGCCGTCGCTTCGCGCTCGACGAAGTCGCACCAGCGCGCGCCGCGGCTCAGCGCCTCGATGCCGAGCGCGCCGCTGCCGGCGTACAGATCGAGCACGCGCGACAGGTCGGCGCCCTGCGCCGCGAGCGCGTCGAACACGGCGCCGCGCACCAGATCGGACGTTGCCCGCGTCCCGGCCGGCGGACGCTTCAGTCGATGGCCGCGGGCGCTGCCGCCGGTGACCCGCACCTACGGCGACACGGCCGACGGCGACTCCACCTCAAGCTGGAGCTGCTGGCCGACGCGCACGTAGCCGTCGCTGACGATGAGCGTTAGGGCGTACGTCCCGGCCTCCACGGGCGCGCGCCAAGTCACCTGGGCGCCCGCGTCCGGCTCCAGGGCGCCCCCGGTTGCCGTCCAGCGCGGCTGGAGGAGGTCGCCGTTCGGCTTGACCAGCTCGACCTCGCCCGACTGCGCGAAACGCTCGATGCCCGGCCAGACGTTCGACTCGCTGGCGGCGGGCGACACGTCCTCGATCGCGACACCACCGAGCTGATACCGCCGGGCCAGGTCGAGCTTGAACGCCTCGCTGAAGCCGTTGGCCAGCCAGACCGTGCGCTGGCCGCCCAGGCCCGTGTAATCGAACGCCACGGCGCGCGCGGTGTCGTTCCAGAGCAGGCCGCTGCCGCCGGCCTCTTGCGTCAGGTTCTGGCCCAGCGCGCGCACCGTCGCCTCCGGGGCCACCGCCCCGGGAGTCTCCAACGCGGGCGCGCTCGCCACGGCGAGCGCCTCCGTCAGCGTGAGCGCGCGCACGCCATCGACGCTGCGTTCGCGGCTCAGCGGACTGATCGCCAGCAGCAGCTTCTCGCCTCCGACGCGCGGTACCAGGTAGCCCAGCGCCTCCTCCGTTCGGGCGAAGTAGCGGTCCTGCTCCGGCTCCGGCGCGAGCTTGACCGTGTCGACGAGCGGCGCCAGCGCGGCCCAGTCGAACCCCAGCGTGTTCCACGCGTCGCCGTCTCGCACGGGGAGCGGCAGCGTGATCGTGAGCGTGCGCTGCTCGCCGCGCAGGGTGTTCGAGAGGTCAGTGATGAACGACAGGAACTCGCCGCTGCGCTCGGGGTCGATGGCGCGGTAGTCGAGGCCGATGCCGGCGTAGCTGTTGTCGCGGACCAGGGCGCCCAGCGCCTGGACGTGCGCGGCCCGCAGCTCTGGCGAGGCGAGGATGGTGGCGAGGGCCGCCGCTTCGTTGGGCGTCACGGCGCTGACGGTGGGCGCGATGTCGAGGTCGAGGCCGGGCGGCAGCTCAGCGACGTTGCCGGCGATACCGCCGTCGGCGGCGGGCGCCAGGCCCAGCGGGTTGAGGGCGGTGAGGACGCTAGCCGCTCGTTCGTCCAGCGCGGCGCCCGGCGGCAGGCTGCCCAGCACCACCCGGGCCTGCTCCACGGCGCGGAGCACGGCCAGGTTCGGCGGCAAGAGCGAGACTTCCCCTTGTGCGATCGTCCCGCCGCCCACGGCGACGGCGTCGCCCACCTTTCGCCACTCGTCGTCCTGGTACGAGAAGAACGCCAGCGCCGTGCCTTCGGCGAGACGATCGGAGAGCGGGAGCGTCAGCCGGGGCGAGCCGACGGGTGACGCGGCCGCGAAGTCGAAGAAGTCGCTGACGGCCGCGTAACCGCGGGGCAGCGGCGGCAGCTCGTCGCGGGCGACGGCGCCCACGGGGCCGGCAGCGGACGGATCGTCGCCGTCATCCAGGATGGAGATCGGCGGCAGGACGAGGATGAGGAGGATCAGGCCGAGGAGGAGGCTGGCGCCGACGATGAAGGTGGCGGTGCGGTCCGGCCGCTCCGAGGGAGGTTCCGGCTGGAGGACCTGGTCGAAGGGGCCTTGTTCTTCCATGCGAAGCGGCCGGGCCGTGGCGCGGCGGGCCTATTGTAGCACGGGAGGCGTGGGGGGCAACCTGAGACGGTCAACAGATGGAGAACGGACAAGCGGATAGCGGCCGGCGCGCCTGCGCACGGGAAGAGCCGGTCGCCCGCCCGGGTAAGGCAACTCTAACTACCTATATATATGATATGCTTAGGCTTATAGCAGTTGATACACAGTTAGGAGGCCGAGCCCATGAAGCGCACCGTATCCGCGCTGGAGGCACGCCGGAAGCTCGGCGAGATCCTGGAGAGCGTGTACTACCGCGGCGACGAAGTGGTCATCGAGCGCGCCGGCAAGGTGATGGCGGTGGTGGTGCCCGCCGACCGCTACGAGGCGATCGAGCGGTCCCGGACCCGCATCCTGGAGCTGGTCGAGAAGAACTGGGAAGGGAATAGAGACGTTTCGCACGAAGCGATCGAGCGAGATGTTGGCGAGGCGATCTCCGAAGTAAGGAAGCGAGGCCGGCGAAGGCGCTGACGTGGACGCCGTCCTCGACACGAACGTCGTCGTCAGTGCGCTGATCAGCCCGCACGGCGCTCCAGCCCAGATCTACCGCGCCTGGCAGACCGGACGATTCGCCTACGTCACGTCGCCGCCGCTGCTCGACGAACTGGCGCGGGCCCTCGCCTATCCTCGCGTCCGGAAGTACCTCGCCTGGTCGGCACGAGAGCGAGCTGAGCTGCTGGAGGCACTCGCCTACGCGGCCCGGCTGGCGGCCGTCCGCCTTGATGTCGTCGCCGACGACCCGGATGACAACCGCGTGCTCGAGGCGGCCGTAGCGGGGCGAGCGGACTTCATCGTCACCGGCGACCGGCACCTGCTCGATATGGGTTCGCACGCGGAAGTGGAGATCGTCACTCCCGCCCGGTTCGTCGCCCATCTCTCGCTGCAAAGTGGCTGAGACGGCAGCAGACGGTCGCTGATGTCGAAGACAGCCCCCTTAGGCTAGCTCATGCCTGTTGCCGGGCCATGTTCTACTCCAACAGCGCCATGAACTCTTCGGCGGTGACCGGCGTGACGCCGCGGTACTCGCCCACGTTGAGAATGTCCTTGTCCTCCGTCACGATGTACTGAGCGCGACCTGCGATGGCGCAGGCGAAGAATTTGTCGTCCGCCGGATCGCGACACACGGCGATCACCTGTGCGGGCTCGACCGCTTCGGCCTGCTCGAAGAGCCAGAGCACACGTTGGAGCATAGGCAGATCGGCCATCTGCGGGAAGCGCTGGCGCAGCGAAGGCCGGTAGAGGACGCCGACGATCTCCTTGATGATCTCAGGTGAGAGGACGATGACGTACCGGTCCGACAGCCCGAAGAGCAGACGCCCCCATCTTCCCTTGGGGTTGATGAGGGCGCGGACGAAGATGACGGTATCGAGGACGGCTCTCATGGAGCCTTGGCCCGGGCCTCCTCCACTGCGTCATCGATCGCTTCGTTGACCTCTGCTTCCGCCTTGTCTTTGAGGCTGCGCCGCACCGGCGCAAACTCGTCGTAGAGCTCCTTGGCCCAGGAGGAGCCACCCGTTTTCGGCTCGACCTTCACCGGCTCGATCTCGAGCTTGCCCTCGGAGAGCGTGATCGCCAGCAGGTCCTCGTCCCGCAGACCGAGGGCCTCTCGCAACTCCTTGGGAATGGTGATCTGGCCGTGGCGCAACTGCTTGACGATCTTACGAATGCCAGCCATAAATCAAACGATACCGTAAAATACAGTTCGTCTCAATTACATACGGCCATGGTGGGCGCCGCTTGGTGGGCGATGCAGGGCTCGAACCTGCGACCTTCTGCGTGTAAAACAGACGCTCTAGCCATCTGAGCTAATCGCCCACCGCGCATCGATCGTACCAGGAACGGGCGCGAGGGGTCGAGGGTCGTGACTATCTGGTCCTTGGGCGGGCAGCGATTGCGCAAGACTATTCCACCAACCGTGGACGAATCTACCTGAAATTCGGGGGGTCGTCAAGCGGTTGGGGGGCTCGGGTTGCTTTCGACGGCCCCTCCCGGGAGCGCGCGCTCGGTCCGGCTCGACCGCAGCGCTAGTCGATGCGGCGCGAGCATGACGGTGCCGAGCTCATCAGGATGCCATTATGCGCTTTTGGGCAGGTTTGTCAAGGATTTGGCGTCAGATTTCGCTGCTTCGCGAAACCCTTGTGTCGTTCGAGCGCCCTAGCGACCAGCGACCAGCGACCAGCGACCGCGCCGAACCACCCCGCGCCTCCTGACCTGGAGCACGTCCAAGCGTTCGCGCTCGTGTCTGACACGACGCGAGGGTCGCCGGTCGAGCTGCGCTAGCCCCGCGCGAGGCGCACCAGCGCCCGGCCGACGCGCGCCAGGCTCGATAGGTTGTGCACGGGCAGGAAGTCGTCGACGTAGGGGAGGGCGGCCTGCATCCCTTGCGCCAGCGGCCGGTAGCCGTCGGCGCCCAGCAGCGGGTTGAGCCAGAGGACGCGGTACGAGCGCGAGCGGAGCGCCCGCATCTCCCGCGCGAGCTGGGCGATGTCGCCGCGGTCCCAGCCGTCGCTGATGATCACGACGACGGTGCGCGGCCCCAGGCGCCCCTTCGCGTGGCGGCGGTTGAACTGGGCCAGGCACGCGCCGATGCGCGTCCCGCCCGACCAGCCATCGACCTGGCGGCCGACGTGCGCCAGCGCCTCGTCGAAGGTACGCGCGCGCAGCATCGCCGTCACGTCGAAGAGCCGCGTGCTGAAGACGAAGGTGCTGACGCCGCGCAGCTCGCTCTGGAGGCCGTAGAGGAACTGCGCCAGGAAGCGCGAGTAGACGTCCATCGAACCGCTCACGTCGCAGAGCAGCACGAGGCGCAGCCGCCGCACGCGACGCCGGCGATACGCCAGGCGCAGCACCTCGCCGCCGCGACGCGCCGCCAGGCGCAGGCTGCGCCGCAGGTCCGGCTCCGCGCCGGACGACGCTGGCCGGCGCCGACGCGTCGTCGTTGTCGCCAGCTTGCGAGCGAGGCGGCGTAGGTGGCGGCGAGCGTCGCGCACCTCGTCGTCGCGGAAGGTGGCGAAGTCCTTCTGCATCAGCGCGTCGTCGCCGCTGTACGACGCTGGCGGCGTGTCGCCCGTCGAGAGGCCGCCGCCGTCCCGCGCGTAGGCGACGTTCACCAGCTCGGCCGTGCCCAGCCGCGCCTGGCCGCCGGCGAGCTGCGACGGCTCCGGGCGAAACGGCGAAGGCTCGTCGGGGCGAGACAGACGCCAGAAGCGATCGAAGAGCAGGTCGAACACCGGCCGATCGTCGACGTTCGTGAGCAGGCTCGCCGCCAGCGCCTGGCGGAAGTCCTCGCGGCGGGCGATGTCGATGGCGGCGACGCTCTGGGCGGCGCTGAGGAGCTGGACGGTGGCGATGTCCAGCTCCGCCGCCTTCAGCAGCGAGGCGAACTGCACCAGGTTCGCTCCGAGCGACGCGTATCGCCGGTCGAGCTGCGTCAGGACGCGCTCGAGCGTGGCGGAGCTGTCGGGCGCGAGAGGCGGTCGGTTCACGGCGCCTCCATCATAGCGCGGGCACCGCGACGCCAGCCTGCCAGAATACGCCGACGGGAGGTCTAAAGACCTCCCCTACACGGCCCTGACCGCTACCGGCTGACTGCTGGCCCTACGTCGTCGCCGCGATGAAGGCGTTGACGGCGGCCGCCAGCTCCGCGCCCTTGTCCTCCTGCAGGAAGTGGCCCCCGCCCGCGATGGTGGTATGCGACTGCCCTTTCGCGCCGGGCACTAGCGACTGGAAGAGCCGGTCGGCGCCGCGCGTGATCGGGTCGCTGTCGCTGAAGGCGGTGAGGAACGGCTTCTCCCACCGGCGCAGCACCTCCCACGCGGCGCGGTTCGGGCCCGACGCCGGGTCGTCGGGGCGCGTCGGGACGAGCGCGGGGAACTGGCGAGCGCCGGCCTTGTACGTATCGTCTGGGAAGGGCGCGTCGTACGCGGCGACGACGTCGTCCGCGAGCTGCGTCGTCGTGCCGCCCTGGATGATGCGACCGATCTCGAACGCGGGCGCCGTCTGCGAGAACTGCTGCCAGCGCAGGAACGCCTCGCCGGGCGGGTTGTCGCCCGTGGGGAGGAAGGTGTTCGCGGCGACGATGCGGTCGAAGCGCCCCTCGTGCTCCGCCGCGATGCGCAGGCCGATCAGCCCGCCCCAGTCCTGGCACACGAGCGTCAGGTGACGCAGGTCGAGCGCTTCGATACAGGCCAGCGTCCAGTCGACGTGGCGCTGGTAGGTGTAGTCATCGCGATGGAGCGGCTTGTCGGAGCGGCCGAAGCCCATGAAGTCGGGCGCCAGACAGCGATGGCCGGCCCCGGTGAGGACGGGGAGCATCTTGCGGTAGAGGTAGCACCAGGACGGCTCGCCATGGAGGAGGAGGACGGGCGGGGCGTCCGGCGGCCCTTCGTCGAGGTAGTGCAGGCGCAGGCCGTCGAGTTCCAGATAGTGCGGCTCGAACGGGTAGCCGGGCAGGTTGGCGAAGCGCTCGTCGGGCGTGCGCAGGTACTCCATGGGTCGCTCTCCTTGCTGAGGGTGGTGTGCAGCAAAGCACCTAGCGCCCCGCCAGCGCAAGGGGGGCGGACATTGTCACGCTGAGCGCCAGCGAAGCGTTTTTCGCCGCCCTTTGCTCCCTACGTCTCCCAACGGCCTCGCCTTGGGCATCGAAAGATCCTTCGCTTCGCTCAGGATGACAGAATGGCACTCGGGGTGAGCTGGTGGCTACAGCAGCCGGGGGCGCCCCGCCTGCTCCCGCTCGCGCGGCGCTTTGGCGAACGGCGCCTGGTGCGCAGGCACGTCCGGGCGCTTGCCCGCCAGCACCTCCTCGATGGTCAGGAGCTGGATGCGCGGGTAGTCCTTCTGCCAGAAGTCGTTGTGGTAGAAACCGGCCGCTGCCGCCTCCTTCACCATTTCGCGCGTCGGCTTGGTCAGCGTCAGCACCACGCCGACCGGCTCGTTCTCGCGTTCGAGCACGCCGCGCAGGTCGCGCACGGCCGCGACGCCGACGTGCTCGCCGCCTTTCACCGACACGAGCGCCCGTTTGTAGTCCTCCTTCGGGTCCGCGAAGAACGGGATGACGCCGTCGATGCCCTTGTCGGCGCCCTTCTTCTTGCCCGCGACGGGCTGCGCGTCGATCTTGGCCAGCGCCCACCACTGGAACTGCCACTTGTCGTGCGCGGCCAGCTCCTTCGCCCCGCCGAGATCGACCGGCTCTCCGATTACCTTGACCTCGATGCCTGGGAAGGCGTCGCGCATGCGGCGCTCGATCAGGTTGATCGCCAGGGTCGTGATGTCGATGCCGATCCAGCGCCGGTCGAGCTTCTGGGCGGCGTGCACCGCCGTCCCGCAGCCGCAGAAGGGGTCGAGCACGACATCGCCCGGGTTGGACGAAGCGCTGATGATGCGCTCCAGCAACCCAAGGGGCTTCTGGGTTTGGTAGCCTAGCCGTTCATTCGACCTCGAGTGGATGGGCGGAATGTCATCCCATAAATTCTGCAAGGGTACGCCAGGCATCTCGTCTAGGTAGCGCTTGTACTGTGGAACGCCGCCCCGTTTGGGATACACGAGACGCCCTTGGCGCTCAAACCCATCCATCTTCGCCCTTGAGTAAGCCCAATAACGTCCCTTGTATGGCTTCACACCCTTCCATTCATAGGATGTATCGCCACCCGGCTTGGCAGCAGTCAGATTGTCCAGCCGGTATCGGCGTCCAGTACCCGGGTCGACGTGTTTGTAGAAGGCATCGAGATATGATTCGTCGTAATCGGTGAACTGAGGTTGCCACTTATAAGCGCCTTCCTTCGAGTACACAAGAAGGAGATCGTAGATGCGCCCAAGATGCTTTGCGCCTTGCCCTACATCGCTATGCGCCGACGACCGCTTCCAAGCTATCTGATCTATGAAGTGGCGTGGATCAAACACTGCGTCCATTATCACTCGAAGGTACGGCCCCGCCGTCGGGTCGCAATGAAGATAGATAGAGCCAGTGTCCTTCAGGATGCGGCCGTCACGTCGTTGTGCGTGAGGCCCTCCACCATCGCCCTGAGCATGCGGGCCACGTTCTGGTGGGGGCCGGTGACCACTTCCTCGTAGGCGGCCTGCGCCGCCGGGCCCCAGCGCCAGGTGTCCTCGAACGCCTCGATCTGCGCCTCGCTGCCGGTGCCGCCGGACTCGCGAAAGAGGACGTTGTACGAGCGGTTGGAGTTGAACGGCGGGTCGAGGTAGATCAGGTCGACCGATTCGTCGGGGATGTGCCGGCGCAGCACGTCCAGGTTGTCGCCGTAGTAGAGAACGTTGGTCTCCAGCTTCATCGCTGCTCCCCGGCCGGCGCCGTCTCGACAGCGTACCACGACTCCGCCAGGTCGTCCCACTCCGGGTTCGACGCCTCGATGAGTGCGACCTTGCGGGCGCGCAGCCAGCCCTTGAGCTGCTTCTCCCGCTCGATGGCCGCGCGCACGTCGCCGGTGTCTTCGCAGTACACGAGGCGGGTGATGTTGTACCGGCGGGTGTAGCCAGGGACGCTCTTCTGCTTGTGCTCCGACACTCTCCGTTCGAGGTTGTTGGTGACGCCGACATAGATCATCTTCGATTCATTCGCCATGATGTACACGTAGTAGGTACGTGAGCGGCGGGGCATCGAAAGATCCTTCGCTTCGCTCAGGATGACAAAATGGAGACGTTTGCGACCATTCCCCTTGTCACGCTGAGCCCTTCGCTCCGCTCAGGACAGGCTCCGCGAAGCGTTTTTCGCTGCCCTGTCGGCTCTACGTTTTCCTTCCGCCTCACGGCAGGTGTGACAGCGTCCCTCACATCGCGCGGTTGATGTCCGATTGCTCCAACAGCGCGACGAGGTTGCCCTTGCGGAACGCCTCGATGTCGTCGTGGTACTTGAAGACGCAACCCAGCGTCTCCTCGACGGTCGCGGCGTTCAGCTCGTCCCTGTGGAGCGCCATCAGCGCCGCCCCCCAATCGATCGTCTCGGCGATGCCCGGGCGTTTGTAGAAGTCCTCCTGTCGGAGCTGCTGCATGAGGGCGCAGACCTGGCCGGCCAGCCGCTCGTCGATGCGGGGGACCTTCGCGCGCAGGATATCGTACTCGCGCTCGAACGTCGGGTAGTCGATCCAGAGGTAGAGGCAGCGGCGCTTGAGGGCATCGTGCACCTCGCGCGTCCGGTTCGACGTGATGACGACGAACGGCTGGCGGCGCGCTCGCAGCGTGCCCAGCTCCGGGATGCTGATCTGGAAATCGGAGAGCACCTCCAGCAGGAACGCCTCGAACTCCTCGTCCGCGCGGTCGACCTCGTCGATGAGCAGGACGGGCGCGCGGTCGCCGTCGGCGGTGATCGCGTCGAGCAGGGGCCGGCGGATCAGGTACGGTTCGCTGAAGAGCTCGCGGTCGATCGCCTCCAGCGCGTCGCCGGTCGCCTCGCCCAGCTTGATGCGGAGGAGCTGCTTCGGGTAGTTCCACTCATAGAGCGCGTGCGAGGCGTCCAGCCCTTCGTAGCACTGGAGGCGGATGAGCCGCGTCTTCTGGATCGCCGCCAGCACCTTCGCCAGCTCCGTCTTGCCGACGCCGGCCTCGCCCTCCAGGAACAGCGGCTTGCCCAGCTTCGCCGCGAGGAAGACAGTGGTGGCGATGGCGCGGTCGGCGAAGTATCGTCGACGCGCCATCGCTGCCTGCACGGCGTCGATGGAGCGGAACATGGCGGCTGCATGATACCGCGGGGCGAGGTGACCTCGTAGGGACAGACCTTCAGGTCTGTCCGGCCCCTGGATCACGGTGGATAGGGACAGATGAAATGCGGGTAGGATTGGTCTGCGGGTTGAAAACCCGCAGCTTCTCGTGAAGCGGCGCTCTTCCGCCGAAGCTGAGGGTTTCCAACCCTCAGTCGTGTCCTTACCCTCAGACGTGTTCTTCGCCGTGCCGGAGGGGTCTCTGCTCTTGTGTGCGAATGTAGCGCCGAACCGTCGGAACTTCTGCGGCGGTGAGCCTTCGCCAGCCGTAGCCCTTTTGCCAGAACGAGCGGTTCTCCATGTCGAGCTTGATCTCTGGGTAGGTCAGCGTGACCCAACGGGAGCTGGCACCCTTCAGTTGGTGCATCACGGACGACAGCGTCTGCGCGCCATGCACGTCCACCAGGAGATGAACGTGATCCGCTATCGCTTCCAGCGCAAGGAGCCGGATTCCTGCCCGTCCTGCTTACGGCCCTTCGTGCTGAACCAGACGTGGAATAGCCCTTCCAACTCGCCGCCCTCGAAGCTGAGGATTTCCAACCCTCAGGATTGTTATGCGTCCGCGCCGGTGCTGATCAGCAGCGGCGACCACTCGCCGACGATGCCCTGGCCGTGCAGCGAGACGCTCTTGCCGTCGCGGATGTCCTTCTCGGTCATCAGGCCCAAGGCGCACAGGAAGCCGTCCATCCGGGCCGGCACGCCCGACTCCACGTTCACCAGCTCGTCGTCGACGTACCAGGCGACGCGGCCCTCCGCCTTCGAGTAGCTGATCCGGTAGCGGTGCGGCTGCTGGGGGCCCTTCGGCAAGGGGAGCTCCTTGAAGATGGCGAAGAAGCGCGGCCGGCCCGGCGCGTCCCCCTCGCCGACGGAGGTGCCGGGGAAGGGGAGGCGGGCATAGACCGTCGCGTACTTCTCGTTGCAGACGAAGAAGTCGAGCGCGAGGCCGGTCGAGAAGTCGAGCAAGTTGAGCGAGACGAAGCCGTCGTAGAGGTCCTCCGGCGCGCCGTTGACGGTGCGCGCCGTGATCTCGGTCTCGACGCTGATCTCGCCTTCGTCCGGCACGTCGAAGCGCCGGCGCGAGAAGTACATGTGCTTCGCGTTATCCAGGATCTGCACGCCGTCGTGCGAGCGCGTCAGCGGCACGGCCGCGACGCGCAGCCGGTCGTTCTGCACGACGACGACCGCGTTCGGTTCGCGGTACTCCCAGAAGCCGTCGGGGGTGGGGAAGCCGGCCTGCATCCATGGGCCGTCCGGCTTGAGGATGTCGGCAAAGCCGCCGTACTCGATTCGTTCCATGCAGTTCTGGGTGCTTAGGTCCTGTCGTCGAGCAGCCGTTCGACGAAGACGTCCATCACGCCGCCGCAGATCTTGTCCTCGCCCTCGACATCCTCGGTGAGATCGACGGTGACGAGCCGTGGCTGGCCGTCGCGCATCGTGTCCATCGCCGCCTGCCAGACCTCGGCCTCGCCGCAGCCGCCGCCGATTGTGCCGGCGAAGGAGCCGTCGGGTCGCACGGCCATCTTCGCGCCGGGGCGCCGCGGCGTCGAGCCGCGGCTGGCGGCGACGGTGGCGAGCACGAGGGGTGCGCGCTCACGGAGCGCCCGGTCGATTTCGCGGTGGACATCGTTCACCCACCCAGCGTAGCGCCGCGCCGCGCCGCCGGGCAAGGGGCCGCCGCCGCGATGCGCGGACGTGCTGTATACTGCCGCCTAGCCCTATGCCCGACCGCACGGCCGAGGAAGCAGCCCGCGCGCACGCCGACGCGACGATCGCCATCGACCTCGGCACGACGCTGCGCGAGATGACGCCGGAGGCGATGTCGAAGGTGATGCAGCTCGGCAACAGGGGCTGGACGTTCACGAGCTACAAGCTGGCGCCGCAGGGCCGCGACGGGGGCGACTATCTCTTTCGCATCACGTACGCCACCGAGGACGGCCCGCTGCCGCTCGACTACCGTTTTCGCGAGATCGACGGCGAGTGGCGTGTCGTCGACATCGCGCGCGCATAGCCATCAGGCACAAGGCGAACTTGGAGGCTGGAAGCTAGAACTGTCCAGCCTCCCGCCTCCAGCTTCTAGCCCTAAGCTACCGCCTACGCGCTACGCTCTGCCACCACCCACAGGTGGTTGGAGAAGAAGCGATTGAGCGGCGGAAATCGGCTGAACGGGCGCAGGAAACGCACGACATCGAGCGCGGCGACCGCCCGGTTCAGGCCGCGCTCCTCTGGCGGGAACACGCGCACGTCCGGCGGCTCCCAGTAGTCGACGTGGCGGACGCGAAAGCCATGCCGTCGCAGCGCGTCGCGCAGCGAGGCGCCCGACTGGGGGTTGACGTGCAGCTTGCGCTCGTACTCGTCGTGCGGCGGCAGGGGGCCGGTCGGCAACATCATCTTGTTGATCAGGCGGTTGTGGATCCTAAGCCGTGCGCAAATCGCGAGCAGCGCGCGGTGCACGTTGCGCACGTAGTGCCGGTAGACGACCTCCTCGAACACCCGGTTGGGGGAGGTATGGACGATCACCCGGCCGCCGGGGCGCAGCGCCCGGCGCACCTCCTCCAGCGCGGTCTCCAGGTCCGGTTGATAGACGTGCTCGACGAAATCGAGCATCACCGCCGCATCGAACGACCCCGGCCTCAACGCTAGGCGGGTCGCGTCCATGCGGGCGACGCCCGCCCGGCCCGCTCCAGCCAGCGTTTCCGAGGCGACGTGCGTCGCCGCTTCGGCGTAGTCGATGGCCAGCGCCTGCGCGCCGCGCAACGTGCTGTGCAGCGCCAGTTCGCCCCGGCCGCAGGCGATGTCGAGCATGCGCTGGCCGGGTCGGGGGTCGGCCAGCGCCAAGGCGCGCTCCAGCCGGGGAGAGAGGTGGCGCCCCTTGCTGCGCCGGAACTCCTCGTGCCCTTCGACGGCGTTTCGGAAGTACTCCTCGGTGTAGGCGGAGGGCGGGACCGGCGTGGCGGGTTCGACCTGTTGAGGCATATCGATGGCCCATTCTAGGTTTGGCGACGAGACGGCGTCAACGATGCCAACGTTCCTATGCACAGAAACCTGCGGGGCGGTCGAAGATCGTGGGGAAGATTGAACCGCCGGGAGGAACCACCATGAAGCTTCGCATCGCGCTCGTCTCCGCCGCCGCCGCGCTCTCTATCTGGGGCGGTACCGCCTTCGCCGCAGGCCCGTCCGGTAACAGCGGGCCCTGGATCCCGTGCCCGAACAACAACCCGATCTGCGCCGGGCAGCTCGGCGCTGATCTGAACCCGTTGAACCAGATATTCGACTGCCTGACGACCAACGGCAGGGCCGGCCACGCCCTTCAGAGCAGCAACACCGGCACCGCCAGGTGCTGGGCGAATTAGCCCACGCCCGACGGCGAACGTTAACCTTGACGTAGACGTGAGTCGGTCGCTACGATGAGCGTGATATGGACGAAGCGCCCAGCCTAGCCGCCGTGCCCGCCGACGAGCCGCACCTGCAGATCGGCGAGGTAGCGGAGCGCACCGGCCTCACCCAGCGCACCCTGCGCTTCTACGAAGAGAAAGGCCTGCTGAAGCCGCCCACCCGCATGGAGGGCGGCTTCCGGCTCTATTCCGAGGCGGACATCCAGCGCATCGAACGGATCAAGCGCCTCCAGAAGCTGCTGGGCTTCGCTCTGGCCGAGATCAAGGAGATGGTGGAGGCGGAAGAGGTCAAGCTCCAGCTCCGCGCCGAGTATCGACCGGAGGCCGCCCTCTCCCAGAAGCGCGAGCAGCTCCTCCGCGCGATCGACGTTACCGAGCGCCAGCACGACGTCATCCACCAGAAGGTCGACGCCCTCGCCGAGATGCAGACCCATCTGGAGGAGCGCCTTGCCACGTTCACCGACTGGCTCCAGCAGATCGAGGACGCCCTCAAGGCTGACGCCAAGTCCCGCGCCAAGGCGAAGGCGTAGCCACTGCCGAAAACTTTCAGGAACCAAAGTCTCTCTTCCCACCCACCCGCCCTGAAGGGTGATCTTGAATCTTGGGGACACCCCCAGACCCCCGGCAGAGGGGCACAGCCCCTCTGCACTCCCCCTT
>Ga0247727_10002237_pt1 | contig 44633 bp, 36 predicted proteins | sample WisWelCaveWW1625_FD_202498 | JGI IMG/M metagenome (GOLD analysis project Ga0247727, IMG submission 202498) | Biofilm microbial communities from Wishing Well Cave, Virginia, United States - WW16-25 | ecosystem: Environmental > Aquatic > Deep subsurface > Groundwater > Cave microbial mat | place...
TGAGTATGTTTCTTACAAGCCTGCTCTGGCGCGTCCTGGCAAGGATTTATTTTCGTACGCGCCCCAAAACTTCTGCGATTTCACGCCGCCTTTTGGTGGTGGGAGTTGGTCCTTTGGGGCAAAGTGTTGGTAGTCAAATACAATCTGCGCTTTCAGATAATCTAACCCTGGTTGGCTTTGTCAATGATGGATATGCCGCCGAGAAAGCGGCCAAGCCTTTAGGCAACGTTGAAGAGCTGAATTCTCTCATTCACGATTATCGTGTAACCGATATCGTGATCGCCCTGCCTTATTCTGCTTATCATAAAATGTCTGAAATTGTTTTCAGCCTGGAAGGTTTGCCTGTGGGTGTGTGGATTGCCCTTGGCTTTTTCGACCTTGCATTGTATCGGACTGATATTGAAAATTTTGCCGGGATCCCCATGCTCGATCTGCGCGCTTCTGCCATTGACGACTATCAGCGTTTGGTCAAACGCGCATTTGATATGATCTTCGGTCTGCTCGCGCTGATACTTGCCCTGCCGCTCATGGCATTATCAGCCCTGATGATTTTTCTGGAAGACGGCTTCCCTGTTTTATTCCGCCAAAAAAGAGTGGGCGAGAAAGGGCTTTTGTTTGAGATGCTCAAGTTCAGGACCATGGTCAGGAATGCGGAGCAGTTGCAGGGTCAGGTGGAGAAGCGGAATTCGGATGGGAACCTGATCCACAAGACGAAAGATGATCCCCGCGTCACACGCGTGGGACGTCTGCTTCGCCGCTTCAGTCTCGACGAACTCCCCCAGCTTTTCAACATCCTCGCTGGGACGATGAGTCTCGTTGGACCGCGCCCCGAAATGCCGTATCTGGTCGAAAAGTATCAGCCCTGGCAACGGAAACGCTTTGCCATTCCGCCCGGTTTGACCGGCTGGTGGCAGGTTAATGGACGAAGCGATAAACCCATGCACTTGTTTACCGAAGATGATTTGTATTACATTCAGAATTACTCCATCTGGCTCGACATTCAGATTCTTGTTAGAACCGCATGGGTGGTCATCTTTGGAAAAGGAGCTTTTTGATGTTTAGAAAGATAGCTGATAACCAAGATCAGGATTCTCTTGCTGCGCAATTTAGGAAAAAGAGATTTGCTTTTTTCAGATCGTTGTTGTCTCGTTTGAAAGGACCTGTTCACATTTTGGATATTGGAGGGACAGAATCATATTGGAAAATTATGGGGCTGGAGCAAAGTGATCAAGTCTTTGTCACTCTATTAAACTTGACCCGGGAAGATGTTACATTTCCAAATATGACAAGCATAGCGGGAGATGCGCGCAGAATAAATGTAAAGGATGCTAGTTTTGACGTCGTGTTCTCAAACCCGGTGATTGAACATGTGGGAACATACCAGGATCAGTTGCGAATGGCAACGGAGGGGCGGCGTGTTGGGAAACGTTATTTTATTCAGACCCCGAACAAATATTCTCCGCTCGAGCCGCATTTTTTATTCCCATTATTTCAATTTTTGCCAATCAAGATTCGGGCATTGTTAGTGCAAAATTTTAAACTAGGGTGGATTCCAAAGACCCCCGACTCTACAAAAGCAAGAGAGATCGTAGAGGGCATAAGGCTTCTAAGTAAACGAGAATTCATAAATTTGTTTCCCACCGCATCTATTTATGAAGAAAAAATCATTGGTATTACCAAATCTTTTGTGGCTTATGGAGGCTGGGAATGAACAAAAGATTGTTCTCATTCGAAGGATTTATACTTTCCGTCGTCATTGTTTTGGCAAATTTGCGCGCACTGATGTTCTTTACCCTGTATCCAGAAACAGGATTGGTGTTTGGATCTGCCTGGATTGAAATCGGTTTCTGGATATTGACCGGTGTTAGTGTTGGGTATTTACTGGTTCGGAATAAACTGGTTGTCCAGTATTTTTCCGCCTGGCGTGTGAATTGGGTTCTGGGAGTTTTTATTATTCTTGCATTTATTTCCGCTTTCTGGTCGCTTGACTTTTCTGCGACCTTGTTCCGGGCTTTGGAGTTGCTTTTTGCCACCTTGATTGCTTCCTATTTTGGGATGCGTTATCGCCCAAATCAAATGATGAACGTCCTTTTTTGGTTCGGCGCGATATTGGTAATCCTATCTGTTGCGCTCGTAATTGGCGCTCCGCCAACCGGGACAATGCCCTGGGCTCCTTTTTACGGCGCATGGCGTGGCGTCTACTGGCACAGAAACCACCTGAGTAGCATTATTACGCTAGTCAATGCCGTATTCCTTCTACGCGTGATTACTGCCGTCCAACATCGTCTAACCACGGGTATCCTGGATGGCGCCTTCTATTTACTTTCGTTGGTTGTGATACTTTTCGCGAAATCCGCCACAGGCTATATTCTATTTATTCTTTTGCATCTCTTCGTTATTTGCGTCTGGCTTTGGATCAAATATTCAGCCCGCCTGCGTGCATGGCACTATGGCGTTGTGTTCGGAATTTTCATCGCAGGCTCGATATTAATTCTGTCGAACCTTGAGGTTGTCTTCGGGTTGTTGAATCGCAGTCCAACGCTTACAGGTAGAACTGATCTTTGGAGTTACCTGTTGAAAGAGATTATCCCGGCGCGTCCCTGGCTGGGGCATGGATTCGGTGCAATTTGGGCGCGTGAAGAATTCCGCATTGAAACCCAGCAACAAATCGGTTGGGGATCCCCGGTATTAATCGCGGATAATGGCTTTCTTGATATTTTGTTGCATGTGGGTGTGGCGGGGCTTTTGGTGTTTATCAGTATTCTTGTTTTAGCGATAATTCAATCGCTTCGACATGGTGTTTCTCAGCGGACGCTGACGGGCTTTTTGCCTCTACTAATTATGTTTTATGCGGTTATCGCAAACATTTCGTTTAGCCTTTTTGCCGAGACTGAAGTGTTTGTCTGGTTCTTGCTCGTGGCTGTTCTTTTCATGACGACCCCGCAATCTGACATACCCAGGAATGCAACTACAAGGTGATTATTTCCTGAATTTCTTCTGCCACTCGAATAACTTGTTCAACGCCTCGATGGGGGCGAGCGAATTTATATCCATTTCATTCAACTCATCCAGCAGTGGACTCGTTTCGGGAAACAACGCGGCTTGTTGTGCGGCGTGTGGGTCAATTTTCACCGCGCGTCCCGATGTCTTTTCAAGTTCAGCCATGATCTCGTTTGCGCGCTGGATGACAGGCGCGGGCAAACCAGCAAGTTGCGCGACATGGATTCCATACGAACGATCTGCGCCGCCAGGGATTATTTTGTGAAGGAAAACAACTGTGTTATTCGCTTCACTTACAGCAACGTTATAGTTACGCACACCGGGCAATAAATCGGCAAGTTGCGTCAACTCGTGATAATGCGTTGCAAATAATGTTTTCGCCCGCAGGTGCGGGTGGTTGTGAATATACTCGATCATTCCCCATGCAATCGAAAGCCCGTCATACGTTGAAGTGCCGCGCCCAATCTCATCTAAAATCAAAAGTGAACGCGATGTGGCGTGATGCAGAATATTTGCGGCTTCCACCATCTCCACCATGAACGTGGATTGCCCCGCGTGGATTTCATCCTGCGCGCCGATGCGCGTGAAAATGCGATCCACGAGACCAATCTTTGCTGAGGCGGCAGGCACGAACGATCCCATCTGCGCCATTAGCACGATCAGCGCGGTTTGCCGCAGGTAAGTGGACTTGCCAGACATGTTCGGTCCCGTGATGACGCGCACTACTTCGCCTTTTTCAAGAATGACATCGTTGGGGATGTATCTATCGCTTTTGAGCAAATGCTCGACGACTGGGTGCCTGCCATCGTGGATTTCCAACTCGCTCCCTTCGTGGACCTGGGGCTTGGTGTAGCCTCCGAGAGCCGCCACCTCCCCCAAAGCGGATAGCACATCCAGTTCGGCGATCGCTCTCGCAGTTGAAAGTAACTTGTGCGCGGCTTTCGCCAATTCGGCGCATACTTCTCGGAATAAACGAGTCTCGATTTCCTTGATCCGTTCTTCTGCGTTCAATACGAGCGTTTCATATTCTTTCATCTCCGGCGTGATGAATCGTTCTGCGTTGACCAGCGTCTGCTTGCGGATGTACGACTCCGGCGCCCTCTCCGCCGCGCCGCGCGAGATTTCGATGTAGTAACCAAAAACTTTGTTATAGCCAACCTTCAAAGTCTTAATGCCGGTCTTCTCGCGTTCGACTCCTTCAAGATTTGCGATCCAATCGCGGGCGTGCTTCGATGCGTCAATCACCGAATCCAATTCCTGTGAATATCCCGCGCGGATCACACCTGTATTTTGCAAGGTTGAAGGTGGGTCGTCATCAATAGCCCTTTGCAAAACCGAATACTGCCCCTCGCAAACCGACCATTGATTACCGAATACCGATAACTGATCATGGATTACTTCCTTCACTTTCGGCAACTGCCCCAGTGTGTTTCTCATCGCGACTAAATCACGCGGCTGTGCCTGCCCTGCAATGACGCGGTTGACCAATCGTTCCAAGTCAGCGAGAGGTTTAAGAGCGTCGCGTAATTCGGCGCGCATCATGCCGTTGTTGAAAAAATATTGCACACCCTCCTGTCTTTGCTCGATCTTCGCCACATCCAGTAATGGCTGACTGACCCATTGATGGATGAGTCTCTTGCCCATCGGGGTGATGGTGTAATCCAGTGTGCCAAGCAGAGAGCCTTTCAGTTCGCCGCGCAGGGTTTCGTCCAATTCCAGGTTTCGGCGTGTGGAGGCGTCGAGGGTCATAAACTCGGATAGGCTGTATATTCGTAATGACGTTAATAAATTCAAGGCAGCGGGTTGAGTCTCTTTGAGATATTGAACAATTACCCCCGCAGTTCTCACCGCAAGGCTGTTGTTCTTTAGACCGAAACCATCAAGGGTTGATGATTTGAAATGAGCAAGCAGAGTTTCGTTGCATTTGCCAGGTTCAAACTTCCAGGAGGGCAATGAGGTTAAATGTCCAATGATTTCATCAGGTAATGTTTGGTTGTCTGGATACAAAATTTCCGCGGCGTGTAAACGCGTCAGTTCGGCGCGCAAGGCTTCGAGCGGGAGTTCTGTAACGGCAAACTCTCCAGTGGTGACGTCCACATAGGAAACCGAAGCAGTAGTCGGGCCCGCACTGAGCGAAGTCGAAGTGTCCAGAATGACCGAGGCGAGGTAGTTATTCGCGTCCCCCGGCAGGAGTCCCGGTTCGGTCACAGTCCCAGGCGTCACAACGCGTACAACTTTTCTCGGGAAGAGTCCTTTGACGGGCGCTTCACCAACCTGTTCGCAAATGGCAACGTGATAACCTTTTTCGATGAGCCGCGCCAGATAATTTTCAACGGCGTGATAGGGAATGCCAGCCAATGGTACACGCACGCCATTGCCGATCGGTCGCGATGTCAAAACGATATCGAGTTCGCGCGCGGTAATCTCCGCATCTTCATCGAAGGTTTCATAAAAATCACCGAGACGGAAGAAAAGAATGGCGTTGGGATTTTCGCGTTTTATTTCAAGATATTGCTGGCGGATTGGCGTGACGTCATCGTTGGGCATGTCATCATTTTACGTTCAAGACGCGAAATGGACAAGGCAGATGTTCTCTTATATAATTTACAACTTCATTCATTGGTGATGTGGTGAAAATAAAGGACTGGCTTCCCGTTTGCGGTTTGGTTGTTGCATTGGTGTATGGGTGGAGTTTGTATCGTTTTATGTGGATATTACCAGGCTGGTTGAAATTCCTTGCGTTGGATGAAATACTTTCTTTGTTGTCGTACACTTTTGCGGTCAGTCTTTTGGATTCGTTGATCGTTGTAGCTGTTCTTACTGTGCTTGCCTTCATCTTGCCGCGGAATTGGCTGAGAGATGATTTTGTCTTGCGTGGTGGGCTTTCTGCTTTGTTCCTGCTGTTTTTGGAATGTATTTGGCTACCAAAACAATCGCTCTTATTCAGTTACCCGTTTATTTGATGGGAGGTTTGATTTGCCTGATTGCCCTCCAGTTTATTTTTGGACGCGTTCATTTTTTACGAAACCTTGTTGAAATCATCGTGGACCGTTCGGTTGTATTTCTGTATCTGTATATTCCGCTGAGTCTGGCTGGCGTGATCGGCGTGATTTTGCGAAACTTTTGAGGAGTCTAGTGAAGAAAATCGGTCGGCGCGAATTTCTAAAGTTTGTTTCAGCTCTGTCGGGTGGGATTGCTGCATCCCGATTCCTGACTCGATCCAGGGCGCTGTCTTCCGACCTGCCTAATATCATCATCATTGTGCTGGATGCGCTCAGCGCCCGTAACATGTCTTTGCATGGCTATCGCCGCAATACAACACCGAATATTGAACGATTAGCACAGCGTGCAAACGTGTATCACGCCCATCATTCCGGCGGCACTTTCACCACAGCTGGCACAGCCTCACTGCCGACCGGCACATACCCGTGGACGCATAGAGCCATCAATATCAAGGGGCTTGTCAACCGCTCGGTTTCCACGCGAAATATTTTCAATCTGTTCAATTCGCATCGCCGCGTAGCGTTCACGCAAAATTACCTGGCTGATTATTTGCTAACCCAATTCGAGGCTGATCTTGACCGGCATTTACCAATTGGCGCATTCAGCAGGCTTGAACAGTATATGGATGGGCTGAATGGAAACGACCCCTTAGTCCAGTTTCGGGCAAATACCGATCTTTTGTTTGACCGCATCCCCGGGTCGTTAGTGTTGGGCGTGGCAAACAAGTACCGGAAGATAAATATTGCCAGTGAACTCAGAAAGACAAACGATAATCTGCAACAATACCGGGATGATTTGTTTTTTTACGTCCAAGATGTGTTTTCAGGTCTTGCATCAGAATTGCGCGAACTGGAGAGTCCATCGCTTTTTTACGCCCATCTTTACCCTCCTCACGACCCGTACAAGCCTCAGGAAGGATTTGATGAAATGTTTGCAGACTCCTGGCGCCCTGTTGAAAAACCCAGACATCCGTTATGGAAGGAGCACTCAACTTCCAGAAAAACGCTCAACGGCCAACGTCGCTTGTACGATCAATATCTTGCCAATACGGATTTTGCTTTTGGAGAATTTCTGGATCAGCTTGAAAAATCCGGTGTTTTGAAAAATTCTTATCTAATCCTGACATCCGATCATGGCGAGTCGTTTGAGCGCGGCTATCTGGGTCACGCAGGACCATATATGTATGAACCCAGCGTTCATATCCCGTTACTGATTTCCACTCCTGGGCAAACCGAGCGGCGCGATTTCTATTCGGCCACTAATAGTGTTGATGTCCTGCCGACCCTGCTTGATCTGTGTGACTATGATATCCCTGCGTGGTGCGAAGGGTCAATCCTCCCTGGTTTTGACGCGCATTCAGGTGTGGACTCCCAACGAGTCACTTTCTCTGTGGACGCAAAGACCAACTCTGCCTTTGGACGTCTCTCTGCAATTTCCATTGCCATGCGGCGCGAAAATTTCAAGTTGATTTATTACAAGGGATACAACGACAGTAACACTCCCTACCATGATGGCGTATTCGAGCTCTACAATTTGGAAAATGATCTCGAAGAGATGAACGATTTGGTGAACTTTGAGACTTCAACAGCGCATGAGTTAAGGGAATTATTGCCGGCGGCATACGCGGTTGGTGGACGACCTCTTTAGATGTTCTTACAGAAGAAACGCCGCTGATTGACTTTTCTCGGTGGATACGGTATAAAACCAATTGAAAAAAGGAGTAAGAATGTATATTGACCCAAATACTGGCGGCATCCTGTTCCAGGCTCTTGCGGGACTCTTCGCTGTTTTCTCGGGCGTGTTGTTTTTCTTCTCGCGAAATATTCGCGAGTTTTTTGCGCGCATGCGACGCCGCGGGCGCAAGGATGAAGAAGACGATCAAAAGTAAGTTTTATCTGGATGAAGACTTTAATCCTGGGATTTGACTCTTTTGACCCTGTCGTGTTTGAACACATGGCAGGGCAAAATTTGTTGCCCAACTTTGAAAAATTCACCAGGCAGGGCGGGTACTCGAAACTGGAAGTGTGCTCGCCTCCGCAAACTGAAGTCTCATGGACGAGCATCGCAACAGGCACTGACCCGGGCGGTCATGGGATATTTGATTTTGTCCATCGTGATCCGCTGACGTACACTCCTTATGTCTCGATCCTGCCGATGAAAAAGGGTTTGGCAGGCGAGCAGTTTGTCCCGCCTTATACTGCCAAAACCTTTTTTGAAGAAGCCGCCGCGCTTGGATACCCAGCTACAGCCTTGTGGTGGCCCGCGATGTTTCCTGCGCGCCCTGAGTTACCGGTGATGACTCTGCCCGGGCTGGGTACGCCAGATATTCGCGGTCAACTCGGTGTTGGAACGCTTCTGACATCAGACAATGAATCGAAGAAAAAAACGACTGTAGTAAAACTTGATTCGTCCGGCAAGAATCGATTCATTGCCTCCTTGCCGGGTCCGCAAACGCAGGGACGCGAGGGTCCGCGCACGATCAGTTTGCCAATTCTCCTTGATGTGATTGACGGGAAATCTGCAAGGCTGACGATAGATAAATCGCAAGTGGATTTGCGCCTGGGCGAATGGAGCGGGATTATTGAATTGCGTTTCAAAGCAGGGCTGTTGTTCAATATCCATGCGATTACGCGCTTCATTGCTACAAGCCTCAATGGAGCAGTTCGGGTTTACGTTCTGCCGTTGCAAATTCATCCTTTGCATTCAACGTGGCATTATTCCTCATCAGGCTCGTTCTCAAAAAAACTTTGGAACGAAGTGGGTCCTTATTTAACGCTGGGCTGGCCCCAGGATACAACAGGTTTGGAGGATGGTTGTATCAATGACGATCAATTTCTTGATCTGTGCCAGAAAGTATTTGACCGCAGGATTCAGATTCTTTATTACCTGATGAATGATTTTCGTGAAGGTGTTCTTGCGAGCATCTTCGATGACCTTGATCGCGTCCAGCACATGTTCTTTCACGACCGCATGGACGTTGTGCAGGATTGGTATAAACGTCTCAACCGATTCGTTGGTGATGTGAGCGCGAAGGTGGATCAATGGCGCGGCAAATATCGCTACCTGATTCTCTCCGATCATGGCTTTAGTGATTTCAGAAACAAGATTCACCTCAATCGCTGGTTGCTCGAAAATAACTATCTTTCGATGAAGAATGGCGGTAGTGACCTGAACGGCGTTGATTGGAAAAAAACAAAGGCCTATGCCGTTGGCTTGAATAGCATTTATCTCAATGTTTCAGGCAGGGAAGGGCAGGGGATCGTTCAAGCGGATCAAATCGAAGGGATACTCTCCGAGTTGAATCAGAAATTATCTGGATGGCAAGACTCGAATGGGAGTTCTATTGTTCAAAGGATCCGACTCAAACATGAGACATATTCCGGTCCTTACACACGCTTCGGACCCGACCTTGTGGTTGGGTACGCCTCCGGATACCGCGCCTCCGCTGATACGGGACTCGGTAAAATTCCTGCTACTGTCATTGAACCAAATACCGATCACTGGGGAGCCGATCATTGCATGGACGCGGATGTTGTCCCGGGCGTGATCTTTGCCAACCGCGACCTGCGCGATTTTGGCGCGCTCTCCTTCCGTGATGTTCCGTTTCTGGCAATTGGCAAGCATCTCGATCAATCGCATCTCAAGCCGCCATCACAAGCAACGGGCGAGGGACAAAAAGACCTGGAAGAACGATTGAAAGGGTTGGGGTATCTATAGTGAATAAATTGTTCCGTAAAAAATCTGCGCCGAAGAAGCCAATCATTGTGATTTCAAGGCTTCCACGCTCGGGCACATCCATGATGATGAAGATGCTGGCAGAAGGCGGGCTGTCTGTTGTAACCGACGGACTTCGCAGCGCTGATGAGGATAACCCAAACGGGTATTACGAACTTGAGGCGGTGAAGCAAATGCCGGCTGGGAATGTTGCGTGGCTTGCTGATGCGGGAGGCAGGGTTGTAAAGGTGATCTCCGCGTTGCTTGAACACCTGCCTTCCACCCAAACATATAAGTTCATCTTTATAGAACGCGAGATTAAGGAGATACTTGCATCGCAACAAAAGATGCTCAAGCATCGAAACGAATCATTTCAGGTGGATGATGCAGAGATCGAAGCGCAATTCAGAAAACATTTATCTGTCATAAAACCATGGCTTGTTCGCCAGCCAAACATGGAAACCCTGTTTGTTGGTGATAACGGCTTAATGGAAGAACCTGTACTGGTTTACAGGCGTCTTGTTGAGCTTGTTGGGACGCCTTTGTTCTTTGAGAAGATGCCATCGGTCCCGAGTAAGGCGCTTTACAGAAACCGCGTATCTGAAGTGTAGAAATTTGATTGAGGTCTGATGCTCAAGCGTTTGCCTGCAAAACAGGATATCGCACCTGTTTTTGCCGTAATTGTTTCAATCATATATGGATGGTCTATTGCTGCATTTCTTCGGAAAATACCCTCCTGGATTTTGTTTTTACAAGTGGATGAGATCATTATCGTTTTGGTCTACGTTCTCACCGTGACTTTTCTGGGAAGTATTTTGTTCATGATTTTTCTTTTGTTTTTCTGCATACTTCTTCCGGTACAGTATTTTAAGAACTACTTTGCCGCTCAAGGCGCGCTTGCAAGTTTGTCATTGATAGGTTCCGTTGCCATCTATATTAATCGTTACTCGGAGTATGGCGCTGGTTTTCTGAAGTATGGACCAATCTGGCTTGGCGTTACAATCATGATTGCTGTCTTTCTGTCATATCTTGCAATAAGGGTCCGGTTTTTGCGACGGGCAATCCTTTGGGTTGCAGACCGCCTGATCATATTTCTATATGTATTCGTCCCCTTATCGGTAATATCACTGAGCATGGTTATTCTCCGTAATATTTTTTGATATGATGAATCGGCGCGACTTTCTCAAACTGGCAGCTTTGGTCTCTGCAGACGCGGCGTTGCGCAGGACGTCTGCGTTTTTCGACCCTTTGGAACAGGGCGAGGGCGGCAAACCCAATATTCTGATCTTCGTATTTGACGCCATGTCGGCAGAGCATTTGTCCCTGCACCAATATGCACGAAACACAACGCCAAATTTGGACAGATTTGCCCAAAGGTCAAATGTGTATCATTCCCATTATTCGGCAGGGAACTTTACCACAGCTGGCGTTGCGTCCATGCTCACCGGGATGTATCCCTGGGATCATCGCGCCATAAATTACAGAGGGCTGGTGAAAAGAGGGCTGGTCAGCAGGAATTTATTTAATTTGATCGGGAATGAATACACCCGTGTGGCATTCACGCAAAATATGTTTGCCGAAATTATTCTCAGCCAATTCGGGGAAAGTCTGGACATCCATTTGCGTCCTGACTCGTTCAGTTTCTATGTGCTCCCAGCAGTACAGGCGCAGGATTTTCCGCGAGATCGTTCGCTTGCTTATTTTGCGTTGGAGGATTTTCTTGGTGTTGGAGTAAAGAGCCTGAATCCGATCCCAGGATCGTTGCCGCTAGCGTCAGTTGATATTGTTCGTCAATTTATCAATGCAGAACCGAAGAAAACCGTAGACTTTCCACGCGGGTATCCTAATAATCATTCCTTCTATTACCGGAATGAGGATGGTTTTCGCGGCATTGCCGGTCAGGTTAGTGATCTGAATAACCGCTCATTGCCATGGATTGGGTATTTCCATGTCTGGTCGCCTCATGGACCTTATTCGTCACAGAAGGATTTTGTTGGTTTATTTCCGGATGAGTTGCGCGTACCATTCAAGCCGCGTCACAAACTTTCCGAAAGCAGGTATCCACAAAGACAACTGCTGGATTTTCGCCTGCAATATGATGAGTATATTGCCAATGTGGATGCTGAGTTTGGGAAGATGATGACCGAACTGGAACGGGCGGGTGTTTTGGATAACACCTATATAATTGTTACCTCTGATCATGGGGAGCTTTTTGAACGCGGCGAGTTGGGACATGGAACCCCGCTGTTGTATAATCCTGTTACTCATGTTCCTTTGTTAATTTCCGCGCCCGGGCAGAAGGGTCGGAGGGACATCCAGATATCAACGAGCAGTCTTGATCTTTTACCGACAATACTAAAAATAGCCGGAAAGGACATTCCCGATTGGGTGGAGGGGAAGGCTCTCCCGGGTTTCACTGAATTGGAGGACGCGAAGAGGAGTATATACTCCTTCGTCGCAAAAAATAGTTCTGCTTTCCAGGATATTAATCAAGCTACCATTTCTCTTATCAAAGGACCCCACGAATTGATCTTTTACACGGGGTACAAGAAACTGGCAGATTCGTTTGAGCTATATAACCTGGCAGAAGATCAATACGAAAAAGAGAATCTTGTAGAGAAGGATCTGATCGTTGCCTCCCGTATGCGCGAAGAAATGACGGACATGTTCCAGTCAACTATTAAGCCGAGCTCAAATGACGCGTAAGAGGCAAAATTCGAGGAGAAATTATTATGTACAAACTTGTTCTAGCCCGTCATGGACAAAGCGTGTGGAATCTTGAAAACCGGTTTACCGGTTGGACGGATATCGGTCTCACCGAACATGGGAAGTCTGAGGCGCACGCGGCGGGGAGAATGTTGAAAGAGGGCGGCTTTGTATTCGATATCGCGTTCACATCAGTTTTGCGGCGCGCGGTTCAGACTCTTTGGACGGTCTTGCAGGAAATGAATCTCGAATGGATTCCCGTCACAAATGCATGGCAACTCAACGAACGCCATTATGGCGCGTTGCAGGGATTGAACAAATCAGAAATGGCGGAAAAATACGGAGAAGCGCAGGTAAAAATTTGGAGACGCAGTTACGATGTGCCGCCCCCGTCTTTGGAATTGACAGATGAACGCCACCCTAAATTTGACGCGCGTTACGCCTCATTGACTCCCGGACAACGGCCAGCCACCGAGTCGCTTAAACTCACGCTGGACCGCGTCCTCCCTTACTGGCATTCGACGTTAAATCCCATGATCAAATCGGGCAAGCGAGTCATCGTTGCCGCGCATGGCAACAGCATCCGCGCGCTGGTGAAATATCTTGATCATATTTCCGATGCAGATATTACCGAATTGAACATCCCAACCGGCCTGCCGCTAGTCTATGAACTGGATAAGGACTTAAAGCCGATCAAAAATTACTATCTTGGTGACCCCGCAGAAGCCGCAAAGAAAGCCGCGGCGGTGGCAAACCAGGGTAAGGCGAAATGACAAAAACTCCGGGTTTGTTGAGAACTCGGAGTTTTCCATTAAAATCCATCCATGAGTCTTCCCCGCGAATTTCTTTACGAACTACATAAAAATTTTACAGGCGACATCCGAACGGATTTTGCTTCGTGTGTACTATACAGCACAGACGCGAGCATTTATCAGATTGAGCCACTGGGGGTAGTGATTCCAAGAACGCAAGAAGAGTTGCACGCGGCGGTTGAGTTGGCGGCAAGATACAAAATTCCATTTCTGCCGCGCGGGGCAGGGACGTCGCTTGCGGGGCAGGCGATTGGAAATGCGTTAATTCTTGATTGCTCGCGTTGGCTCGATCACATCATTGAAATCAATACCGATGAGCGCTATGCGGTTGTCGAACCCGGAGTTGTGCTTTCTGACCTGAACAACGCCGCGGCGAAGTATGGCTTGATGTTTGGTCCCGACCCTGCCTCAGCAGAACGCGCCACAATGGGCGGCGTGATCGCAAACAACGCTACCGGCGCGCATTCAATTCTGTACGGAATGAGCGCAGATCATGTGATCGCGGCGGATGTCATTTTGGGAGATGGCTCACTTGAAACATGGGACGGAAGCGCGCCCTCAAAATTAACACAAACTGCGCTTGCCATTCGTGGAAAATATGCGGTTGCAATAAAAAATAACTGGACTCAAACATGGCGAAATTCAGCAGGGTATCGGCTCAATTATTTATTGCCGTGGTCACCCTCGAAGCCTGCGCGCTGGGAGGGAGAGTATCCTCCGATTGCAAACACAACCATTAATCTCGCGCCGCTGCTCGCGGGCAGTGAAGGGACACTGGCTGTCATTCGACGCGCGAAAGTTAATCTTGTTCCAAAGCCGAAACATACGATCCTTGCTGTGCTTTCTTATCTAAGTGTTGCCGAGGCGTGCGATGACGTGCCGCGTTTGTTGACTCATAACCCATCTGCGATTGAGTTGATTCCGAACACGATCCTTCGCGCGGCGAGAAGCGTTCCTGCGTATGCGCGTCAGATGGGGTGGGTAGTCCCCAGAGGGGATGCTATGGGTGACCCTGAGGCGTTGTTAATCGTTGAGTTTAGCGGCGACCAGCCTCAGGCGTTGAAGGAGGCGGCGCGTGGTCTTGATACGCTCGCAAACACTGCTCGCTACTCGACCACCAACAACAAAATGGTGATTGCCGAATCCAAAGAGGAACAAGCGCAAGTGTGGAGCGTCCGCAAAGTGGGGTTGGGTTTGATGGATTCGAAGCCTCAACCTGCTCGTCCCGTTGCCTTCATCGAAGATTGCGCGATCCCCGTTGAGCGACTCGGCGAATTTGTGCGCGAGGTCGAAAAGATATTATCAACACACGGAACGGAAGGCGGGATATACGCGCACGCTTCTGCGGGATGTTTGCACATTCGTCCGATCTTGGATTTGAAGACTGCGCGCGGTGTGACGGATTTACGCGCGATCAGTGAAGCGGTTCTTTCTTTGACCTTGAGCCTGGGCGGCGCCATGAGCAGTGAACACGGCGACGGTTTGGCTCGCTCCGAACATCTTGCGCGGGCGTATGGCTCTGAGGTAATGGGCGCCATGCGCATGTTGAAGGACGCGGCAGACCCGCATCATTTATTGAACCCAGGCAAGATCATTGACCCGCAAAAGATGGACGTCAATTTGCGTTATGGCATTGAGTATCAAACACGCGAGTGGAAATCAAGTCTTTCGTTCGAGCGTAATGATGGTTTTGCTTTGGCTGTTGAGCAATGCAACGGACAAGGCGTGTGCAGAAAACTTGCCCTGAGCGGAACCGAAGGGGATTCTGGTGTAATGTGCCCGTCGTATCAGGCGACGCGCGAGGAGATGCATTCAACGCGCGGCAGGGCGAATCTGTTGAGGGCGATGATTTCGCTCCCTCACCCTGAGTCCCTCTCCCAGCGGGAGAGGGGTTGGGGTGAGGGAGAATTAACAGAAGCAACAGCGCGCGCGCTTGATCTCTGCCTCGCATGCAAGGGATGTAAGGCAGAATGTCCGAGCGGCGTGGATATGGCGAAGTTAAAGTATGAGTTCGAGAATGAGTATTACAAAACACATCGAAGACCTCTGCGTGATTATGTGTTCGGATATTTTCACGTGGTTGCAGGGTTGCTTGCTCCAGTTGCGCCGCTTGCCAATGGGATGATGAATGTTCCATGGATCAAAAACATAGTCGCGAATGTGTTGGGGATCACGACTGAACGACCGTTTCCGAAATTTGTGCGTTGGAGAGCGAAAGTTTTAGCCACAGAGAACACAGAGATCACGGAGAAAAAAAGAATCATTTTCTTGCCTGATGTGTTTTCGCGATATATTGAGCCACAGGTTGAACAGGCTGTATTTGATGTGTTATCCAAGTGCGGATATGATGTGCATGTTCTGCCTGTCGTTGGCGCGGGGGCGTCACTGCTCTCGAAGGGATTCGTGGACGCGGCGCGCCGTCACGCGAGGAAAGCGCTTGATTTGTTGAATCAAATTGACCCGACGCGAGAGGCGGTCATCGTCGGTGTGGAGCCTCCCGAAATTTATCTACTGAAAAATGATTATGTAGACTTGGTTCCCGAACGCGCCGAGGAGATCAATCAGCGTGCGGAAAAAACCTGGCTGTTGGATGAGTTCCTGTTGCGGTCGGAAGAATTTTCCGCTCTGCGCGTAGGCACACTGGCAAACCATAATACTATCGAAAAGAAAAAACAAAAAATAAAGTTTCATCCGCATTGCCACCAGCGCGCCGAAGGACTCGCGTCTGATGGAATTGCAAGCGGATCAAACGCGAGTGTTGAGTTGTTGCGCGCGTGTGGATACGGTGTGGAGTTGATTGATGCGGGTTGTTGCGGCATGGCGGGGACGTTCGGTTATGAAGCCGAGCATTATGATCTTTCGATGAAGGTGGGGGAGTTGAAGTTGTTCCCAAAATTGACCCCCTCCCAGCCTCCCCCAAATCCGAAAAAAAAAGTTGATGTATTAATAAAAGAATCCATTTCGGATTTGGGGGAGGCGCCGAAGGCGGAGAGGGTCGCGTCAACAGGCGCGGCGTGCAGGATGCAGATTTTGCAGGGCGCAGGTGTAGTTGCAGAACATCCTGTTTTACTTTTACGAGAAAGGCTTGGGTTGACTATGGTTGTGAGCTAATCAATTATAATTTCGACAAAGCCATCATTATGAACTTCAATACGGCCCTTTTCCTGTTCCTGTTCCTGCCATTTTTTCTTATCATTTACATTTTTGCCCAACCGCGCTGGCGACCGGTGATTGGGATTCTAGCCAGTATCGTATTTTATGCCTGGGGGAGTGTAGGTAACCTCATTTTGCTATGTGCTTTAATTTTGATAAATTATTGGGTGGCATGGTTCATGAGTTCCAGCCCTTCAAAAAAGTGGTTTCTTTCATTAGGGTTGTTCGTAAATTTGGGAGCGCTACTGTTTTTTAAGTTATTCATCGCGCATGGCATGAATCTATTCCTGGGGCTCGATGTGTATTTTCCACAGCGCCTTACTGATTGGTTAAACACAATCACTTTTCCACTTGGGTTGTCTTATATATGTTTTCAACTCATCTCTTATTTATTCGATGCACAAAAAGGGACAATCACCTCCGAGAAGAATTTTGTCGCTTTTGCGTTTTACGTCCTGTTGTTCCCGAAACTTTTAGTTGGTCCGATTGTTCGTTATAGCTCCGTTGTCGGGCAATTGTCAGCGCCTGTACTTAATCCCCACGAGATGGCTGGTGGTATCCGCCGTTTTCTTGGAGGCTTTGCTAAAAAAATCCTGATAGCAGATGTTCTTGCCACTGTGGTTGACGCAGTCTTCGGATTGCCTGTTGAGGCGCTAACGCCATTTTTTGGCTGGCTGGGGCTGATTGCCTATGCCTTGCAAATCTATTTTGATTTTTCAGGTTACACCGATATGGCAATCGGACTCGCCTCGATGATGGGCTTGCGATTTACTGAGAATTTTAATTTCCCGTATATTGCTCAAAGCATTACCGATTTTTGGCGGCGATGGCACATCTCACTTTCTACATGGTTCCGAGATTATGTTTTTTATCCCCTCGAGCGGCGAAGGATTCCTGTAATGGGTCAATCGTTCAATATCCTGGTTGTCTTTCTGTTAACGGGGTTATGGCATGGAGTCGCCGTCAACTTGATTGCCTGGGGCTTGCTCCATGGATTCTTCATCGTTCTCGAGGGTTTGTTTCTCAACCGCTGGTTACAAAAAATGATTCAGCCCGTCCGACATTTTTATACCCTGGTCGCGCTCCTGCTTACCTGGCTGGTATTTCGCGCGCCGAGTCTTGATTATGTTTTTCAATTCCTTAATCTTTTAATTGGGAATACCCAGGGTCAAACCCAATTGGCATTTGCTGATACCAGCCCGCTTCCATTCATCGACCCTTCATTCGTGCTAGCCCTGGTTGCCGGTATCTTCCTGTCCCTGCCTCTTGGGCAAGTTATACAGAAGCGACTGGATAAATCCCTGCCATTGACGGTGGCGGGTGACATCCTTCTATTTGTGTTGTTCATACTTGCTGTAGGATTTATGACAAGTAGCAAATTTCTTCCAGGAATTTACGGGAGTTTTTAGGATGAGAGATCGTTACCCGTTTATCGTCCTCATCGTTTTTATTGGCGTCTTGCTAATCCCGTTACGGACTCTTGAACTGAATCCGAATGCGATTGAAGAGACATTTTATCCTCGCTCACGCCTCATCACCTGGACCTCAAATCTGCGCCTTGCAATTGGAGACCGGGTCTTCCGTAAAGTGCTTGTGGGTGAAGGTAACTGGTTGATCTATACGGCGGAGGGCGAAACGGATGATTACCAAAAAATGGACCTGTTTGCCGATGAGGAATTGGCTGATTTTCAGCAGCATCTTGATTCTCTTTCCGCGCGTTATGCCGCGCAGGGAATTACATTGCTTGTAATTATTGCACCCAGCAAAAACACCATTTATCCAGATCGCGTGCCTGAGCAGATACCCGTCATTGGCAGCGAATCCAGGCTGGATCAGATAATATCCTACCTTCACGCAAATGGGCAGAACCAGTTAATTGACCTGCGGTCCACGCTCATAGCCGCCAAAGCAGATCACGATGTATATTATGCCACCGATAGCCATTGGAATGATTATGGCGTGTATATCGCATATTCCGCAATCCTGAGTGAGTTGAACAAGAACTATCCGAATCTTGTTGCCCGCCCGGAATCCGATTTTGAAGTGACCGTTCGATCTCCCGAACCGCTTGACCTCTCTACTATTATTGGCGCAACCTGGCTGCCCGAATCCAAAATCCAATTCGTTCCGCAGTTCGACTTGCGCGCGACTTACAAGAATATTAATGTGGGTGGTCGGAGACTCATGTTTTCATACAACCCCGACGTTAGTTTGCCGAAGCTAATTCTTTACTATGACTCGTTTTTCTTCAGGGTGATTCCCTTCCTGGGTGAGCATTTCCACAATGGCTTTTACATTCAGAATTACACCGGAGGCGGGTTATGGAATCTTTCGTGGGTGGATGAGCAAAAACCTGATGTGGTTATTATCGAATTTTCCGAGCGATATATAAGGGATTTGCCTTTGTTTATTGACCCTGCGAGATGAGCCGCCCGTAACTATTGGTCTGCCACGGCGTGCAGTTTTCTCTGTGCATGAGGAGGAATTTCGAAAACTTATCTCGCCACGCCGACCAACAACTCGGCAAAGCCGCCGCAATCGAGGGCTTCACTGCCAGTAAAGATAAAGCGGATCCACTGCCCAACCACGTTGGGTTCCACGCGAATATCCGGGTCTGGGGTCCCATCCAGGCTGGCGCTCTCTTCGAAGACCAAATTATCTTGCGCATCGTACACCTGAACTGTCACCCCTCCAAAACCGTACCCGGTGCGGAAATCAACCACCTGATTTTCACGGTTTGAGATTAACTCTATGGAAGCAATAAAGTCTTCCTGAACGCCCGTCCAGACGAAAGTGGACGTGCCATCTGCATCGGGACCGGCAGAGAACCAGGAGGTGCTGAAATCTCCATCTATAGCCAGTGAGGCGGGAAATGTAGAGTCGTAAATCGAGGAAGCCTCCACAGCCCCTTCGGAGGCAATCTCGGCATTGGGCTCAGGTATATTTGTAGCGGTGGCATCTGTCCCTGCTACAGGCGACTCGGTAGTAGGCAATATCGTCTCGTTGATATTGTTTAGCGCGGCATCCAGGTCTTCTTCGCTCTTGGCGTCATAGTAAACGCCGCCAGCCGCGTCTGATATCCGCTTGAGTTGCGCGGCGGTCCCCGCATTGACGTCCAAGCCGATCACGTGAATGGCGAAATCAACGCCGATCTCTTTCAGGAATTCAACCACCGTGGCTGGTTCTTCGCCGCAGGTTTCCTCGCCATCGCTGATCAGCACGATGAAATTTCTTCGCCCAGGCTCAAAGGTGAAGTCGTTGGCGGCTTGCTGAATGGATGTGGACATGGGAGTCATGCCCAATGCCTGCATACCCGGCAACCAGTCAATGATGGCTTGCGCGCCGTTTGCTTGTATGGGCACAATGAGTTCGATATCTTCGCAACTTTCGGCTTCCCTTCCCTGATATGGGATCCGGTGACCATACACCCTCAACCCCACCTGCGCGTTAGGCGGCAGTGCGTTGAGGCGTGATGTTAAAACTTCCTGCGCGATTTGCAAACGGGTCTTCCCTTGCAGAGTCTGCAACATACTGCCGGAGGCATCGAGGATATATTCAATATAGGTGGCGCTCAAACCAACCGGAACAAATTGGGTCGGCGCGGGTCCTTCACTTGTGCTCGGCAAGACTGGTGTTTCGGAAGGGGAGGATGAAGAAATTTCAGTAGCCGCGCTTGCAAATGGATTTGGAATGAGTCCATAAGCGAATCCGCCGATGATGCCAATGCACAGGCAGAGGGCAAGGATTGCCCCTCCCACTCCCATCAACTTCGGAAAGGAGGATTTTCTTGCGACGTACGAAGGAGGCATGGTCGAGGAAAGATCTCCTCGTGCAGGACCAGATTGAGGCGGAGAGGGAGGCGAATAGCTGTGCGGTTCGACCACCGTTCCGAGGGGAGATTCAGTAACCGTGCCTGCAGACTGCTCGAGAACCGTCCCATCTGCAGATTGAGTTTCCTTATCATTGATCGCTTGCGCCAGCATACTGGCTGTCTGGAATCGTTTGGCGGGACTCTTATCCAACGCTTTGCGGATGACCGCGTCGAACGCGGGGGGCAGATCCGGCTGACGCTCAAGCAGACTGGGAACTGGTTCGTTGATATGAGCAATCGCGACACCCATGGGTGTATCCGCTTTGAACGGAAGCTCGCCGCTGAGAGACTCGAACAGCACAACGCCGAGTGAATAAATATCGCAGCGCCCGTCGAGGTTTTTCTCGCCCAGCGCCTGTTCGGGGCTCATATACGCGGGCGTGCCAATCACGCCGCCAGTGCCGGTAAACGCCGAGGTAGCCTCCGTAATTTTAGCGATCCCAAAATCGGACAGGGAGGCGACGCCCTGCGAATCGAACAGGATATTGCCCGGCTTGATATCGCGATGGATCACACCGAGGCTGTGAGCATAATCTATAGCGGACCCGATGCGTTGAAACAGCGCCGCAATCTCAGGGATGGGAAGCGCGCCCTTGCCCAGAAGATCGGCGAGAGTCCCGCCAGACATATAGCGCATGACGATGAACGGCTGGTCTTCATGCTCGCCAAAATCATACACAGGGACGATGGAAGCATGTTCGAGTGTTGCGATCACTTCGGCTTCACGCTGGAAGCGGGCGCGAAATTGCGGATCAAAAGTAAACTGGCGCGGCAAAACCTTCACTGCCACCTGACGTTTGATGTACGGGTCACGCGCCAGATAGACGATTGCCATGCCGCCCTGTCCCAACTCCTGTATCACTTCATATCTGCCTATATTCATCGGGGCATCCAATCTTTATTGCTTTTTATTGAATGAAGCGGATTATATCACTTTGATTCTCGTACTTATCTGCATCGAATGCCGAGGTGAAATAACCTTGCGTGAGCGTGGATTTGGTTGTATGCTTGACTCATAATTACAGAAGGACAATGAACGAAGCTGATTTGTCACACCTGCGTTTTCCGAAACTCAAATCTGCTGGTTGGGTGCAGGCGCGGCTTGTATCGCTCAGGCAGTTACAGTCCGCAACGCAAGAGGAGTTTTCCGCCTCGCAAGAGTTGTTGAATTCGATGGAGTTATGACTAAAAACACGCAAAAGGATGGCAAATATGGAAACAGCCGAAACGATCACTGCCCTATTAGAAGCAATAAAATTCTTTCGGGAACAATACTTTTCAAGCGCCTACTCCACAATGGGGTTCACGATCATAAGTGCAGGATGGCTCATCACATCCCAATCAGCAAGGGTGTTTTTGCATTCCCATCGCTGGCTCGGCATGTCAGCCATTATCATGCTCATACTCACCTACATTGGGTATTGGGAAATGTCGCTTGGTGTGCAGGCATTATCGCAGGGAATTTCCAACCAACTTATGTTGCTCGGGGTTGATAAAGTCGTGTTTGAACATTATGAATTATCCATCCAGGGCGTCTATGGTTTTATCTTCTTACAAGGTCTGGCTTTGGTTTTTACATCCCTGATCATTATCGCCATCCTAAAGGATCCTGGCCAGGAGTAACCGAGGAAGACTAGAGAGTGGCTCGCGTCGCTCAAGCTCTGTCGAACAGTTTACAAAATGAGGAGTAAAATTCCTCGCGCAAAGTAATCCCCTCCCCGAATACCCCGAAAGGAGACAGTCATGGCTAGCAGTGGCAGTAAAGATAAAGGTAATAAGGAACAAAAGAAAAAAGCCAAGCACAACCTGAAAGAGAAACGCAAGTTGAAAAAGGATAAGAAGCAGAAGAGTCCCTTCATGCCTGGTGGATAGGCGCGAATCTCTTAACTTGCTCCGCGATACATCACGTCAGGTTTGGTAAGGGACAGGCGCGACTCACGTCTGTTGCCTGTCCCTCACCCTGTGCGGGGAGGCGTCTGTATTTCACGTGGAAGTATGGCATAATCCATCCAACCTCAAAGAGTTGGAAGATCAAAAAAGGAGTGGCTGATATGAAAAATATAAGGCTGGGAGGCAGGATCGAGTAGAAGGAGAAGCGCAGGAATGAAAGATAAGAGCTTTACCGTTATCTTTGCCCTGGTATTGCTTGCCGTTTGTTTGCTGGGTTTTGGCTTGCCATATCTATTTTTTGGGGGATCTGAGAATGATCGGCGGAATTCCACAGTACTCATACCGAACACTGGAGGGGAGATCATGACGTCCATACTTGAAATTTCCCCGACCCCGACTCCCACGCTGACATACACCGTCACCTTAAGCCCCACAGTAACACTAACGCCCCTGCCTTCAGAAACATTCACTCCCTCCACTACGTTTACGGTGACTTTCACCCCTACTTCCACCTTCACGCCAACCAACACACCGACCTTCACACCATTGCCACTTTATTTCCCCCCAGGTTCCGGCGGCTCGGGGTCAAACCCCGCACCGATACCCACAAATACCGCTGTCTCAATCCAACCGTATACATCAAGCCCGGAACCTCCGCCGGAAACAGAGCCTCCGCCTACAGATCCTCCGCCACCGCCGCCAACAGAGCCTCCTGCGCCCACCAATCCACCGATTCCCTGAACTCGCGGGTAATTATGCCTTAGCAACTCACCTTATGCGCCCTCTTGCTCCCGCAGGGTCTGTGACCCTGCGGCTTCCCAGCAAACACGTATAAAGCACACGGTTGCTTGCAAAACTCACCCTCGCTGGGGCTATTCAACAATCTCCACACAAAAACCAACTCGCCATTCACCGGCAAATTGATCTCCACCGATTCCGGATACACCCGTCCGCACGCGCCGCTTTTGCAATTGCAGTTGGCATCCATCGAAATGCTCGTGCAAGAGACAGAAACATAACCCACATTCCACGTTCCGGTTAATGTGGATGGCAGATAAGCATAGAATCGCCCTTCATCGTCCGTTGTTGCATCGGTATGCGGCGCATTGACATCGAATCCCTTTGTGACGGCGAATCCGATTCCGTTGACCGGCGTCCGCGCTTCGGTTTTTACAATCCCCGTGACAAGATATGCGTTCTCCGGCTCAACAAATGAAAGAGGGGGACCGTCGTGCCCGCCAATTTGCGCCAGGTGAATCAACACCCAGCCAAAAACTCCCTCCTCATTTTTCACATACAACCATTCGCCGCCGCGTGATTGTCCGTGCGCTTCCAGTGTGGTTCCCTAGGCGAGCACGCGACTCACCTGAAAGAGAGTCCCGGGTCCCACTCGCAGGTTGACATTTTGCGCGGCTGTTTGCACGAACAGGATTGTGGGCGACTCGGATGGCGCGCTGGCTGGACTTGCCTCTCCTGTGGGACTCTCCACAACAGGCGGCTCCGCCTCTCGCGTGGACGTGGGGGCTGATTCCGTCAAAGAGGCGAGGGTCAAGGCGACGACCGTTTCCACCTCACCCGCTGAAGGCGTCGCGGGAGGCGCTCCGCATGAGGCGAGCAGGAAAACGACGAGAAAAATTGTGATTGTTGGGAAGGGTAATTTTGATGATTTCATACAAAAATAAAAAAAGGACTCTAAAGGCTTTTGAAAACTTTAGAGTCCATGCGATTACTTCGACGCCTTCAAATTGACAATCCCGTTGAAGGCGAGGGCGCACCACTTGCCGGGTTCGTATTCAATCCACACACTTTTTGAGTGCAGTCTTTTGGTTGTGATCTTTGATCCCTTTGCCAGCTGACCAACGATGGTAAATTCCACCCCCGGTCCATTGCGGACGTTGAGCAAGTCTGGGATCACCTCGAACACCAAACCGGATAACTTCACGACGTCCGGGTAATCCGCGCCGCCGGAAGAGGCTTCTTCTGTCCCTGCATTGGCTGTGAAATAGGGCATGGCGTCAACATAACCTTTGTACGGAGGGTTTTCCCCATCAATCTTCAAACCAAAATGCAAATGCGGACCGGTGCTCGCGCCGGTGTTGTTGCTGTTTCCAATGACCGCGTCTGCTTTAACTTTTTGCCCCGCAGTCACTGAGGCGCTCGCGAGATGCGCGTAATACGTGAAATATGTTTTACTTCCATCCACGTGGCTGAGCTTGACGAAATTGCCATACCCGCCATTTTCAAAGCCGACCAGCGCCACCGTGCCTGCCACCGCGGCTTTGATCGGGGTCCCGTTTGGGATTCCGTAGTCAATGCCGTTGTGACCAGGGAATCCCCATTTCTTGTAAATTTGCGGATTTTCGCCGAACAATTGTGTGATCGGTCCATTTACAGGTAGGGTTAATTTGATCGCCATCTTTAGTCTCCTCTCATTGGATATTGTTGCGAATCATAACACAGGACTGTTGACCTTACACTCTCAAAATTTGGACGCAGAGGAACGCTGAAAACGCTGATTCCTCTTGATTTTTGATTAAAAAATCTGCGTTCGTCTGCGCGCTGCGCGGTCAGCGTCCGAACCGAAAGTGGAAGGTAATCAAAACACAGGATTGAAATTAATATCATCACGATTGCCCGTATGGGATTACAATAAGAGCATGGACGCTCAAAAAGACTATCTGCTGGTCGTGGAAGACATTCCGGATATATTGAACCTGCTGGAAGCGACGTTGAAGTTCAAAGGCTATCGCGTGGTCACGGCGCAGAATGGGGAGGAGGCGTTGGAATTTATTCAGAAGGAAACTCCCGCTTTGATCGTCGCAGATATCCTGATGCCCAAAATGGATGGTTTCAGCCTTGTCCATCGGTTACGGATCGACCCTAAAACGCGCCATATCCCGGTCGTTTTTCTTTCCGCAACCTATGTGGCGCCGGAAGACAAGGCGTTTGCGCTCAGTATCGGTGTTACGCGTTTTATCGAAAAACCAGTGGACATGGATACCTTCCTGCCTGTCGTCGAAAAATTAATGAAGTATGGAATGCAAATCACAGTTCCGACCCTGAAGGAATTCGAATTCTACATTGGGTATCAGAAAAGACTTGAAACAAAACTGGTCCAGAAAAATGTGCAGATCGCGCGCGACGAGCGTCTCCTGGGTCATCTCTCGGACGAAGAAAAGCCAGCCTTTGAAAAATCACTACAGGGCGCGATCAGCGAACGGGAGGAGGTACAGCACTTGCTGGCTCAGGTTCGGGAGCGCATCGCGAATTTGGACAAGCCAAAGGAAAGCTAACTCTTTGGTAAACGAGTTCCCCCGCATACAACTGATATTTTATTAGACCTCTTGCGAAAGTCATTTTCGCCACAGAGATCACAGAGAAAATGAGTTTTTCTCAAAGGTCTCAGTGAACTCTGTGGCTAAACAACGGTCACTTATGCAAGAGGTCTATTTTTGTAATTCATACGCCGCGATGCCAAAAGCAATCGCCACATTGAACGATTTTTTCTCCCCGCGCATCGGGATGTAAAAAACCCCGTCGCATAGATCGAGTAGTTCGGGGTCTACGCCTGTCACTTCGTTGCCGACGATCAAAACAACGGGATTCGCAAATCGGGAATCGGTCAAATCGGAAATTGCCGAGGCGCGCGCATCTTCCTCCAGCGCGAAAACCTTCCAACCTTCAACCTTTAAACCTTTAACCAACTTCACCGCGTCCTTATGATGCGACCATGTCACAGAATCCTCCGCGCCGAGCGAAGTCTTTTGCACCGCGTCGTTTTCGGGCGTGGGCGTGATGCCGCATAAATACGCGTGTGAAAATCCGAACCCGTCCGCGCTTCGCAAAATCGAACCCACATTCCACGCCGAACGGATGTTGTCCAATAAAACCGAAAAAGCCCCTCCCTGTCCCTCCCCAAATCCGATGCCAGGATTTGTATTATCAAGCAAAGTTTGTCTGTCGGATTTGGGGGGGGTGTCCGACACTTGCACCTGGCGCAAGTGCAGGTGAGGACGGGTGAGGTCGGGTTCAACGATCAACTCGCGGCTGAGCGCGACGCGTGTGTTTCCCATACAAATCGGGCAACGCGTTCCGTGCGCATGTCCCTCCACGAGCGGGTAGCGCAATCCGCAACTTTCACAAACTCGTATCTCAAAAGTTTTTTCGCTCATCGGGTATGATTATACTCATCATGCGAACCATCCTGTTCAACAAACCTTATGGCGTGCTCTCGCAATTTACCGATGAAGGCATGGGGCATCCCACGCTCAAACAATTCATCAACGTGCCGAATGTGTACGCGGCGGGGCGGTTGGATCGCGACAGCGAAGGCTTGTTGTTACTTACCGGTGATGGCGCGCTGATCAAACAATTGACCGAACCCAAACATCGCATCGAAAAAACGTATTGGGTGATGGTCGAAGGCGACCCGACTCAGTATAAGTTGACTCAACTCGAACGCGGGATTCAACTGAAAGACTATCGGACTCTCCCCGCAAAAGCCCGCCTCATTCTTAACCCCGGCCTGCCTCCTCGACCCAAGCCTGTGACTCCCCACGGCGCCACCGCGTGGATCGAGATCAAACTGCGCGAAGGCAAGAAGCGGCAGATCCGTCACATGACTTCGGCAGTTGGATTGTTTACATTGCGACTCGTCCGCGTGGCGATTGGTCCGATTCAATTGGGCGAATTGGAATCTGGCAAGTGGCGCGAGTTAAGAGAGGATGAGATTAACTTGTTGAAAAAATAACTTGAAACAAAGATGTAATGCGACATTTATGTCGCTCTACCGCAACAGGCGACATAAATGTCGCACTACAAGATCGGTATGTGTGTTTATGAACAGAGGAGCATCTCACAACACGTGCGCCTGGCGTAAGTGGAACTGCGGCGATAGCGTTATAATCATTTCATGTTTTGCAAGACCACCCTCACACTGTTTGCGCTCGTATTGTTGATGGCATTTGTATTACCGTCCCCATCCCGCGCCGAGTCAAATGGACAGCCCAATTTGGAAGATACTCCGTACGACTTGATCAACGCAGTCAACGCGTTGCGCGCCTCAAATGGATTGCCCGCTTATAGCATCAGCTCGATCTTGATGTACACCGCGCAAACCCATGCAGACTTCATGGCGGCAACTGGAAATATGTCGCACACTGGCGCGGGTGGGTCAAGTGTTACAGATCGTTTGCTTTCAGCGGGGTATCCGCTCGCGGGTGATTTATCGCTGGGAGGATTCCGCTCCGAGAATATCACTGGGGGTAGTGAGAGCATGTCCGCCCAAGCCGCGGTGAATCAATGGACGGGAGACGCGCCTCACTTGAACACGATGCTTTCCCCAAACCTGACGGAGATCGGCGCGGGAGTTTCTGTAAACGGCGGGAGGGTGTATTACGTCATCGACGCGGCGCGCCCAACCACAAGCGGCGCGCCTCAGGGGTCCACTCCCGTTGCGGGAGGCGGGTCGGCTGTCCCTTTGGTGAATGAGGTGATCATCCCTGTTGTGGTTGTCACACCCAACTCGGAGGGTGATGTCATCCATGAAGTGAGGGCAGGGCAAACACTCTGGCAGATCGCGATTGCGTACAACGTCAAAATAAATGACATCAAGGCTTTGAATGTTATTGTGGATAATAATATTTACCCGGGAGATACGTTGTTGATCAAAAAAGAGCAGGTGGCGGTGAGCGCTACCCCGGCTGAAACTGAGACGAGCGAACCGACTGCATCGCCCACGATGGTTGTTGAATCCCCTGCAACCGCGCCGTCCGCGACATTCACATCAACCCCGGGCGCGCCGACTTCAACTCCGAACACAAATAGCCCGATCATGACCATTGTGATGGCAATCGTCGCGCTTGCCTTGCTCGGAGGTGGAATCTTTTCGTGGGTGGGAAGTTCAAAGAAGGAATGAGTTTGCTCTCGGCGCCGTCCCCGACGCCGAGAGCAAGATAATAGACTTTATCCGAAATTAGAGAACTGGACGCAGATGAACGCTGAAAACGCTGATTCAAGGAAATTTTTTCTCTGCGTTCATCTGCGTTTATCAGCGTCCCGCACAGGTTTTGGTTATTACGGATAACGTCTAATATTACGGCAATCTGTATTTCAAAATCCGATTGTTTCCTGCATCTGTTACCCAAATGTTTCCAAACGGGTCTACAGCAATTCCTGATGCAAGCCCGATTTGATCGGTGTTCTCTCCAAAGTCACCCCACGTGCGGATGAACTCTCCGCTGGCTGTAAATTCGATCACGCGATAGCTTTCGGGGTCGGTGATGAATACATGGTTATCTCCGCTTACCGCGATGAACGGCTTGTTATCGAGTGATTGACCGAACCACGCGTTCACATCCCATTGCGCGAGGGGGAGGTATAGGATTTCCTCTGCCTCTTCGCTGGGGATGAAGGACTGAATGCGTTGATTCCATGTGTCGGTAACGTAGACTGTCCCATCATTCGCCACCGCGACTCCAACCGGCTCATCAAATTGACCCGGGTCAAAACCTCCCGTGCCGAATTCGGTGAGGTAGTTCCCGTTCGCGTCGAAGACAACGATTCGCTTGTTCCCGGTATCTGCGACGAAGACCCGCCCTTGAGAGTCAACAGCAATGCCGCGCGGTCCCCAGAAGTATTCACTCGAAGCCGGGTCTTCGGGGATGGGTTGCCCGAACCTGCCCCACGTTTTGATTGCATTGCCGTCTCTTGAAAATTTTTGCACGCGATGATTCCACGTGTCGGTCACATAAACCGAGCCATCCGGTCCCACGGCGACGCCCCAGGGTTCGTTGATTGTGCCAATCGGCGCCTCGCTCGAAGCGAGGTCTGCGAATGAGCCCCATTCGTTGATCAGGCTTCCATCCGATGCGATGTGGAGGATGCGGTGGTTGCGCGAGTCGGCAATGTAAAGATCGTCATTGAGTCCTGCGGCGATGGAACGCGGCGCGTTCAGCCCGAGCGGGAGATAGCGGTCACTGCCGAAGATTTGGTCCGCTGGCAGGATAACCGTACCAGCCTCGTAGGGATCAGAAGCGAGCGGCGCTTCCGAAGGTCCAACTCCGTAATTCCAAATCTGTGATGCCACATCCTTGCGGACGTACAGCCTCATCAAGTCTGCGGGGTTCCAGGTCGTTAGCGTCATGGTCGTGCTTCCGATTGCCTGCGCATAACGCGTGTAGTCGCGGTCAAACCAGATATCAAAAATTCCGGCGCGAATGTTTGGATCGGTGATCGCGTTCAACACACGCGTTCGATCCAGGTTGAAATAATCCTGGTTGGGCCACCACATGCGGGTGTAATCGAAGCGATAAAAGCCATCGCCGAGCGCGGGTTCGATCTTGTCGAAATTCTTTTGATCAACGATCACGGCAACAGCATCGCGCAGGGAACGCGTGGGTTTATCGAATGAACGCAACGCCGTGTAATCGCGCAAGTACCACACCATGGGCCACGAGACGCCGGTATCCGGTGAGCTGGCATCATAGGCAACAATCGCATTGAGACCGCCAGCGGTCCGTTCTGAAATTTCCTCCACTTGTGCCATCACCTCTTTGATTCCACCTGCGCCATGAGCGTATACCAGATATTCCGTCGCGTCGTTGTAGTTGATGTAATTCGCGCGAAAGGAGGTGCGTGCGGTTTGGACTGTCAACAATCCAAAAATGGTCAGCGCAGTTAGCCCAACGAACGGGCTTGTACGCGGCGCGCGCGAAAGAAGGATCATGCCGGCGACACACCCAAGCAGCGCCACAAAAGCAAAACCAAATTTCACCCAATACGACGCCAGCATTGTTGGGTCAAACCCGGCTGTGGATTGCGCCGAGAGCGCCTGCGCGCCATTGATGATGCTCGAGCCGATCGTGATGATTCCCAAAATCAACAATGAAACGATACCGAGACTCAATAAATCGTTCCGCATCAAATACACAAGCAATGCGCCCGAACCGATTGCAGTGAGCAACGGAAATATAAATGCAGATGTGGCTTGTAACTGCGCGAGTTCGGTTCCCTGAAACGGCGGTGTTGCTCCATACAGGGATCGCAACATGTTGAATGCCGCGATGGCAAACACGGTCAACACGAGAAGCGACAGCGCTGATCGCCAGGGTCCTTCATCGGTCAATTGCGCTGAAACCGATTCGATGATCTGCCCGATCACCCAGCCCGCCAGTAAAACCATGGGCCACGCCATGTGATACGTGAGCCACGGCATCCGCTCGCCTGCCACTGTAAATGCCGCAATGCCGGATATGACAAACCAAACCAATAAGCCGAAGAAAACCCCGAACATGGATTCATTGGATGCGGGAGAAGATTCCGCTTCATTCTCAGGGTTGGCTTGTCTCTGTCCGAATAGTTTTTTCAAGCCGAAACCGATTGCCACTAAACTTCCAATCGCAGGCAGGAATTCATACATCGGGATTTGCACCAGCACATAATAATATTCCGGCTGGCTTCCGCGCTCCACGCCTTGTTGCACCAGCCAGTAGCCGAGTGAGCCGATCAAGCCGGTGAAAAAGCCGGGCGCATTGGTGAAGACTGTTGTGTACAAAATAGTGAACGTACCCCAATACATTGCGCCATATTTCCACCAGTCGCGATTCCATAGCAAGCCGATCACAATGGAAACGACAAAGAATCCCACAACGAATGCGGCGATGATCGCAAGCGATCTCTGATCCAATGAACTAACGGATGCCCCGTCCGTGGGAATGACAACATTTAGCCGCCCCTCCAAAAATTTGATGGGGAAGGGGATGAGCATGGGCAGGACGAAAGTGCCTAGCAAGACAATCAGGTCGAAGGAGCGTTCCTTCAGTAAATTTGCCCAGCCGTACCCAACGAATAATATGACAAGCGCGCCGATCAAGCCAACTGCCGCCAGTCCAAGCAGAACGGAGGAAACTGAAAAGTCACTGCTTGTACCTGCCAGCGGGGATGTCACACCAGTGGGGTCAGCCGGCGCGGCGGTCTCTGTGGCGGTTAGTGTTTCAGAATGACGGTTGGTCAACGCGAATCCCGCGCCAACGCTTGCCAGGAGGAGCGCAATTGCCAGCGCAATCACAAAGGCTTGATAAAGACCATATTTTTCCTCCCACGGTTGGCGGGTGACTCGTGCAATGAAATAAACGCCCAGAAACAACAACGCCTGAGCCGTGTAAATGAACGCGGTCTCTTTTGACGTAAAGTGCAGGACGGTCGCCAGGGTGACCAGGTATAAATATTTTTTTTCGCCGACTTCGATGTAGCGAAGAATCGAATACAACAGCAGGATTCCCGAAAACCCAACAAACGACTCGTTGCGGACGTACCTGCCGTAGTACAGCATATAGGGTGAAATGACCATCAACAAAGCCGCGGCGATCATACCCCATTTCCCCAGGTAACGCCGCCAATACCATACCATCCATACGGTGGCGATACTGAATAACACAGCCGGGATGCGCGCCGTGAAATCAGAAACCCCGAAGAGGAAATAGGTTAACGCGACAATATGGAATTGATACGGTCCGTGCATCATCGGCGTATGCTGGTAGCCTTGCCCGCGATACAACAACCACGAGAAATAGGTGTGCAGGCTTTCATCATGACTCATAACGCGCGTTCCAAGGTCATAAAACCTCGTGACGAGGGCAAGGATCATGATCCCTGCAAATAATGCGATTTCATTTGTGATCGCCGGCAGGGCAGGGTGGATTGCTCGTTGAAGCCAGGGGGTTGATTTGTTTTCCATTCATCATCTCTTTGACAAGGTAAACTTTTGGTTTTAAGTTAACTCAAGTTGCTACCGTCCTCGTGAGATGTCATGTTGAGCGTAGCGAAGCATCTCTACTACCGTGATCGAGACCCTTCGGTCGCAACGAACGCTCCCTCAGGGTGACATACAGTTTTTTTGATATGGTAGCAACTTAGATTAAGTTATTTGACTATACTTTATTCAATAACATCACGCAAGAATATTAATTATTGATCTGCGTGTAGTCATTGAATCATAATACATCCTTAATAAATGATTCAACCAACAAATACAGAACCAGCAAGTTGACCGCATCCCGCATTGATATCTATCCCTCGCCTCATGCGGATCGTACACGGGATCCCAGCCTGCTCCAGTGATTCTTTGAACGCCGCGGCTCTTTCGCGTGACGTGGCTTGACCTGAGTATCCGGTAGTGGGGTTGAGGGGGATCGCATTGACGTGGCACATCAAGCCTTTGAGCCGCGAAGCAAGTTTCTTCGCAATCTCAGGTGTATCATTGACTCCGTTGATCAGCGCCCATTCAAAAGTGATTCGCCGATGTGTCTGTGAGACGTAATACCGACACGCATCAATCACTTCGTCAATGTTGTATTTCTTGTTGACTGGCAACATTGCCACGCGAGATTTATCATCCGCCGCGTGGAGGGAGATGGCAAGGTTGACCTGCCGCTTCTCGTCAGCGAAACGTCGAATTTGGGGCACCAGCCCCACAGTCGAGATGGTGAAGCGACGCGCGCCGAAGTTGTATCCATCTGCATCGTTGAGACAATCAATCGCGGCCATCGTATTATCGTAATTATGGAACGGCTCGCCCATGCCCATTAAGACGATGTTGGTAACGACCTGGTTCTCTTCCTTCAACATGCGCGCGTAATACAGCACCTGCGCGACGATCTCGCCGCTCGAAAGATGACGTTTGAATCCCATCTGCCCCGTTGCGCAGAAGACACATCCCATCGCGCAACCTGCCTGTGTAGAGATGCAAAGCGTTCTACGATTCTTTGCACCACGTAAATTCTCACTATTCGGGGCAGAAGCCTTGATCTGCGGATTATCCGCCGGGTCACCATAACGCATGAGCACGGCTTCAATCAGATTCTTATCGGGCAATTCAAACAGCGTTTTGCGCGTGAAACCATCAGACGAATCTTGATAAACCTTCACCTTGAAAGTGGAGAAAGTCACATGCTTTGCCAATTTCTCGCGCAAGGGTTTTGAGAGATTCGTAAACTGCTCAGGCGAGTTATACAAATGCTGATAGAGCCCCTGCCAGATCTGCTTGGCGCGGTAGGTAGGTTCTTTCCATTCTTTCAAAAGATTGGTTATCGAATCGAAGTCAAGATCATAAATTAGCATTTTTATTCCATCGGCCATTTTGTGATCAACTTGTCAATTTCCTTCATAAGGCGCATCGTCTCTTTCAGCGCAACGACCACGCGTTGATAATGTGTAATGTCTTCACTGGATAACACGCGACCCTTGCGGTCTTTCAGCCACTTCTCGCAGACTTGATATCCACCGACCTTGAACTCCCACACTTCTGCGGGGACTTTACCAAAGAACTGTATGTCGTTGATAAATACTTTTCCTTTTACAAAACTTACTTTCTCAACTTTGTTATCGCCCGCTTCGGGATAGGTTGTGACGAAATCATCCACTTTCGATGATTTGAGCAGGTGCAACTCAACCAACTCCTTGCCTTTCTCGGCAAGTTTTCTGAATAACTTTTTATCGCTGGTGATTGGCAAACGCGGGAAATCTATTTTGAGAAATTCGGCATAGCGCGTGCGATAGGTTGGGGAATAAAAGACGGCGTAGGCATAATGGAAAATGTCTTCGGGAGTGATTTCGTTCGAAGCCGCACCCGAAGTGACAGTCACCTTTAAGGTGACTGTCACTTTTAGTTTCTCTTCAACCACCTTGATGAACTCAGGCGCGAGATTGGGCTTGCGTGTGACTTCGCTTTGTGCGAAGAGCGTGCCTGCCGTTTCTTCGGGTGTGGTGTAGGTATAGAGGGGAAAGACAGTACCAATATCGAAGAGAGAGATAGCATCCTTGTTTATCAAGTCTTTTCCAACAAAGAAAGTTCCTTCTTCATCACGTCTCGTCTGCCTCAATGAAATAAAGGCTAAGTTTTCTCCTGCAATCATATGCTTCATAACATCCCAAGCAGGTCGACTCGTTAAGCCTTGACCATAATACAACCATCGAATATCAAATGGGCGATAAAGACATGGACGAATATTGTCTGACGAGAAAGAAGTTTTTTCTCGTTTTGCCAGGAGATCGTAACTTGACGAATTCTCTACCCCAAAATCATCTTTGAAAGAACCTTGAATACCAGCAGGAGAATAAAAGGCTTTAATTCGATTCTCCAAAACTCTTTTATCAAAATCAAAGAAAAGGGAATCTCTGTCAGTTTTTAGTCCATTTTGTTCAACAACAAAAATATCTTTTATGCCCCATAAAGGTGCGTATTCGTTTTCTAGACTGAAATCTTTTGGCACAAAGAAATAGTTTCCTTCAACGGGCTTAATTTCTTCCCATTCAATTTGGGCAATATTTAAGTTGGCGAGTGTTTGATACTTCAACTCCCTGCTTCCCCACAATTCTGCATGATGAACACGAGCAGGGCTTTTCTTGTTCAGCTCTTTTACAAATATGCTTATACAAACACCCTGCTGAATATCAAAAACGTTTTCATCTTTTGAGCCATCGGGCGTAACTTCCTGTTTTTTCGAACTTCCATGCAAATCGAGAATATAAATATCGGTAAAGGTTTCCATTAATGATTTACGCATTTGACGATGAGTCAGCCCATCAATAAATGAATTGTTGGTAATGAACGCAAGAACACCCTGTCCTGTTTTGCTAATACGCCATTGCCCAAAACGCAAGAACTTGATGTAATCATCGTCAAGATTGATTTTTTTTTCGTTCAAATCTCTTTTGTAATCTTCAAGCAAATCCATTATCCATTTGCTTTTATTCATCATGCCAAAATTTGAATACGGCGGGTTGCCCATCACCACCATAATCTCTTGATTCTTCTTCACAAACGCGGCGTCAGAGGCTTCCTCGGCGATGTAATGTCCCAGCCCTGCAAGTTGCTCAGCGCGGGTCACGCCTTCTTCGAGCGTGTTCGTTAAATACACATGCAGGCGTTCTTCTTTTCCTTCCAACGGAGCGTCAAGCGTTTTGAACAGTAACCCCAGTTTCAAATGCGAGACGACATACGGCGCGATCAACAACTCAAAGCCAAAGATGCGGTTGAGCAATTCCTTGCTTTTCTGCTTCCACTGTCCCGCCTGTTTTCTGGTTGTCACCACTTCCTCATAAATTTTCAGGATCACATAGTACAAAAATGTGCCTGTGCCTGTCGCGGGGTCTAATACTTTCACAGTTGAATCAGCCAGCCCCCAGGCGAGATTGAAGCGCGTCTTAAGCAAATGGTCTACTGCGTTGACGATGAATTGCACGGCGGGTTCGGGCGTATAAAACACACCGCGGCTCGCGCGCAACTTTGGGTCATACGTGGCAAGGAAGGTCTCATAAAAATGCACAACGGGGTCTTCGGTGCGCGTGCGCTTGCCAAACTCCGCAAGAATGTTCTGAAAATCCGCGCGATTCAAGAGCGAGACAATATCCAACAGGTATGGGCGGATGATCTCGATCTCATCCAGTTCCTCGCTCACATCCGAAAACAAACGGCGCAGAAATTTATTGCCAAATAAAAATTGATACGCACTCGTCAGGCTAAAGCCCGCGTTTTCGGGTGCGGAAAGTTTTGCAGCAAACAAACCGTAGGTCATCGTCTGCGCGTACAAATCCGCGAATTCTTCCTCTTTCAAGGCGGGCAAAAGCAAATCCTTGAATGCCGCGAATCGTTTTGCAAAGGCTTTCTGTATCGAAGGCTCGCCCGAAGTCAGCACGTCAAAAATTCTGTCGCGAATGAAATGAGTCACGCCCGCTAATCTATTTGCCAATTCCTTTGGCGTGTGAACGGTGGGAGTCTCTGTGGCGTAAAAATCCTTGAATAATTGTGTGAGGTTTGCTTCGGCGTTTGAGTCAATGGTGAGGCGGTTATTTTTCCCGATTTCAGCAAGGCGGATCATTCGTTTCTTTTCCCCGTTCACATACCAGCGAAATTCAAGATAATCTGTCAGAATGAGATTGTTCAACGCCTTGAGATAGCGTTTCAACTGGTCAGTCTTTTCGATTTTATCCAGACCAGCACCCACGTCTTTTGTTTCCACATACCCAAGCGGAACTTTGCGTTTTTCCACAATAAAATCAGGCGCGCCGCAATCAATATGCTTCGGGTCGTTGGAGGCTTCAATTCCGCGCTCGAATGATTCCATCAAAATTTCAAGCGAAGAACGATATGTATGCTCAGTCGCTTTTCCGCCGCGCAGGTCAGTTTCAACTTTAGATATGTAGGTTTCAAAGGGTATGGTCATGGGGAAATCCCCTTTTATCGGGTTTATCAATAAGGTTATCGAGAGATGAGGATATTATGACTATCTCTTATTCTATCCTACAAGCGTTGCCAAATCATCCGCAATCATAGCTATCTTCGGCATCCACGCCTCTGCTTTTTCCATCGTGGATACGCCGCTCAACACCAACGCACACGCGCATCCCACAGCCTGCCCCGCGGCGATGTCGGTTTCGAGTCGGTCGCCAACGATGAGTGTCTCTTCCTTTTTTGTACCCAACAGTTCAAGGGACAATTCCATCATAAACGGAAATGGTTTGCCTGCATAAATTGGTTCGACACCCGTCGCGGTCGTGATGACAGAAATCCACGCGCCCGCTCCGGGGATTTCCCCGCGTGGGGTGGGGAAGGTCTTATCGGGGTTCGTCGCATAAAACGGAACGCCGCGGCGCACTAACAATGTTGCTTCACGCATTTTATCGAAAGTAATCGTACGGTCAATGCCCATCACGAATACTTGAGCCTCCTGCGCATTTTCGACAGATAGAACTTCCAGTCCTTTTTCTTCCAATGCCACACGGATACCATCTTCGCCGATCATAAATGCTTTTGTCCCACGCGGATACTTCTGGGCAAGCATGTGGGCAACTCCCATCGCGGATGTCACGATTTGCCATGTTTCCACTTCCACGCCAAGATCGGATAATTTCTTTTGATACTCGTCGGGAGTCTTTGTCCCGTTATTGGTTGCAAAGACATATTTCAATTTGCGTTTGTTGATTCTTGCAAAGATGGATTTCAGATCGCCAATCGGCGCATCGGCTTTCCAGATGACGCCGTCCATGTCGAGGATGAGGGCTTTGATGTGTGTGGGTAACATTTTTACCACAAAGGGCACAAAGGTCGCGAAGGAACTACAAAAGAAAACTTTGTGTACTTCGTGACCTTTGTGTTTAATTCTTTTGAAATTTCCTCATCAAATACTTCAAAACAGATTTATCAATCCACCTTGCTTCGGGATCAGCGCGCTCCTCAAAGTTCTCATTACCGATAAACTCTTTGAAGGCATCGCGGAAACTTTTACGTTTTTTCAAATAGCCTTCCTGCTCCAAAATGTCATTGACTTGTTTTAGAGCCTTGCCGATCAATTCCACACGATCTGCTTCGGGGCTTTTCCCAAAATACAACTCGTGCATTTCAAGAAGTTCACCCAGTCGTGGAACCGGGTTTTCGTGATCGTCCACGCGATAATCCAGCCAGCGATCCAAGTATCCGCCGTAGCCGCTTTTTGGCTTGACCACAACCATCGCTGCAGATTGTCGTCCGCGCTTATCTCCGCCTGTGCGGTCTCCAGCCAATAATGCCGCGTGGAGTCTTGTTGGCAGACTGCCTTTTGTTTTTAGAAACACTTTTTCCATCGCAGGAACGACCTTTGAGCTTTTGAGAATATTTCCCTGAATGGCATAACCTTTACCAGAGACACCACCCGCCCATGCAAAACATCCTTTCCCAGTAAACGTGGCTGAACCGCCTTTTGCGTCCACCAGCCCCACTTGCCGCAGTTCTTTTTCCGGATCATCTTCCAGCAAACGAGCAAGAGTCTCCTGTGCCGATAAGCCTGTTCCCATCAAAGCAAGTCCCCGTGGACCAAATGACGTGTTCGCAAAAGATTGAGTCGCCACTGCGCCAATACTCGCTTGTGCCCAGGGAACCACTGCACCCACAGCCGGAAATTTCGACGCCACCGCGACGCCCCAACTTTGTTCTTCGAGGTCACAGGCAACGATTGAAAAAGTCATGGTGAGATTATATCGTCTCACTATGTCATTGCGAGGAGGCGATAGTCCGACGAAGCAATCTCGTAGTTACAGGTTAGTTGGGATTGCTTCGCCTTTCCGGCTCGCAATGACATGTTGAATCAGAACGCCCGCTGATCACTCAGCGGGCGTTGACTATCAGACTTCTTGACCAACAGACTATCCGACTACTTAACTTTCTCCGGCATCTCCAGCACCTGATCCACCAAACCATATTCCACTGCGCCCTTCGCGTCAACATAGAAATCGCGGTCACTATCGCGCTCGACTATTTCCAAAGGCTTGCCTGTGTGTTTTGCCATGATGCCAAGTATCAAGGCTTTCAAACGCAAAATCTGCTTGGCTTGAATTTCGATATCCGTTGCCTGACCTTGCGCGCCGCCCAGCGGCTGGTGCATGTGGATGGTCGCGTTCGGCAGGGCGTAGCGGCGGCCCTTCATACCGGAGGCAAGCAACACGGTCCCGAAGGATGCGGTCACACCAACAGCCACAGTGCTGATCGGGTTCGAGATCATCTGCATCGTGTCGTAGATCGCGAGTCCCGCGTAGATCACGCCGCCCGGCGAGTTGATGTACATTTGAATTTCCTTCTCAGGGTCTTCGTGATTCAGAAACAGCAGCTGCGCCACCATCACATTCGCAACCTGATCGTCAATCGGCGTGCCGAGAAAAATGATTCTCTCCTTGAGCAGGAGCGAGTAAATATCATAGGCGCGCTCGCCGCGGCCCGTATTTTCCACAACCATCGGAACGATGTTTCGACTTGGCTCAACACGAGTATTTTTGAAATTTGGGATCATGTCTTGTCTCCTTTTGAATTGCGACGATGATACTGTTCGAGTATTGGATTTTCGTTAACTCTTTGATTCCTCTTCGGATGAAGTACTCGCTTCCATCTCAGGGATGGCTGATTCTGTTTCTTCGGCTTCTGCCTTCTCTGATTCAGCGGCGCGCTCCTCGGGCGATTTGTACTCGCCCACCGCAATGGACTTCAACATTTCCAGCGCGCGGCGGGTGAGGATGCGGTTCGCCGATTCCATCGCGACGGCTTGCGCCACTTGTTGTTGACCCTTTTTGCCGCCACGGATTTTTCCCAAGTCCATGCCTTGCATGGCGAGGGCATTCAAGGTTTGGTTGAATTCGCTATCCAGGGCTTCATTATCCACTTCGAGTTTTTCGGCTCGGACAATTTCATCGAGAATGAGCGAGCGTTCAAAGCGTTTCTTCGCAACGGGTTTGACGTCGGTTTCAATGAACTCTTCCCGCGTCGTATTTCGCAACTTGAAATAGGTATCCAAATCCATGCTCTGTTGACCCAGTCTTTGACTGAGATCATCCAGCACATGCTCGCCCTCGTGCTCGAGCGAATGTTGGTGATATTTAAGGGTTGCGCCTTCCTTGATCTTCTCGACCAAGTCAACAAAGAACTTGTCATCGTAATCTGCTTTGGAGCGCGTCTCCACATCTTTTGTCACCGCTTCGCGCAATTCCTCGAGGGTTTCGCCCGCGCCGACTGTCTTGGCAAATTCATCATCTAGTTCTGGCAATGTCACCGCGCGGACGGTTTTTACCGTCACTGCTATTTCTGCGCTCTTGCCTTGCAGGGCTTCGAGATCATCCCGCTCTCTTCTTTGGGTCTCTTCAGTGTGGAGAGCGGGATCATGGTCTTTCGGAAACTCGTGGTTGATCGTTTTTGACTCGTTGGGCTTAAGACCAACAAGTTCCTTCGCAAAACCGCTGAAGGGCCATTCAGTGTCGTGTTCTTCCTTGCGGACGAATGCGGCAAAGCCCGCGCGGTTTAATTCAGTCGTCTCGGAGACGATGTCAACCATCACATAATCGCCTTCCTGCACTTCGCGTTCGACGTTCTCCGTCGTCGAGTACATTTGGCGGAGGTCCTCAACAGCCTTGTCCACTTCTTCTTGTTTAGGAGCAGACCACTCGTACGGCATTCGAAGCGAGAGATAGTCGCCTAAATCAACATCCGGCGCGAGGGGTACGCGGAAGGTTAATTTCGGCGGCTCCAGCGAGTCAATGGATTCCAACGCGCCCGATGCGCCTGGGTTGACATCCGCTTCTTTGAGAATGTTCGAGTATTCGGCGTCCACAAAATAATCAATGGCTTGTTCAACGATGGCTTGCTCGCCGTAATTCAGCACAACCATGTGATAGGGAGCCTTGCCCGGGCGGAAGCCAGCGATCTTGCCGCGCTCGGATATCTTGCGCGCCGCGCGGCGTTTATACACATCCATTTTTTCAGCTTCAACTTCAACCACCAATTTCGCTTCGTGGTTTTCTTCGATTGTTTTTTTGATTTTCAACTTTTTCTCCGTTAGGCTCCCTCTCCCGATGGGAGAGGGTTGGGGTGAGGGTTTGTGAGGACGGTGGGAGTCGAACCCACATGCCTTGCGGCACATGATCCTAAGTCATGCCTGTCTGCCAGTTCCAGCACGTCCCCGTGATTTATCGTCCCGCAGGTTGGTGTGAGGATCTTGAATGTCTTCCTAAAACCTGCGGGACGTTCTTTTCAAGTGGGGCGGGCGAAATTATACCGTAAGGTTATGCCCGTTGGGGAAATTTTGTATGTTTTCATTGGTATAATCCCGCACTTGTAAATAACCATGTCATTGCGAGGGCGTTCTTGTTCTATGCCCGAAGCAATCTCCTCGTCGAGCAGGGGATTGCTTCGTCGCAACGAACGCTCCTCGCAAAGACATATCACGATTTTGGAGAAAACATTGAGCCGCGTCATCAACCCCGACTCCGCAGGAAAAGATCGTACCCGATTAACGAAAGCCATTGTGCTGGCAGTAAGAGAACTGGCAAAACAGACTCAAGTGAATCAAGAGGCGAAAGACCTTGCCGCGTTCATGGCTCTGGCATTGAAAACCATATCAGAGGGAATTGATACTTCCGTCGCGGCATGGGAGAAGCGCGACTATTGGGTGAAAGCGGACAAATTCCGCATGGAATGGATGTGGACAGGGCAGTACGCTGAGAAAATGAAGACTGCCGTCCTCGCAGACGATTGGGGAACAGTTGCCATGCTCTCTGCCCAGATTGCGCAGAAGTTTAGCAAGGTGATGGTTTCGGACAATCACAGGCTGGGGAAACCCTGGGCAGGGGCATTCAGGCAGTTATGAAAGAAAGAGGCGAATCGGTCACGCATAATCGTGACCGATTTTTTATTTCCCAATCGGAAAAAAGTTTCATATTCCCCGAAAAATTCCCGTACCTTTTGCCAAATCCCTGTGTTTCCACTACAGAGATTGGTTCATTTTTTGTTTATATCTCAAAATCCAAAAGGAGAATAAGACATGGCTAATAAAACTTTGGAGCAAGACAAGCAAGTTTTGCATAAACTGGGCTATGCCCAGGAACTCGCCCGACGCATGGGCGGGTTCTCGAACTTCGCGATTTCGTTCTCGATCATTTGTATCCTGGCTGGCGGAATCTCCGCCTTCTATGCCGCTTTCAATTCCACGGGCGGGGGCGGCGCCTTCATCGGCTGGCTGGTCGGCGGTTTTTTCGCCTTGTTAGTGTCTTTCAGTATGGGACAGATCGCCTCCGCCTACCCGACGGCTGGCGGCTTGTATCACTGGGGCTCGATCCTCGGTGGAAAGTTTTTGGGCTGGATCACTGCCTGGTTTAACCTGCTGGGTTTGCTCTTCGTCGTCTCTTCGGTGGATGTCTTCCTATATCAGGTCTTCTTTAAAGGACTGTTGGTTGATACAGTGCTCGGTGGAACCTTCCTGGGAATGGACTCCTCTACCTGGAACATTAATACCCAGCATATCTTTGTGATCATCGTTCTAGCCACGCAGGCGCTGTTCAACCACTACGGCATCAACGTCACCACCAAGCTCACCGACTTCAGCGGCTACCTGATCCTTGCCCTGACAGTTATCTTCGTCATCGCGCTGTTCGCCTACTCGCCTGTGGCGCTGGATTTCTCACGCCTCGTGACCTTCACCAACTACACGGGCGAGCCGGGCGGCAACGTGATCCCTAACGCTGTAAACAGCCTGTTCCTGGCCTTCTTCTTCGGGCTGATCTACGTGATGTACACCATCACGGGCTTTGACGCTTCCGGGCACACCTCCGAAGAAACCCACGACGCGCAGGTCAATGTCCCCAAAGGAATGTGGACGTCCGTGTTCTATTCCTGGACGTTTGGTCTCGTGCTTGTGGCGGCGTTCGTGTTAACCATGCCCAGCATTGATGAGGGCGCGGCGGCAGGCGTAAACTCATTCTTCTATATGTGGAGCGCATCAAGGATGCCATACGCATTGAGCCTGATCCTCGCCGTGGGTATTGTGTTGGTAAACTATATCTGCGCTCTTGCGGGTCTTACCTCCACTTCGCGCATGATGTTCGCCTTTGCCCGCGATGGCGGCTTGCCAGCCTCCGGTTTCCTTTCTCATATTAGCACGGCATATCGCACCCCCACCTACGCCATCTGGACAGGCGCGGCGCTGGCGTTCGTCACGTCCCTAACGGGTATCATTGGTAGTGCGCTTGGCTTGCAAGGAGTGGATATCTTCCTCGTTCTCGCCACCGGCTGTGCGGTGTTCCTTTATATCTCCTACACCCTCCCCGTTGTGGCAGGCATCTTGGCAGAGGGCAAAACCTGGACCGAGAAGGGACCCTTCAACCTGGGCGCTTGGTCAAAGCCCATCGCCATCGTTGCCTCCATCGGTGTTATCCTCCTTACCACCACTGGTTTCTTCCCGCCAAATACTCCAGTTCTCTATCTGACCGTGGGCATGTTAGTGGTCTTACCCATCCTATGGTTTGCAGGAATAAATAAGAGGTTCGAAGGCGTCCCGATAGGCGAAAAGATCAAAGAACGCCAGAAGATGATCGCCGAGATCGAAAAGAAATACGCAGACTAATTTAGTACGACCGCATATGAAGTAGCAAACGCGGCATCTCGGGGCGCCTCGGCGCCATGGGGTGCCGCGTTTGTTGTAAATCAAGACCTGACAGGTTTTCGAAAACCTGTCAGGTCTTTACGAGAAACATTATGAAATATCTTCTCGGCATAGATCAAGGCACGACACAAACAACAGCAGTCATCGTCAACGAACACGGCGAAATGATAGAGAAGAATTCGGCACAACTTCCCGCGCGTTTCCCGCAGGCGGGCTGGGTTGAGCAGGAACCTAATGATATAGTGCGCACGGTCAAGGAGGCCTGTGGGCCCCTATTAGATAAGTATGACATCAGCGCAGTGGGATTTGATAATCAGGGCGAGACCTTTGTTGTTTGGGATAAGGATACGGGGGAGCCTGTGACTCCCGCCATTGTCTGGCAGGATACGAGAGGAGAATCCGTTTGTAAAGCGCTCGCCTCTCGCGTGGACCCAGACCTGCTTCGCCAAAAAACTGGTCTCCTCCTCGACAGCTATTTCTCCGCGCCGAAACTCAAGTGGGTGTTTGAAAATTATCCAGAGATTCGCAAACAAGCACATGAAGGTAAACTCTTATTTGGGACAACTGAGACTTGGGTGATCTGGTCACTTACGAATGGCAAACTGCATATCACTGATCCATCTACTGCTTCACGAACACTTTTGTTTGACATGAATACCTTTGAGTGGGATGAAGATTTACTGAAATTATTTGATGTACCGCGAAGTATGTTGCCCGAAGTCAAACCATCTGCGGGATTTGTTGGCGATATTGATTTTGGCGGCACGGGCAAGCCCTTACCTTTACATGCCATGCTCGTTGACCAGCAAGCCGCGTTGTTTGGGCAGGCATGTTTCAAGGCGGGGGAAATGAAATGTTCATTCGGTACTGGCAGTTTCCTCCTGATGAATATCGGTCACAAACCGCGCCTTTCGAATAATGGATTACTCACAACGGTCGGATGGAATTTCGATGGTCATACCGCGTATGCGTTTGATGGCGGGATTTTCGTCACGGGATCGGCTGTCCAGTGGCTGAGGGATAACTTGAAAGCAATACCAGACTCCCCGTCGAGTAATGAGGCGGCGAAGCGTTCCACTGATTTGGGCGTGGTTGTCGTCCCTGCCTTGCAAGGACTCGCCGCGCCTCACTGGCGGACTGATGTGCGCGGCGCGATGTTTGGATTGAATCGCAGTACGAGTTCCGATGATATTGTCCGCGCGACGTTGGATGGAATTGCATGTCGAGTCTATGAAGTTGTCATGGCGATGTCACAGGATGCAGGTCAGGCGCCGCCTCATTTGAAAGTGGACGGTGGTCCCTCGGGGAATCCATATCTGATGCAGATGATCTCGGATTTGTTGAATCTCGAAGTCCGCGTCTCTGCCGCGCTGGAGGCGACTGCGATAGGCATTGCCAATCTCGCGGGCGTTTCAGTATTAGGAACTACTTTTGACGAATTATCGAAAAATTGGAAGGCCGAAACAATTTATTCGCCGAAGATGAAGGAAGAGGAAAGAGATAAAAAGTTAACCCAATGGAATAAGGCTGTGG